>Ga0136846_1225949_pt1 | contig 50088 bp, 44 predicted proteins | sample HopSoiMetagenom2_FD_96841 | JGI IMG/M metagenome (GOLD analysis project Ga0136846, IMG submission 96841) | Grasslands soil microbial communities from Hopland, California, USA - 2 Assembly 2016 (version 4) | ecosystem: Environmental > Terrestrial > Soil > Grasslands | place: USA: Hopland...
CGCGCGAAGATCCGCCAGCCTTCAGCCGTCACGGCGGCCGTCTGCCAGGCACGGCGGCAGAGCGAAACGCCGTGAGCGGGGCGAACGTAGACCCAGTCGGCGCGCGAGGCGTCGCGGTCGCCCGCGCCGACGAACGAGATGCGATGGCCGAGCGTCGCGCCGAAGAACGGGTACACGGGGTCGCTCGGCGTGATGTCGAGGCCCACCGGCGCGTGCGCCGGGATCCGCTCAGCGAGGAAGCGCACCGGCGCGTCGTAGTCACGGCGCGTCTCCGGCCCGCCGCGCCAGCCCGGCGTATGCCAGATGCTCCGGGGCTTGTGACCGGCGAGGAGCGCGAGGCCCGACGGGCGCCGCGCGTCGTTTGCTGCGGTCAACAACACGGTCGTCGCAGCGATCGCGACCACGGCCCAGGCCGCCGGCCGCCACCGTAGGAGGAGGCCCCACGACGCTGCGGCAAGCGCGAATGGCAAGACGAAGAAGCGGCCGGCCCACTCCTGGTAGAAGAACAGCAACGAGAAGGCGAGGAGCCAGTAGACCGGCGCCAGAACGAGCAGGAGCAGCCTGCGGTCGCGTCCCCGGCGCACCTCGAGGATGGCCGCGACACCCGCCCCGACGAGCGCCAGCGAGCCGAGCGGCCCGAACCACGAGAAGTTCGAAGCGGCCCGCGTGATGTCGTGACCCGGGTCGAGGTCTGCGAGATCCCGGCGGCCCAACACGGTCCACGTCTTGAAGTACGCGCGTACGAGACCGTGCGAGACCCGGAACAGGACGAGCGGCGCGAGGGTCAGCGCCACCGCGACCATTGCGTCGATCGCGCCTGCCCGCTGGCCCCGTCGCACGTAGACCGCGGCAACGGCGGCGCCTGCGACGAGCGCTGCGAGCACGTACAACCAGCGGTCGCGCCCGACGGCTCCGGACATGTCGACGAACTCGATCCCGAACCGAGCGATCCGGGCTGCGATCGCGGCGATCGTCCGGTCGACGTGGAACTCGTCCGTGACGTGGCCGTCCCACGTGTGCGTCTCGACGAGGTTGACCGCGTACCAGTACGCGCCGACGACCGTCCCCGCCGCAACCGCGAGCAGACGCACTCGCCGACGCTCCCGCGGGCGCGCGAACCACGCGAACGCGAGCAGCAGCGGCACCCCGAGTGGGCCTGTCAGTTTGACGTCGAGCGCGAGCGCCGTCGCCATGCCCGCGAGCAGTGGCGACCACTTCGCGCCGTCGAGCAGGAACAGCGCGGCGGCTGCAAGGTACGAGGCGACGACAAGGTCGCTCATCGCCGTGCCGGACTGCAGCAACACGATCGGCAACGTCGCGACGAGCAGCCCGCCGAACGCAGATTCCCGGAGTGACAACCCGCAGCGGCGTGCGATGCCGACCGTTGCGATCACGAGCGCGAAACACGCCGCCATTTCTCCGAGCGCGACGAAGCGCTCGTTGCCCGAGAGCGTCAACGTGAACAGCGGCGCGACCTCTCCCCCCGGTGGGTACGCGTTGTTGCGGAGATCGAAGATGCCGGCGAGGTACGTGATCCCGTGGTGCTGGCGCCACAGCCCGGCGCGGACGAGGTGAAAGGTCAGGACGTCGTCCTCGACCTGGGGTGTGAAGACTGCGAGCGCGAGCTCGTAGGCGACGCCGAGCGCTGCGACCAGCGCGAGCGCAGCGATTGCGGGGTCGCGACCGACGCGCCGAAGTGCCGTGCGCCAGTGGATCCCCGCCCGCTTGCGGCGTGAGCCGGCGACCGCGCCGGCGCAGAGCAGCGCGAGCGCGACGAAGACGGAGACCGTTGTGAATCCGCGGAACGCCGACAAGATCAGCGCGACGACCACCAGCTCCGCGTTGGCGACGACGTACGCTCCCGCAAGCAGCGCAGCCGGTGTGCGAGCGCCGAGCAGCACCGCGAGCCGCAGCGACGTGACCACGACCAGCGCGACCCCGACGAGGAGCGTCAGGCTCGACGCCACCGTCAATCGACCGCGTTGGCGATCGCCTCGACCACCCGTTCGGCCGCATGCCCGTCGACGTCTCCGACAACTGAGGCCACGACGCGGCGTCGTTCCTCTGCCAGCTCGGCCGGAGCGGCAAGACATCGCCGAATGCCGGCGATGACATCGTCGAACGTCTCTGCGCGCAGGAATGCGCCGGAACGAACGAGGTCGCGATAGTGCTCGCCCACGACGTTCTTCGCGGCCCAGGACTCGCCGGGGGGCGCTCCCTCGTCGTACAGGACGCAGACGGCCGGGCGATCGTTGACGAGCGCGTCGAGCAGGATCGTCCCCGCATTCGCGACGACGGCATCGCAGTGTCGGAGTAACGATGCGAGCAGTTCGAGATCGGTGTAGCTCGGCTCCTGCACGGCACACCCGTCGGCCACGAGAGCGGACGCGAAACGCTCGTGCCAGTCGCGATCCCGCGGGTGCGGACGGAAGAGCAGCTGGACGGACTCGCGCGCCGCCGACCGCCACGCGACGAGCCGCTCCACGAACCGCCCCTCGTACGGCGCGTTCGTCGGCGTGTTCCCCATCACCATCACGAGCGGCAAGCTCGGGTCGAGGCCGTAGCTGCGGAGCGCCGACTCGTATGCCGATCGCGGCCGGACGTCGTGAAAGACGTCCGTTTGCGGCCACCCCGTCACGACGACATCGTCGCGCGGGATCCCGTGGTACCGCTCGAGATCGTCGCGCATCACCGCGTTCTGGACGATGTAGCGGTCCAGATGCGGCGAGATCACACCCTTCCCGACGGTGTGATCCCAGCTCGCGACGTAGCCGACGAGCGTCAGGCGGAGCCGGCGCGCCGCCACGATGTAGGGAACGGCCGCCTGCATCTGCAGATTGCTGAAGACAACAGCGGGACGCTCGCGACCGAGCCTGTCACTCAACGCGTGCGGGACGTAGCGCCTCGGCGAGAAGTGCCAGCGTCGCATTCCGCGCTCGAGCGAATCCCAACGCGGAAGCGGCCCCGCACGCGACGAGTCGAGCAGCCAGTTGCGATGCCCCGGCTCCATCCGCTCGACGTGGAACCCGTGGCGGTAGTTGAGCCGGATCGCAAGCGGGTAATACCCGATGCGCTCGTCGAGCCAGCGGTCGCCGCGACGCACGACTCGCTCGAGCGGGCGCACGTCGCCGGGTGCGAGGTCCGGCTCGAACAGCGGCGCGACCGCGAAGCGGCCGCTCCACGCGGCGGCCTCGTCACCCTCGAAGAGGAAGACCGGCTGCAGGCGCGTTCCGTAGCGTGCCTCGAGCCGGTCGGTGATTCCGCAGTCGACGAAGACCCGGGCCGAGAGCGGATCCGCGAGGACGAGCCAGACGCGGCCGCTCACGAACGCGCGGCGACCGAGAGCACACGCTCGATCCGGCCGGCGAGAGTCGCGCCGTCGAGGCCGTGCGTCCGCAGCGCCTCGGTCGGCGTACCACAGGCGGGCCACCCCTCGACGCCGAAGGCGGTGACGCGTGTGGACGCGCCCGCGGCGTCGAGCGCTCGGCGGAGCGCATCCGCCAGGCCGCCGGCCGGCGCGTGATCCTCGACGACGAACACCTCGTCGTGCACCGCGATCTCGTCGCCGAGCCAGCCGCGGTCGAATCGGTTCAGCCACGGCATCGCAAGCACGCGCACGGAAACGTCGCGTGGCGCAAGCAGCTCGGCGGCGACGAGCGCCTCGTTGATCATCACGGGTCCGTACGCGAGCAGGGGCGGGCCGCCTCCGTGCAAAAGCACGCTCGCGACGCCCGGACGAACGTCCTCCGCCGGCAGCGCGAGCGCGCGTGGCGATGGCCCGATCGCGAGCCGCACGGCGGTCGTCGCATCCGTCTCCTCGACCGCCCAACGCAGTAATGCGCGCGTCTCGGCAGCGTTCGCCGGCTGGACGATCGCGACATCGGGAAGCGCACCGAGCAACGAGATGTCGCGGATGCTCTGGTGCGACTTGCCGGGCCCGGCCGGGATCAGGCCTGCGTAGTGCAGCGCATAGACCACCTTCGTGCCCTCGCTCGTCTGGTTGTAGATCTGCTCGTTCGCGCGCGAGGCGAGGAAGCTTGCGAACGAATTGACGACCGGGAGGAGCCCTTGCCGTGCAAGCCCGGCGGCCATCGAGACCATGTCCTGCTCCGCGATCCCGTTCTCGACGAAGCGGTCGGGGTGCCGGAGCTCGAACGGACGGATCCGGCAGTCGGACGCGAGATCGGCGTCGAGCACGACGAGCTCCGGGTGGCGCGACGCGAGCTCGAGCAGCTCCTCGCCGTACGCAGCTGCCACGTACTCGCTCGTCACCTTCCCGCGGCGGACGCTGATCCCGGACTCGGGCTCGCCTTCGAGCGACCGCGACTCGTCGAGCGGTGCGACGTCGTCGAGCCGGAGGTCGGGCACGCGCGCGCGGATCCGGGCAAGCAGCTCGTCACGGGCGCGGCCGAAATGCTCGTCGTCGGGTGCGCCTGCGTGCCAGCGATAGGTGCCGTCGCCCTGCTGAAGCGCCGCCGGGTGTTCCATGAACGAGACCCCGCGGCCCTTGATCGTGTTCGCGACGAGGACCTTCGGAACGTCGGACGGTGCGGCGGCCAGCCTTCGAAACGCGCCGTCGAGCTCGGAATGGTCGTGCCCGTCGCAAGTCTCGACGTTCCAGCCGAACGAGCGCAATTTCTCCTCCAGGCCGCCGAGCGCGAGGATCTCCTCCGTCCGGCGGTCGGACTGCAGCTCGTTGCGGTCGACGATCGCCCACAGATTGCCGATCCGCTGGTGTGCCGCCGACCCGAGCGCCTCCCAGTTCTGCCCCTCCTGCAGCTCGCCGTCGCCGGTCATGACGACGACACGACCGCCGCGTCCGAGCCGCCGCTTCGCCCAGGCGATGCCACGGCCCTTGGAGATCCCCATTCCGAGCGACCCCGAGTTGGCCTCGATACCGGGGACGCCGATGTCCGGGTGACCGTCGAGGCCGCCGAGCCGGCGCAGCCGCAGCAGCCGCTCCGCCGGGATCACGCCGAGCGCGTGGAGCGCGGCATAGAGGCCCGGCACGTCGTGGCCCTTGGAGGAGAAGAAGACGTCGCGTTCCGCGTGCTGCCACCCGAGCTCGCGGACGTTCAGCTCCCGCCAGAGCAGATGGACGACGACGTCGAGCGAGCTGAACGTCGAGCCGAGATGCCCCGATCCTGCGCGCTTGACGGCGGTGAGCGCGTTCAGGCGGCACATGTCGGCGAGCAACGGGAGCGGGTCGTCCAGGGCGCCGGCGCGCTCGAACTCGTCGCGCGGGATCAGGCTCAGGGCGATCACGCCGAGACGGTACCGCGCTGTCCGCGCGGCCCGACGAGCGCAGCGACCGCGACGAGCACGAACAACGGCGCGAACGGAAGGGCGAACTCCGTCTGCGGCCCCTGCGACAGCGCATGCACGAGGAGGACAAGACCAGCGCCGACGACGAGGACGACGAGTGCGGGCCATCCCCGCGGCCGGCGAATGACCATCGCGACCGCTGCGACGGCGAGCCACAGGAACGGCCGCGGCGAGCGCCAGCTCAGCGCATCGAGCTTCGGCGCGATCGTCGCGTTCCCGTTGCGAAGGGGGAGCTGCGCGTTCCAGTCGCGCACGCGATCGGTGAGCTCGACGTAACGCCGCTGCTCGTCGCGTCGCGAGTAGACCTGCTCCGGATGCTTGAAGATGCACCGCTGGATCGCGTCGCTCGGACACCACACGAATCCGAAGCGCGCCGCCTGCGCCAGTGGCGTCAGCGCAGCCGGAGCGGGCATCGTCTTGCCGTCGACGCGCAGGACGAGGGGCTGCGGCTGAGGCGGCGGGTGCCGCCGGACGGGCTCGAGCGAGAAGTGTGCGCTCAGGTAGTCCCAGAACGTCCGCGCGACGCTGTGCACGTACCAGCCCGGATGCTTCCGGATCGCGTCGGTCGCCGCGCCGTAGAGGACGGAGTAGTTGCTCCCGCGCCCGAAGGCGCGATCGGAGAGCGCAATCAGGCGAATCGCTTCGAAATTCGACGGCGCGTCGAAGTACGTGCGTACGTCGACTCGGTCGCGACGGAAAGCGGGCCGTGCGAGGACGTCACGCTCGACGACCCGCGCCAGCTTCCGCGAAGCGCTGCCGTTCTCGGCCTCGATCTTCCCCTCGCCGAACACCTTGAAGAACGGGACCCACGCCTTCCCGCCCCGCGCGACCGTGAAGTCGTCGTAGCGAACGGCGTTGTAGCCGGCCCACGCGACGAGCGGGACGACGGCGGCCGCAACGACCGTAGCCAGACGAACCGCGCGGACGCGCCACGCCCCGGCCGCAAGGAGCGCGGCGATCGCCGTCGCGAGGGCGATCACCTGTCCGGCCGGTCGAGCGAGCGTCAGCGCTGCGACGGTCAGACCGAGCCCGATGGCGCTCGCGCGGCGGGGCTCCAGAACGACGCGCACCACGAGGCCGACCCAGAGCGGAAGAATCGCGCCGAAGACGAAATCGCTCGACACCTCGTGGAAAAGCGCCGCATACGGAAGCTGGAGGACGAGGACCGCGACCGCGGTACCGAGCGCAGCGACGCGCCCGAACGGGCGGGCCGCCCAGGCCCAGCCGAGGGCGGCCGCGGCGTAGACGAGCGAGCTGACCACCTCGAGGAGGCGAGCTCCGCCGAGCGACATCGGCAGCCCCGTGACGAGCGGCGCGAGCGGCGTCCGGAACACCATCACGTTCGACAGCGGCGGATGCGCGTCTCCCATCTGGAGCCAGTAGAGCCAGTAGTCCCAGGAGTCGCGACCGCGCTGGAGCGGCCACGCGAGCGCTTCGATCCAGTAGGCGGCGAGCGCGCATCCGAACACCAGCGCCGCGGCCGGCCACCCGTCGAGCGTCGCGAGCGCGCGTCTCATGCGCCGGCAGGGCACGCGACCGTGATCGCCTGCGCGTTCGACGCCGCGTTCAGCACCCGTAGCTTCCCGTCGATCCGCCAGAGCTGAAGCTGCGCGATCGTTCCCGTTGCGATCCGCGTACCGGCGAACGTGAGCCCGGGCGGGGCGACGACGTAGCCCGGGCTGACAGGCCCGTTCGACGTGCGAACGATTCGGCTGCCGGCGATGTGCGCGTTCGTCCCGTCGGTCACGACGCCGGGCGGCGCCGGCAAGCCGAGCCGCAACACCGGGCCGATGCGCCCATTGAAGAACTCCGTCCATCTGAAGGGGTCGCGCGCTCGCTCGAGACACGGGCCGGAGTCGACGTAGACGTCGGTGACCGACCGGCCGGCCGGTACGGCCCGGTCGACCCATGACCACGTCGCAGCCCGGTTGTCCGAGAAGACATGGACGTCCGCGTCGGCGATCCGCGCCTTCCACACGATCGCCGCATTCGCGATGAACACGACGAGGATCGGCAGGACAACCACTGACCGCCTGCTCGCTGACGCGATCGCGACCGCAAGCACGAGGGCCGCAACGCCGAGCGCAGCAAGGGCGAGTGCGAGACGCAACCCGCTCGGGCGCGCGGGGTCGAGATCGCGAATTCGCGACCAGACCCCCGTCCCGACGGCATCGAACTGCACCGAGCCGTCATGGACGAGCAGCCGCGGCGGCAGTGTCGCGACGAGGATCGCGGCGGCCACGCCTCCCACGACAACCGCGCCGCGTGAGGGCGGCAGCCGCCGCTCGACCCACAGCGCCGTCAGGATCAGCCAGAGCGGTACGACGTAGAAGAGGTAACGGTCGTGCAGGCGTGAGAAGCCGAACTCGGCGCTCGAGAAGGCCGCGACGACAAGTGTCGTCACGAACGTCGCCGAGGCGAGCAGCGCGACGAAAGCCGCATCGTGTCGATCGCCGGCGCGGCCGCGTCTCCATGCGTAGGTCACGACGATCGGCGCAACGACGACGGGGACGAATGCGAGATACAGCGAGAGGTCGCCGAGCGTGAACCAGCCCCACTCGAGCACGGCAAGCGGGTTGTAGGACGTGAACACATCCTGGTAGTCCTTGAGCGATGCCCGTCCGGATGCGAACGCGGCGACCGTCAGGAGCGCGACCGCGCCGAACGCGACCGCCGAGGGCCACAATCGTCGCAGGGCGTCGCGGCCCGGGCGTGCTCCGGGCGGCGCGACCATCCAACGCACGCCGAGACCGAGCGGGAATGCCGCGACGAGGGCCGCGAGTTGCGGCCGCGCCAGGGCACCGAGCACGATGGCGGCGAGCGCACCCAGCTGGCGTCGGGTAGTCGGCCGCTCGAGCGCAAGCGCAAGCGCGTAGAGCGCGATCGTGCCCGTGAGGTACGCAGCGCTCTCGGTCAAGATCATCCCGGTGTAGAGCGCGGACGGCGCGGCGACGGATCCTGCTGCGACCGCCACGCTCCACCTCACTCCGAGCACCCGGCGCGCCAGAAGGTACGCGGGGATCGCCGTGAGCGAGAACAGGAGCGCGTTCAACCACCGAAGCGCGATGTACGACTTGCGGTCGTTCGACATCGCCGCAAACACGGGAGCGCCGACCGCCGGGAACAGCAGCCCGCGACCGTACGGTCGATCGCGCTCGATCGGCCGGTGGCCGTCGGCAATCGACCGCGTTGCATCCATGTAGATCAGCTCGTCGGCGAAGACCGACGGCCCGCGCAACTGGCTCCCGAGGGAGCCGTACGCAATCGTTCCGGCGACGACGATCGCGACGAGCGCTGCGACGCGCGTCACGCGGGCCGCTGCGGTGCGACGAGCTCGATCACGTCGCCGTGCTCTGGCAACTCGTCGGTCTTACGGCAGAGAAGCACGACTTCGTGCGACTCCGGACGGTAGGACGTGAAGCGCGTGACGTCGCGCCAACCCGTCCACGCGAGCTCGATTCGGAGCGCATCGAGCGTCGGGACCATCTTCGCCTTGCCGCTCCCACGCTGCCACCGCACGCGCATCGCCGCGTCCGGCCGCGGGTCGATCGTCGTCTCGAGCAGCATCTCGCCGCCGAGCGCGGTGACGCGGTTGAGCATCCCGAGGAGCGGCAGGTGGAACGCGCTGTGGTAGAGCACGCCGAGGAAGAAGACGACGTCGAACGGCTCGGTCTCGAGGAGCTCGCGCGCGTTGCGCAAGTCCCCGAACACCCACCGGTGCGGCGCTTTCAGGCCGTCCTCCCAGCGCTCGTGGAGATGACGATCGGCCGCGAAGTCGGAGAACACGAGCTCGGTCGGCCGCAGGTGCTGGTCGATCCAGAGCGCATGCAAGCCGTACTTCGGCCCGACCTCGAGCATGCGCTTGCCGGACCAGTTGCGCCCGTGAAGCACGTCCTCGAGCCCTTCGACGGTTAGCGTCAGGTCGACGTCCTCGGCGCTGACCGTCGACGACCGCTTGTCGCGCACCGGACGCGGGTCCTCGCGGTACGTCGTATGGAGATCGAGTTGCTCGCGGTAGTCGAAGAGTGGGACGTAGCTCGCGAGCTTCAGCTTCGAGGCACTCCAGTCGACGGCGCGGCGCCCGTGACGCCACACGAACGCACGCGCCGGTGCCGGCAGCTTCACCGCGGCCACGGATGCTCGCGGAGAACGTCCTCGTTCACGGCGGCGCCCCACCCGGGCGCCGACGGCACAGTGAGCACACCCCCGTCGATTGCCGGAACCGCCGTCGTCAGATCCTCGCGCCACGGCACGTCGTCCACGTCCACCTCCAGCATCCGGACGTTCGGGATCGCGGCGCACCATTGCGCGGAGATGAACGTTGCGAGGTGCGAGTAGTAGTTGTGCGGCGCGCAGTTGACGTCGTACGTCTCGGCGAGGTCGGCGATCTTCTTCGCCTGATGGAAGCCGTTCCAGATCACGTCGACGGACGCGATGTCGAGCGCGCCCGACTCGAGGTACGGGCGGAAGCCGCGGCTCGTGTAGAGGTTCTCGCCCGAGCAGATCGGGATGCTCGTCTTTGCGCGGACGCGCGCGAGGACGTCGGGGTCGAACAGGTCGACCTCGAGCCAGAGCAGCCCGACGTCTGCGAGAACGTCCGCCGCGCGGCCGACGCCTTCGGCCGAGAGGTTGAAATTGAGATCGAGGATCGGCTCCGCGTCACCGCCGGTTCCCTCGTCGAACGCATGGAGCAGGTCGAGGAGCGCACTCTCGATCGCCGACGACGGGTTCCGGTCGAGCCCGGGGCCGTGGAACCCCGGCATCAGGACCTGCGGCTCGTCGCCCGGCAGGACGATGTTCGTCTTGAACGCCTTGAAGCTGCGCTCGACGACCTCCCGGCCGAGCGCCGCGACGTCGTCGTAGCTCGCGAGCTTCGGCGTCTTCGTGACCTCCCAGGCGCGCGCACGGGTCGTGCCGCAATGCGACCAGTACAGGTCGACGGTCTCGCGCATGGGGCCGCCGAACAGCTCGTAGACGGGGATGCCGAGCGCCTTCGCCTTCAGGTCGAGCAGCGCGTTCTCGATTCCGCCGATCGCCTTCTGGATCACCGAGCCCGGGCTCTGGCGCGTCGCGCGATAGAGATCCCACACGATCGCCTCGACGGCGCGTGCGTCGCGGCCGGCCACGAGCGGCTCGAGGTCGTCGACGATGCCCGCGAGCCCTCGCGGCGACCCGTGTGAGTCGGTGAGCTCGGCCCAGCCGACCGAGCCGTCGTCGGCCGTCGCCTTCAGGAAGACCCACGGGCGCCAGCCGGCGTCGCAGAAGAACGTCTCGAGCTTCGCGACCTTCGTATTCATCGCGGCGGAGAATACGGAGGCCATGGCGGCGTCACGCGCGGCAGCGTCACCGCGCCGGCCTCGACGAGGCGCTCGGCGCGCTCCCAATCCTCCTCGTCGTCGACGTTGAAGCCCTCGTGCCCGGTCGTAAGGAAGGGCGCGACGATTCGGCCCTCGCGGGTGCCCGTTCCACCGACGACACGTGTCCAGGCGATCTCGAGCGCGCTGTTCTGGACGTAGACCTTCGGCAGCGCCTGGAACTGGCCCGCGTGCCAGGCGACGTCGAGGTGCGCCTGGTCGAGCAGGGGGCGCATCGTCGGTCCTTCGACGATCCACATCTTCCCGGGATGCTGCTTCACCAGCTCGACGGCACGGATCGAGTCTGCCTCGGGCGTCGCAAGCAGTTGCTCGAGGCCACGCACGAACGCATCGGGGCCGCGGAACGGATTCGTCGCCCGGACGAGTGCGAACAGGTCGTAGTGCTCGCGCAGCTCTCCGAGCGTGTACGTGATCCACTCGATGTCCGGCGACGTCGACGTCGCGAGCTCCGCGGGACGCAGGAATGGGACCTCGGCGCCGTAGTAGCGCGCGATCTCCGCAACCTCCTCGCTGTCGGTCGAACAGACGACCCGGTCGAACATGCCCGCTTGCTGCGCGGTCGCGATCGCGTAGGCGAGGAGCGGGTGTCCCGCCAGCGGCCGGATGTTCTTCTTCGGCACGCGCTCGGAGCCGCTCCGCGCGGGAATCAGCGCGATCACGCTGCGCATGCGGCCTCGAGCAGCGCGGCAAGGGCGGGTGTCGGGACGCCGAGACGGGTGCCGGCGCGGACGACCGAACCGACGATCGCGTCGAGCTCCGACGGACGGCCCGCGGCGACGTCGCGGGCGGTCGACGTGGTCAGCCCGGGCGGCATCCCGTCGATGATCTCCCACTGCGCGGACGCATCGAGCGAGACCCCGTCGGCGCGACCGACCTCACATGCCTCGTCAACTGCGGCGGCGAGTCTGCCGCGCCATTCGGCGTCGGCGCGCAGGTCGCCCACCGGGCGCTGCGTCCCCGCCGTCGCTGCGGCGAGCGGAGCGAGCCGGGCCACCTTCTCCCACAGCAGCGCCCGCTCATCCGCGAGGACGCGAACCTCGAAGCCGGGGAGCGAGACGTCGCCCGCCGCGGTGACGAGGGGCGTGCCCGTCGTCTGGACGATCGTGGTCGGGGTCTCGCGATACGCCTCGAGGCCGGCGATGCTGCCGGCGATGACGCGGCCGCCTAGCCGCGCGCGGATCGTGTCCAGGTGCTCGAGCCCGTTCAGGAGCGGAAGCACCGTCCCGGCCTCGGCCTCGATCCGCCCGAGCGCGGCGTCGAGCGCGGGGGCCTTGACCGTCACGAGGAGCAGGTCGACGCGGTCGTGGAGAACCTCGACGGCGCGCGGCCGCGCCCGGAAGGTCTCTCCCCGGCGACGAAGGGTCAGCCCGTCTTGGTCGATCGCCTCCGCCGTGCCCGGCCGCGCGACGCACGTGACGCGCACCCCGGCGAGCGCGAGTGGGACCGCGAGCGCGCCGCCCACTGCGCCCGGGCCGAGGACCGCGATCGTTTCCCGCGTCGCGTCGCGCGCCACGTTCGTGGTCAGACGAGCGCCGGATCGACGATCAGGTTGACGTACTTCCAGTCGGTGTAGACGTCGAGCGCCTCGGCTCCGGCCTCCCGCCACCCCGTCCCCGATTGCTTCACACCGCCGAAGCCCATGTGCGGCTCGCTGCCGTGCGTCCCGCCGTTCACGACCACGACGCCGGCCTGCACGGCGTCCGCGAACCGCATCGCCCGGTGCAGGCTCGCCGTGTGGATCGCCGACGTCAGGCCGTAGGGCGAGTCGTTCACGAGCTTGATCGCGTCGTCCAGGCCGTTCACGCGGTAGAGGATCGTCACAGGGCCGAAGAGCTCGGTGCACGAGAGCTCGGAGTCGGACGGCACGTCCTCGACCACGGTCGGCGCGAGCCACGAGCCGGGCCGGTCGACACGGGCGCCACCGGCGAGGACGCGTGCGCCGCGGATCGACTCGAGGATCCGGTCCACTGCAGCGTCGTTCACGAGCGGGCCGGCGTCGTAACCGCGCGTCGCGGCGACGAACCGGTCCCGAAACTCCTCGTAGACCTCGTCGAAGACGACGATGCGGCTCGCGGCCGCGCAGCGCTGGCCCGCATTCGAGAAAGCCGAGGCGATCGACCATTCGACGGCGCGGTCGAGGTCCGCGTCGTCGCAGACGACGAGCGCGTTCTTGCCACCGAGTTCCATGACGACCTTCTTGAGGAGCGGCGCCGCCCGCTCTTGGATCGAACGACCGGTCGCCGCCGAGCCTGTGAAGCTGACGAGGTCGACGTCCGCGTGGGCGACGAGCGGAGGCCCGACCTCGCTGCCGATGCCCTGGACGACGTTGAGCACCCCCGGCGGGAGAAGGTCGTTGCAGAGTTCCCCGAAGAACGCGCCGGACGCGGGCGTCTCCTCGGACGGCTTCAGGATCGCGGCGTTGCCGCAGAAGACGGCCGGGAATGCCTTCCACGCGTAGTTCGGCAGAGGCGTGTTGAACGAGACGATCAACGCGGCCACGCCGACCGGCTGCCGGAGCGTGAGCACCGTTCGGTTCGGCATCGACGACGTGGTCGTGCGGCCGTACAGCCGCCTGCCCTCGCCGGCGACGAAGAAGCCCATTTCGACGGCGGCGTCGGCCTCGCCGAGTGCGAGCTCGATCGGCTTCCCCGTTTCCGCGGCGACGAGCTCGGCGGCTTCCTCGCGTCGCGCGCGGAGCGCCAGGGCGAGCTCGCGGACGACGTTGCCGCGGTCGACGGGCGTGCGCGCGGCCCAGTCCGCCTGAGCGCGGCGCGCGGCCGCGACGGCGACGTCGACGTCGTCGGGCCCGGACCGTGCGGCACGGCAGAGGAGCGAGCCGTCGACGGGGCGCCGCTTCTCGAACCACGCGCCGCTCGCCGGAGGAACGGCGCGACCGTCGACGATGTTCGGAACGTCGTCCGGCGTCACCACGCGGACCAGCCGCCGTCCGCGACGAGGTTCGCGCCTGTGACGTACGACGACGCGTCCGAGGCAAGGAAGACGACGGGTCCGACGACCTCGCCGACGTCCGCCATCCGCCCGAGCGGCATCCGCGCCGTGTACGCATCGAGGAATTCGCGCGGCTGGTCGTTGAACACGCCCGCCAATGTCAGCGTGTTGACACGGACGCCGCTGCGCGCCCAGTACGTCGCGAGGTACCGCGTCAGGTTGTAGAGCGCGGACTTCGAGACGGAGTACGCGACGGGCTTGAAGAACTCCTCGCCCGCGCGGCGGCGAAACTCGTAGAGGTCCTGAACCGGCGACAGCATCCCGTAAACGGACGAGATGTTGACGATCGAACCGCGGCCGGCCGACGCCATGCGCGCGCCGACGACCTGGCAGCACAGGAACGTCCCCTTCACGTTCACGTCCATGACCTGGTCGAACGATGCCTCGGGGTACGTCTCGAACGGCCCGACTTCCTCCGCCGGGGCATCGGGAGGCGAGTCGAGCGCGGCGGCGTTGACGAGGATGTCCGGCGCACCGAGGGTCCGCTCGACCTCCGCTGTCGCGCGCTCGATCGCAGCGCGGTCGGTGACGTCGACCCGATCTGGCTCCGCAGCCAGGTCGAAGACGGCGACGCGCGCGCCGCGTTCCTCGAGCCCGCGCACGATCTCGCGGCCGAGCTGCCCCAGGCCGCCGGTGACGATCGCCACGCGCCCGTCGAGTGAGAAGGGGTCGCGCGTCACCGCTGCGCCGCCCACACCGCGTCGCAGAACTCGCGGACGCAGCCCGCGCCGCCCGGGCGGCTCAGCACCCAGCGCGCGAGTGATCGAACCTCGGGCCACGCATCGGCCGGAACGACCGGAAGCCCCACGGCGCGCAGGCACTCCGCGTCGTTGATGTCGTTGCCGACATACGCGACCGCGTCGAGCTCGACGTCGCCTCGCCGCTCCTCGACGACCGCAAGCTTGTCGTCGACACCGTGCACGCACGGTGCACCGAGCTTCGCGGCGCGCGCCGCGACGATCGGGTTCGGCTCCGTCGAGACGATCAGGTACCGGACGCCCACGGCGTCGAGGCGACGGAGACCGAGGCCGTCGCTCCGCGTGAACGCGAGCATCTCTTCGCCGCGCTCGTTCACCCAGACGCGATTGTCCGTGAAGACCCCGTCGAAGTCGAAGATCGCGAGCCGAACGCGCGCAAGGAACGGCTCGACGTCCGTCACCGCTGCGCGGCTGCGACCGGCTCGACTGCCGGCTCGAGATCCGCGAGCGCCACCGTGTCGTCGACCTCGAGCGCGCGCCGCAACCGCATCCCGACAATCCGGTCGAGCTCGTACGGCGGCAGCCCTGCGTCCGCGGGCGACTTGATCGCAACGTCGGCGGCCGCGAGGACATGACCGGCCGGCAGGGCACGGGCGGCAACGAGCTTCTTCCCCATCTTTTCCAGCGGCTTCTGCTCCACCGGCAACGGCCGCTTGACGCCGTCGCCCATCGCCGGTCGGACGCGACGCAGATCACGGACCAGTCGCCGCATCCCGTCGGGCATGAGCGAGAACGCGTGATCCGTGCCCTTCCATGCGTGGTCGAGCGTGAAGTGCTTCTCGATCACGCGCGCGCCCAGCATGTATGCGACGAGCGCCATCGAGATGCCGCTCTGGTGATCAGAAAGGCCGATCACGAGCTCGGGAAAACGATCGCGAAGCGTGCCGATCACGCGGAGGTTGAGCTCCTCCGTCTCGGCCGGGTATGCCGCGGTGCACTGGAGGACGCAGAGCTGCGGATTGAGCGGGAGGATCGCATCCGCCGCACGCTCGATGTCCTCCATCGTGCCGCCGCCGGTCGACAGGAAGATCGGCTTGCCGAACTGCGCGACGTACCGCTGAAGCGGCGTGTTCCTCAGGTCGCCGGACGCGAGCTTGTACGCGGGCACGTCGAGCTCGGCGAGGAAATCGGCGCTCGCGAAGTCCCACGCCGTCGCGAAGAACGTGATCCCGAGCTCACGCGCATACGCGTGGAGCTCGCGGTACGCGGCCGGTTCGAGCTCGAGCGCCTCGCGGTGCTCGCCGTACGTGCGCCCGAACGAGAACTCGTTGTCGTACGGCTGGTCGTAGTAGTCACGCGTATACAGCGCTCGGTTCGAGCGTTTCTGGAACTTGACCGCGTTCGCGCCGCACTCATGCGCGGCGTGCACGAGCGCTTTCGCTTTCTCGAGCTCGCCCTGGTGGTTGTGCCCGATCTCCGCGATGACATAGCACTCGCCGTCGTCGTGGATGTCGACTCCGTCGACCGTCAGCATCCGACCCGCGCTCATCGGCGATCCATCGTAGTCGCGTCGGTATTCGTGCGCGGCTCGAGCTGAGCGAGGTCGGCGTCGACGAGCAGTTCGACGAGTTGGGCGAACGTGACCGTCGGCGCCCAACCCAGCCGCGCGCGCGCCCTGGCCGCGTCGCCGACGAGCCCGTGCAGCTCGGCGGCTCCACGTTCGAGCGTCGGATCGACCCTGACGTACTCCTGCCACGAGAGGCCGACGTGCGCAAAAGCGTGCTGGACGAGCTCGCGAACGGAGTGATCCTCCCCCGACGCGACGACATAATCGTCCGGCTCGGGCTGCTGGAGCATCAGCCACATCGCGCGGACGTAATCGCCGGCGAAGCCCCAGTCTCGCCTGGCGTCGGGGTCGCCGACGATCAACTCGCTCTGCAAACCCAGCGTGATCCGCGCGACGGCGTGCGAGACCTTTCTCGGGATGAACTCGAGCGGTCGCCTTGGCGACTCGTGGTTATAGAGGATCCCGGAGCACGCAAAGATGCCGTACCTGCGTCGGTACGAACGCACGATGAAGTGCGCGTATGCCTTCGCGACGCCATACGGCGTCACTGGGGCGAGCGGCGTCGATTCCGTCTGTGGAATCTCGACGGGCTCGCCGAAGATCTCGCTCGAGGAGGCCTGGTAGAAGCGGATCGTGGGATCGACGGCACGGATCGCCTCGAGCATCGACGTCGCCCCGACCGCCGCGAACTCCGCCGTGACCACGGGACGTTCCCACGAGGCAGGCACGAATGACGGCGCCGCGAGGTTGTACACCTCCGTGGGCCGGGAGACCTGCAGCGCCGCGACGAGGGCGGCCTGGTCGAGCAGGTCCGCCTGGATGAGCTCGATCCGGTCAGCGACCGCCGCGAGATTCGCGAAACGCTGAGACGGCTCGCGCCGGACGACACCCGTCACCTCATAGCCCTCGCCGAGGAGGAGCTCTGCGAGGTACGAGCCGTCCTGGCCGGCGATGCCGGTGATGAGCGCCCGCCTCATCGTTCGATTGTCGCTGAGTCGGCGTAGCAGGCGAGCGTCCGACGAACGACGGACGTCCAGTCGAACACGTCACGTGCGCGTGCACGGGCGGCCGAGCCGAGTCGTCGCCGTAGCTCGGCGTCCGCAAGCAGACGCGTCATCGCCGCCCGCAGCGCCGACGGATCGCGCGGCGGCACGAGCAGCCCCGTCTCCTCGTGCACGACAAGATCGAGGAGGCCACCCACCGCAGACGCGACGACCGGCTTCCCGAATGCCATCGCCTCGAGGCACGCGACGCCGAAGCCCTCGCGGCGGGATGGGCAGGCGACGACCGCGGCCTCTGCATACAGCCGCTCGAGCTCTGCGTGGGGCACGAAGCCTCGAGCGGCGGGGATCCTCGCCCTGAGCGGCCCGTCGCCGACGATGACGAGTGGAAGCCCGCGCGTTGCCGCGACAAGCTCGAGCACACCCTTCTCCTTCGACAGCCGGCCCGCGTAGAGGATGGTCGCCGGCTCCGCCTCCCTCGCCGACTCAGCCGGCACGTCCACGCCGTTCGGGATTACACGGACATCACGCGCACCGAGGTCGCGCGCCGCGTCGGCGACCCACGTCGAAACGGCGATCACGATCGCGGCACGCCGGAGCACGGCGCGCGCGAACGCCGGGAGCCGCGCCGCGAGCGCAACGTCGGTTCCGTGAAGCGTCACCACGAACGGCCTACCGGTGCGTGCTGCCACCCACCCGGCCGGGAGCCAGTGTGCGTGGACGACGTCGGCCGCGCGCGCCGCATCGCGCGCCGCGTGCTCGAACGACGCGAGCATGATCGGGACCAGCGCGGCGAGCCACGGCCGTCGCTTGAGGTTGCCGACGATTCCGTGGCCGTACGCGATCCCGTAGTGGCGGAATGACTGCGCCGACACCACATCGACCTCGACATGCTCTCTGAGCCGCTCGACGGCATCGAAGACGAAGCGCCCCGCTGCGTCTCCCTCCCAGCGCGGGTACGACGTCGTGAGGACAGCTACGCGCACGATCCCGTCGACGGCTACGGCTGGACGCGCTCGAGCGAGACGTCCAGACCGACCTTCCGCGCTTCGGCGGCGAGCTCTCTGCCGACCTCGAGCGTCGAGATCCCCTGCACGTCGACCTTGAGCCGTCCGCATCCGTCGCCCTCGATCTTCGTCCCGACGAATCCCGCTCCGAGTGCGCGGCGCTGCAACTGCTCCGCCGCTGCCTGGCGGGAGAACCGGCCGAACACGGCCTCGATCGCGCCGTCGGTCTTCGCCGGCCGGATGCATTCCGCGGGGGACGGAAATCGTGGTGCGCCCGTCGCAAGCACCGCGACCGGATACGCGAGGGCCGCGACCAGTACGAGGACGAGCCAACGGGCGCGCCGTCTCATACGGATTGCCTCTCGGCGCCGCGCGAACCCCACGCGTCGAGAAGGAGGAGCGGAACGAGCGCCGGCATGAACATGGTCACGAAACCGATCAGGCGTACGATCGGATTCAACGCCGGGTTCGTCGAGATGCCGAGACTCGGGAACGCCCACGTCGCCCACGTGAACCCGGCGACGGCGAGGACGCACAAGAGAGCGGCGTAGCCGGGGAGGAGACGCGAGCCCGCGAGGATCGCGGCAACGACTGCGGCGACGATCACCGGCGCGGCGATCAGCCAGATGTCGTAGTCGAACAGCGTCGTGACCGCGAGACGCAGCGAAGGCCACGCGCGGTCGGAATTCGAGAGCAGCCCCGTACCGCCGGCCTCCGGCCCGCCGGCGCCGAGGTCACGAGTGATCAGCAGGACGCGCCACGGAATCGTCGCCGCGACGGCAACGACGCCGGCCACGACGAGCCTCGGCCACGCCGTGCGCCGCGTCGGCCACGTCACGACGAGTGCCGACACGACGATCGACGCGCCGAACAGATATCCCTCACGTTTCGTCGACATCGCGCCGGCGAGCAGCACGGTTGCGGCGGAGAGCTGCCACTGCGCACGATCGATCAGCCAGAGCGCGACGAGCAGCACGCTGGCGGCGATCAGCTCGTCCAATGCGAAGTCTGCCGTCGTCTGCGTTGCGTGCCCGATCACGTACGGCGCAACGACGAGGAGCAGCAACGGCGGCCAGAGGAAGAACGGCGAGACGCGGGGCGAGAGAAGACCGGCGATTGCGGCAACGAATCCGACGAACAGGAGCCAGAACTGGACGTGCAGGGTGACCACGTCCGCTGCGCCCATGAAGTGAAACGCAGCCGCCTCGAGCGTGGGTACGAGCGGCGGGTACGACTGGTTGATCACCTCGCGGAAGAACTGGGGGTCGAGCCCGCCGAAGTAATAGATCGCTTTCGCCTTCGGGATCCAGAAGTCCCACGCATCGAATTCGTACAACCCATCAAGCCGCGCAACGCGAAACAGCGCCTCCAGGTAGACAACGACGAGCGCGACCGACACGGCGACCACGGGCGACACGGCGGGCAGCCGCGTCGGTCGAGACGGGCGCGGCGGGAGCCGTCGCCCGAGACGCAGTCCGACGGCAACGCCAACCGCCCCGATTACCAGACCGGTGACGACGATCGCGACGATCCCGAACGGGATCCCGACGACGAGCTCGAAGATCCAGACGACGCCGGAGGTCGCTACGCCAAGGAGGTACGCGAGTCCGGACAGCCGAGCGAGGCCGCTCCACCGGTTCCAGCCCCGGATCGCGAACAGAACGGCGACGCCTGTGATGTACAACCAGAGGTTGAGGGCGGCGAGGCCGGCGAGCGCGTGGGCGTTCATCTGAGCGCGCCGATCGAGATGCCGGAGTCGTCGCGCCAGCGGACCGTGTATGTCCCGCCGAGCTTCGACACGTCGCAGCCGTAGCAGATGACCCACGGCGCGTTTGCCGCCGGCCGCCGCGGCATGAGGAAGTACCGGAACCATGCGTCGACGAAGAGCAGCGTCAGCGAAGTCGGATTGACGAGCGCGGAACCCGTCACGACGCGGTACTTGCCGTCTCGCGGAATGATCGCCCGCGCTTCGTACGCGGCCTGCTGGTCGAGAATGATCCCGTTGCCGCCAGCGATGTCGCGGTCCGCATACGAAAGGGCCGCGTTGGATCCGGCGACTCGCCCGATGTCCGACATCCCCTTGACGAAGTAGACGATGCCGAGGACCGTGCATGCCGCGACGATCGCGACGACGAGGAGACGCGGCGGCGAACGCACGATACGCGCGCGTTCGGTCGCGTCGATCACGTCCGCACCGGACGCGCGAACACGAGCGGCAGTGCGAGCACGAGGGCCGCGAACGCGTAGAAGTAATAGAACTGCATCGTCAGGTAAAAGGCGTTCGCCGCCATCGTCCCGGCAAGCGCGGCCGTCATCCCCCACGCCAGCGGCCGTACGCGCGCCGCATTCGGATCGCCGATCGCGGCAAGGGCTCGACCGATCCGGCGCGCCGCGTGCAGCCGCACGAACAGATAACGCAGGAAGAGGAAGAACGCGACCGTGCCCACGAGCCCGGTCTCGACGATCAGGGCGACGTAGAACGAATGCGGGCCCCAGTTCGACTTGCCCGTGATGAACTCGTAGTAGATCGAGAACGTGTTCAGCCCAAGCCCGAAGAGCGGATGCGAGTGGATCACCTGCGGCACGAAGTCGTAGACGGCGAAATGCGCGTTTTCCGAACGCCCGCCCGTCTGCACGCGTGACTTCAACAGGACCTCGAAATAGTGCCGGCGCGATGCGACGACGACGATCAGGACGGCGGCGATGCCTGCGAGCGGATACAGGAGCGCGCGCGACGCGAGCTTCCGCCGGTACGGGACGGCGAGGATCAGGAGACCGACGCCGAGACCGAGCAAGCCGCTCCGCGACAACGTCGCCAACTGCACGAGGAAGAGGAACGCGAGCAGGATCGCCAGAGGAATACGCAGCGGGTTCCCGCGCTCGAGCCGCAGGTAGACCGGCAGCAACGTGAGCAACGGGATGCAGAGCATCACGGCGAGATGGTTCGGATCGCCTGTAAGCGCGTTCGGCCGGAAGATCGTCGCGCCGCCCACGGCGCCGTAGATGTTGATCGAGCTCGCGCCGCCGGTCAGCGGAGCGAGGACGAGATGGTCGAGATTGACGCCGGCGCGCGCGGCGAGCAACTGCAAGACGCCGTACAGACCGTTCGCGGCGAGTCCGAGCGCGAGCGCGGCGATCGCCCGGTAGTAGAACCCGCGTGAGCGTCGCACCATGTATGCGACCGCCGCGGCCAGGAACAGGAAGTGCAGCACGAATTTCACCATCCCCTTCAGCCACTGGTCGAGCGAATCTCTCGTCTGGATGTTGAAGAACCCGACGAGATAGACGACCAGGAGCGCCGCGAAGACGGCGAGCACGACCGCCGTCGTGCGCGGGAAGCGCCGCTCGCCGCGACCGACCCATTCGAGCGCGAACGCGAGCAAGAAGAGGATCGTCAGCACGTCGGAGATCGACACGTCCACACCGAAGCCCCAGTGCACCTTCTCCCACGTCACGCAGAACAACGTTGCGAGGAAGAGGAATCCGGTCGCCTTCATGCGGCGAGCCCGTGCAGGACGTCGGCGAGCTCTTCGACGCGCGCGCCGCGTCCGAGGCGCTCACGGTCCGCCTCCGACAGGACCGTCGCGTCGAGCGCGCGAGCGCTCCACGCGTCGTGCAGCGTGCGCAGCGCGTCCGTCAGCGCGTCGACGTCGTCCGGCGGCGCGACGACGCCTGCATTCGTCTCGCGGATCAAATCTGCGGCAGCGCCGTCAGGCGGAACGGCGGCGAGAATCGGCCGTTCGGCCGCGAGATACTCGAAGACCTTGCCCGACAGGACGCCCTTGCCGCGCCCGCCGGCCTCGGGGATCAGGAGCAGCAGTGCATCGGAATTCCGCTGCAAAGCGAGCGATTCGCGACGAGGCACGTACGGGTGCAACTCGAGCCGATCTCCGAGCGCGAGCGTCTCGGCCCACTCGCGGTCGGCCGCGCGGAAGTCGCCGACGAACCGCGCCGTGACGTCGTCGAGCCCGGAGGCGGCGAGCGCCTGTAGGAACGGCCGCGGATCGCGCTTGCCGAAGAACGAACCGGTGTGCGTGATCCGGAACCGCTCGCTGCGCCGGTATTCGAGCCCGGCGAAGTCGTCGAAGTCCGCGCCGTTCAAAATCGCCACGACGACACCGGCAGGATCAAGGCCGCGCGCCTCGTCGGCGATCGCATCCGACGCCGCAACGATGACGTCCGCCTGCCGCGCGACGAGCCGTGCGACCTGCTCGCTGACCTTTTCCTTCGCGCGGACCGCAGCCCGTTCGACACGCCGATGGGGATGCGCCGCGATCGAATCGCGGAGGTCTGCAACCCAGTGCGCACCTGTCGCGCGTTTCACTGCCGCACCGACGAGGTGGACGGAGTTCGGCGGCGACGTCGTCAGTACGACGTCGATCTTCTCCGCACGGGCGATGCGGATCGCCGCGGGAATCGCCGTGAGGTTCCACGCGACGTTCTCGTCGGGGACGAGCAGGCGGCTCGACAGCGAGCGCGCCTGACGCGACAGGCGATCGAGCCCGCGACGGCCGTGGAGCTCGTCCGCGAGCTTCCGCGACTGCGGGCCGAGATACCGCGCTCGATGAACCCACGCCTGCGTCGGCAGCGGGAGCTGCTCGTCGACGTGCAGCCACTTCGGATCGTCCGGCGCGAGCACGTGCGTCTCGATCCCGTGCGCGGGCAGGTGGGTCGCGAACTTCAAAGGACGCTGCACGCCCCCTCCGCCCGCCGGCGGGAAGTACATCGTCACGAGCAGGACCTTCACGCCGGCCGATGGTAGAGCGCGTAGCGACTGTCGGCGTACACGAGCGGCCACGCCGGTCGCGCGTCGAAGCGCGACTTGTCGACGACGAGCCATGTCGCGTGGAAGCGGTCGACGATCCCGACGTTTCCCGTGCGGAAGAACTTGATCGTCGCCAAGCGACGGCCGTACGGGAAGTTCGCCTTCGTGTCGGCGACGTGCGCGGGCGGGGCCGATGCGACGTACAGCGGCGCGTAGGCGGATATCCGGTAGCTCGTCTCGAGATCCGAGAAGACGACGGCACGCTTCGGCACGTCGTCTCGGAGCGCGGCGAGCAACCCCGCCGTCGGCGCGCTCGGGTCCTTCGACTGCGTCGGCGCCCAGTGCGAGAACCCGTGCACCGCGACGGGTAGCACGAGCAGCGCGACTGCCGCCGCGGCGAGGGGGCCGCGATCGTCGCGATCCGAGCGGACGACGACGGCGACGACGAGCGCCGCGGCTCCCGCCGTGGCCGCGAACCACGCGAGCGCACCGGGACCTGCGCCCATGACCGTCCCGAAGCCGCCCGGGTACGCGAGCTGCAGCGCGATTCCGGCGCCGAGCGCGACGGGCAGGACCGCAAGCCGGAGCAAACGCGCCAAAACGGCTGCGCCACCCGTGAGCGCGAACGCGAACGGGAGGAACCCCGCCGCGCGCCGCGCCTGAGACAACGAGACGGCATCCGAGAACCGTGGGAACACCCACGGCAGCAACTCGACGGCGAGGACCGCGAGCGAGCCGCCGAGGACGAACGCCGACCAGCGGCGCCGCGACGCGAACGCTGCAAGCGGGACGCAGGCGAGCGCTGCGACGGCGATTGCGCCGCCGCGCGCGACCACTTCCGGCCGCAGCGCGTACCGGTGCAATGAGTCGACGCGAATCTCGCTCGCGTAGCGCGCCAGCGACCGGCGAAGCTCCTCGGAGCCGGGCGAATGCGACGCCGTCTCGCCGACGATCGGCGCAATCCAGAGAAGAGCGGCGCCGACCGGAACGAGCAGCGACGCGTATGCGAGGACGCCCGCGCGAAGGTCACGGCGCGCGATCAGCCAGCGCGCCGCAAGGAAGCCGGCGAGCGGCAGTGCGAGGAAGACGGCCGTGCTCGCGTGCACGAGGAACACCGCACCTCCGAGCGCGGCGAGCGACAGCGCGATCCGCCACGACGGGTCGCGCAGCGTGAGGAAGAACGCCGTCAACGTCGCAGGAACCAACACCTGGCGGTCGAGCGTGCCCGGCTGACCGAGCAGCGCGAACGATCCGCCGTGGCCGGACGCGAGCGCCGCGCCGCCTACGGAGGCGACGAGCACGCCGAGGCCCGCCCATGCACTGCGGAAGAGCGCGACCCCCGCCTCGTACGTCACGGCGAACGCGACGGGTGCGACCGCGCTCGGCTCGTGGAGCATCACCTGCGTCGGGTCGACGCCCGCGAGCTTTGCCACGAGCGCCAGGAACCCGTGCCAGAGCGGGAAGGCATAGCCGGGGTGCAGGCCGCCGTCCGCGAACTCGTCGACGGAGCGGACGTGGAGCGACCCGAACGCGTCGAGCTTCCGGACACGGCCGAGGTGGAAGAGCGCGTCGCCGTGGACGACACCGGCCACGCGCCACAGGACGATGCCGAACGCGAGGCCTGCGCCCGCGACCGCGAGCGTGTCCCACGCCGGCGGCCCCGCGACGACCCGCCACGCAAAAGGCGCGGCGACGACGGCGACCGCAGCGACGACGATCAGCGCGACCCAGATCGACGTGTGGGCGGCGAAGACGACGATCAGGCCGGCGGCGACCGCGGCGAGCGACCACGCGACGGTGACCGATGCGCCGCGAAGCCGCAGCGCGCGCGCGATGAGGGCACCCGGCAGGAACAGGACGAGCGAGGCGGACACGAGCCGAAGCCACAGGCCCGCGCCTGTCTCCGGAAGCAGCCGGGCGACGCCGAGCAGCGGCAGCGAGAGGAGGAGGAACGCGGGGCCGCTAGCGCGCCGGAACGCCAGCGCGGCCATTCCACTCCTCGGCGAGCTCGCGAAGACCGGGGCCGTCGACATGCCACGCATCCCGTGCATGCAATCGCATTCGGGCGCGGAACCCCTCGTCCCTGCGCACTCCGAGCGCCGCCCGCAGCGCGTACTGGGCGCCGGTCGCGGCAGCGGCGACGCGCGCGCCTGCGGCGGAATGGTGCTTGCGCCAGTACCGATGGCGGCTCCGCCACATCTCGTTGATCCGGCGCTCGGGAATCCCGGCGCTGAACTGAGACTCGTGATGGACCACCGTGACCTCCGGGAAGTACTCGACCGACCAGCCGGCGCGACGGAGGCGCAGACAGAGGTCGGTTTCCTCCGAGTAGAGAAAGAAGCCCTCGTCGAAAAGGCCGACCTGCTCGAGCGCGTCGCGCCGGAGGAGGAGCGCCGCGCCCATGACCCAGTCGACGGCTCGTGCTTCCGAGCCGCCCGATTGCTTCACGCCGGCCTTCCCGAGCGAAAGCAGCCCGAGCGCCGAGACGCCCGGCGTCGGAAACCGCCAGGCCGAATCCTGCAGGCGGCCGTCCGGGTACACGACACGCGGCCCGAGCGCGCCGAGCCGGGTCTGGGCGTCCATGCGCGCGACCATCCGGTCGAACGCCCAGTCGCTCGACGTCGTGTCCTCGTTCAGCACGTAGACGTAGCGACCCCCCGTCGCGCGGATGACCGTATTGTGGTTCGCCCCGAACCCCGCACGGAACGGTTGCGCGATCACGCGCACGCCGCGGAAACGCGCACGGACCGCATCGGCGGACCCGTCCTCCGACGCGTTGTCGAGCACGACGACCTCGACCGACGGCCCGATGTGCGCCTCGAGCGAGGCCAGGCAGGCGAGCAGCAGCTCGCGGCTGTTCGTGTTGACGATCGAGACGGAGATGTCGGGCAAGACGCGGAGCTCGGACTAGCGAGCGAGGCCGCGCGCGACGAGTGCCTCGCGCGCGGATTCGACCCCATCCGAGGCCTCCTGCGTCTCGAGCCACGCGAGCAGGTCCTCCATCCCGCGCTGGAACGAGATCTCTGCGCTGAAGCCGAGCAACTCCTCCGCCAGCCGCGTGTCGGCGTAGCAGTGGCGGATGTCGCCGGCGCGGTACTGGTTCACGATCTCCGGCTGGATGTCCTTGCCGAGCCCGCGTGCGATCGCCTCGGCGACGCCTCGGATCGTCGTCGCGCTCCCGGTGCCGACGTTCAACGTCCTGCCGTCTGCGCCGTCGCTCGTCAGTGCCAGCGAGCAGCAGCGTGCGATGTCGCGCACGTCGATGAAGTCGCGTGTCTGGTTCCCATCCTCGAACACGAGCGGCTGCCGGTCGTTGAGCAGACGCGACGCGAAGATCGCGGCGACGCCGGTGTACGGGTTTGAGAGCGCCTGCCGTTCTCCGTAGACGTTGAAGAAGCGCAACGCGACAGCCGGGATGCCGTAGGCGGCCCCGATCGACAGGAACATCTCCTCGTGGTCGCGCTTGTTGATCGCGTAGATCGACGTGGGACGAAGCGGCTTCGTCTCCGCCGTCGGCTCGGGCTCGAGAATCGTGCCGTCCTCGTCGCGGACGTCCCATTCGCGCGTCGCGAGCTGCGCTTCGGGGCGGATGGCCGGCGCGAGGCCGCCCGTTCCCGTCTTCGGGTTGCGGTACTGACCTTCGCCGTAGATCGACATCGACGACGCGACGAGGAGCTTCCGGATCGAATCGCGCCGGTCGAGCACTTCCTCCAGCACGACGGCAGCCCCGATCGAGTTGATCGAGGTGTATCGCTCGATCTCGTACATCGACTGCCCGACGCCCACGGCAGCGGCGAAGTGGACGACCGTGTCGACGCCGTCGATCGCACGCCGCAGGACGTCGCGGTCGCGGACGTCGCCGACGACGAGCTCCACCTCGTCGGCGAGATACAGCGGCCGCTCCCCGTCGGGATGCACCTGGCGGTCGAGGCTGTCGAGCGCACGGACGCGATGCCCTTCACGGACGAGGCGGTCGGCCAGATGCGACCCGATGAAGCCTGCGCCGCCGGAGATCAGGACGTCCATCCCCGCGTGAGGCTACAGCAGCGTGTTTCCGACGCGCCGCAGCCGCAGTGCGTCATAGTGACGCGTCCACCGTTCGCCGCCGCCGATGCCGCCGTTCACTCGTCCGGGGGACGGGCTACTGCACGCTCCCGCCGAGACCTTCGCCATGCGGCAGTACGCCTGGCGGATCGGCGCGATCGCGACGCTCCTCCTCGCCTGCACGGCGACGACCGCTGCGGGGCGGGTGGAGACGCCGGAGGCGTCGGCGCGCGCCGAGGCGACGCTCGTGGCGCGCGAGACGGCGCGACTGTCGTCGTTCACGTCCTGGCTCGCCGCCGGCCATGCGCACGGCTTCATCGGCGAAGTCGGCTGGCCCGGGAATCCACGCGCCGGCGGCGACACGCGCTGGAACGCGGTCGCGCTCGCGTGGTACCGCCAAGCGGTGCGCCGGAAGCTCTCCGTCGCCGCATGGGCGACCGGTGAGCTCTGGGCGCCCGACTACAAGCTCGCGGTGTACCGCGCCCAGGGCGCACCGAACCCGCAGGCCGCGGTCGTCGAACGACAGCCGGCGCTCGAGCGCGGGATCAACGTCGACGGCGGCGCGTTCGGCGAGTACGGCGACGGCTACGACCCGATCGCTGCGCAGAGCCCGCTCGACAACGTCCGGGTCGGAACGTACGGCTCGACGTACGCGTACCCGACGGCGGCGACGTTCACGTCCCTCGCCGCCCGCGGCGTCCGCTTCGTGCGGCTCCCCTTCAGGTGGGAGCGCCTCCAGCGCACGCTCGGCGGGCCGCTCGACGCCGTCGAGCTCACACGTCTCCACGCATCCGTCGACGCCGCGGGCAAGGCCGGGCTGCACGTGGTGCTCGATTGCCACAACTACGGCGGGTACTACGCACATGCGGGCGCCGCGGGCATTCGCCGCGCGCTCGGGACGGACCGGTTGCCGGACGCGGCGTTCGCCGACCTCTGGCGGCGGCTCGCCGCCGCGTTCCGCGACGACGACGCCGTGACGGGCTACGGCCTGATGAACGAGCCCGCGGCGATGTCGGGCCCGAGCGCATGGGAACGCGCGTCGCGCGCGGCCGTTGCTGCGATCCGCAACGCCGGCGACAGTCATCGCATCATCGTGTCGGCGTACGGCTGGGACAGCGTTACGACGTTCCACCTGAACCACCCGCACGGACCGTGGATCCGGGATCCGCTGCAGGCGACGTGGTACGAAGCGCACCAGTACTTCGACCACGACATGAGCGCCCACTACCGCCTGTCGTTTTCGGCGGAAGCCGCGACGGCGCACACGCCGTAGCCGGTAGGTCCTAGACGCGCTTCCCTCGCGCGAGGGATGGCGAAAAGGGTGATCTGCCATCACCCTTCGGAGGGAAGCGCCCGGGCGGATCTTCGTTCCACCGGGCGCGCACTGCGGCTATAGGGGAGGCACGACTTGCGGCTACTGCCCTCGAGGGGGACGGACCATGCACGGCGCGCGACGGGCGTCGAGACGACGCGCGTCGCCGTGCTCGTCGCGTCGAAGGACGGCGCGTCGACGATCGGAGCGACGGTCGCGTCCGCGGTCGGTCAGGCAGACGTGTTCGTCGTGTCGGACGGCTCGCGCGACCGGACGGGGGCGGTTGCGCGAGCCGCCGGAGCCCACGTGATCGAGTTGACCGAGAACGTCGGCAAGCCGGCGGCGATCCACCATGCGCTGACCACGCTGCGCCTCGCCGAGCGCTACGACGCGATCGCGATCCTCGACGACGACACGACGATCGCACCGAATTTCATCCGGAAGGCGGTCGAGCGGTTCCGCGAGGGCGTCGCGATCGTCGTCGGACGGACGATGACGCGGTGGCCGCACGAGAATCGCTGGAACGTCTGGCTCGGGTCACGCGCGTATGCGTACTGGCGCTACCAGGCGACCCTTCGCCGCGGGCAGAGCGCCCTGGGCGTCATGAACTGCATCTCCGGGTCGAACTCGGTCTTTCGCTCGAGCGTCCTGGCTCAGATCGCAATCGAGCAGACGCCCTACATCGTCGACGACACGTACTGGACACTCGAGACGCACCGGCGAAAGCTCGGCCGGATCGTGTACGCGCCCGATGCGCACGCGTGGGTGTGCGATCCGCTGACGCTTCGCGACTGGTACCGCCAGAACCTGCGCTGGATCTGGGGCATGTACCAGGGCATTGCCGGACACCACGTCGGCCGGCGCGTCACTCGCTTCGACGTCGCGTCGGTGCTGTTGATGCTCGATTGGTGCGCGTACGTCTTCGGGATGCCGATCGCGATCGGCCTCGCACTGTGGCTCGGGTGGTTCTCGCTCCACCTCGTCCTGTTCTACGCGATCGGCTATGCGGCGTGGACGCTGCTGGCGGCGATCGCGACCAAGAAGTGGCGGCTCGCCGCGATGCTTCCGGCGATCGCGGTCATCGACGTGATCTATCGCGTGGTCTTCGTCCACGCGCTCGTCAAGACGATTCGCGAGCCGCGCGTCACGTCATGTCGGTGGGTCTCACCGGTTCGGTATTAGAGGGGGGAGGAAGAGATGAGTGGATCTGGGGAGCTCCCGTTCACAGGCTCGATCTTCACGTTGCCGTTGCTCGTGATCGGCATGACCCTGACGCTCGCGGGCTGGGTCGTGCGGCGACTCGCGCGCGAGGACGCGTAACGCGTCAGGTTCGGCGGACCGGCGCTGCGGCGACACCGCGGCGCAGGTTCTCCACCGTCAGGATGATCGCGCCGGGAAGCGCGAGCGCGACGGTGACGACGAAGAAGAGAAACCCCGTTGCGAAGGCCGCCTCCTTCGAGACGCCGAGCAGCGTCAAGAACGACACGAAGAACGCCTCGCGGACGGCAAGGCCGTTGATCGTGAACGGCACGAGCATGACGAGGAACAGCAGCGGGCCCATCACGTAGAACGGTCGCGGCGACAGGTCGACGCCGACCGCACGGGCGGCCATCCAGATCGCGAGCACCCGGTACGCCTGGACGACGAGTGTCAGCGCGAGCACGCCGAGCAGGAGCCGCGTGTGCCCGCGAAATGCGTGCACGCCGCCATAGAAGGCGCGCAGCGGCCGTTCGAGCCGGATGCGCCGGAGAAGCGGGACGAAACGCCGCAGCGGCCGGCGCGCAGCACGCGCGAAGAAGACGATCCCGAGCAGGATCGACCCGACCACGAACGCGAGCTCGATCCAGATGTACGCGCCCACGTCGTACCGGCCGATCGCGAGCGCGAACCCGACGGCGGCAAGCGCGAGCGTGGCGATGCCGCCGAGCGCGCGCTCGAGCAGGACGATCGCCGTCATGTCCGCGAAGCGGCCCGGGTGCCGCCGCGATGTCTCGTAGATCCGCGACGCATCGCCGCCGACCGCGGTCGGGAGCACCTGCCCTGCGGTATAGGAGACGAAGTACGCGCGATTGAGCCACGGAAGCGACTCGTGGACGCCCCGCGCAGCGAGGAGCTTCTGCCATCGCCACGCCATCGGCGGCACCCCGAGGGCCTGAACCGCCACCGACGCGAGGAACCAGCCGAGATTCGCGTGCACGAGGATGTGCGCCGTCCTGTGGATGTCGAGCTTCCACAGCAGGTACGTGAGACAGGCGCCGGTGACGACGAGCGTGAGGACGACACGAATCGCCCGCTTGCGCGTCACGCGGTGAACCGCGCATGCACCCGACGGAGTGCCGCGATCGCGTCGCGGATGTCGTCGTCGGAATGGGCCGGCGAGAGCGGCAGCGACAGCACCTCACGCCCAGCGCGTTCGGCAACCGGCAGCGCGGGCTGCGCAGGGAAGCGCATGCGGTAGTACGACAGCGTATGCACCGGGAGGAAATGGATCGAGCTCGCGATGTTCTCCTCGGCGAGCGCACGCTGGTACGCGTCGCGCGGTGCGCCCGCCGTCTCGCTGTCGATGCGTGCGACGTAGAGGTGCAGCGCGTGCGTGTCGCGCTCGTCGCGCTCCAGCGGCTCGATTCCATCCAGCTCCGCGAGCGCGTCGTCGTACAGCGCGAACTGGCGCGCCCGGACCTCGCGATGACGTTCGACCTTCTCGAGCTGGACGAGGGCGATCGACGCGAGGATGTCGGAGAGATTCGCCTTGTAGCCCGCGACCGGGATGTCGTAGAGCGAGCCGTCGCCGCGCCGCATCAGCCGCAGCTCGCGCACCGCCTCCGCGACCGCGCTGTCGTTGGTCGCGATCAGCCCGCCCTCGCCGGCGGCAATGTTCTTCGTCGCGTAGAGCGAGAAACACGTCGCGTCGGAAAGGCCGCCGACCTTGCGGTCGCGGTATCGGCTCTCGGCGGCGTGCGCGGCATCCTCGACGACCTTGACACCGAGCGCGTGGATCGGCTCCAGGTCGACCGGCTGGCCGGCAAGGTGCACGGGGAGGATCGCCTTCGTCCGCTCGGTCACCGCCGCCGGGATCAACCCGGCGTCGATGTTCAGGTCCCCCTCGCGCACGTCGACGAACACCGGCGTCGCGCCGGCGTGGACGATGACGTTCGCGGTCGCAGGCCACGTGATCGGGGACGTGATCACCTCGTCGCCCGGCCCGACCCCGAGCGCCACGAGCGCGAGGTGGAGCGCGGCAGTCCCGGATGCAAGCGCGAGCACGTGCTCTGCCTCCAGGTACTCGGCCATCCGCCGCTCGAGCTCCGCCGCGCGCGGCCCCGTCGTCAGCCACCCGGACCGAAGCGTCTCGACGACCGCGGCCACTTCCTCGTCGCCGATCGCCGGCGGCTGGAACGAGAGCATGGTCGGACGCCGCGCGCTGATCACAACGGCAAGCGTATCCCCGTGGTCAGGCCGGTCAGACGCGCTCCAGCGGCGGCGACGCGACCGCGTCGACGCCGAAGCGGATCAGCGCTGCTGCGCGATCCGCCTGCCCCAGCGCCGCCTCGCGCGACTCGCCGGTCGCGAGGATCGCGCCCGCGCGGTCGGAGCCGCGAAGCAACGGCCCGAAGGCGTGACCGGGCTTGCGATAGAGCCGGATGCCTTTGACGCCGTCGACTGCGTACGCCTCCTCGAGGCCGGACACGTCGCGCAACTCGCCCGCCGGCGCGACGATGAAGCGGACGCAACCGCCGCCCGCCCGAGCGACCGGCGCGAGCTGCTGCGGCGTCACGGGTCGCCCGAGCGCAGCCGCCAGCGCGAGGCCGTTGAGGTCGACGCCGAGGACTGCACGGCAGAGCTCCGCGTCATGACCGCCTCCGAGCCGCGCCGCGAGCTCGCCGACCCGCACCTCGCCGTCCTCGCCGACGAGGACTTGCGTGTACGACGGGCCGCTCGCGATACCGACAGAGGCTGCCGCGGCGCCCGCCGCGTCGATTGCGGCGGCGATCTGACGCGGCTCGACCTCACTCGGCCAGACGTGCGCGAGCGCGACGCCGAACGCCGGCGGCTCGGCAGTCACGCGGTCCGTCACCGTCAGCGGCCTGAACCGCCCACCCACCGAGAAGGCGTTCACCGTCAACTCGCGGCCCGCGACGTGCTCCTCGACGAGGAGTGCCGCGCTCCGCGACGCGTCGAGCGCGATCTCGACCGCGGACGCGATGCGACGTGGCTCCGCGACGAGCGTCAAGCCGCGCTGTCCCTGGCGATCGGGCGCTTTGACGACGACCGGATAGCCGAGGTCGTTCGCCGCCTCGACGGCCTCAGCGGCACCCGCGCCCACCACGTAGCGCGGTTGCGGCACGCCGGCCTGCGCGAAGCGCTCCCGCTGACGAAGCTTGGACGTCGAGAGCGCGGCTGTCTCCGGCGAGATCGGATGGGGCAGCGCGAGCCGCTCGGCGATGCGCGCCGCGATCGCAACCGGCCAGTCGATCCCGGGAGCGATGATTCCGTCGACGCGCTCGGCCGACGCCAGACGCTCGATCCCCGGCTCGTCCTCCGTGGACACGATCGCGCGGCGGTCTGCGTACCTGAACCCCGGCGCGGACGCGTCGCGGTCGACCGCGATCACATAGAGGCCGTGACGGCGAGCCGCGGCGAGGAGCCCGAGCTGCGCCGGGCCCGCGCCTAGGACGAGGAGACGCGCGCCGTCTCGTCGCTCTGCAGGATCCCCCGCCACCACACCTCATTGTCGCGGTACCACGAGATCGTCCGCGTGAGCCCTTCCTCGAACGACGTCCGCGCGCGCCAGCCGGTCAGCCGCGCGACCTTGTCCGTCGAGCCGATGTGGCGGTCCACTTGACCCGGCCGCTCGGTGACGAATGCTTTCAGGGACGGCGGCTTTCCGAGCGCGTCGAGGACGCTGTCCGCGATGTCCGCGACGGAGATGTCGACGCCTGTCGCGACGTTCAACACCTCACCGGCGACGGCGTCGAGCGGCGCAGCGATGACGGCCTCGATCGCCTCGGCGTCGTCGTCGACGTAGAGCCAGTCGCGCGATGCGTGTCCGTCGCCGTGGATCGTCAGCTGCTCGTCGCGCAACGCCTGCGTGATGAACCGCGGGATGACCTTCTCCGGGTGCTGGCGCGGCCCGTAGTTGTTGAACGGCCGGACGATCACGATCGGGAGGCCATAGGTGACGAAGTACGAGTATGCGAGCCGGTCGGCGCCCGCCTTCGTCGCGGCGTACGGCGACCGCGGGTTGAGCGGATGCGCTTCGTCCATCGGCGCGCGCTCCGCAGTGCCGTACACCTCGGACGACGAGATCAGGATGAAGCGGTCGACGGGCGCGTCGCGGATCGCGTCGAGCAGGATCTGGGTCCCCTCGACGTTCGTCGTCACGAACTCGGACGCGCCGTCCTCGATCGACTTCTCGACGTGTGACTCGGCCGCCGCATTGACGATGACGTCGCACTCCGCGACGACGTCGCGCACGAGCTCGGCGTCGCGGATGTCTCCGTGGACGAACGACAGGCGCTCGTGCGAGAGGACGTCGCTCAGGTTCTCGACGTTCCCTGCATACGTCAGTGCGTCGAGGGAAACGACCTCGTACGGCGTCTTCGCGAGCAGATGCCGGATGAAGTTCGACGAGATGAACCCGGCCCCGCCGGTCACCAGGATCCGCTTCGGCGCGCTCAAAGCTCTCGGTCGATCGTGTACAGCGGGCGTCCTTCGACGTCCCGCTGGATCCGCCCGAGATATTCCCCGACGAGCGCCAGGATGAACCCCTGGATCCCCAGGACGAACAGCACCGCGACGCCGCCGAAGAGCGGCCCCGGGAAGTTCGACTTGTCGACCCAGTAGACGATGCCGTAGATCCCGAGCGCAAGCGCGAGGAGCGAGCAGACCGCGCCGAGCGCGATGCCGATCCACTGGATCGGCTGCGGCCAGAAACCGGCGAGCACGTGGAGCGCGAGGCGCGTGAGCCGCAGCGGCGAGTACCTCGACGCACCGTGCCGCGGCGCGTGCGCAACGTCGACCTCGACGACGGACGCGCCGCCCGAGAGCACGAGCGCCTTCGTGAACTTCTGCTTGCCGATCGAGCCGAGCATCGGCTCGACGGCGGTCCGGCGGTACGCGTTGAACGCGCAACCGAAGTCGGAGATCGTGACGCCGGTGAACCGCCGGAGCATGCCGTTGATCATCCGAGACGGAAGCGTGCGGCCCCACGAGTCGTGCCGCGCTTCCCGTCTCCCGCTCGCCACGTCGTTGCCGGCCTCGACCGCGTCCACGAGCCGCGGAATGTCCTCGGGCTGGTTCTGCAGGTCCCCATCCATCGTCACGACGATGTCTCCGCGCGCGCGTGCAAGGCCTGCGTGCATGGCCGGGTGCTGCCCGAAGTTGCGCTTGAAGCGAACGGCCCGCACGCGCGGATCCGCCGCGTGGAGCCGCTCGAGCGCCGCGAAGGTGCCGTCCGTCGACCCGTCGTCGACGAAGATCAGCTCGTACGAGCGCGGCCCAGGATCCAGCGTGGCGACGGTCCGGCGGTAAAGCTCGTCGAGCGACCCTGCCTCGTTGTAGACCGTGACGACGAGCGACAGGTCGGGAGCGGGCCCGTCGCGATCGTCGATGACCGCTCGCTGCAGGACATCCGTCTCCGTCATGCGCGGAGCCTACCCGTGGATCACTCGAACGAGGGACGCGCGGGCACAACGCTGGCACCGATCCTGCGAACATGCCTGCGGCGGCGTTCCATCGGCGACTGCTGTTCGCGATCGCGCTCGCCCTGTACGCGTGCGTGTTCGCGGGATTCGTGCTGTTCGAGGAACCGGGGCTCGGAGTCGGGCACTTCTTCTACATCCCGGTTGCGCTTGCGGCACTCGCCGGCGGCACGATCGGCGGGGTCGCCGGCGGCGCGCTCGGTGCCGCGCTGTACGCGCTCGCAATCGTGCTCACGCCGAGGTTGCCGACCGGCGACGTGCTGACGTCGGCGACGGTGATCAGGACGATCACCTACTGCTCCTGCGGGTCGCTGATCGGCTGGTTCGCGAGTCAGTACCGCGAGCATGTCGCGACGCTCCGCGAGCTCGCCGAGCGCGACTTCCTCACCGGCCTGCTGAACGCCCGTGTCTTCGACGAGACGCTGGCGCGGCGGTGCGCAGCGGCGAAGCCGTTCGTGCTCGTACTTGCCGACATGGACAACCTCAAGGAACTGAACGACGCGCACGGACACACCGAGGGAAACCGCGCGTTGCGCCAGGTCGGAGAAATCGTGCGCACAGCAGCAGGCGATCGCGACGACGTCGCGCGGGTAGGCGGTGACGAGTTCGCGATCGTGATGGACGGCTCGCTCGACGAGGCGCAGGCGCTTGCGACGCTCTTGCAGAAGCGGCTCCGCCGCGAGGGGCTCGAGCTCAGCCTCGGCTGGGCGGCCTATCCTGGTGACGCCGTCGGCCCGCTCGAGCTCTTTCGCAAGGCGGATGACCGACTGCTCGGGGCGAAGTTCCTCGGCCGCAACCGCCGCGCCGTGTTGGCGCTGACGGCTGCAGCCGAGCAGTCGGTTTCCTGATCAGGCGGGTTCGGGCACCGCGACGATCTGCGGCGAGCGGCGGAAGCCGATCGCGAACGCGGCGACCGAGCCGAGCGCGACGACGACGGCGGCGATCCACACCGCCGCGTTCATGCCGTTCACGAACGTCACGCCGGAGCGGTAGCCGCCGTACGAGGCGAACACCGCCGCGAGCACGGCGACGCCGAACACGCCGCCGAGCTCGCGCACGGCATTGTTGGCACCGGACGCCTGTCCCTCTTCCTCGGGGCGAACGGACGAGAGGATCACGTTCGCGACGGGAGCGAAGAACAGGCCCATCCCGATACCGGACACGACGAACGGACCGACGAGCTCGATATACGGCGTCGTCGGCGTCGAGATCGCCGCGATCCACGCGAGGCCGACCGCCTGCATCGCCAGGCCGGCACCGATCAACCTGTGGCCGCCGATCCGGTCGGACATCGCACCTGCGATCGGTGCGACGAACATCGGCATGATCGTCCACGGAAGGACGCGGAGACCGGACGCGAACGGGCCGTAGCCCTGCACCGTCTGGAAGAACTGCGACAGCAGGAAGATCGCGCCGAACATGCCGAACGACATGAAGAGCGACGCCGTGTTCGCGAGTGCGAAGGTCTGGTTTCGGAAGAACCGCATCGGCAGCATCGGCGTGGATGTGCGGAGCTCCCACGCGACGAACGCGGCGAGCACGGCGACACCGAACACGAACGCGCCGACGATCTCCGGCGAGCCCCAGCCGACGGCGTTCCCACGGACGAGGCCCCACACGACCCCGAACAGCCCCGCGCTCGCGAGCACGACGCCCGCCAGGTCGAGGCGCTTGCTCGACCCGTACGTCTCGTCGAGCCGCGTGAGCGCCAGCGGCACGAGCACCGCACCGAGCGGCACGTTCAGCCAGAAGATCCAGTGCCACGAGATACCGCTGACGACGGCCCCGCCGACGAGCGGGCCGAGCGCGACAGCGAGACCGCTGATCCCGCCCCACGCACCGAGCGCGACACCGCGCTTCTCCTTCGGAACGGCGGCGGAGAGAATGGTGAGCGTCAGTGGCATCACGAGCGCACCGCCGAGCCCCTGGACCGCGCGCGCCGCGTCGAGGATTGCGATCGACGGTGCCAGCGCGGCCGCAGCGGACGCAGCGGTAAAGATGCTCAGCCCGATCGCGAGCGTCAGCCGGCGGCCGATCCGGTCGCCGAGTGCGGCGCCCGTGAGCAGGAACACGGCGAAGGTCAGCGTGTAGGCGTTGACCGTCCACTCGAGGCCGTCGAGGCCCGCATGGAGGTCCTTGCGGATCACCGGGATCGCGGTCGAGACGACGAGGTTGTCGAGCGTCGTCATGAAGACCGCGGCCGAGGTGATCGCGAATGTCCAGAACGTCTTCGATCTCATCGGTGTTCTCCTTCGGTCGTCACTGGTCGAATCAAACGCCGCTGCGCGAGCGGTGTCGTTGCGGCGCGCCGGTGTTCGGTGGTGCGGAAAACCGGCGTCTTGCTTGTGAGTGGTTACTAACTACGTCGACAAAAAAAGAGCTCACGACTTCGCGCAGCCGGCAAGCAGGCGTGCCGCCCACGGCTCGCTGCCGTCGTGGACGCCCATCGAGGAGACGACGTTGAGCAGCATCCCGATCGCGAAGAAGCGGGTGATCTCCTCGGGCGGCGCGCCGGAGACCCGCTCGGCGTAGGCGACCAGATCGCCGTAGCCGTTGCGGACGACCTCGCAGATCTCGCCGTCGTCGCAGGCGGCATACGCCTGCATCTGGCCGCGAAGGCGCGTCCGGTCGGGCAGCAACTCGTCCATGTAGGCACGTCCGATCGCCTCGAGCGCCTCCTGCCCGCGTTTGCCTTCGGCAGCGCGCTGGAAGAGCTCGAGCGTTTCGCGGAAGCAGCGCGCGATCACGGCCTTGAACAGGTCCTTTTTCGTGCCGAATAGACGGAACACGTACGGCTGCGAGATTCCGGCAGCCGCAGCAATCGCTTCCGTCGACGCGGCGTCGAGGCCCCGGCGCGCGAATTCCTCGAGTGCCGCGTCGAGGACGGCCTCGCGCCGTTCCTCCGCAGTCTTCCGTTCGGTGGCGAGTGCCATCGCTGACTAAGTTAGTGTCTACTTACTTCCTTGTCAAGCGCCGCGGCGACGCGATCGATCTCCACATCCGTCAGGCGCGAGTGAAGCGGCAGCGCAAGGGCGCGCTCGAAGCAGGCGTCGGCACACGGAAACCGGCCCTGCTCGCGATACGCCGACAGGCGGTGCAGCGCGTAGGTGCCGATCTGCGCCTCGATGCCCTGCGCGCGAAGGGCCGCGAGCACGTCGTCGCGGCGCTCGACCTGGACGACGTACGCCTGCCAGCCGTGCTCGTCGCCGTCGTCGGCGGCGGGCGTGGTCACGATCTCGGCGAGCCGCTCGTTGTACGCCTCGGCGACCCGCCGCCGCTCACGAAGCAGCTCGTCGAGCCGCGCGAGCTGCGTGACGCCGATCGCGCACTGCAGGTCGGAGAGCCGATAGTTCGTCGACGGCCGGACGATGTCGACGCCGGAACCGGCATCGATGCCGTGGTGGCGCAGGCGCCGTACTGCAGCGGAGAGCGAGGGGTCGAAGACCGTCACTGCTCCTCCTTCGCCTGTCGTGACGACCTTGCGCGGGTGGAACGACAGGCAGCCCATGACGCCGAGGCCGCCGCACGGCATGCCGCGCCACCGCGCGCCGAGCGCGCCGGCGGCATCCTCGATCAGTGCGACATCGGGCGGAACGGCGCTCTGCAGAGCCTCCCAGTCGAGTGGGCGGCCGAAGAGGTGGACGGCGATCACGGCGCGCGTCCGCTCCGTGACCGCGTCGTAGACGGCCGACGGATCGACGTTCATCGTGACCGGGTCGACGTCGACGAGCACCGGCGTCGCCCCGCTCAGCACGACGGCGTTCGCGGTCGACGGGAAGGTGTAGGCAGGGACGATCACCTCGTCGCCCTCGCCGATCTCGGACGCGAGCACTGCGAGATGCAGGGCCGCCGTTCCCGACGCGACGGCGACGGCGTCCGGCGTCCCGCACGCGGCGGCGAGGCCGCGCTCGAACTCCTCCACCTTCGGGCCCATCGTGAGGAATCCCGATTCGAGAACGTCGGCGACCGCCGCCAGTTCCGCCGGCCCGACGTCGGGCCACGCGAGACGAATTACGCCAGCGCCGGTTTCCGTGCCCTGTACCACGCGATCGTCCGCGCGAGGCCTTCGTCGAGATCGACCTTCGCGTCGAACCCGAGCAGCTTGCGCGCCTTGTCGACGTTCGGAATCCGGATCTCGACGTCGGTGTAGTGCAACGGGCGGAAGATGATCTCGCTCTCCGACTCGGCGACGCGCTTGATGCGCTGCGCGAGGTCGAGCACGGTGACCGTCGACCGAGCGTTCCCGATGTTGAACGATTCGCCGATCGCTTCCTCCCGCTCGAGCGCGCGGAGAAGGCCGTCGACCATGTCGTCGACGTACAGCCACGCGCGGATCTGCGAACCGTCGCCGTGGATCACGAGCTCGTCCCCGGCGAGCGCCCGCACGGTGAAGCTGTGGATCGCGCCGACACCGACCTGTCCCGGCCCGTAGACGTTGAACGGCCGCACCGTCGTCACCGGAAGCCCGAACTCGTCGAAGTACGCGTGCGCGAAGTACTCGCCGGCGAGCTTCGAGACCGCATACGTCCACCGGGCCTCGCCGACCGAGCCTGTACTCGTCACGTGCGTCTCCTCGACGCGATAGGCGTGCGTGCCGAAGACCTCGCTGGTCGAGAAGTCGACGAGGCGCTCCAGCGAGGCCTGCGTCGCGTGCGCGGCCTGCAGGAGGTTGTACGTCCCGATCAGGTTGACGCGCATGGTCCTCACCGGGCTCTCGAGGACTGCATCGACGCCCGCGATCGCCGCGCAATGGACGATGTGCGTCGCGCCCTCCGCGAGGTCGCGCACGAGATCCGCGTCGAGGATGTCGCCCTGCTGCAGCGTGAAGCCCGGATGCTCCGCAAGCTCGGTTCCCGACAGTGCGTCGCGGTGGAGGTTGTCGAGCGCGACCACCTCGTTGCGGTCGACGAGCAGACGCGCGAGCGTCGTTCCGATGAAGCCGGCTCCGCCCGTGATGAAGATTCGCTTCCCTTCGAGCGCCACGCGGCGAGTCTATCCTGGGGCTGTGCGCGCTCTTGCGGCGCTCCTCGGTGTCTCCGCATCGCTGCACGTGACCGTGTGGCCGAACGGGATGGGCACTGCACACCGTGTGCGGGCCCTCCATTGCGAACCGGTCGCGGGAACGATCCCCGCACGCGCGCTCGCGTGCGCGAGACTCGCACGGATTCGGACACCGTTCGCGCCCGTACCTCCCGGCGTTGCGTGCACGCAGATCTACGGCGGCCCGCAGGTCGCGCTCGTCACCGGCACGTTTCGGGGGCATCGCATCCGCACGACGTTCAACCGGCGCGACGGCTGCGAGATCGCACGCTGGGACGCGGTGCGCTTCCTGTTTCGGTGAACCGGCTCAGGCAGGCGCCGGGACGGCCGCCTGAGGCTGCGCGTCGCCGTTCCGCACGGCGGCCGAGAACGCGATCGCCCCGACGGTGAAGCCGCCCGCGACGAAGAGGAAGACGAACGTCAGCGAGACGTACTGCAGACCCAGGCCCGCAGCGAGGAAACCGAGTGGGCCGACGATGCCAGAGATCGTCATCACCGCCGTCATCACCTTCGGGCGCAGCGGCTCCGGCGTGCGCATCGTCAGCACCGCGATCATCGGCGCGTTGACGAGCGGCGCGCAGAATCCGAACGCGGCGATGACCAGGAACACGAGCCACCACGGCATCGAGACCGACAGCAGCCAGAGTGGAAGGCTCATTGCGAGAATCGCCGCCGCGGTGAGGCGCAGGAGAGGCACCTTCCGGACGAGCTGCGATGCGAGGATGCTGCCGGCGAGTGCCCCTCCGCCGAACGCGGCGAAGAACCAACCGAGGATCTTCGCGTCGGCGCCGTAGCGCCGGAACACGAGCACCGGCAGCGTCGCGACGAGACCCTGGCCGACGAAGTTCAGCACCGCGGCGGCCGCGAGCGTCGGCCCGAGCAAGCGATCGCGGGCGAGGAATTTCACGCCCGCGAGGATCCCGCGTGCAGCCTCGGTCGGTTCGGCGCGCCGACCGGCACGGACGAAGATCGCGATCACGAGGAACGAGAAGAGGTAGGTGAATGCGTCGATCAGGAGCACGGTCGGCGCGCTGATCCACGCGATCAACAGGCCGGCGAGGATCGGGCCGCCGAGCTGCGTGAGCTGGTTCACCGCCTGCACGTAGGCCGAGCCCTGCGCGACGAGCGTCTCGTCCTCCCCGACGATCTCGGGAAGGATCAGCCGCGACGACGCGTAGTACGGCGCGAGGAAGCAGCCGATCGCGAACGTGATCGCGAGCAACCCCGCGAACGTCAGATGCCCCGTCCAGTGGAGGATCGGGATCAGCGCCATCAGCGGCGCACGCGCTGCGTCCGAGATGTTCATCGTCCGCTTGGCACCGAGCCGCCCGATCACCGCGCCGCTCGGAATCCCGAGGACGCCGACCGGCACGAGCTCGGCGGCGAGCACCCAGCCCATCTTCGCGGTCGAGCCCGTCGTGGCGAGCACGAACCACGGCAGCGCGACGAACGTCATCGACGATCCGCCGAGCGAGACGAACTCCGCCGCCATCAGTGCGCCGAGCGAGCGGTTGCGCAGGAGCGTCACGCGGCTAATATAAAACGAACGTACGGTTTTGTAAAGTCCGACCATGCCGAAGGTCTCCGAAGCGCATCTGCAGAGCCGCCGCGACCAGATCCTCGCGGGCGCACGCCGTGCGTTCGCGCGCTACGGCTACGAGGGCGCCACGGTCGCGCGTCTGGAGGAGGAGACCGGGCTCTCGCGCGGCGCGATCTTCAACTACTACCGTGACAAGTGGGCGCTGTTCCTGGCGCTCGCGGCCGAGGACCAGCACGTCTTCATCGACCTCCTGGTCGACGACGGCCTCGACGCCGTCATCCGCAAGATCGCCGACGAGAACCCCGACTGGCTGGCGGTCTACTTCGAGCTCGCGCGGCGGATGCGAACCGATCCCGAGCTGATGCGCGAGATGCGAGAGCGCGCGCCCGAGGAGTCACGCCGCGCAGACGAGTTCCTCGCCGGCATGCGGGAGCGCGGCGACATGCGGGGCGACGTCGAGCTGACGACGTTGGCCGCGTTCATCAACATCGTCACGAACGGCGTCGCGCTTGCGAGCTCGCTCGGTCTGAGCGTCGACGTCGACGAGCTGCTGAAGCTCGTCCATCGCGGCATCGACCCTCAGTAGAGTCGCGGCCCGTGCAATCCGTCCTGTTCGTCGGCGCAGGCCGGCACCAACGTCGCGCGATCGAGCGCGCGCGCGAGCTCGGCATTCGCGTCGTCGCCGTCGACGGCAACGCGGACGCACCGGGGCTCGGGGTCGCCGACGTCGGCGAGGTCGTCGACTTCTCCGACACCGCGGCGGTAACCGCGGTCGGGCGCCGCCACCGCGTCGACGGCGTCCTCACCGTCTCGGCCGACCGGGCCGTCCCGATCGTGGCGGCCGTCGCCGAGGATCTCGGCCTGCCCGGGATCGGCCGGGAGACCGCGTACTTGATGACGCACAAGATCGCGATGCGCCGGCGGCTCGCCGAGCACGGCGTCGCGCAGCCGGAGTTCGCCGCGGTGCGCACGCTGCACGAGGCACGGGTCGCGCTCGAAGGGATCGGGTTGCCGGCCGTGCTGAAGCCGGCGAACACCGGCGGGCAGCGCGGCCTGTTCCTGCTCGAGTATCCGGAGGAGCTCGAGCGGCACCTGCACGCCGCGCTCGCGGAGTCGCCGACGCAGGAGGCGATCATCGAGCGCTTCCACGACGGGCTCGAGTTGAACGGGCTCGCGATCGCGCGCGACGGCCACATCGAGCCGCTGACGCTGTCCGATCGGCTCCGTCCCCCGGGCGTCGGCTTCGGGGTCGGCTGGATCCACGTCTTCCCGCCGACGCTCTCGGCCGAAGCGCTCGTCGATGCGGAGGACGTCGTCGTGCGCGCAGTCCGGGCGCTCGGGCTTCGCGACGGGATCGCGTTCCCGCAGTTGCTCGCGTCGGCGGACGGCGTGCGCGTGATCGAGGTCGCGGCGCGGATCCCGGGAGGCGAGATGGCGCGACTGGCGTGGCACGCGGTCGGCGTCGATCTGATCGAGGTCGCGCTCCGCCAGGCACTCGGCGAGGCATTGCCGGACGATCTCGTCCGCCCGCGGCACCAGCGGCCGCTCGCGATCCGCTTCCTGACGGCGGAGCCGGGACCGCTGCCGGCGGGAACCGTCCGCCGGGTGGGCTCGCTCGACAAGGTGATGGCGTTTCCCGGCGTCGTCGAGGCGGACACGTATCTCACCGTTGGTGAGACGATTAATCCCGTGCGGCTCGACGGCGACCGGCGCGGCTACGTGATCGCAACCGGCGAGACCAACCTCGACGCGCTCGAGCGCGCCGAAGCAGCTGCCCGCCTCGTCGACGTCGAGGTCTGGTGAACCCGATCAGCGTCCTTGTCACGGCCTCCGGCGCACCCGGGACCGCTGCGCTGCTGCGCGCACTGCGCATGAACGGCGAACGGTCGGTTCGGCTCGTCGGCACGGACATGTCGCCGCTCGCAGTCGGCCGTCACTTCTGCGACGCATTCTTCGTCGTTCCTCGCGGCAGCGACCCGGGGTTCGCGGAGACGATTCAGGGAATCGCGGAACGCGAGCGCGTCGACGCCGTCCTGCCGCAATCGTCATTCGACCTGCTCGCGCTCGCGGAGGCGCGGCCGCGCCTCGAAGCCCTCGGGATCGCGGTTCTCGTGGCGCGCCCGGAGGCGATCCGCAGCGCCAACGACAAGGCGTCGATGTACGCACTGCTCGAGCGAATCGGCGTGCGCGCGCCGGCGTGGCGACGCGTCACCGGCGGCCGCGCCCTTCGGGACGCGGCGCAGGAGCTCGGATACCCCGATCGGCCCGTGTGCTTCAAGCCCGTGTTCTCGTCCGGCTCGCGCGGGTTTCGCATCCTCGATCCGACGGTCGATCGTGCGAAGCAGCTCCTCGAGGAACGGCCCGGCAGTGTCGCGATGCGGCTGACGGAGGCGCTCGACGTCCTTCCCGACGAGGGCGGTCCCGAGCTGCTCGTGATGGAGCTGGCCGAGGGCCGCGAGCGGACGATCGACGGGATCGCGCGCGAAGGCAAGATCCTGCTCGGCCATCCGAAGACGCGCGAGGCGATGCGCGCCGGGCTCGCGATGTACTTCGAGACGCTGGACGACGCGAACCTGATGGACGTCGCCGACACGATCGTCGGGGAACTGCGCCTCGACCACTTCTTCAACATCCAGCTCGTCGGCGACGCCGTGATCGAGGTGAACCCCCGGATCTCGACGGTCGTGTACCAGGAGGACGTGAACCTGCCCTACCTCGGCGTCAAGCACGCGCTCGGGGAGACATCGGACGAGGCGCTCGCCGCGGCCGCGGCTCGCATCCGTCCCACGCGGCGCGCGCTGCGGTTCTTCGACCAGGTCGAGTGGGACGAGATTCGACGCGGCGACTCGACCGTCAGTTGACGAGCGCCGCGAGCTCGTTCGCCGACGTGCACACGCCCCCGCGTTCGCGCACCGCTTCGATCACGCGGTAGAAGAGACGATCCCAGCCGCCCGAGGTCGGCGGATCGAATCGGTCGGGATGCCAGAGGATCGCGAACGCCGCGGCGTTCGCGGCGGCCCAGTCGAGGAGCGCGGCGAGCCGCGGCCAGGCCGCCCGCGGCGTGAGCCCCAGGTAGCGGCGCTCGGCGAGCGTCACGTCCATCACCGCGAGCGGCACCTCGACGAGGTCGAGCGGCCGGTCGTGGTCGCCGTCCCACGGGCGAAACGGGCGCGCGATGCCGGCGCGGAACCCGATCGCGTCGGGAAAGCCGAGCGACGTGTCGTAGCCGAACCCGGCCGAGGCGACCGCGGCGAGGTTCCGGTTCGGGTCGACCCGCAGGTAGTGGAACCGCTGGCCCGTCGGCTCGGCGCCCGCCGCGGCAAGCACGCGCCGCTCGTCGAGGAGCGCCGCCGCGTCGTCGGCGGCGGTGTACGAGCCGTGTAGCCCGACCTCCGCCCCGACGGAGCGGAGCGTCTCGACGAGCCGCGGCCGGAGCCGCGCGTACGTCTCGGGCGCTGCACCGTCGTGCGGATCGCGGTGGCCGCCGAGCACGAAGAAGGTCGAGCCGCGCGCGCCGCGCCGATTCGCGTTGGCGACGATCTTGTCGAAGCGCCAGTTCGGGTCGGTGCCGCGAACGCGGTGGATGGGAGCGAGCGCCAGGCCGGATGCCTCGCGTGCGGCGGCGCGACCGCGCCCCGCGAGCGCCTCGTTCTTCAGCCGTGCCGCTGCACCGCGCACGCCGATCCGCGTCCATCGGCGCACCGAGTCGACGTCGAGCGTCAACGCGACGGCGAAGCCCGCGCCGTCGACGCGCGGCGGCCGGGCGCCGAGCCGCTCGCGCAACCGTTCGAGCGGCGGATCGAGCGGGTCGAGACTCGACGACGTCGCGCGGAAGCGCCCGTGCTCGTCGCGGCCGCCGGTGCGCTCCTCCAGGCGCGCGAGCTGGAAGAACGCGTCGGCGAGGTCGTCCCCGCCGGGACGTTCGCCGCGGTCGGCGCGCGCCCACGCCGCCGCGTCGTAGGGGATGTCGTCGCCGAAACCGACATCCGTCGCGCCGATCGAGTCGAGCACCCACCGCGCGCGCCGCTCGACGTCCGTCGGGATCACGGCCGCACGACCCGGGCGAGGTGGACGATCGCGGGCCGGAGGTCGTCGTGCGCGAACATCGCGTCGACGTAGGGCGGTCGCTGCGGCATCGGCGCAGCGCCGCGCGCGAGCGTGATCGCCCACCGTGTCCCGTCGCCACGCATCCGGACGGGCGCGGGACGGTCGCCCGTCGCGTCGAGGTAGGCGATCCGCGGCAGGTCGACGCCGCACGCAGCCGCGAGCCCGTGCCATTCCCACAGGCGCGGATTGACCTCGATCAGCCTGAACGTTCCGTCCCGCGGGTCGCGCTTCAGCTCGACCTGCGCGATGCCGTGGAACCCGAGTGCGCGCAGCAGCGCAACCCCTTGCTCCGCGAGCGCAGGATCCCAACGTGCTTCGGCCACGCGCGCAGTGCCGATCGTCGGCGGCGTCTGGCGAAGCTTGCGGCCGGTGAAGAGCCCGAGCGCCTCGCCGTCGGCCGCGACGTACGCCCCGACCGTCCAAAGCGTGTCGTCGCCGCCCGGGACCCACTCCTGCACGAGCGGTCGATACTCCGCCGCCTGCTCGAACGCATGGTCGAGCTCCGCAGGCGTGGTACAGCGGAACGCCTTGACGCCGAACCTCCGCCGAAATGCCGGCGTGTCGAGCGACGGCTTGACGAGAGCCGGAAGCGTGACGCGTTCCGACGGCGTGTCTGCTGTCTCGGGAACGGCGACGCCGACCTCGCGCGCAGCCGCGAGCTGCCGGCGCTTGTCCTGGATCCCCCCGAGCACGCTCCAGTCGGGAAACGGGCAGGTCAGGCGCAGGTCGTGCTTGTGCCGCGCGAGAAGCTCGAGGTCGTCGTCGTGTGTCGGGAACGCGACCCCCTCGCCGAGATCGTGGAGGAAGCGGACGTAGACCTCACCGGAGCGCGCCGGCGCGACGTGGCGTTCGGCGTAGCGCGAGCGGAAGCCGAGCGCGCTCGCGCGGTCGTCGACGGCGAGGACGCGCACACCGGCGCGACCGAGCGAGCGGATCGCCGCGAGGCCGGCGACCCAGCCGACGCCGAGCACGACCCCCGGCGGTCTCACCGACGCCGCAGTGCGCGCTTCGCCACGCGTGCTGCGCCGACTGCACGCGACGGCGTGCGCCAGACGATCGAGTACGGCGTCGGGACGCCGCCGAACGACCGGACGAACGACTCGACGTGCCGGAGCATCGATCCTTCGAAATCGAAGCCGGTGCCGCGCCGCGACGCGCGTCTGATCGCCTCCCACAGCACCGCGGAAGCGGCACCGCGCACCTCGGCGTCGGTCGCTGCGAGCAGGTAGGTCGTGAAGCGGTCGTCGTGGACGAAGTACCCGCCGGCGCGCGCGCTGCCGTCGGCGTCTCGCGCGATCAGGATCGTCCGCGCGCCCCGCGCCGCCGCCGCCGCGTCGATCCGCTCGATTCCCCGCGGGTCGCGCGCGAAGCGCCGGCGGTGCAGCGAGAGCAAATCCTCGAGCGAGCCGTCGCCGACCGACATACCGTTTTTGTCCGCGGCGCGCACGTGGCCGCGGATGTTCTCGCGGAAGCCGGCGAACACCGCGTCGAGATCGGACAGATCCGGCAGGCGCCACGTGTAGTTCGTCGTCTGCGTAAAACCCTGCCAGCGCAACGGCGTCCAGTAGTCGAAGGCTGGGTTACAGCGCGCTTCGAGATGGGCGAACACGCCGATCCGCTCGAGCAGCTCATCGACGAGCTTCAGCTCGCGCGACCGCCTCCGCGCGCCCTCCCCCGGTGGGAAGAGCGGCCCGAGGAACGGCGTGAGCGGCGCGCCGGCATGCACGTCGCCGACGCGTGTCGAGCGCACGACCGTCGGCCATGCTGCGACGACGCGTCCCTTCTCTTCGAGCTCATGTGAGCGCCACCGTCCCGGAGCGACAGCGTCGAGCCACCACGACGTGCAGAAGACGGAGCCCTGCGGCGATGTCGCCACGAGCTCGTCGTACGGCGACGCGACCGCCTGCGCGATGCTCACGGAGGGCGACGGTACCATCCTCGCGATGCCGGGCAACGGGCTGCGCAGCCTCCATTGCCCCGTGAACATCGGCGGTATCCCGGCGACGAACGTCCAGGCACTCCGGCGCAAGGGGCTCGAAGCGCGCCTGCTGATGTTCCATGCGCCGAAGCTCCGTTCGGACGTGCCCGACATCGTGCTCGACGTCCCCGACGGACTGTGGAGGCGCCAGCTCGTACAGGCACGAGCGTTCGCGCGACTCCTGCCGGAGACGGACGTGTTCCACTTTTACTTCGGCCACACGTTGATCCCGCGCCGGGTGCAGTTCCCGGTCCTCCGCGCGGCGCGGCGCAAGTCGGTCATGCATTACCTCGGCTCGGACATCCGCGGGAAACCGCCGGCGGAGCTTGCCTGGGGTAAGCGTGCGAACGCCGAGATCGTCGGCTCGTGGGACGCACACCGCTGGGTGCCGGAGGCACACGTCGTTCCGCCGCCGATCGACCTGACTCGCTACCACCCCACGCCGCCGCCCGAGAACGCGCGGGTGCGCGTCGCGCACGCGCCGTCGAACCGCGCGAAGAAGGGAACGGACGCGGTGATCGCAGCGTGCGCCGAGCTGCCGGTCGACCTCGACCTTATCGAGGGCGTGAAGCACGACGAGGCGCGGAAGCGGTATGCGCAGGCGGACGTGATCGTCGACCAGCTCGTCGTCGGGTGGTACGGGCTGTTCGCGATCGAGTCGATGGCGACGGGCCGTCCGGTCGTGACGTACCTGCACGACGACGCCGTCGCACAGACGGAGACCGCGTTCGGCGTGAAGGTTCCGATCGTCAACGCGACGAAGGACACACTCGTGGAAAGGCTTCGGCCGCTCGTCGAGTCGGCCGAGCTCAGGCGGGAGCTCGGCGAACGCGGCCGCGCATACGTCGAACGCGTCCACGACGTCGATCACGTCGGCGGTCGGCTCGTCGAGATCTACGAGTCGTTGTGACGCTCACGTCAGAGCTCCGGCGGCTGACGCGCCACTCGGTCATCTACGGGATCGGCGGCCTCGTGTCGCGGATCCTCGCCATCCTGCTCCTGCCGCTCTACACGCATTACCTGACGCGTGCGGACTACGGCGCGATCGAGACGCTGATCGCGCTCACGACCGTGCTCGTGATCGTGTTGCGGGCCGGAATCTCGTCCGCATTCTTCCGGTTCTACTTCGACGCCGAGACGCCCGAGGAGCGGGTTGTCGTCGTCCGCACGTCGTTCTGGTTCACGATGACGATGGCCACGGCGGGGCTGATCGTCGGGCTCGTCCTTGCCGAGCCGATCGCGAACGTGCTGAACGGGATGACGCCGGGTCTCGTCCGCGCGGCCTTCGTCGGCCTCTGGGCGCAGATGAACTACGAGCAGTTGACGTCGCTCTTCCGCGTCGAGGAGCGGTCGGTGCAGTTTGCGGCTGCGTCGCTCGCGAACGTCGTCGTCACGATCGCCGCCACGATCCTGCTCGTCGTCGTTTGGCACCAGGGCGCGCTCGGCGTGCTCGTCGGGAACTTCACCGGTACGCTCGCCGTGTACGTCGTGCTGCTCGCGTATCGGCGGTACCAGCTCGGCTTGCAGTTCGACCGCGCGCTCTTCCGCGAGATGAACAGGTTCGGGATGCCGCTCGTGCCGTCGGGCATCGCGCTGTGGGTGATCAACTTTGTCGACCGGCTGTTCCTGAACACGATCTCGGGCGCGGCGGAAACGGGCCTCTATTCGATCGGCGTCCGGATCTCGAGCGTGATCATCTTCCTGTTCACCGCGTTCCGGACGGCGTGGCCTGCGTTCGCGTACTCGATCACCGACGACCGCGAGGCGCGACAGACGTACGGATTCGTCCTCACCTACCTGGTCGCGATCTGTTGCTGGCTGTCGGTTGCGCTCGGCCTGCTCGCGCCGTGGATCGTGCACGTGCTGACGACGCCGCGGTTCTACGCAGGCGCGCAGGTCGTCTCGCTGCTCTGCTTCTCGGCGACGGCCTATGCGGCCTACACGGTGATGGCGATCGGGATCGGCCGTGTCCGCCGCACGCAGTTCAACTGGATCATCACCGGCGCCGCTGCCGCGCTGAACATCGGCCTGAACATCGTCCTGATCCCCCCGTACGGGATGAACGGCGCGGCGATCGCGACCCTCGCCGCGTACACGTTGATGTTCCTGCTGATGTCGTGGAACGCGCAACACATGTACCCGGTGCCGTACCAGTGGCGCCGCGTCGTGACGCTGGTCGGCGTCGCGGTCGCGCTGACGCTGATCGGCAAGCTCGCGGACGTCCCGCTCGCCGTCGCCGCGCTCCTCTCGGCTGCGTATCCGCTCGTCCTCCTGCCGCTCGGGTTCTACCTCCCGGCCGAGCGGAGGCGCCTCCGCCGGATCGTCTCGCGCGGCGCCCCCGCCGGGGTCTGATCAGCACGTGGCCAACCGGGACAGTCCGGGGTCTGACCCGGGACCTGTCGGTGCCGGACGGGAAGACCGCGCCGAATGTGCGACGAGACCGTGCCGGATTCCGGCGCGGTTCCGGCGCCGCGCGCCCGGTGGAGCCGATTCGGCCGCCGGCCACCGCCCGAACGGCCACGGCCCGGGTCTGACCCCGGCCGTGTCGGAGTCGGACAGGGCTGGTTAGCGGATCTCGTTGAGGGCGGCCACGTCCTCGGGAGAGGGCTCCCAGGCGGC
>Ga0136846_1219658_pt1 | contig 50062 bp, 42 predicted proteins | sample HopSoiMetagenom2_FD_96841 | JGI IMG/M metagenome (GOLD analysis project Ga0136846, IMG submission 96841) | Grasslands soil microbial communities from Hopland, California, USA - 2 Assembly 2016 (version 4) | ecosystem: Environmental > Terrestrial > Soil > Grasslands | place: USA: Hopland...
CTGGGGGACGCGACGCTCGGCGATGTTGAGGCTCGCCATGATCTTGAAGCGGGAAATCAGTGCCGGCCGCATCTTGATCGGCGGCTTCATGATCTCCTGCAAGGCTCCGTCGATGCGATAGCGCACACGGAGCTCCTTTTCGAAGCACTCGAAATGAATGTCCGACGCGCCCTTCTTGAGGGCGTCGGTCATGATGGCATTAATGAGTTTTACGACCGGGGCTTCGTCGACGAGTGCCTGTCCGGCGAGCTCGTTCTCGTTCTCGCTTTCGAGGATCTCGATATCGTCGTCGTCATCGATCTCGGCGAGCAGGTTCTCCATCTGCGCTTCGCCCGAGGAGTAGAACTTCTCGATGGCGTTGCGGAGGGTGAACTCGCCGGCGATGACCGGGAAGATGTCGAGACGCGTGATGAACTTGATGTCGTCGAGCACGGACATCGTCGCCGGATCGGACATGGCGATGGTCAGCGTGCGGCCATCGCGCTTCAGCGGCAGAACGTTGTGCTTGAGTGCGAGTTCACCGGGAATCAGCTTGGCGATGCGCCCATCGACCTGGAACTTGGTCAGATCGACGGCAGGCATCTTGTGCTGCCGCGCCAGCATCCTGGTGAGGTCGGTTTCTTTCACAAAACCGAGCTTGACCAGGTTATAGCCGACGCGGGTGCCGTTGTGTCGCTGTTCCTGAAGAGCCTTATTGAGCTGATCTTGTGTGATCAGCCCTTCTCTCAGGAGCAGGTCGCCTAGCCTCGGCGTTTTAGCGGCAGGAGCTGTCAAGGACTGGTGTCCCTCCGGTGAGGCTTCCTGCGTGCTTTTGGCAGTTCGGAGCGCCTGGGTATGACTGTGTTGGTAGGACGCGGGACGAGCGAGAAGGTTACGCTTGAGCCTAGTTTTACTACCATAGAGGGTCCGATGCCTTTTACTCGTGATAATCCATCCATGGAGCCGAAGGGTCCGAACGAGTCACGGTCGGCTACGATCCGCCTGGCCAGAGCCGGTCCTATGTTCCGTAAGGACTCGATTTCGGCGGTCCCGGCAACGTCCATATCGACTGGACCGGCCGGCTTGGGAGGCGACTTCAGGGGCCGGTCATGTTTCCCTTTACGAAATCCGGCGCGACGCGCAGAGTCTGCGGCCTGGATCTGGCGCTCAAGGGCGGAACGCGACTGCACATCCGCTGGTGACCGGCTATGGAGGGTGCGATAGGCCCGGGTGGAGGCACCGAGCGCGATTACCGTGGCGAAAAAAACGAGCGCTTTACGCTCGGCGGGGGTCGGCATGATCCGACCCTACCGAACTTTGCGCGGGTTACGTCACCGGAGCGGCGCGAGTGGTGGCGTAAGTCTCCATCGATGTCGTGAGAAGGAGGGTAAACAAGACCAGCACTCCGGCGACAATGAATGGGAACCCGAGCCCCAGATGATCCATCGCGATGCCGGCAGCCAATGGGAAGACGACTCGCGACACACCGCCGAAAGTGTGCTGCACGCCCATGTACAACCCGCGATGACGTTTCGGAACCACCCGCGACAGCATCGCCGTGACGCACGGAAAAACGAATGCGGTTCCGAGAGGCATCAGCGTCAGCGCGATAATCAGCGTTAGATATGAATGTACCGCCGCAATCAGAGCGAGCCCGATGGAAAGAAGGACAAGGCCGAGCCTGGTGAGTCGGACCTCGCCAAGCCATTCGATCATGCGCCCGAGGATTCCCGCCCGAACGAACACGCCCATTCCTCCGAGGTACATCACGAAATAGCCAACATTCGCTTCGGTTATCGGCAGGCGGTCGGCGAGAATAAGAGGAAGTGTCGGGACCGTGCCGTAGAAGCCACCGATGGCGATGGCGTAGATCCAGATCAAACGCTGAGCGGGCTCCCGGGGGCGGGCGATGACACTCCAAACTGCGCCGGAACTCGTCTGCGGCACTATTTCGTGTTCGCTGGAAACGGCGCTGTCGTCCTTCGATTCACGGAGATAGATGCCGGCGAAGACGCTGACGAGAATGCAGAAGACGGCCGACGCGATTCCAGGAGCGTGATGACCCCAGCGTATCAACACGGAACCGATGGCGGGTCCCACTACCGCACCGAAACTGGTCGCCGCGGAGAGCCAACCGAGACTCTTGGCGCGATCGTTGGGATCACTGGCATCGGCAACGTAGGCCTGAACGACCCCAATTGTGCCGCCGCCAAAACCTTGCACGACACGCGATAGCAGAAGAAGCGAGAGTGTGCTGGCATACGCGAATAGGACGTATGCGACGGCCGAGACGAGGAGTCCGACAAGGAGCGCCGGGCGCCTTCCATAGCGATCCGAGAAACGTCCCCAAAGAGGTGCGCTGGCGAGCTGGGCGATCGAGAAGGCGGCGATCAGAACACCCACGATTGTTGCCGACGCGCCCATTTTCGTAGCATAGAAAGGAAGCAGAGGAATGATCATCGCCAGGCCCAGCATGTCCACGAAGGCCGTGATCATGAGGACCGTCAGCTTCCCTTTCATTTTATTTTCGCGTCACCAGCGCGGTCGCTACATCTCCAACTATGCTCAGCGATTTCGCCGAGATCTTGTCCATTGTGTCCTGGGGCGTGTGATGTGGCGCGTACACGAGATCGATCACGTCGATCACTCTCAGCCCGGCGTTGAGGAGCGGGATGTGATCATCTGTGATCAACCCCCCGCTTTCCTGAACGAAAATGTCGCCGTATCCGAGATCGGCGGCGGTCTGCCAGACGCGCGAAACGACTTCCGGCGCCTGCTGAAAAGAGTTCATCTCGTACGGAATGCGCAGATCCTTGTCGCCGATCATGTCCCAGAGAATTCCATACAGTGGTTTGTAGCCGGGCGACGGCAAGTGCGTAGCGAAATACTTGGAGCCGATGAGCACGTCGACTTCGGGCGGGCCGAACTGACCGTAGTCTTCGCCGTCGGTGAAGAGCAGATCAACTCCGACGTTCGGCCTGGTTCGTTTGAGAACGTCGCCGAGGGCGACGAACATGCCGACGCCCGAAGCCCCGTCATTGGCGCCAGGCGTCGGCATTTTCTTTTCCGCGTCCGTCGCTGCGGACTCCGCGATTGGTCGCGAGTCCCAGTGCGTCATGTAAAGAACGCGTTCGGAGAGCTCGGGACGAAAACGCGCCAGGATGTTGCGCAGCGGCAGCTTCTTGCCGTCAGCGGTTGTGTAGGTGAAACGCTGCACGATCACTGTGTCAGCACGGGAGCGCATTTGCGAGATGATCCAATCCCCAGCCTTCTGGGCTGCCGGAGTCCCGGGCACACGCGGTCCGAAATCAAACTGGGTCTTGGCGTATTCGAACGCGGCACTCCCGCTGAAGCCGGTGGCTGAAACGGCGGGGCTTCTTTGCGCGGCGTCTCCCTCCTTTGCGTCGCCCTTGCAGCCAATGAACACACACAGAGTCAGTATCAGCAGCATCGATCTCACTTAAAATCCCCGGCGTAAAACTGCAGGTGCATGACGGCGCTGATTACAGTCTGTGTAAAGCGACGGTTAAGGTTATGGTCGAAGCTCTCAACGCGCGAGATGACAAAGCTCGATGAAAGATTTTCCGCTACATCTGTGTCAGCGCTCATGCTGAATGCATGACGACCGTTGTCGGTGAGCCTGCTTTCGTCCCCGAATACGTTGGGATTGAAGACGAAATTCTGCCCCTGACTCTTCTGATAGCTGACGCGTGTGCGCAAATCGCTCCTCGCATTCCAGTCCGCCGGAAGCCTCCACGGCTTGGAAACATCGACGCTGAAGTCCGAGTTGTCTCCGTTACTGGAGAGGCCCGGCTTCACATCGAGCTGCTTCGAAAGTGAATACCCCATTGTCGCTGCAAGGGGGCGCGCACCGGCGAAAACGACGGATCCGCTGAGCGGGTAGGTGCGGACCCGAATATTGCCGCGGTCGTCAAAATCCTCACCCGCCAGTGGCTGGGTTCCGTTCAACTGGTGTGTCTCCAGCATCCTCGCGTTGGCACCGAGGCTCGAGATGATCGATTTGAAGGCGGTTGGCTGCCCCGTCCACCGCAGCGCGATATCCGGGAAAATGACCTGGGTGCCATCTGCGATCTCGTGCCCCTGCTCGGCCCTCAGTGTCCAGTTCCGGGTGTTGATGCGTTGGTAGCGGCCGGCAAGGTTCGCCCCAAGCGGAAGGTTGATCGATTCGGTGAACGAGAACTGGGTCACGAGACCTACAGCAGTCGCCAGCTCGTTGCCGATCTCACGGAACGTACTGATACCGCCGATTCCAAATTCATACGCAAGCGGCGCGGGTACGGGACTACCGTCGTATACAGACAGCAGACTGCGATTGAAGTTCACGTCGATAGGCTGAAATCCGCCGAGCAATCCTCGCAGAAAGCTGGTGCTGTCGGTGTGAAGTCTTACTGCTCGCGGCAGGTCGAGGGTCAGGCCTGCAGTGGTCGTCTGAGAATTGCCCATCCGTCGAGGAATTCGCTCGTCGCCGGCGCTGTCAGGTTCCTGGGCGAAGCTTAGGGTGTTCGGGTCCCGCAGCATGTTATAAGACGTCCCGAAGTCGAGCCGCGGACGGAACCATGACGTGATCGGAGGCGAGATGTTGATTCCGGCCTGCATCGCCCGCTCACGCTCGAGCCCGGCGTCCGCGCCGAGCACCCTGTCGCGGTCTCCAGCGGCGATGAGCCCGAGCTGAGAATCCGAGCCATATCCCCGGAGGTCCCGAATCGACGTGAGATCCCAATGCACCGACGCAGCCTTGAACGGTTTGAAGACCAGACTCCCTCCGTTACGCCAGGTTCGGGTGCGCCCCTTCACCCGCTGTGCGCTGTCGTCCAGCGCAAAGGCCGGCTTCAGGTACGAGATGCGATCGTCGTGTCCGTTGGTGTAAGCGCTGGTGAGATGGATCTCCGTTGGCGACCACCGCGCGAGATCGGGCAGCAGTGCTCGCGAAAGATTGAAATCCACACCGACGACGAAGTTCTTGGCGCGGCCATCCTGATACTCGCTGCGAGACATGCCCGCGGTGTACGCGGAGGTCAGTGCGAGGTTGTTGAGCACGGGAGACCATATCGAACCGGTCGATTGCGTGGTGCGGCGAATGCTCAAGCTCACCGAAGTGGCCGCAGAGCGAGGAGTGCGAAGGCCTTCGACAGCATCGGCCTGGATGTCGGACTGCGAGACATAGAACGGCTGCTGCGAAGACGAGGTGTAGTTAACCGACAGCGGGATGGCGAGCCCGAGCGAGGCCGGCAGGAACTTCTCGAGGCGGAACGCGGAGCTCACGTTCCAGTCGTTGTCGGTGAGGTAGGAGGGCGCCTCCGCGAGCTGGCGGAAATTCCCGTCGCGACGGCTGGCGTTGATACGAATGTCCGCGAAATCGCTGGCGGCGATGGTAAGTCCAACCTGCCCGGCGAAACCCGCTTCATTGACGACACCGGCGAGGCGGATGTCGTCGACCCACAGCTCGAGGGTGTCGCTGGGAAGGATTGGATTGAAGCCAGGGGCAGCCGGTACGCGCAACATGCCAACCGCGAGCTGCTGAACGGCGGCGAGGTTCGGAGGGCTGCTTGCCGGATCGAGAGTGTAGACGACGTAACCGCTATCGCAGGCGGCAAAGCGCGAAGCTGCCGTGGCCCCGGCGGGCAGCGGAGTGTTCGCAATCAGAACTGAATCGAGACCGGTACAGGTATTCCGCGTCGTGTTCTGCAGGTAGGCGTTCTGAATCGCTGCGCGCAGCGCGAAGAACCGCGCAAAGTCAATGTTCACCTCGGGCAGCCAAGCGTCCTTCGACGCGCCCGAGTTTGCCGGTGCGCGGTACATGTAAAAATTGTTGTCGTCGCGCGCGATCTTGATGTAGAACTGCAGCTCACCGGAGGGGCCCCAGCCGCTGCTTACCCCGCGCGCCCACACGCGCAGCTGCTTGTAGCTCATGAAGTTCTTTTCGCCTTCGGGGAAGCGGTAATACGTCTCGGCGCGATCGAGAATATTGAGGTCGGTGGCCGTGAGCCGAAGCGACCGCTCGTTGATCTGTACACGACCCGGCTGGTATGCGACAGTTTTGCTGGTCGGCGCATCGGTGACTCCGGGCGGTGATTCGTACGAGATCCCCTTCCGTATGTTCTGATCCTGCGTGCCGACCACGCCCGCCTGGACGGAGCCAGTCGAGGTTTGATCACCCGCGATGCCGCGCAGGGTCCTGTCGCTGACCTTGAGCCACGGCGCGCCGGTCAAGCGCAGACGGGCGATCGGAACAGTGCTGAACTCCTCGTCGCCGAGAGCGGTCGCCGAGATCATGGTGACCCGCAGGGCGCGCGCACGCCGAAGAAGCGGGCGCCCCAGCGAGTCATCCGGCGAACGAAACGGTATTCGGAAGAGCTTCCAGCAGACGCTGTCGCGAACAACGCGAGGCGGCTGGCCTGCGAGCTGGGGAGGAATGCTGCATCCGCCGAGTCGCGCGACTCTGGCGGGATCAGCGAGATTGACGATGTAGCGCTGCCACTGCTCCTGATTCTGCTCGGCGGTCGTGAGGTTCAGGACGTTATCGATATCGATGTCTTCTTCATCGAGCCGATTGTTGTGAACGGTGCAGTTCGTCCTGGTGTCACCGAGGATCTGGAGCTGGCCGTATCCGCCCTGACAGGTGCGGATGAAACGAAAGAACGCGGACGTGGGAGGGCTCCCCGGAATCGTATCGACCACGACGATAACGGTGTCGACGATGTCGCCGGCGAGTCCGAGATCATTCGTCGCAACGTTGAAGGCACGCGAGAATGGGTCGCGCTCACTATCGAGCCGGTCGAGTCCCTGGATTTTCTTACCGCGATAAGTAGTGTCTATCCCGCCGGAGGCCCCGCGGCGAATGATCAAAGTGTCGGGCCCGAAAGTGACGGAGTTCTCCGAGATGTCTCCGAAGTCGAAGACCAGGATCGGCTCTTTCTGAGCGCTGTTCTTTGGGATCTGCGCCCAGAACTCGAGATTCTCGGCGTGGGAGATATCGGCGCCGCTTGGTGACAGAACCGTACGGATCGATCGCCATCTGCGCCCCGGTGGCTGATTACCGACAGTCCAGCGAAACGCGCGTCCGGTGTTATCGAGCTGTCCGCCGACCGACAACGGGTAAAGGGTGAGCCACAACAGTGGCTCGGGTCCAGAGACACCGGTGCCGCTGAGGGCAGTCTGGGGATCGATCTGATCGATGCGATACCTGACCGCGTGACCTTCGGCGTCGACGCCGTTGCTTTGCCAGGCGAGAGTGGCGGCATGCCCGAGATCGAACACGGTGGCGCCAAAGATCGAGGGGATTTTCGTTCCGAGCGCGGGCTGGCTGCTGAAGTACCACGCCGGATCGTTCAATGCGATCTGCAGGCCTCCTTCTCCTTCGAATGATTCGAGATAGGCCTGCTGCGAGGCATTAGCCTGCGGACGACTGGCGGCGATCTCCGCGCCGAAACCAATGTGCGATGGAATGCTGGTCGCGCCGTACGGCATTTTCGAGACGAGCTCAGTGAGCGGATTCGCGTCGAAATTGAACAAGGCGCTGACACCGGCGACGACGGAGGCCGTGGGCTCGAAACCAAGCGGCGGACGGGTGAAGTTGGTCCGCTGGCTCTGGGAGATCGCGGTGAAATTGATCTGGCCGTTATCGAACGGAAGCTCCGCGGTAGCGCCAAAAATGGAAGTTGGCGTTTCCTCGAAGACCGGATTCTCCTCGTACTGAACTGTGACCTGTCGCGGTCGGGGGAACAACGAATCGGGGCGGTTGAACGAGACGCGTCCGAGATCGTAATCGACCGAGTAATCGGTGCCGCGGGTCAGCGGGATCCCGTCGACAAGGAGCCGCTCGGAATTGGGTCGGATCTGAACGGTGCCGAGCATCAGCGCGCCCGCATCTCCACTGCCTTCGGACTGAGCGCGCATCCGAATGTGGTACACAGCTTCGGGCCGCTGCGACGAACGGACGTACTCCGGAGGCGTCGTGTAAATGGTGTCGTTGGACGGATTGCCGCCAACGGCGAGGCCGTTCGTGGCGAACGGTTTCGCCGACGGGAAAACCAGGAATTGATCGCGGATTGTACGGGCGCCGGGAGATCCCAAGCTTAGCTCGAAGTTGGGATCACTCGGGCGCGGCCAGATCCTGTTCTCGAGATCGAAGCTGGAGCTGTTGGTGGATTGCGCCAATCCGAAAAGCTTGAGGTAGGTATCGGCGTCGCCGGCGACTGGCTTCTCCTGATCTTCGCTGCTACCGGTGACGACCTTTATCGCGACACTCTGTCGTCTGAGATCGGATCCACCAAGGCGGTAGACGCTCCGCAACTCGCGGTCGAATTCCGGATCTCCGGGTTGGACGTTCGGGTCCCAGATCAGATTCGCGAGCTGATCACGACTTTTCACCAGTTTGAGATCGGGCGTGCCTCCGGTTGCAGGATAGATGGTATCGCGTCCGGCGATCCGCACTCGATACGCTACGACAAGGCGCTCGTTGTTCAGTGAAAGGGGCCGGACAAGCGCGATCCATAGCAGCGAAGGATCGGCGTAGTAATCAACGCCCTCACGCAGGTACTCGTACACCTGCCCCGCGCGCGACTGCGGCTTCCCGATGAGCTTGAATTGGGGACCGTCGGGGTTGGGCGGCTGGCCGCCGATCAACAACCTGTAGAGAAAGATCTTCGTCGGCCGCAGCGTGTCGGGAAGCGACGCGGCCAGCGCGGCCATCTTATGCGTGTCGAGGATGTCGACGTTCGGATACGCGCTGCCGAGCAGCTTCGGATTCACGGTGAAGAAAAAGCGCCGGGGCTCGAACTGATAGTCCTCGATTTTCCGGTCAATCGCCTGGAGGGTGCGATCTCCAACGGTGAAGACGCGGTCCCGGACGATGTTCCCTTTCTGTTGCGCAAGAATCGCCTTCACGCGCATCGAGCCGATTTTCGTGATAGCCTGAACACCATAATTCCCGCTCGGAATTCCGGCGGTGATGTAGCGCGACGACGGCGGCTGGAAGGTGACGTTCCCGACCTCGAGCTTTTGAAGGAATTCGCTCCCCTTCCCCTCGTAGTAAACCGAGATGTTGTTGGAGGCGTCGAATTCCCGCTGGGTGTCGTAGTCGAGGTTCACGTGAACCCGGTCGGCCACGATTCCGCCGGACTTGGCGGCGAATTGAAAGTCCACCAACGGCTCGAAAGCGCTGCGGCAATTGGCGACGGGATCGAACGCGAACGTCGACTGGCAAAGTGCGCTCTCGTTTTTCTCACCGCGGAACTCGAGCCGGCCATCGAGCTGGAGTCCGAGGTCCGCGTACTCCCCGAGAATGGGTAGCGGCTTGGGAGTGATGGTCGGCTTGGGTTTGAGCGGAAGGTCGCCGGGAAAACTCGGAGTGAGCGCGCCGGTGGCGAAGTTGCTGGTTGCCACCTGGCCCCAGACCGCCTCGAGAATGGTGCGCATGTTCTGCTGAAAGGCTGTCGCTCGCGCCGCGTCGATCTGCGCCTGTGCCTGACGGAATGATTCGCGCTCGCCTCGGGACATCACCGAGGGTAGCACCAGCGGCAGAGTATCCGTGCCCAGCCTCAGCCGCATCCCGGGCGCGCCTGGCGTGCCGGTCGGCGGCGTTGAGGGCACAGTCGGCGGATTCGTGCGAGTGGTGTCGCGCGGATCCTGAGCGTGCGCCGTCCGCGCGGCCATACACAGCAGAGCAGCTGCGGAAAAAAGGAGCGTGGCACGACGTGACCTGCGTCCGGACGAACGCGCGGAACTCGTTGTGTTCGTGTCGCTTACCCACGAGCGCACGGTATATTTCACATCGTGAAGCTTCGCACGCATGTCCGCCTTCGCCAGCATTGAAAGTGAAGATACTCCACCGCTACGTGCTAAAGGAACATGTGGGGCCGCTCACTTTTGCTCTTACGGCCCTCACATCGATCCTTTTGCTCCAGTACATCGGTAAGCACTTCGGCGAGCTGGTGGGTAAAGGGTTGCCGACACTGGTGATCGCCGAGTTCTTCGGGCTATCAGTCCCATTGACGGTGGCACTCACTCTACCGATGGCTGTGCTGGTAGCCACGCTCTACGCGTTCAGCCGACTGGCGGCGGAGAACGAGATCACGGCGCTGAAGGCGAGCGGCGTCAGTCTGATCAACGTTCTCAAACCAGTCCTCTGGGCGGCACTCGGTGTGACTCTGTTAATGGTTGGGTTCAACGACCAGGTGCTGCCGCGATCCAACCATCGGCTGGCGGTATTACAGCGCGACATCGCCCAAAAGAAGCCGACCTTCGGCCTTCGCGAGCAGGTTATCAACGAAGTCAGTCCTGGAAAGTTTTATTTGCGGGCGGGACATCTCGATGAGGCGTCGAACGTCATGCGCGAAGTGACCATCTACGACATGGCCGACCCGACGCGGCGACGCACCATCTACGCCGACAGCGGCAACATGAGAATGACCAACGGCATGAGCGATCTCGAAATGACGCTATACAACGGTCACACCGAAGACGTTCCCGTCAACAACCTCGCGGAGCTGCAGCGGCTGTACTTCAACGTCGATCTGGTGCGAGTGCGGGGGGTCGGCAACCAGTTTCAGAAGACCACCTCCGATTCGTACAAGAGCGATCGCGAGATGACCGTCTGCGAGATGCAGCAAGCGCAGGACAAGGCGCGCCGCGAGCACGCACTCGCCCAGGGCGAGTTCGAGAAAAAGAGAGCGGCTCTCAGAAAAAATGGGATCAAGCTGAGCAAAGACGTGCTCAGCCTCAACTCCAACGCGCCGTGGGACATTGGACTGGGCAGCCTTTATTGCAACGCCGTCGCACTGATCCTGCCGAAGCAGGCGAAGGCACAGTCGGCGTCGAGTACGCCGCAGCGTGTGCTTGGCGGCACGAGCCCGGGGTATAACGGACCGGTTCAGCCCATAACCATGGGGCAGGCAAAAAAGGGCGAGATTAACACGGCAGACCTGGCGCTGATTGAAAACCTGCGCCTCCGGCTTCAGGACAGCTCCCAGCTCATGAACTCTTACGGCGTCGAGATCCACAAGAAGTTCGCACTGGCAGTGGCGTGTTTCGTGTTCGTGCTCCTCGGGGCGCCGATCGCGCTGCGATTCCCGCGCGGTGGCGTCGGCCTCACGATCGGTGTGAGTCTGTTCGTGTTCGCTCTCTACTACATCTGTCTGATCGCCGGCGAATCGATCGCCAAGCGCGGTTTGATGCCGGCGGTAGTGTCGATGTGGATGGCAAACGTGATTTTCTCGCTGGTCGCGCTCTGGCTGCTGGCGAAGATGGGCAAAGAAAGCAGCACCGCCCGCGGCGGTGACATGAAGGAGATGCTCGGCGCCATCCGGGGAAGCATTCGATCCAGGATCGGATGGAAAGACCGGCGCGTTCGCCGGGAGAGAATCGCCGCTTGAAGCGAATGGTGCGGGCCCTCGACCGCTACGTCTTCGTCGAATTCTGGAAGATCTTCGTCACCACGGCGCTCGGCTTCCCGATTCTCGTCAACATTATCGACCTGACCGACAATCTCGACAAATACCTCGGCCAGCATCTGACGATCGGGCGAATTGCGCTCAGTTACGTGTACTGGCTGCCGGACTCAATGTTCATGGTGCTGCCGGCGGCGGTGTTGTTCGCAACGGTATTCGCGATCGGCGCTTTGACGAGGCACTCGGAGATCACGGCGGCGAAGGCTTCAGGAATCAGCTTCTACAGGTTTATAGCGCCGATCTTCGCGGGTGCCGTGATTGCTACCATAGTCGGTCTGATCCTGGGTGAGCTGGCGCCGATCACCAACAAAAAGCGACTGGAGATTCTGCAGAGCAATTCCGCGAATATCGGCAACGACCGCTACAACTTTGCTTATGCCGCCGACGGGGGTCGCGTTTACAAGGTTGGCGCCCTGCATGTGCTGGACTCCAACATCGATGGGCTGGTGATCGAGCGCAAAGGAAACGGACCCGACTATCCTTCGTACGTGCTTTCCGTGAATACGGCCAACTATAAATCGCAGAGAGGGTGGCTGTTGAAGGCTGGCGCGCTCCACGTGATACCCGACACTCTACACAATCTCACTGTCACGTTTGATTCGCTCGTGGACCGACACTTCAACGAGGCGCCGAAGCAGTTGACGCTGGCACAGAAGGCGCCGACGGACATGGGATTCCAGGAGCTTGGTCGGTTCATCACATCCATGGAGCGATCCGGCGCGGAGGTGAACGAGCTGCGTGTGGAGAGGATGCTCAAAATCGCGATTCCGATCACGTGCATTGTCATCCTGCTCTTCGGCGCCCCGCTGGCGACGAGCACCCAGCGTGGCGGCGCGGCGTACGGAATCGGCCTGTCGCTGGCGACGACCGTTGTCTTCCTGATGCTGATTCAGCTGACCAAGGGAATCGGTGGCAAGGGGATGATTCCGGCAGATCTGGCAGCGTGGCTTCCTAGCATCATATTCGGCGTGGTGGGAATCATTCTTTTCGCGCGCGTCAGAACTTGATCCGGGATCCGCTCGGTCCTTTCCGCAAAGTTGGAAAGTGGACGTACTTCCTTCGCGACATCGGCCGCGCGATCAGCGATTTCCGGACATACGGCTCGGAAACGATCAGGCAGATGCGAAATATCGGCGTGGATTCGCTGCCGTTGGCGGCGATTGTCGCCGCGTTCATCGGCGCTGTCACCGCTTTCCAGACGCGGTATCAACTCTTCGGCGGAGTTCAGCTTTCAGTCGTCGGATTGATCTCGCGTCAGTCGATCATCCTCGAGCTCGGACCTCTGCTCACAGGATTGGTCCTGACGGGCCGAGTCGGCGCTCGTATTACGGCCGAGATCGGCACGATGCGGGTAACCGAGCAGATCGATGCTCTCGAAACCCTGGCTTATGATCCGATCGCGTACCTGGTGGTTCCGAGATTGCTCGCCGCGCTGGTGATGCTGCCGGTGCTTACCATTCTTGCCAACTTCATCGGCGTAGCGACGGCGATGGGCACCGCTGTGGTCGCGACTGACGTCACCAGCGCCGACTTCAGTGCCGGTCTTCGCCTGTCATTCACGCCGTTCCAGATAGTGTACAGCATCATCAAGGCAACTATATTCGGGGGCGCGATAGCCTTCTTCTGCTCCTACGAAGGCTACACCGCCAACGTCGGCGCCGAGGGCGTCGGCCGGAGCACCGCGCAGGCAGTAGTCGTGACGTCGGTAGCGATCCTGGTGCTGGATGCGCTGACCGCTCTCCTCCTCGCTCCTTACCTGCAGGCATGAAGACAAGAGACGAAATTCTCGTTGGCCTCGTCGTCACCGCGGCAATCGTCGTAACCGTGCTCGGCTCGCTGTGGCTGGCGCGCGGCGGACTTTCGAAAGGTTACCCGCTGTACGCGAAGTTTCCGTGGGGCGCGGGTCTCAAGCAGGGACAGCCGGTGTTGCTGGTCGGCGTGAGCGTCGGCTACGTGGACGAAGTGGATCTGCATCAGGACGGAACGCTCGTCACTACTCTGAGAGTTCAGAACCACTACCAGGTGCCGCTGACGAGCAAGGCGACGGTGGTGGCGAACGGAATTTTTGGCGACATGGCCATTGCATTGACGCCATCGAAGCCCGATCCGCGGGCGTTCAAGGCGGGAGACACGATTCCAGTCGGACCGTCATCGCCCGGTATCGCCGAGCTGACCAGCAAGGCAGACTCGGTGATGCGATCGGTGAACTCGATAACGGCCGCTCTCGAGCACGAGATGGTCGCCACCGGCGGGATTCGGGATTTGCGCAGCACGATTGGGGCAACGAACCGGTTGGTGGCCGATTTTTCGGCGATCGCGAACGAGCAGTCCCGGCAGCTCTCGGCGACCATGGCATCGCTGCGGCGGGCGACGACGGCGATAGATCCCGCGAAAGTCGATTCGACGCTGGCGAATTTCCAGACCACGAGTGCCAACCTTGCGGAGCTGAGTGGACAGGTCAAGGAAACGTCGCGCAAGCTGGACGCGGTGCTCGCCAAGGTCGACAGCGGGCCGGGGTCGGCAGCCATGCTGATTAACGATCCGGGGGCTTACAACGATGTGCGCGCGCTATTGCAGCGGATGGATTCGTTGATCGCTGATATCAAGAAGAATCCCAAGCGGTACATCAACGTCAAGATCTTCTAGTTCTCGGGAACGGCAACTGATTAAGGGCAAGCCACCCGCTACCCGCTGGACGCTGGTCGCCATCAGCTGCAGGCGTAGGGACAGACTCGTTTGGCGTGATGGGAGTACACGGTCTTCCCTAACCCACTCTGCCTATGAGCACGCGATCGGCGGTCTTCGTTCTTGCCAACGGATACCAGAATAAAAAAAGCCGGCGGGAGAATCCCGCCGGCTTTTTTCCTACATGGAGCTAGAAGCTGTACCGCATGGATAGCTGCATACGGTAGTTCGACGCGGCGTTGTCCGCGTTCCACGGCTTCATCGCCTTGTTGAAGGTGTAGATACCCTGCGCCAGCGGGCTGTTGGTCGTCACACCCGTGGGGAGACGATTCCCGGACTGGGTGAGCAGCGTGGTCGCGCTGCAGATCGGACCGCAGGTGTTGTTCTGATCCGAGAAATTCTGCGCGCCCCAATTCTTGTTGAGCAGGTTTCCAAAGTTGATGACATCGAGACGCAGCTGGAGGTTCTGCTGACCGAACGCTTTCAACGATTGACCGATGCTGACGTCAATATCGTTCTGCCATGGATTGCGGCAGGCGTTGCGGCTGAGGAGCTTGCCGCGGCTGTTTCTGAGGCAGGAGACGCGATCGATGTACTGATCGAATGCATTTGCTTCAGCGGCCGCCTCTTGCTGCTGAGCAGCGGTGCCGTTGAATCCGGTGAACAGGATCTCGTTCGGATCGTGCGCGTCACGCGGGACGTAGACGAGATCGTTCTGTGACTGACCGTCGGCATTGGCATCGCCGGATCCGGAGCCGCTGCCGGCACCGTAGACGTAATCGAACGGGGCTCCGGAGTTGCCTACGTACACCAACGAGAAGTCGGTGAGAGTCTTCAATCTCCAGGTGCCGGTGGCGACGATGCGGTGGGGCATGTCTTCCTTGCCGCGGGTCAGGCTGCGGTCTTCGAGGAAACCGCTGATATCACGCTGGTAGCGATAGTTCGAGCCCTGAGTGCTGCTCGTCGTTGCCGCGATATCTCTGACCTGGCTATAGCTGTAGGCCAGCGATCCCTGGAAGTTGTCGAAGAAGGTCTTCTGCAACTGGCCAGTGAGGCTGTAGCTGTAATCGCCGTGGACATCCGTCACGTCGATCACCTGCTGGCGGCCGCCCTGAACGGCCGCAGTTCCACCCGTCCCGGTAAGCGTTCCGTAGAGAACGCGGCCGTTACGATCGCGACCCTGGGGGCCGACAAGCGCGAGGTTCGAGTAGAACGGATTCGACATCGCCTTGGTGTAAAGTCCCTCGAGGGTGCTGACGAGACCGTTTCCAAAACGGTGATCGTAGCCGAGCGTGATCTTCTGGTACTGCGGGAAGCGGAAGTTCGGATCGATCGTCGCGATGTTGGAACTGGCGGCGGTCGTTGCGCCCGGACGAACTGGACCGGTCGCCGGAGTGAACGGCGCGCAAGACGTCGGCGGGCTGGCGATGTTGGCGGCGTTGAACGCCGGTGGAATGTTCGAGGTTGCGTTGGTGCCCTGGTTGGTCGTCGTGCCCGAGCAGGTGAGCGAAGCGTATCCGCTCAAGCCTGAGTTTCCGAACGCGTTCGACAGATAGACGAACGGCGGAGTTCCGGTGAAGTATCCGAAACCACCGCGAACCTGGTTGCGCTGATCGCCGGTTGCATCCCAGTTGAAGGAGAAGCGGGGCGACCAGGTGCGACGGCTCGGAACAGCAGCCGTGCTGCGTCCGTAGTTCGTCAGCACCGACGGATTCTCGGGCGGAGTGTCGAGAAAGCTGGGCTTCTCGACGCGAATGCCGCCGGAGATCAGGAGCCGGTCAGTGGCGTCCCACGCATCCTGGACGTAGAAGGAGTACATGTTCGCACGGAATGTGGCGAGACCGTTGGCTGGGTCGGTCGGCGAAGGAGCGCTGACCGAATAGCTCGATGGGGTACCAGCGTTGAACGAAGCGAGGTCATTGAAGGTCCAGCTACCCTTCGAGTTCTGACCAAACAGGTTGATCGGCCTATAGAACAGATTCTTGGTGCCGAAAGTGACGTGGTGGCCGGTGCCCATCGGAACGGTCAGGTTTTCAGTCAGCTCAAAAGTGCGCTGATCGAGGCTGTTGCCCTGTGATGAAGCCTCGGTCCCAGCGACCATCGAAACGTCCTTCACGTTTGGATCGGTCGATCTGGCGAAGCCGCGAACCGTTATCTGCGGGTAGGTCACCGGAACCGTCCGGAAATCCTTGATATCCGTCAAATTGAGCAACAGCTCGTTGAACACGCCGTTCGGCAGGTTCGTCAACAACTCGGCTACCGATGAATGCGTCGTCGAGCTGAACTGGTAAGCGTTCGATGTGAGTCCGAAGAGCGGATTCGAAGAAGTCGCCGAGCTGCGGCTAAAGGTCGTGTTATCTGCACCGGCGTAGTTGTGGCGGAGAACGAGGCGCGTGTAACCGGGGAGATAGGCGTCGATACGCCCGAAGACGTTGGTTAAAGGATTCTGCTTAATCACCTGGGCGCCGTTGCCGGGGTCGGCCAGGCCCTTCGTGATCAGGGCATCGGAAAACGCGGTGATATCGGCAGTGTTCACGAACTGATCCGGCGCACCGATGTACGAGCCCGTGGCTGGGGTGTTCAGCTTCTGCCACTCAGGATTTACAAAGAAGAAAAGACGATCCTTGATAATCGGGCCGCCCACCGAGAATCCGTACTGCTGCTGCTTGAACTCGGCGAGATAAGGCTGGCTGCGAGTCAGGTTCTCGTTGCGGGTGTAGCCGTAAGCCGTTCCGTGGAACTCGTTCGTCCCCGTCTTGGTCACGGCGTTGATCAGCATTCCACCGAAGTTTCCCTGACGCACATCGAACGGCGACAGAAGAACCTGGTACTCCTTCACTGCGTCGAGCGGGATCGATCTGGCGTTCGCCTGGGCACCGGGCTGGCCGGTGGTCCCGAGGCCGAAGAGATCGCCTGACGCCGCGCCATCGATCTGGATCGCGTTCTGGCGGATATTCACGCCGCCGCCCGAGAGGCCGACGCCCGTCGACGTCGAGACCTGCGGAACGAGCGTTACGAAATCCGAGAAGTTGCGATTCAGCGTCGGAAGGCGACGGAGAAGCGAATCTCCCATCGTCGTTCCAGTGCCGGTCTTGCTCGGATTGATGACCGGCGTCGCTTCCCCGGAAACAGTCACCGTCTCGAGGACAGTGCTCTGCTGCTTGAGCGAAAAGTCAGCGCGGGTGGTCTGGCCGAGGCTGACGGCGATGTTGTCGTGGGTGATCGGCTCGAAGCCGATGCGGCGCACAGTCAGGGTATACCCGAGGTCGGGCTCGACACCCGAGATGCTGAATTGACCGTTGCTGCGGGTTACTGCACCAGCGTTCGCGCCGGTCCTGGCATTTTTCAGCTGAACCTGGGCGCCTTCGACCGGCGCGCCGCTCGGGTCAGTGACCGTACCACTGACTGCTCCCGTCGTGATTCCCTGGGCGTGGAGACGAGCTGAAGCTCCAGTCACCAGTGCCAAGGCGATCGCGACAGTCAAAAACAGACGTGTCTTGAGCATTTTGTTTTGTGGGAAGAATGGATGGAGGGAAGCCCAAAACTAGCGGTGCGGTCTTGAGTCCAGCAAGAGAATTTTGTCACCAGCCGGCAACAACTTTTCCGCCCACCGTTTTTTAACTGTCGCTCGCCGTTCGCCGCGATTTTGTGAGGAAAAAAATCGGAATCCCGAGGAGGATCACGCCCAGCACGCCGAGGGTCCCGAGACGACTCGAGGGATCGACGATCGCGTTGCCGAGGAGAAGGACCGTAGCAACGATAAAGATGGCTGGCACAACGGGATAGCCCGGGACGCGGAAAGGCGGATGATAGCCCGGCCGACGGCGTAAAATGAAAACTGCTGCGACTGCCAGCGCGTAAAAAGGGACGATCGCTATGACAAACGCGTCAGCGAGTCGCTCGAAGGTTCCGGCCAGTACGAAAATGACTCCGAGCGTGGCGCTGAGCCAGATGGCGACTGAGGGGGTTTGGAATCTGCGGTCGACTGTCGCCACCGGCCGAAAAAGGAGCCCGTCGGCGGCCATGGTGAAGAGAATCCGGGAGCCGGTCATCACGGATCCGTTCAACGTCCCGAAAGTCGAGATCATCACCGCGACGGACACGAAAACGACTCCGGCGGCGCCCATGAGTTTGTCCGCGACATCTGCCGCGACGAGTTTGGATTGCCTGATCTGATCGACCGGTAGCACCGCCAGGTAAGCAAGATTCGCCAGCAGGTAGAGCGCGATGATGATCAGCGTTCCGAAAATCAATACGCGTGGGAGATTGCGCTCGGGGTCTTTGACTTCTCCGCCGACGAAGCTGACGTCGCCCCACCCGTCGTAGACCCAGAGCACTGAGACCAGCGCGAGGCCGAAAGGCCCGGCGGAGATACTTCCCGCCGGGATCGCCGGCGAAAAGTGGCCGCCAGTTTGAGGCAGTCCGATCACGAGGGCGAGGATGATAATGAGCAGAAGCGCACCCGTCTTGGCCAGAGTTGTCAGATTCTGGACTAGCGAGCCCCACCTTACGCCGACGTAGTTGAAGGTCGCAGTCGCCACGATCGCCACCGCAGCGACATAATGAACGTAGGTCGCGTACGGCTCGACACGCGGATCGTGACCGAGCACTCTAAGAAAGTATTCTGAGAAAGTGGTGGCGATCGCGCCCAGCGCCGATGCTCTGATGATGACGAGCTCCGACCAGCCGAAAAGAAACGCCGGAAGTCTTCCCCACGATTCGCGGATGAAAACATAGACTCCTCCCGTTCTTGGAAACGCGCCGGCGACTTCCGCCAGGGTGAGCGCGCCGCAAAGAACGAAAATCCCGCCCGTCAGCCAGATCGCGAGAAGCGGCAGCGGTCCGGGAAGCTTGTCTGCGATTCCGGCGGGTGAACGAAAGATTCCTGAGCCGATCGTCGAGCCGACCAGCACTGCCACCGCGCTCCACATTCCGAGCCGACGAGGCAGTGAGGAAGCACGGGTGAATTGTGATTCGGCGCGCGGCGAGTCGGAAATTTCGTCCGCGAGGAGGGGGTCTGCCATCCCATACGGTAGTGCAAAGGAGTGCCGCCCGCGAGTAGCTTTATGAGCGCCGAACTGCACGCGCGAAGGTTTCCCCGACGCAAACTCGTGAGCGCACCGGTTTCCTATGCGCGTCGTTCAATCTTACTTCTTATAAATGAATCAGCCGCTGGCTGAGACAATCTTCTTGATTGCTGCCGCGGCCTGCATAGTGGCAGAGATCGCGATCTTGCGATCGACCTCTGCGGCAAAACCAGCAGCGAAATCCGAGCTGGTGCCCGCCGCATCGCGAAGGAGCGAGGTGGTATGGGCAATCGTTCCGGCGATTGCGCTTTTGGTTGTACTCGTCGCCACCTGGAGAAAAGTGGAGAGCCGGGCGAGCCACATGCAGATGATGGATCATTCACAAATGGGCCATCAGATGCCGATGCCTATGACATCAGTGCAGCAAGAGCGCTAATGCGATCGATTCGCCGAATCGGATACGTCGCGCTCCTTCTCGGATTCGCGCAGGTCGTGTTCGGAGCGATTGTCCGGATCACCGGATCGGGCCTGGGTTGCGGGGATCATTGGCCCGATTGCTACGGTTCCTTTACTCCAGCTCACGATTCGCCGACGTTGCTCGTCGAGATTTCCCACCGGTATGGAGCAGCGGCGCTTTCCATTGCGATCGTCGCATTGGTCGCTGCCGCCTGGATGAAGCGCAACGAGCCGGGTGTCGGCGGACGCGGGGGTGCGCTGCGCCCAGCTGCGCTCGCCCTGGCGTTGGTGCTGGTCGCCGCTGTGTTCGGCGCCATTACCGTGAAGATGGAGCTCAACCCGTTGGTCGTGGTGACGCATCTGGCGATAGCGATGTCGCTCTTGGCCGTCATCGTCGTTGGTGTTGTGCGGACTGGGGGATTCGGATCGCACTCGATTCCGGCGCGATATCAGCGGACGCTGCGCTCGGGACGCGCCGCCGTCGCTCTTACTTTTCTCGCGCTGGTATTCGGTGCGCTTACGGCGAACACTCCTGGATCGGCGGCAGCCTGCCAGGGCTTTCCATTGTGTCGCGTGATCTCCGTACACGGCGCGCCGCTCATCATCCAGGTTACTCACCGAATCATTGCATTGCTTCTGCTCGGCCACCTGATTGGCGTCGTAATCGGCGTCCGCAAGCGAGCGGAGACGCGCGCGGTGCGAATCGCCGCGACCACTGCGCTCGGTATAGTTGTGACTCAGATCCTGGTCGCCGCGGCGATGGTCGAATTGCATCTGCCGGCCGGGCTCCGCTCGCTGCACCAGGCGCTCGGCACCGGACTCTGGATCACCGTCGTCGCTCTTACGGCTCTCGCTTCTGGCAGGGCAGCTATGAGCGAGATCGAGCGAATCGTGTACGAGTCTCCTTCGCGGGGCGAGTTCGCCACCCCTGAAGGTGTGAGCACCTGATGGACGTAACCGCGCGAGAACAGGCGGGCCCGTCACTTCTGCGCGACATGGTGATGCTCACCAAACCGCGCATCATCTCGCTGCTGCTGGTGACGACGGTCGCGCCGATGTTCGTGGCGGGCAATCCCACCTGGCTCCTTGTCGTAGTGGTCTTGATTGGCGGATACCTGATGGCAGGCGGTGCAAACGCGGTCAACATGTATCTCGACAGCGACATCGACACCCAGATGTCACGCACACGCCTGCGGCCGATCCCAAGCGGACGAATGGGCCCGAGGTCGGTGCTGGCGTTTGGCATAGCACTGGCGACTGCGGCGACGTTCCTTCTCGCGCGATTCACAAACGTGCTCACCGCGTTACTCGCACTCGGCGGATTCTATTTTTACGTCTTCGTCTACACACGATGGCTCAAGAGAACCACGCCGCAGAACATCGTTATCGGCGGCGCAGCCGGAGCATTTCCACCGCTCGTCGGGTGGGCGGCGATGACGGGAAGTTTGGATCTCACAGCGCTGTACCTGTTTCTCATCATCTTCTATTGGACGCCGCCACACTTCTGGGCGCTCGCGCTGCTCAAGCAGCGTGACTACGGCCGCGCGGGAATTCCGATGGCGCCCCTGGTTTGGGGAGAACGCCAGACGATGATGCAGATGCTCTGGTACAACGTCATCCTCATCGCGTTCACGCTGCTTCCCGTCGCCTTCGGGGCCTTCGGCATCATCTACTTCATCTCCGCGCTCGTACTCGGCTTGATTCTGTTGGCCGGGGTGATTCGCGTGCTGACCGCAAAGGATTGGACCAAGCCGGCTTGGCAGGTCTACAAGTTCTCGCTTCTTTACCTCGCGCTCCTGTTTCTGGCGATGGTGATCGACCGCAAGGTGCTCGCGTGACGTCGCCGCCACCATTCGCTGTGTCCGCGCAGCGTCCGACGCCTCGGGCGCAGCAACCGGTTTCCTCGCCGCGACCGCTCGGGAGATTGTTGCCGAGGATTCGGCCGTATCTGTGGCGACTGGCGATCGCGTTCGTGTGTCTGGTGGCGAGCGCCACCATTGCGCTGGCATTTCCGCAAATCGTCCGGCACCTGCTCGACGCCGCGTTCATTTCCGCCAACGCCTCGCTCCTGAATAGGATTGCCCTGAGCCTGCTGACGCTGTTCGCGATTCAGGCGGTGCTCAATTTCGTCCAGGTCTATTTCCTCACGTCGACATCCGAGCTGGTGATCGCCGGCCTGCGAGAAGATCTGTTCGCGCACCTGGTCCGCCTGTCGCCGGGATTTTTCACCGAGAGGCGGACCGGTGAGCTGACCAGCAGACTCTCGGCGGACACGACAGTCCTCCAGACGGTACTGAGCTACAACCTCTCTGAGTTCGCGCGGCAGACGCTTTTTCTGATTGGTGGAATCATTCTGCTGATCATCACCGACAGTCGTCTCACCGCTACGACGCTCGCCGTCGTGCCAGTCGTCGTCGGTGCGGCGATGGTGTTTGGGCGCGCACTGCGCAAAGCCAGCACCGGTGTGCAGGACAGGATAGCAGAGGCGACCGGCACCGCCGACGAAGCGTTCTCGCAGATCAGAACCGTCCAGAGCTACACGGCGGAAGCCGAGGAAGTGCGGAGGTACGGCTCGCACCTTCATCAGGTGATCGACGCGGCCCTTCGTCGCGCGCGCATCCGCGGAACGTTTTTCGGGATTCTCACGTTCTGCGGTTTTGGCGGGGTCGTTGCGGTTTTGTGGCAAGGTGGACGTCAGGTGCTGGCCGGAAATCTGACCGCGGGCGCCCTCGTCTCATTCCTGCTTTACGCGCTCTACGTTGCCGGCGCAGTCGGGTCGCTCGCGTCACTTTTTGGAGCGTATCAGGAAGCAGTCGGTGCCGCGCGCAGAGTCTTCGATTTGCTGGAGGCTGAATCCGCGGTGAATGATCCGGTGCGAGCGGTGAAGCTGCCGCGGCCTCTCCGGGGCGAAGTGACGATGGACAACGTCGGCTTTCGCTACAGCCCGGCGCTCCCCGAAGTGCTCCACGACGTTTCGCTGCGAATAAACGCCGGCGAAGTCGTTGCTCTTGTTGGGCCGAGTGGCGCGGGCAAGACGACAATCGCGTCGCTGCTGCCAAGGTTCTGGGACGTCACCTCCGGGCAGATCACTTTCGACGGGATCGACATCCGCGATCTTTCACTTGCGGAGCTGCGTGGCGCGATTGGAATCGTACCGCAGGAGCCGACGCTATTCAGCGGGACGATCAGAGAGAACATCGCCTACGCCGGGATAGGCCTCGACGGCTCGCAGCCAAGCGAGGAGGCGATTCAAGCGGCGGCGAGAGCGGCACACGCCGTCGAATTCATCGAGCGTCTACCCGATGGCTTTGATACCAGGGTTGGCGAGCGTGGCGTGAAGCTTTCCGGGGGACAGCGCCAGAGAATCGCGATCGCGCGCGTCTTCCTGAAGGATCCGGCGCTGGTGATTCTGGACGAGGCGACATCGAGCCTCGATAGCGAGAGCGAGCGACTCGTGGAGCGGGCGATGGAGGATCTGCTGCGCGCAAGATCGACGCTGATCATCGCCCATAGGCTGAGTACGGTGCTGCGCGCCGACCGCCTGGTAGTTATCGACCGCGGCCAGATCGTCGAGGAGGGACGGCACGAGGAGCTACTCGCGTCCGAGGGAGTTTACTCCAGACTATATCGCGGCCAGTTCAGGCCGGGCGACGCTCTGGTCGGTTAACGCTGTCGAGCGGCGGGAGGCGGAGCGGACGTTGCGCCGGCCGGTGTGCTCGAAGCAGCGGGCGATGTTGTTGAAGGCGTCGGCAAAATTGGAACGGCGGGTGTGCTCGAAGCCGGAGTGCGCGCCGAATCAGCCGGCTGATTCACCGCGGGGCCGGAAGGAGTGGCCGGCGCCGCTTTCCGGATTCTGAAGGCAACGCTTACCGACTGGCCCGCGGCAACCGTCACGCTGTCGTCGGCGAATCCGAGAGCAGGATGCCAGGCGCGTACATGGTATTTGCCAGCCGGAACAGCGTCGATGCTGAAAGTGCCATTCGCCGCGGTCTCCGCGAAGTACGGGTGGTCGAGAACCGCGAGCCACGCGTGCGCCCATGGATGCTGCTCGCTGACAACCTCGACTTCAGATGGCTGGGTAAAGCGGTCGACGGGCACGACCTCGCCGTCATCGTTGAATGGCGCTACACCGATCAGTTGCCCAGTTCCGACATTGAAGAATTTGTTGGTCTGAAGCGCGCGATCGTCGTTGGAGACGTTGAGCGTCCCGTTCGTCGTAATCGCCTGAACGAACGGATCGAAAACGCAGTTGTCGTTGGTTAGATCGTAGCGACGCTCGAGCGCGAATCCTTTTCCACTACGAATGTCAGTGATCCAGACGACCGCCCCGCCAACCCGGGTTCCGGAAAGCGCGACGTTCTTCTGAACGATTGAATTTCCACAGACGTTCTGGTCCACCGAAGGTCGGACGACCTCGGGCATGGGCGCAGTCCCCTCGAAATCCACAGAGCCGGTGAGTGTTCCCCCACCAGCTACCGCTGCGACTTTATAGGGCCCGGATGGCGCGGCGATTACCGACGGCCGCGGCGGAACGCCATCATCGTCCTGTGAGCCTTTGCGGGGATGTGCTGAAGCAGTGTCGTCCCGCGCGCACGACAGTGCAGCGAAGACAATTATCGATAAGCCGATTGACCGGCGGAGCATGATTTCCGAGGTGAAGTGAAAAATTCTCCTACCTAACGGGCAAGCGATGTGCCGCGCCCGCTCCATCGTAGACGCGCTTGCCTCCGATCCATGTGGAAAGTACCCGAGTGTTGAGGATCTCGGTGTCGGGCACACGCATGATGTCATGATCGAGCACGACGAAATCGGCATATTTGCCTGGCGTCAGAGATCCCAGCACCGATTCCTGGAATCCGGCGTATGCCGGCCATATGGTCATAGACTGAAGAGCTTCTTCGCGAGTCATCTTCTGTTCAGGGAACCAGCCACCTGCGGGCCAGTTCGTCGGATCCTGACGGGTCACGGCAGCGTGAAAGGTGAGAAGTGGATTCACTTCCTCAACGGGAAAATCGGTTCCGTTCGGCACGATGACGCCGGTGTTGAGGAGTGAGCGCCACGCATAAGCGCCGCGAATTCGCTCCGGCCCGACGCGCGCCTCGGCCCAGCGCATATCGCTCGTCTGATGCGTCGCCTGCATCGATGGAATCACGCCAAGCTGCGCGAAGCGCGGAATGTCGGAAGGACTCAGGACCTGAGCGTGCTCGATCCGAAACCGATGGTCGGCCTTCGGAAATCTTCTGAGCGCCGCGTCGAAGGCGTCGAGGACGATTCGGTTGCCGCGATCCCCGATCGCATGGACGTTCACCTGGAAGCCGCGCTGCAGCGCCAGCTCTGCCCACGACCTGATGTGCTCAGGCGTTGAAACGAGCAGCCCGGAATTAGTCGGCTCGTCGCTGTAGGGTGCGAGCAGCGCAGCGCCACGCGAGCCGAGCGCTCCGTCAGCGTAGAGTTTGATTGCGCGAATCCAGAGATGGCCATCATAGAGAGCGCTCTGCGGACCTTTCTGGATGTAAGGATTGCGCTGCGCGGCTGCCGAGCCCGGCTCACCCGGATCGCTGAGCATCACGTAGTTGCGGAGATTGTAGTTCCCCGCCCTCGCCAGCTCCTCGAAGACGCTAATGGTCTCCACGTCCTCGCCCGCATCATGGACCCCGGTGAGTCCCCATCGATTCGACTCGGCAATTGCTGCGAGGGTCTGCTGTCGCTTATCCGCGCGGGTGGCCGACGGTATCGCGCGAGTGACCAGGCTTTCAGCATTGTCGACGAAAACTCCCGCCGGCGCTCCAGTGGATGTGCGAATGACGCGTCCGCCTGCGGGATCCGCGGTCGCTGGCCCTACCCGCGCCAGCTGGATCGCTCTGGCATTGGCGAGCAATGCGTGGCCGTCGATGCGCGTCAGCACTACTGGATTGTTCGGAAACGCGCGTGACAGCGCGTCCTGGGTCGGGAATTCCTTATTCGCCCAACGATTCTGGTCCCAGCCTCTTCCGAGTATCCACTGGCCCGGTCGAACGGTTTTCGCGAAGGCCTGAACTCGCGAGATGACTTCCTCGTAGGAAGTCGATCCTGCCAGGTTCACCCGCTGAAGCGCCGCTCCCAGTCCCAGCAAATGCGCGTGAGCATCGGTGAATCCGGGGATGACGGTTGATCCGTGCAGATCGATCATCGTCGTCGCGGGACCGGCGAGCACGCGCGCCTCCGCATCAGAGCCCACAAAAACTATGCGACCACCGCGAACCGCCACGGCGGATACCACCGGACGCGCGTTGTCGACAGTGTAGATGTGGCCGTTGGTGAGAACGAGATCAGCCGTTGACTGCGCTCCCAGCACCGCCGGTGCGAGCGCTGCTACCGCGATGTACTTTGTGAGATGTTTCATGACGGCGGAGTTTGCGGCGCCGGTCGCGCACGCACAAGGCTTGCAATGCTGGCGCTTCTCTCTGCATGCGCGCATCTCCCGTCGCAACCTCGGGGCCAGCCAACCTACTGGGGATTTACCGGTCCGTGGGATCGACGCAGTGACGCATCGGTTGTCAACCACGCATCGAGTCTCGCGCAGACAATAACCGGCTGGATCGCGATGGACACTACGAGTTTCCGTCCGGTGCTGCTGTATCCGGATACTATCGGGAGCCTGTCCTCCATCGCGTCACGGAAGACTGCGCTAATCACGACTTACCTCGGCGGCCGGTTCCATCCGGAGATCATTCGTGGGATCGGCAGCAGTCCAGAGGTTACCGCCGTCACCGCGGGCGCGATCGCCGCGGTCGTAGACTCGGGCCGATACAACAGCATAGTGATGGACTTCGAGGGAATGACGCCGCACGATCTTGATGCGCTGCTCACGGTGACCCGCGCCGTTTCAGACTCTGTGCGCGCTCACGGAGTCGAGACTGTGGTCATCGCGGTGCCCGCCGGAGACACCGCGGCCTATCCAGCCGCTCTCCTCTTACAACCGGCGGATCTGATCATGGCGGTGCTGTACGACCAGCACTGGAGCGGGTCTCCGCCCGGTCCAATCGCAGCGCCTGATTGGGTGATGAGAAATCTCGGAGTTCGCGTTGCCGAAGTCGGCGCTGCCAGAATCGTCGCGGCATTTCCCACCTATGGCTATCGCTGGCGGAGGAGCGCGGAGACCGAAGTGATCAGTTACGACGACGCGCGGCGTTTGACCACGATGACGAACATCCCGTTGGCCCGTGACCACGCATCGGCGACGCTACATGCCATTTCACCCGAGGGCTGGGAAATCTGGGTGACCGACGAGCCCCTTCTCGCCACGCTGGTGCGAGGAGCACGACAGCTGGGTGTAACCACGTTCGCGTTGTGGAGGCTTGGCCTCGAGGACCCCGCGGTCTGGAACCTGATCGAGCCTAAACGATCAGCAGGTCTTTCTGATAGTCTGCCGGAGTGATGAGTAGCCCGTCGCGGCCGATGAAGCCGTTCACTTCGCTCCGCATTCCCACGTCGTTCGCCAGATAAACTCCCGGCTCGATCGAAAACCCAACTCCGGGAATCAGCGCGCGCTCTTCGCGGGTTTCGAGGTTGTCGATGTGCGGGCCGGAGCCGTGCAGATCACGCGGGTCGATGGAGTGGCCGGTACGGTGAAAAAAGAAGTCGCCATATCCTCGACTCTTGATCACCTCCCGCGCCGCGTCGTCGACCTCGCCGCCGCCGACGGTCTTTTTTCCACCGATCCTTTCACGCAACAGCGAGATTGCCGCATCACGCGCGTCTCTCACAGCCAGCCAGATCCTGGTGTCGCGGTCCGACGGTTTGCCGAGCGATCCCATCCAGGTCTGATCGGCGAAGACGCCGTTTTTTTCGCGGGCCCAGAGGTCGACGAGCAGAATGTCCCCGCGCCTGATTGTGGCCGAGCTCTCCGCGGTGGGCTCGTAGTGTGGGTTGGCCGCGTTTGGTCCGATGGCGACGATCGGCCCGTGATCATCCGCCTCCAGATCGGCGGCCGCGAACTTTTCCCTGATCCACTTTTGAAGCGAGTGCTCGGTCATCGGAGCGGCGCTGTCGGCGCGGCTTCCCGCGAGCCGAATTGCCTCCTGACCGATCGTCGAGACCGCGCGCGCTGCGCGCTCGTGGGAGGCGCGCTGCGCTTCGCTCCACACCGCATAGAAGCGCGAGACGAGATCGGCGGACGAGACAACCGCCGCGCCGGAGTTTCTCACCATCTCGATGACCCCCGCCGGCACCCGGTCCAGATACGGAACGGCGTCGCCCGGTGAATACTCCATCGCCACACGTTTTCCTTTCACCAGCCCGGCGAGGAGCGATTCGAGCGCGCGCCAGCTGCTGTACTTCTCCTTGCGCCAACCCGTTGGCCATTTATTCCATGGTCCCTGCTCGATCGCGTGAGTGATGGCGACCGGCGATCCTTCGCGCGGGATGTAGACGAAGAATCTGCGGGTGGTCATTCCCGGCAGCTGCAACAATCCAACAGCGATCGGATTGAGCCCGTGGAAATCGTAGATCAGCCAGCCGTCCAGTCCGGCCCGCGCTAACGCGGCTTGAAACTCGGGGAGGGACTCCGCGGCGAGCACTCTCCGCTACTGCGAGGCTTTGACGGCGCGCCATTCCGCACGCCACTCGCATATATCTTCACCGCGCTCGCGGCAGTGGACGTGGTCGATCATGCCGCCGCTATTTACCAAGAGCCTCAGCATCTCGCGCAGCGCGGACTCGTAGTACAGACAGCCCAACCCCTTTGGAGCGGTGCCGTAGGTGACTGATTCCGTGACACCCAGAACGATCGAGGCACCAACCCGTCGGACTTTGGCGCCCAGGTATTTCTCTCCAGCCTTTTTGACCTGCCGAAAGGCGAGGGGACGCGCCAGAAAGCCCGGGAGAATGTGAATGATCTGCCGCGTGCTGCCCGAGATCATCTGGTACATCCGGTCAGCGACGAGATTGCCGGCGCGTGTAAAGATCGCCTCGGCGTCGGGACGGCGGCCGATCAGTCGAGCGATGCCGCTAGCTTCGTGTATGGCGATCTGCTGGTTACGCTTGAGCGCGTCCTTGTAGCGGCGTATCTGGGCAATGACCGTGTCACTCAGCCCCAGTCGCTTGTTGCGATGCTCCTGCACATATTCGACCTCGTCCTCTCCGCCTTCAGGGATGTCGACAGAGCGCACTGCTTCGAGCAGGCTGAGGGGGACGATCGGGTTGACGGTGCCGGGCATTTGATTTGAAAAGCGGAGAGCGCAAGCTAACCGCCCCTCTAATCGCCTTCAAGAAGCAAGGAGACTCCCGCTGCCTGAAAACACGAGCGTAGTCATCAGCTCTGACTGACGTGCTCGGCCGCGCGCTCACGGGTGCCGTACTTTGTGCGCTATTCGTGGTCAGCGCGTATCGCCTCCGAACGCTGTCCGTCAGCGGGGCGATTGCCGCGGCGTTCGTAGGAACGTTTTCGATCGCCGCCAGCTGGAGCTGGGGACTTGTGCTGCTCGCCTTTTTTGCGTCGGCGAGCGCGCTGTCGAAGCTTGGTGAGCGCCGCAAGGCAGATCTGACCGGATCGATCGTCGAAAAAGGGGGAGCGCGTGACGCCATCCAGGTTCTGGCGAACGGTGGCGTTTACGCGGCGGCGGCGCTTGGAGAGGTGATGTTTCCGTCATCGATCTGGTTCGCGATCGGCGCTGGAGCTCTCGCGGCGTCGTGTTCGGACACCTGGGCAACCGAGATCGGTACGCTTGCGGGCGGGGATCCCATTTCCATCATCTCCGGGAGGACTATCCCAGTCGGGACCTCCGGCGGAATCAGCTTCGCCGGTAGCGTCGCCGCGATTGCCGGGGCGCTGTTCATCGCGGTGGTAGCGGCACTCGCCAGCTGGCCGGTTCCTTTCACCGCGATTACAGTGGGCGGGATAGTGGGCGCTATTACAGATTCCGTCCTCGGGGGCTCGATCCAAGCGCGGCGGTGGTGCGACCTATGCGCTGTGTCTACCGAGCGTGTCGTCCACGTCTGCGGGACGAAGACGCGCCCTGCGGGCGGGATCGCAGGATTCGACAACGACGCAGTCAACACCATCTGTTCGGCAATCGGGGCATTGGTGGCCTTGCTTCTGTCCTGATTCTCCGATTCTCTCCGTAAGTCATGACGTCAAGATTTGAGATTACAAGATCCGATGGCCCCCGGGTGCTGCTTGTCAGCACCAATCGTGAGCGCCAGCCATATCCCGTCGTTCCCAATGGTCTGGCATGTATCGCGTCGGCGCTCGACGCAGCCGGAAACAATGTACGCTTCCTCGATCTTTGCTTTGCGAGGGATCCGGTCGGTCGCGCGCGCGACGTTGCGCGGGCTTTTCGTCCAGACGTCATCGGCGTTTCGATTCGCAATATCGATAACAGCGACGCGATCGCGCTCCGCCACTACACGCCGGAGGCGCGCGTCGTGTTGCAGGCACTTCGCCAGGCCGCGCCAGATGCGAAGGTAGTCGCGGGCGGTGCGGCGTTCGGAGTTGCCCCGGAAGCGCTTTTCCGCGACCTCGGTGTCGATTACGCGGTAGCAGGTGATGGCGAGCGGGCCAGCGTCGCTCTCATTTCCGCAATCGCGTCGGGGAAAGCCGTCGAAGGGCTGCCTGGCGTTGTCCGCGAAAAACATGGAAGGGTGACCTTCACGCCGCCGGGTGAAGACGCTGATCTCGATTCTTTGCCGTCACCCAGTCTCCATCGGTGGATCGATCTCGCGCGGTACCAGCGGCACGGCGCGACAGTTCCAATCCAGACCAAGCGCGGCTGCGTATACAAGTGCGTTTACTGCACGTACCGGAACGTCGAAGGCTGGGGCTATCGCACCCGCGATCCCGAGCTGGTCGCTGATGAAATCGAGGAGCTGAAGATAGAGGCGGGCGTTCACCATTTCGATTTCGTCGACTCGACCTTCAACTCTCCGCCGGGACATGCTCTCAAGGTGTGCGAGGCCATCGCGCGCCGCGGCCTGCGGGTTCAGCTCGACACGACCAACTTCACGCCGGCAGCCGCATCCTCGGAGCTCCTCGGCGCGATGAAACGGGCCGGATTCAGATCACTCGGCATCACCGCCGAAAGCGCCAGCGACGCAGTGCTCGAGAAGTTGGAAAAGGGATTCAGCGCCGCCAAAGTTCGAGAAGTTGCTGAGCGTGTAGAGAGCCATGGAATCAAGACCCTCTGGATTTTCCTCGTTGGCGGTCCTGGTGAAACACGTCACACGCTGGAGCAGACGCTGCAGTTCGCCCGTTGGCGGTTGCTGAGGGGAGATGCAGTTTACCTCACAGTTGGGTTGCGGATTTATCCTGGTACTACGCTGCACCGAATTGCAGTCGCCGAAGGCTCTGTGCCGTCCGAAAGCACTTTGCTCGACCCGACCTTCTATTTCTCGAAGGAAATGGATTTCACCAAGACAGTAAGGCGCCTCAAGCAGTTTGCGTCGGAGCATCCGCGATTCATGTTCTCAGCGGACTCGAGGTCGGTAGTGCTGCCCTACCTCACCCGAGCGGCGTCGGTGCTGCATCTGCCGCGTCCCCACTGGCAATACATGGGATTGTTCCAACGCGTCGCACGCGCCATTGGGTAGTGTGAGCCCGGACATCGACGCGGAAGTAATCGTGGTCGGGGGAGGTCCCGCCGGCGCCGTCACCTCCTGGGCGCTCGCGCGCGAAGGAGCGGACGTGCTGGTGCTCGATCGCGCGAGATTCCCGAGGGACAAGATCTGCGCCGAATATCTGAGCCCGCAAGCATCGCGGATCCTGTCGGACATGGGCGTGCTGGAAGACGTAGAGTCCACCAGTCCGGCACATCTGGCGGGCATGCGCGTTCGCGCGCCGAACGGACTGGTGATGGACGGCGAGTTCGCCGCGAGTCACGGCTTCCGCGGATTTCGCGACAAGGGTCTGGCCGTCCGTCGCACCATCCTCGACGAAATAATCTTGCGCGGTGCCCGCAAGGCGGGTGCGAGGGTGGAAGAGGGCGTACGTGTCACCGATCTGACGCGAGACAGTGCGGGACGCGTGAGCGGCGTGACCACTATTGGCCCCGACGGCGCTCCGCTCGTGCGACGTGCGCGCTATGTCGTCGGAGCGGACGGGTTGCGCTCGGTCGTGGGCCGCCGGCTCGGACTGGTGAAGACGAGTCGCGTCTGGCCGCGGCGAATCGCGCTCGTTGCTCACTACACCAAGGTTCAGGGCGTTACCGACATGGGTGAGATGCACGTCGACTACGACGGATACTTCGGTATCGTCGACGTCGGTGGCGGCACAATGAACGTCGCCGTAGTCATACCCATGGATCGCGCAAAGCAGCTCGGCGACGACAAGACCGCATTCTTCGAGGCCTGGATCGCGTCGCGACCGCATCTCGCCGAGCGGTTCGTGGGCGCGGAGCGCATCACGCCCGTGCGGGCAACCGGACCGTTCGCGACGGTCTCGCGTCGTGGCTGGGCACCGGGCGCCGCGCTGGTTGGAGACGCTGCGGATTTCTTCGATCCGTTTACTGGCGAGGGGATTTATGCGGCTCTTCGCGGCGGCGAGCTGCTCGCTCCGCATCTTCTCGATGCGCTGAGAGCACCGGCCAAAGATGAAAGGCGTTTGCTTTCCCGCTACGACGCTGCCCGCAAACATGAGTTCGGAGGGAAGTGGAAGCTCGAACGCATCGTCGGAATGTCCATCGCCCATCCATATTTCCTCAACAACGCGGCGAAGGTTCTTTCGCGGCGGAAGGATCTCGCCGACTTGCTCGTCGGAGTTGCCGGTGACTTCGTGCCTCCAAAAGTTGTTCTCAATCCCCGCTTCCTCTTCAATCTCTTCATCTCGCCGGCATTCAAGACTTGAGCGTTAGTCAAGACGAGTTTCGCGCCGTTCTCGGCCGGTTTCCATCGGGAGTGACGGTGGTTACGACAAAGGGAGGCGACGGATCCGACAACGGAATGACGGTCAGCGCGTTCTGCTCCGTTAGCCTCGACCCGCCACTCGTTCTCATCTCCATCGAGAAGCTGGCGTCGGCTCACCAGGCGCTGACGACGGCGAAAGGTTTTATCGTGAACGTTCTGTCGGCGAAACAGGAGCAGCTCGCACGCCGGTTTGCGATCGTGGACATCGACCGGTTCGAGGGTGTGGGCGTCACGCGCTCGACGCGGGGCTACCCGATTCTCGACGATGTGCTGGCAGTGCTGGAATGCAATCGCTTCGCCACATATGACGGCGGGGATCACACGATCATCCTCGGTGAAGTGGAAGCCACCCGCGCCGAAGTCGGAACTCCGCTCCTCTACTATCGCGGCGGGTACGCTCAGCTGGAGCACTGACGTGCGCTACCTGCTGACACCGCCGCGGCGTCGTGGCGTCGAGATACTCGATTCCCCGGACGTCGACCCGGCGATCGTCACCCGCTCACTCGAAGATGTGGCGCGCGCCAACTCGCTGTTCGGCGGCTTGAGGTCCGCGGTGAGCGAAATCACGGCGGCGCTCCCGGACTTGCCGTCGGCTGCTACCCTGCTCGATGTCGGGACTGGTCTCGGAGACATTCCCCGACGCGCACGCGCCGTTGCCAGCGATCATGGTATCGAGTTGACGACTATCGGCGTCGACGCAGCGCGCGAGCTGGCAGTCGCCAGCTGCAGCTCACTCAATCTTTCGGTCTGCGCCGACGCGCTGCATCTGCCGTTCGCGGATAACAGTGTGGACATCGTCATGTGCTCGCAGGTGCTTCATCACTTTGGCGACGGCGATGCGTTGACATTATTGCGCGAGATGAACCGGGTCGCTCGGACGCGAGTGATCGTCAGCGATCTGAGGCGCAGCTGGATCGCTGCCGCCGGCCTCTGGCTCCTTTCATTTCCCCTGCGATTTCATGCTGTTAGCCGCCATGATGGCGTCGTCTCCGTAATGCGGGGTTTCACGCCGGCCGAGCTGTCGAATACTGTGCAGCATGCGGTGGCGTGCCGGCCGCGAGCGCATCGCCGCCTCGGTTTCCGTGTCACCGCCAGCTGGGTGCCGGTGCGTCGATGAGCAGACAACTCGCAGGTCCTTTAGAGCTGGGTGCGATGCCACTCGGCCGGGCGATGGAGGAAGTTGATTCGCAATACGTTCACGCAACCACGCCAACGATCTTCGCGCTCGCCGCTAAAGTGGAGAAGTGGCCCACGTATCTTCCTCATTATCGATACGTGAAGTTCCGCGAGCGGCGATCGGACGGCGGCGGCGTTGTAGAAATGTCGGCGTACAGGCCGTTTACCATGGCGACGCGATTGCGGCTGCCCCTTCGATTAAACTGGCCAACGTGGTGGCTTTCGGAGATGTCGGTCGACGAAACCAAACCGGCGATCCGATTCAGGCACATCCAGGGTATTACGAAAGGAATGGAGGTCGAATGGACATTCATCTCCGCTCCCGCAGGAACTCACGTACGGATTGTGCACTTGTGGGATGGACCAGCTATCCCCATGGGTGACTTCGCCGCAACCTGGGTGATTGGACCGGTTTTCATACACGGTATAGCCTCCCGCACACTCGCGGGGCTGGCAGCAGTGGCAGAGAAAACATCACGAAATACGCAGTAACGAGGCATAAGTGAGCAAGCGCAGAGTCGTTATCACAGGAATTGGACCCATCACGCCGATCGGCACGAGCCGAGAGGAATTCTGGTCGGGCCTGCAACAGCAAAAATCCGCGGTGCGATCGATCAGTCGATTCGATCCTTCCGAGTTCCGCAGCCACAACGCAGCCGAAATCAACGACTTCGTTCCGACAGATCATCTCGACGCCAAACGGTCGAAGCGGCTCGATCGCTTCGCCCAATTTTCCGTGGTGGGATCGCAGCTGGCTCTGGACGACGCAGATCTCGATCTGTCGAAGGAAAACAAGGAGCGCGTCGGGGCGAACATGGGTACAGCGCTCGGCGGCGTCGGATATGCGGAGGGACAGCTCGCAGTTTACCTCCAGCACGGACTTCGCGCCGTCGATGCCACTTTGGCGCTCGCCGTCTTCGGCGGCGGTGCGAGCTGCAACATCGCCATCGAGCTTGGCGTGATGGGACCGAATTCCACCAACGCCATGAGCTGCGCTTCGGGAACGATCGCGGTCGGCGATGCCTTCAGGCAGATCCGCGATGGTTACGCCGATATCATGATTGCCGGCGGCGCCGAAGCTCCACTCGCTCCGTTGACGTTCGGTGCATTCGCGCTCATTCGAGCGATGTCGACCCGTAACGAAGAGCCGGAGAAAGCTTCTCGTCCGTTCGACAAGGATCGCGACGGATTCGTGATGGGCGAGGGCGCCGCGGTAATGATTCTGGAGGAGTACGACCACGCGAAGGCTCGTGGCGCGAAGATCTACGCCGAAGTTGCAGGGTACGGGACGACGAACGATGCGTACCACATGACGGCGCCGCGCCCCGATGGCTCGCAGGCAGCGAGGTCGATGCGGCTCGCACTCAAGGATGCAGAGATCACCGCCGACGAAGTCGACTACGTGAACACTCACGGCAGCTCGACGCCGCTGAACGACTCCACAGAGACGATGGCGATCAAACAGGTGCTCGGCGAGCGTGCGTACCGAATCCCGATGAGCGGGACGAAAGGATACTACGGTCACGCGCTCGGCGCGTCCGGCGCGATCGAGACCGCAATCTGCGCTTTAGCAATAGAGCGCGAGTGGCTCCCGCCGACTGTGAATCTTCAGGTTGCGGACAAAGCCTGCGATCTTAATTTTCTGCCTGGCACCGGGCGGAAGGAACGTGTCGAGCACATCCTCACCAACTCCTTCGGCTTCGGCGGAATCAACGCCGCGCTGGTACTGCGCCGAGTGATCTAGGGATCTCCGCGCCGCGGCCTACATCGCTCAGGCGGGAGAGGTCAATGCGGGATTCGTGGCGCCACTTCGCATCAGAATTCATCGGCACATTCGCTCTCGTTTTCGTGGGGAGCGGTTCCATCATGACGGCCCGCCTGACAGGTAATGTTGCGGCGGGACTCGTCGCAGCTGCGTTGGCTCACGGACTCATCCTCGCGGTGATGGTGAGCGCGCTGATGCGCATTTCCGGTCACTTCAACCCCGCGGTTACCCTCGGATTCCTGGTGACGCGACGGATCGAGGTGATGATGGCGGCACTTTACATCATTGCGCAGGTGTTGGGCGCGGTAGTCGCCGGTTATGCGTTGAAGGCGAGCTTCCCCGCAGGGATTTTTGCGGAGACTCGCGGTGGCGGGTTGTCTGTCTCCCTGGACCTCACAGGTGGCCAGGCTTTCCTGCTCGAGGCGATCGGAACGTTTTTCCTGGTGTTCGTCATCTTCGGTACCGCGGTCGATTTGCGAAGTCCCAAACTCGGTGGACTTGCGATCGGCTTTACCTTGTCCGCCGTCATTCTCGCTATCGGACCGCTGACCGGATCGGCACTCAACCCGGCACGCGCATTTGGGCCGGCTGTCGCAACGGGCATTTACGAGGCGCAGCTACTCTACTGGTTCGCTCCGATCACCGGAGGATTGGCCGCGGCGCTGCTCTACGAGTTCCTGTTCATGCAGCGGCCCCGGGAGCCGGTCGATCACGGGGAGCTCAAACCTTAAAGCAAATGAAGACTACCAGCTGATTGGCATCGCTACTAGCTGGTACTTTTCAGTTGATTTTCGCCGGACGGAGTTTGTTAGTCGCAAACAGATACAAGAGCGCCAAAACAGCCTGGGTTAGCATCAGCAGGCCTGCGAGGACTGGCGCCATCTCCATATCGTCGTGCTGGACGTTATGAATGATTCCCTGAATCAGGCCGGCCGCGCCGACGCACGCGGCCAGGCCTTCGCCGGCGAAGAGGGCCCCGGTCGCGATACCGCCCCAGCGATTGAGCTCTCCCTGGAGATAGAAGATCGAGTAGCCGCCCTGAATTAGCAGCGAGGCGCCGATAAACAGCACGATGATCGGTACCCGTTCGTGCATCGTCGCCCAGGTGGCGATCAGAACCAGGCCGCCGGCGCAATTGGCGAACGAGGCGAGCATGACGAGGAATTTCAGCACGGCGCACTCCCGCGGTTGGATGCAGGATAAACATGTCCGATATACTTTATATTGTCAAGTACTTTGCCGGACTCCCCGCAAAGGAGTGGACGCACCGTTCTGCGTCAACGATCTACAGCACCTCCTGTCTCCTTCCACTCGCGCCAGCCGCCGGCCATCGACGCGACGTTCGTGTAGCCCATCTTCTGAAGATTGTCGGCGGACAAAGCGGATCTGAATCCGCCGCCGCAGTAGAGAATCAGCTCCGCGTTCCTGTCGGGGACGCGCTGCTCGATGTCACGCTCAAGCACACCGCGGCCCATGTACTCGGCGCCGCGGATATGGCCTGCAGCCCACTCACTCTCTTCGCGCACGTCGATGACCCGCGCCGAGCCTGATTCGAGCTTCTTCCGGGTTTCGTCGATGCTTATCTCGCGGACGCGCGCCTTTGCGTCTTCGACCAGCCGGAGGAATGCCGGCGAATGCTTCACAAACCGGCGGGGACGCGCTTGCCCGTCAACTGGCGAAGTCCGAGGTGTGCGCTGCGTCTCGCGACCAGCTCCGCCGTCGCAACGGCCGCCGCTGATAACGCGGTCCACGCCAGCGCCTGGGGCCAGTTTCCTTCACTCCGCCATGGCTTCTCCGGCGGCTCATCTCCCTGCCATTTCCGCCATCCCGTTTCCATTCCACGTTCAACCAGCCTGCCAGCCACCATCGCCGCGCCGGCGCCCACCAGCAGCCACGTAGCGCGTCGCGGATTCATTTTGTTTTTTTTCACCGTCACCGCCGTCGAGTTGGATGACTCAGAGTGGCAAGCGCGGTGCCGTCGACATCACCAACCCTCGCGCTGCCTCAACGACGTGATGTGCGCGACGTGGTGCCTGCCGTGCCACGCGTAAAGACCAAGCATCTGCTCCAGCGTGATGACCTTCTTCTGCTCCGGATGCATGAGGCCGCGACGGAAATCAGCGGCATCCATGGATCTCAGGATAGTCACCCACCGCAAATGGAGTGCGTCGAGCAGCTCCAGCGATACTTCGACCGGAACTCTGCGGGAATCAGCGAGTTCCGCCCAGGCGGCTTCGTTATAGGGTTTTATCGTCGGCTCGTCTTCAGTGAGAGCCAGCTTGAACCGAGTGTAGGCATTGAGGTGGCTGTCAGGGACATGGTGCACGACCTGTTTGACCGTCCAGCCACCCGGTCGATAAGGAGTCTCGAGCTGATCCCGCGCCAGTCCCGCGACCGCGGATCGAAGCGCACCCGGTGTCTCGGCGATCGTCGCAATAAGCATCGCATGATCACTCTCTTTGATTGGGGCATCCCAGCTGAATTTTCCAACGGGGTAGCGGAGATCCGTGGTGGGCGCTGTGGCTGGCATCGACGTGACGGCTAGGGTTAAGCGATTCGCTCCGGCAAGTGCACCGCCACCGAGGATCCGTCGGCGATAAAAGCGGAGGCAGGAGTACCAGAGAGTATACTAGCAAACGGCTCGTCGTAGAAATCCCCAAGCGGCCCGTCGATTTCACAGCCGGCGTCGGACCAGCTGTTCCAGCGACGATGCTTTACGTGATATTCGATCGTGCCGCCGTCCCGCTGTCTGGTATATCCCCATGGCCGGTCGGTGAGGAAATCTTCATCCGAGCCTGCCACGATTGCGTGCGGCTCGCCGTCGACGTGTAATGCGAAACGGGATTCGTTGTGCGGCCGGCCCAGGCGATACTCGGCACTCCGGAGATCGCCGTCCACCTCGCTGATGGTGTGTCGCATCGGCACGATGCGATAAGGCTCATTGTAGGTGAGTCGTGCCACCGTCGCGACCAGCGGGAGCGAGACCATCTCGCGAATGAATACTACGCCGCGCCGCGTCTCTGCGCCGACTTTTCGACGAACGTAAAACCGAAGATTTACCTCTTCGAAATCACGGTGCAGAAAGGCAGGAACGCCGAGTACCCGCGTATCGAGAAACAGAAATCCGACGAGACTGATGAAATGCCGTCCCGCCCTGTCGTCCAGCTCCGTTCCCCGCGGCAGTAGCGGCCGGAGAATCGAGGGATCGATCTCGAAATTGACGAGCGCAAGGTAGCGCCACTCGGCTGTCAGAAAAACGCCCGCCATTTCGCGGGCCTAGCTACAACCCTCCACCCACTTTACTTCGGGCATTCGTCCCGCCCGGAAATTCGAGACGTGGGCGCCATCGGTCTCGAACACCAGCGCCTTGCCGGCGCTGGCGCTGTCGCCCATCACCGTCATGTAGTGACCGCCGGTGATGTACTTGTGCGGCTCGATCGTGAGGTCGTCGCCGTAGACACTCTTAACCTTGTCCTCGGAGTCGCCGATTTTCACACCGTCTTCGGTGGTGACAGAACCGGTGTCCACGTCGATGCGCGCAATTTTTCCGCGTACGACCATCACTCCGACGTCTGGTATGCCCGAGCCGACCGCTGGGTACACGAAATCACAGCGCGGATTCATGTTCGGATTCTCATTGAGCAGGCCCATGTTGACGGCATCATCGAGCGTCATGCCGATCTGGATCTGGCCTAGCCCATCCTCGCTGAGTGCGATGTCACTGACGCTGTCGTGACCCGCTGCGTTGGGCCCGTTCGGACCTTTGACGGCTTTCTCGTCGCCTTTGTTGCAGGCCGACACCACTGCGACGACGAGCATGGTTACCGCGAATGAAGCGGCGATTGACCGCTGCGTTTTCATTTATCGTCCTCCACTGCCGGCACGTCCGCCGGAGCGCCGAATGATGTTATGTGCCGACCTGATGGAATCTCTCCTGGTAGCGCACGATCGACTCGTTGATTACTCGCGCCGCTATCTCGCTCTTGTGCCAGCCGATTATTTCCACCCGCCGGCCCTCGAGGTCCTTGTAGATATGGAAGAAGTGCTCCACTTCCTTCAAATAGTGCTGTGAAAGATCCGCGATGTCGAAATACTCGTGGTAATAAGGGTCATGGCAGGGCACCGCCAGAATCTTGTCGTCCGGCTCGCCGCGATCCAGCATTTTGAGAACGCCGAGGGGCCGGCAGTCGATCTGGCAGCCGGGGAACGTCGGCTCGTTGAGATGGACCAGAATGTCGAGGGGATCGCCATCTTCGTGCAAGGTGCGCGGGATGAACCCGTAGTCTCCCGGATAGTGCACCGCGGAATACAGAACGCGGTCGAGGCGGATCATCCCGCTCGTCTTGTCCAACTCGTATTTGTTCCGGCTTCCGGCGGGAATCTCGATGACAGCCGTGACATTGTCAGGCGGATGAATCCCGGGAGACAGCTCGTGCCAGAGGTTGATCAAGCAGTAACCCGCTGCATGGTGCCCTTGTAGCTCATCGGCTCTTCCTCCACGCCAAAATTGTGCGAGGCGAGCTCGGTGACGCGCTGCATCTGAGACTGAGTCAGGTCAGGCTTGTCGGATGCCGTGGCAAATTCCTCCAGCTGCCCGAAATCGTAGATGTTGGGCAGCGTCGTCACCACCGTTGGCTCCGCCAGCAGCCATTTCAGGGACGCCTGGCCAAGCGTCATGTGAGTGGTGAGAAAGTCCAGCGTGCGGATTTTTTTCAGGCCGTTTGTGAGCCACGATCTCGGACGATGACGGCGATGATCGTTCGCCGCGAAGACGGTGTCTTCGGTGTACTTGCCTTCCAGCATGCCCGACGCGTGCGTCACCCTGATATTGAAGCAGCAGTTTGGCGCGGTCTCGCGCGCCGCTTCGATCATCGCGGTCCCGGGATGCTGTTCAAGGATGTTCCAGATCATCTGGATAGTACCGATGTCGCTTTCGCGCTCGCACAACTCCACGACCTCATAGAGCCACCCTATTGCCGGTCCGAACGCCGCGCCCCATACGCCGATCAACCCTTCGTCCTTCATCTCGCGCAGCGTCTGCCAGATCGCCGAATCGCGAACGTGTTCCATCTTGATGTTGTGCAGCTGCAGGACATCGATATGATCGGTCTCCAGCCGCTCCAGGCATTTGTCGAGCGCGAATCGCATATAGTCCGCATCGAACTTCTGGGGCAGCTCGTTCTGTCCGCGACGCGCCGCCTGAGAGGAAGGATCATAGATGTCGTAACCGATTTTGGTCGAGTAAACCACGTCATCCCGCCTTCCGCGAAACGCTTCGGCCAGCTGTCGCTCCCCGCGACCGTTGCCGTAAGTATCGGCAGTGTCGAAGAAGTTCACGCCGTACTTCGACTCCGCGATCCGCAGCATCTCGACTGCTTCTTCATCGGTCTTTTCGCCCCACCAGCCGGTGGAGAGCGTCCACGTGCCGAAGCCGATTTCGCTCACCTTCATGTCGGTTCCGGGGAACTGCCTATAGCGCATTAGTCGATCGTCATGGTGGAGCGTACAAGTTAACCGCCGGAGTCAATCCGCGGCTGGCCTTGCTATTTCAAGCGAGCGATCCACGCGACGATGCCCGTTGCGAGCTCCGGAACGACAGGAATCGTCGGATCGGTATAGAGCTTCAGTTGTGCAAGTCTGTCGTCGGTAGCTGTCGCTCTGTAAACATGATTGGCGGCGGGAATCAGCAACAACTCCGCTGCCGGGTGCGCCGCCTTCAGATCGCGCGCATCGGCCTCGCTGACCTGAATATCGTGGCCGCCCTGCACGATCAACACCGGCACTTTCACCTTCGCGATCTCTGCCGGCGGATCGTATTTCACCCACGTCTGCATGAACTTCAGGTTGGTTGGCAGCAGGAGTTGCCGCAACGCCGGATGGACATCGCCGGGATCTTCGCCCCGAAGATAGCGCGCCGATGCCGAATCCCATTTGGTGAGTTCTTCGGGAGGAAGCTGTTTCGAGAGCTGCTCCCGGATCACGCTCATGATCGGTCTTCCAGCGCCGGACATCATCACGATACCGGCTGCCGGTGCGCCGCGATTCACCGCCTGCAATACCAGCTCGGCGCCTTCGCTGTGACCGATCAGTATGACCTTCGAGAATCTCCGGTCCGCCGCCAATGCCCGCGCGCCGGCTGTTACGTCGTCGACAAAATCGTCTACCGAAATCGACGGAAGATCTATCTTCTTGAGATTTTCGCCGAGCACGCGCTTGTCGTACCGAACCGAGGCGATTCCGGCGTTTGCCAGCTGCCATGCGAGAATCGCGTAAAGGTTCGAGTTGTTCTGCGCCTTGAGCGGCCCCGCGGAATTCCCGTTGCGATCGGTCGGACCGGACCCGGCGACGATTAGTGCAACCGGAAGCGGATGACTGTGATTCGCTGGGAGCGTGAGCGTACCAGGTAAAACGAGGGCCCCGCTCTGAAACGTGAACGGGGTTTCGACAACGGTCTTGGGAGGAAGCGTGTCGATTTTACCCTGCGTGTCGGATGGTGTTTGAGTGGTGGATGCCGAGCTCTGCGCCAACATGGTCCCTGGAGTAGTGACGACTGAAGAAAAGACTGCTGAGAACAAAACAATCGCGCGACAATTCATTGGATTCGTGAATGGGTGAGATTCTTTGCTGTCATAGCTGGCGGGCAGCTTCGGTCGCGAAATACGTCACGATGAAATCCGCGCCCGCTCGTCGAATCCCGAGCAGCGACTCCATCATCACACGATCCTTTTCGATCCAGCCGCGCTCGGCCGCAGCACAGATCATCGCGTACTCTCCACTCACCTGATACGCTGCGACCGGATATCCGGTCTCCTGCTTCACGCGCGCGACGATATCGAGGTATGGCCCGGCGGGTTTTACCATGACTGCGTCCGTTCCTTCCGCGATGTCGGCGCGAACTTCACGCAGCGCCTCTTCGGCGTTGCCCGGATCCATCTGATACCCACGGCGATCACCGCTCTTCGGCGTCGACTCGGCCGCTTCGCGAAACGGGCCATAGTAAGCGGACGCATACTTCGCCGCGTAACTGAGAATCGAGATATCAGAAAACCCATTCGCGTCGAGCGTCGAGCGGATTTTCCCAACCCGGCCGTCCATCATGTCGCTTGGCGCAACCACGTCGGCGCCGGCGGCGGCGTGAGAGAGAGCTGCGCGCGACAAGAGCTCGAGAGTGGCATCGTTATCCACTTCACCGTTCCGAAGGACGCCGCAGTGCCCGTGGTCGGTGTACTCGCACATGCACACATCCGTGATCACCACCAGATCAGGAATTTCTTTTTTTAGTACACGCACCGCTTGCTGCACGGCGCCGTTATCGTCCCACGCAGAGGAGCCTGTCGCGTCTTTGGTCTCAGGCACGCCGAAAAGAAGGATGCCGCCGACCTTTGCTTTCGCAGCTGCTTCAGCGTCGCGCAGCATCTCATCTACCGAAGTCTGATTGATGCCCGGCATCGACTCGACCGCCTTGCGCAGCTTCTTACCGTCGCGCACGAAAACGGGGAGCACGAGTTGGGCGGGAGCCAGATGCGTCTCCCGGACAAGATTGCGGAGTGCGGCCGTGCGACGGAGACGCCGCGGCCGATACTGAGGAAAGCTCGACATCTATTCAGGTTGTGGAGCGGGAACGTTGGAAAGCTGGCGAAGCTCGATCAGCAAACTCGCCCCGCCCCGGGAACGGATCTCCGCGGCCAGCGCTTCACCAGTCGACTCCGGATCGAGCGCGTCGAGCGTGCGTGAGCCGCGAACGATATGTCGCCCGCTCAAATCGGCGAGCATACCATATAATGTAGGCGTGCCGTCCACTACGCTGACCAGCGCTCCAATCGGCACCTGACATCCGCCCTCGAGCGCGGCCAGAAAGGCCCGCTCAGCGCGCGTCGCCACCGACGTGCCTTCGTGATTGAGCGGGGCGAGGACGGCTTTCATGCGGGCGTCGTCGCTTCTCACCTGAATCGCGATGGCTCCCTGCCCCGCTGCCGGCAGCCATTCGGGCGGCTCGAGAAACATGGTGATGCGACGCTGGACCTCCAGGCGAATCAGTCCGGCGGCGGCGAGAACCGCGGCGTGGACGCTCCCTTGTTCGACCTTGCTGAGTCTGGTCGGGACATTCCCACGCAGCTCCACCACTTCGAGATCGGGGCGACGCGCGAGTAGCTGCGCTCGCCGACGCAGGCTCGACGTCCCGACCCGTGAGCCCGCCGGAAGTTCGTCGAGATTGTCGACGCCGGTCTGCCGGTTCACCACCAGCACGTCCCGCGGATCCTCGCGCTCGAGCTGCGCTATTATCTCGAGCCCGTCGGGAGATTCAGACGGCAGGTCCTTCAGCGAGTGAACAGCGCAATCGATTTTGTTCTTCGCCAGCGCAATCTCCAGCTCGCGCGTGAACAGTCCCTTCGCGCCGATCTCGCTGAGCGGCTGATCCAGCTTCTTGTCACCCGTCGTCTTGAATGTCACCAGCTCGGCGATGATCCCACCCCCAAGAAGCGCGGCTTCCACCAGTCGCGCCTGACGCAGCGCGAGCTCCGAGGCCCGAGTGCCGATTCTCACCACGTCAGGATTGGAGCTGCTCTTAGAAGGCACTGAGCACTGCCGAGACAAGTCCGTCGATGGTTGCTTCCTTTGCTTCGATCTTCAGCTCGATGCCGGCTTCGCGGACGCCTTCCGAAGTTTGCGATCCGATCGACGCGGCGGGCACTCGCGTCGCGATCTCGTCCCCGACGGCATCGACGTAGCCCCTCACCGACGATCCTGAAGTAAAGGTCACCAGGTCGACTGTTCCACCTTCGATGGCACGAACCAGCTTCGCTGCCCCCCGGCCGTCGATGATCGACCGGTAGCACTCGAGGACATCGACGTCGGCCCCGATCTCCTCCAGGCCACGGGGGAGCACCTCACGTGCGCCTTCGGATGTCACATAAAGGACCCGCGTTCCCGCGATGTCATCCCGCTCACGGAGCGCATCGAGCAGCCCCTCGGCGACGAACCGGTCAGGAATCACATCCACTGCGATGCCGTGCTCGAGCAGCGCGCCCGCCGTCGCAGGACCCACCGCCGCGATCTTGAGTCCGGCAAGTGCTCGGGCATCTTTGGACTCGCCGAGTAGCTGCTCCCAGAAGATGGAAACCGCGTTCTGGCTGGTCAGGAAGAGCCATTGGAACCGGGAGAGATCGCGGATCGCTTCGCGCAAAGGCGAGAGATCGAGGCGCGCAATCTGAGTTGCTGGCATCTCGAGCACATCAGCGCCGAGGTCTCGCAGCTTGTCACTCAAGGCGTGCGCCTGCTGCGTCGCGCGGGTGACGACGATACGCTTCCCGAACAGCGGCCGCTGCTCGAACCAATTCATCTCGTCACGCAGCACGACCGACCACCCGATTACGATGATGGAAGGCGCGGCGATGTTCTGCTCGACGGCCTTCGACGCGATGGTATCAAGTGTTGCGACGACGGTTCGCTGTTTGGGGTGCGTCCCCCACTGGATAGCCGCGGCCGGCATTTCGGACGGCATCCCGCCTTCGATCAGCGCGCGGGTGATGTTCGACAGCGTCTTCACCCCCATGTACAGAACGATTGTCCCACCGGATTTGGCGAGCGCTGACCAATTCGTCTGGCTGTGTGGCTTGGAAGGATCCTCATGGCCGGTGACGAAAGTCACCGATGTCGAAAGGCCGCGGTGCGTCACCGGTATACCGGCGTACATGGGTGCAGCGATTCCGGCAGTGATTCCCGGCACGACTTCGAACCCAACCGTGGAATCATTCATCGCCTGCGCTTCTTCACTGCCGCGACCGAATACGAAGGGATCTCCGCCTTTTAGGCGAACGACCCGTTTCCCTTCCCGAGCCAGTCTGACCAGCAGCTCATTGATCTCCTGCTGACTGACCGAATCCTTGGCCCCGCCGCGTTTGCCGACGTAGTAAAGCTCTGGTCTCCCCGTCTCGCGCGCGCCTGGCGGCAGTAACGCCGAGTTGGCGAGAGCGTCGTAGACGACCGCATCAGCGGACTCGATCAGCTGCCTGCCTCTGACGGTTATCAATTCCGGGTCGCCGGGACCCGCACCAACGAAGAAAACTTTTCCTTCGCTCACGCCCGACTCGCGCCGCCCGCTGTGTTCAGACCGACGCGCATGGCCCACTTCGCGTATTCGACTGGCGATATCTCCGAAGGCTTGATCTCGCTGCGCCCGCCCCAGAACACGTTGGTGTAGAGAACCGGAATTCCAATTTCATCGAGATGCTTATCAATGGCGGCCTTGTGCTCGAGTACGAGCTGCTTCTCGGTGCCGTGGGCGACGGCCATGATGTTGACGTTGGCGAACTCCGGTCCGCCCTCGCGCCAGTATGCGTGGGTGAGAATGTGGTGGCGACCAACTTCGCGTCCGGCTTCGATCTCACGCCCCTCGGGAACCCGCCAGTGGAAGAGCGCATTGTATCGCGTCACGCGCTCGCCCGATGCCGATGGTTTCACGTGCTCGAGGAAAGTCGAGAACCGGCCGATCACGCCGCGCTCGCTCAAGGATCTCGCTACGCGAAGAAACTCGTCGAGGGGCACGTCCGTCTCGGTCGCGCGACGCGACCAGAGTGACGGACCAATCTCGTCGACGTTCAGCTCTCGCTTCAGCGCGGTGAGAACCCGCCACTCCTCGGCAGACAACTCAACGATGTTGGTATCCATCACGCGACCCGGCTCCTCGCTGCGCGAGCCAGGCTCCATCCCGCGACGCCGAACGTGGCCCACCCCGAGAGTGAAAAGTCTCTTGGCGGGCATCACGCGAAATGCACCCGCGCCAACCGCGCTCGCCAGGAACTCGCAGTGGCGTTCTATTGAAAACCCCTGTGGCACCTTCAGCGTAGTCCACAGCTTGTACACTGAGCCAGGAGTATCGGTGTCGGTCGATCGGATGACGACGTGGCCGGAAAACGGATCGTCGTCCGCCATGAACCTGAACGCCAAATCGAGCCTCTCCGTCGGAACCCGCCACGCGACCAGCGCGCCCGGCGCGAGATTGGTCGCCATCAGCGTCTGTCTGATCCGACGAATGACTCCGGCGGCGAGCATCGCGCGTAGCCGCTCGATCACAACGTCCTCAGAAAGTCCGGCAGACGACGCGATCTGCGCGAACGGCTCTTCGACGAAACCCGCTATCCGATCCTCCGAAACCGCGAGGATCCGCGCGTTGACGGCCTCCGAGATTTCGCTCGGCGCAGCTGCCTCGAGATCGAGATCGGCCACCTATCGCCGTCTCAGTTTGCTTCTGCGCACGTACAGACTCAGCGCATACGCAGCATAGATCCCGAGCGCAATGGTGTAGGCGATGTGGTAGTACACCGAAGTCTCAGGCATCGTGGATCACAGTATCTGCGAACGCATCACGCTCGGTGGCGAGTGCATATCGGGATCGAAGGAACGCGAAATACAGCAGAGTGAAGCTCGCCAGCGAAAGCATAAGCGTGAGCAGCATCTCATTGGGCAGTGACGGCTTGCTCGGCTTTCCCACGATCGGCATCGGATGCATCGTCGCGAACAAGTACACGCTGAGATGAATGAATGGAATCAGAAAGGCGCCGAGGATGCCGAGCACGGCCGAGTAGCGCGCCCGGAGCGGCGGCGAATCGATCGCCCCGCGAAGCACCAGGTAGGACACGTAGATGAACCACAAAAAAAGGGTGGATACCAGGCGCACATCCCACCACGCCCAGAAGGTGCCCCAAATGGGTCTGGCCCAAAGCGGACCGGTGATCAATACCACCGTCGTGAAAACAACTCCGACCTCCGCCGAGCTCTCAGCGAAGCGATCGAGACGCACATCGCGCAACCAGAGGTAGACTCCGCTGGCGACCGCGACTAGAAAGAAGGCGAGGAACGCAACCCACGCCGCGGGAACGTGCAGGTAGAATATCTTTTGCGCTGCTCCCTGCTTCGCCTCGAGCGGAGTGAAGAACGCCGCTCGGATAACTGTCGCAAGCACCGCCGCGCCCGCAGTGACGGGGAGCAAGGAGATCTTCATTTGAAATTGAGGGGCATGTGCAGGTCAAATTTAATTAACTGCAACTGAACGTAGTAAATGCTTTGAGCCACCAGACGACATAAGCTCTAATCATCAACCGTGAACGGATACGCGAGAGTGCACAGCGCAACGAACACAATATCAAACGCGAGCAGAAGCTTGATCCACGCGCCTCCCTCCGCCGCCGGTCGTCCGCTAAGGAGTTTCGCCGTCGATTGCGATGCCGCAATCACAATCGGAACGAAGAAAGGAAGTGAAAGCATCGGTAGCAACAGCTCGGCGAGTCTGGTATTGACCGCCATCGCGCTGAACAATGTGCCGACCGCGACCAGTCCAATCGCCGCAAGAAGCGCGATCGCGATCAGCGGCGCAAGAACGTCGCCGAGCGGAAGGTTGTAGAATAGGACCAGCGCCGGAATCGCGATAAGCTGGACGGCGATCACAAAGATCAGGTTGGCAATCGCTTTCCCCAGAAAAATCGATTCCCTGCTCACGGGCGACGCGAGCAAGCCATCGATGGCGTGATCCGCGATCTCGACGCCAAACGAACGGTGGAGACCCAGCAATCCGGAGAACGTGAAGATCACCCACAACACTCCGGGTGCGAGATCGGTGACACTGACCGCGGTCGGGTCCCAGGCGAAGTAGAAGATCACCAGTCCGAGCAATGCGAAAACGACGGCCGAGAAAAAGGCGCTGCGCGTTCGGAATTCGATCGACAGATCTTTTCGGGCGATCACCCACGCGTCACGCAGAGTATCAGTCACCCGACACCGCCTGCCGATAGGCATTTGCGTACGTCGCGGCATCGATCCGGTCGGTCGCGTCGTAGCGGATGAACTGTCCACGTTGCATCAGCGCTGCGTGGGTGGCGAGCGAAAGTCCCTCGGCGAGATTGTGAGTAACTACGATGACCGCCGTGCCGGCGTCGCGCAGGTCGCGCAACAGAGTAGTCAGAGCGCGCGCTCCACTCTCGTCGAGTCCGCTGTATGGCTCATCGGCGAGGACAAGTTGGGGAGAGTGCACCATTGCCCGCGCGATCGAGACGCGCTGCTGCATTCCGCGACTAAGCAATCGAACCGGCGCATCGGCGCGCTCCAGCATCGACATCCTTTGCAAAGACTCTTCGACTCGCCTGCCTCCATCGCGGACCTGGTACAACCGCGCCGCAAAGGCAACGTTTTCGCGCGGCGAGAGCGCTTCGTAGAGCATGTTGTGATGCGAAATCAGCCCGACCCGTGCTCGCGCTGCCGGTCCCCCCGGCAGCTTGATGCCTGAGATCCGGGCATCCCCTGAAGTTGGGCGGAGCAGGCCAGCCAGCACTCGAAGCAGCGTTGTCTTCCCAGCTCCATTTGGTCCGAAGAGAGCCAGGCATTCCCCCGGCGCCAGCGCGAAGGTGACGCCTGCCACCGCGCGGCGCCGCCCAAATTCGCGCGTGAGCTCGGAGACTTCGACGATCGGCGCTCCGCCGGGTGAGATTTTGGAGGACATTCGCCTAGAAGTTGCCACTCTGGCGAGAGCGACGCAAAACGGCGTATCCTTCGCTAATCCACTCGCACCAGCGACGACTACTTTCCGCGACCAATGAGCGACATCGACGTCCTTCTCGAGGAAAACCGCAAATTCCCGCCGCCGCCGGCGTTCACTCGTCAGGCAAACGTTTCTTCAGCGGATATCTACGAGAAGGCGAGCCGTGATCCGGAAGCGTTCTGGGCCGAGCAGGCGCAGCAGCTCGACTGGATAAAGCCGTGGACAAAGGTTCTCGAATGGAAGCCGCCCCACTCCCAATGGTTCATCGGCGGGAAGCTGAACGTTGCGGCGAATTGCGTCGATAGACACGTCACCGGCAAGCGCGCCGATGTGCCGGCGCTGATCTGGGAAGGTGAGCCGGGCGATTGTCGCACTGTCACATATCGCGAGCTGCATCGCGAAGTTCAGAAATTCGCCAACGTCCTCAAGAATCTCGGCGTCAGCAAAGGAGACCGCGTCGCGATCTATCTCCCGCTGATTCCCGAAGCCGCCGTGGCGATGCTCGGCTGCGCGCGAATCGGCGCCATTCACTCGGTGGTATTCGGCGGGTTTTCGCCGGATTCGCTGCGCGATCGAATCAACGACGCCAGCGCCAAGGTGCTGATCACCTCCGACATCGGCTACCGCCGCGGCAACGTCGTCCCGCTAAAAAAGAATTCCGACACTGCTCTCGAGGGCACCCAATCGATTGAGCACGTGATTGTGGTAAAGCGCGATCTCTCGGGCACCGGGCTGGTGCAGGTTGCCGGCGCGGCCAGCGCAAAGGCGCCGCCGAAGACCGAAATAACGATGAAATCCGGGCGCGATCTCTGGTGGCACGACCTGATGAAGGACGCCGCGGAGAAATGCGAGCCCGAGGTGATGGACGCGGAAGACGTTCTTTATATCCTGTACACGTCGGGCACGACGGGAAAACCGAAAGGGATCGTGCACACTACCGGTGGTTATCTCACCGGCGTCGCGTCGACCACGAAGATGGTCTTCGACCTCAAGGACAACGACGTCTTCTGGTGCACGGCGGACATCGGCTGGGTTACCGGTCACTCCTATCTGGTGTATGGCCCCCTTGCGAACGGCGCGACGTGCGTGATGTACGAAG
>Ga0136846_1213385_pt1 | contig 50027 bp, 42 predicted proteins | sample HopSoiMetagenom2_FD_96841 | JGI IMG/M metagenome (GOLD analysis project Ga0136846, IMG submission 96841) | Grasslands soil microbial communities from Hopland, California, USA - 2 Assembly 2016 (version 4) | ecosystem: Environmental > Terrestrial > Soil > Grasslands | place: USA: Hopland...
ACGCGGGCCCTTCGGAAAGTCTATCCCGCGCCCAGCGGCAAGCGCCGTGGCAAGCCGCGCGCGGGCCCGCCGGGAATGCCGCCCGGCGCGCCGCCGCCGACGGGCGAGGTCGTTGCGCTCCAGGCGCTCGATCTCGACATCAGCGAAGGCGAATTTTTCGGCCTGTTGGGGCCTAACGGCGCCGGCAAGACGACCACGATCGGAATTCTCACGACGCGCGTGGTCGCCACGGCGGGAACCGCGCGTGTCTCCGGCGTCGATGTCGCCAGCGACGCCGTGCGCGTCCGAACGCACATTGGCGTCGTGCCGCAGCGGCCGAATCCCGACCGCAGCCTCAACGCGCTCGAGAATCTCGTCTATCACGCCGCGTACTTCGGCATCGCGCGTTCGGTTGCCGAGCAGCGCGCGCGCGAGTTGATGACACGCCTCGACATCGCCGACAAGACCCAGGCGAAAGTCGATCAGCTTTCCGGCGGCCAGCAGCAGCGCTTGATGATCGCGCGCGCCTTGATCCACGAGCCTGACGTCCTCTTTCTCGACGAGCCGACTGTGGGTCTCGATCCCCAGGCGCGGCTCGATCTCTGGGCGATCCTGCGCGACCTGCACAACCAGGGTCGCACGATCGTGATGACGACGCATTACATGGAAGAAGCCGACCGGCTCTGCGACCGGATCGGCATCGTCGACCGCGGCAAGCTGCTCGCCCTCGACACCCCGGCGCGTCTCAAGGAGCGCGCGCCCGGCGGCACGCTCATCGAGCTCCAGCTCGACTCTGACGCGCAGAATCTCGTTCCGGCTGTCACGGCTCTGGACGGTGTCCTTCGCGCCGAAGCACAGGGCACGGTGCTTCGCGCGTACAGTCAGCGCGGCGGCCGCATCATCTCGCCGCTCATTCAACTCGTGGAAGACGCCGGCGTGCACGTCCGCAACATCGGGCTCACCGAGCCCAGTCTCGAGACGCTCTTCGTCTCGCTCACCGGGAGGAAGCTCGATTGACCACCGCCGCCCGCGATCTGCCCGCGCAGGCGCTCACGCGCTCCACGCGCGAGCGTCCGGTTGCCCCATCGAAAGTCTTCCTCGCGCTGTTGCGGCGAGATGTCACCGTGGCCCGGAAGGAGCTGCCCTTTTTTCTCGTCCGCACGATCATGCAGCCGCTGCTCTTCATCATCGTCTTCGGCGCCCTGCTCCCGCGGATGGGCTTCGTTGGCGCGGCCTATCGCGCGGCGCTCCTTCCCGGGATTCTCGCCATCAGCCTAACGATGTCCGCGATCCAGGCCGTCGCGCTGCCGATGATGCAGGACTTCGGCTGGACGAAGGAGATCGAGGACCGCCTGCTCGCACCGGTGCCGACACGCATCGTCGCCGCCGAGAAGATCGTGGCGGCTGTCATCCAGGCGCTCATCGCCGGTATCGTCGTGCTACCCATCGCGCGGATCATCATGGGTCCGATCCCCAACCTCTCGTTCGCCAACACCGGCGCGATCATCGTCATCGCGCTCCTCGGGGCAACCGCGTTCTCCTCGCTCGGCATGTGGCTCGGCACCGCGATCTCGCCGCAGCAGATCGGGCTCATGTTCAGCGTCATCGTCGCGCCGATGATCTTCTTCGGCTGCGCCTACTATCCCTGGCGCGGACTCGACAAGGTGCCGGTGGTGAAATACCTCGTCCTGATCAACCCGCTCGTCTACGTCGCCGAAGGACTGCGCGGCGTCATGACTCCGGACACGCCGCACATGAGCCTCGGCGTCGTCACCATCGCGCTCATAGTCATGGCCGTCGCCGGCTGGATGCTCGGCATGCGCTCCTTCTACAAGCGCGCGATCGGATGAGCGATTCGATCCAGCGCTCCGCGCCGCTCGCGGAGCCGATCGAGCGCTTTCTCGAGCTTCTCGCGCAGGCGACCGCGCTCCCGCGCGAGACGCTGCCGGAACCCACGGCTCTTGCGCTTGCGACGGCCGCCGATGGGCGGCCGAGCGTGCGCATGGTGCTGCTGAAGCACGCCGACGAGGCCGGGTTCGTCTTTTACACGAACTACGAGAGCCGGAAAGGACGCGAGCTCCTCGCCAATCCACACGCGGCGATGTGCTTTCACTGGCAGCCGATGGAGATGCAGGTGCGCGTCGAGGGGCACGCGATGCCGGTCGATGCTGACGAGGCCGACGCATATTTTGCCTCACGAGCGCGCGGCAGTCAGATCGGAGCGTGGGCGTCGCAGCAGAGTCGGACGATCGCGGAGGAGCAACTGCTCGAGCGTCGCGTCGCCGAGTTCGAGCGCCGCTTCGAGGGCCAAGTCGTACCTCGTCCGCCGCATTGGTCCGGCTTTCGCCTCTCGCCCGAGCGGATCGAGTTCTGGCAGGGCATGCCCAGTCGTCTGCACCGGCGCGAGCTGTACTCTCGGGCTGGGTCGGAGTGGCTGGTAGAAATTCTTTTTCCGTAGAGGGGAGAAGACCTGATCCGAATGACGCGAATGACTGCTCGAATTATTCCATCTGGCGAGAGGGCTCCGACGGCCTGCGTACGCTCTTCGGTTTTGTGACGGCACACTGGTGGACTTCTTTCCGCCGAAAGCGTCCCGAGGCAGGTCACCAAGAGAACTAGAGTCGACGGAGGCCAGCGGAGTCCTACCGCCAAATCGGAGAAATTCGGGCAGTCATTCGCGCAATTCGGATTGAGGTTTTTGGCGCGGCGCGTACGCTATAATACGGCCCATGGCGACACACATCGTAGAACCCACGTCGGCCGCGGCTGAACAGCCTGCGGGATGGAACATCGACGCCGCGCGCGCGCTCTACAACATCGAGGGCTGGGGCGCCGGCTTCTTCGACATCAATGCGCGCGGTCACGTCGTCGTGCGGCCGAACAAGGAACGTCCGGAGCACGAAGTCGACCTCTACGACGTCGCCATGGATCTGGAAGAGCAGGGGATCGCGCTTCCCGTGCTCCTCCGCTTCTCCGACATCCTCCGCTCGCGCATCGAGGCGCTCACCACGCGCTTCGACGAGGCTCGCACCGAGTTCCAGTACACGGGCGGCTACACGACCGTGTATCCGATCAAGGTGAATCAGCAGCGCCACGTCATCGAGGAGATCCTCGAGTTCGGCAAGTCGCACGGCGTCGGTCTCGAGTGCGGCAGCAAGCCTGAGCTCCAGGCGATCCTCGGTCTCTCCGAAGCAACCGACCACCTCATCGTCTGCAACGGCTACAAGGACGAGGAGTTCATGCGCCTCGCCCTCATGGGCCAGAAGCTCGGCCACCAGGTGTTCATCGTCCTCGAGCAGCTGAGCGAGATCGATGTTCTCCTGCAGGTTGCCGACGAGATGCAGGTCATCCCGACGGCGGGCGTCCGCATCAAGCTCGCCTCGCGCGGCTTCGGCCGCTGGAAGGAGAGCGGCGGCGAGAAGTCCAAGTTCGGCCTGAACGCCGCGGATCTCGTGACTGCCATCGAGAAGCTCCGCGCCGCCGGCCGTCTCGACATCCTGAAGTTGATCCATTTCCATCTCGGCTCGCAGATCACCGACATCCGATTTATCAAGCTCGGCTTGCAGGAGATCACTCGCTTCTACGTCGAGCTGCGCGAGATGGGTTTAGATATTACTCATCTCGACGTCGGCGGCGGGCTCGGCATCGACTACGACGGCACGAACTCGACTTCCGACGCGAGCGTCAACTACTCGCTCGGCGAGTACGCCAACGACGTCGTCTATACGCTTGCCGAGGCATGCCGGGAGCACGACTTCCCGATGCCGCACATCATCAGCGAATCGGGGCGCGCCCTCACCGCGCACCACGCGCTCTTGCTGCTCAAGGTGATCGACGTCGAATCTCACACGGAGCGGCCGATTCCCGAGCTCACCGAAGACGATCATCCGCTGCTCCACGAGATGGTCGCCGACTATCGTGACGCGTCGCGGAAGAACGTCTCAAAGCGCCGCATTCGGGAGATCTACCACGATCTCACCTTCGACAAGGAGCGCGCGCACGAGCTTTTCAACTCGGGTGTGCTCTCGCTCCGCGGGCGCGCGATGGCGGAGCAGATCTACTTCGCCACGATCAACGCCATCTCGCGGGCGGTCGAAAAGAATCGGGACGAGTACGAGGATATCATCTTGGATTTGGATGCCGCGCTCGTCGACCGCTACTTCTGCAACTTCTCCGTCTTCCAGTCACTGCCGGACAGCTGGGCGATCGATCAGCTCTTTCCGATCATGCCGATCCATCGCCTGACCGAGGAGCCGATTCGCCGCGGCACGCTCCAGGACGTCACCTGCGACTCCGATGGCAAGATCGACCGCTTCGTCGGCGACAAGAACGGCCGGCCCAGTCTCGAGCTGCACAAATTCACGGATGGCGAGCCCTACATGCTCGCCGTCTTTCTCACAGGCGCCTATCAGGAGATCCTCGGCGATCTCCACAATCTCTTCGGCGACACGAACGCCGTGCACGTGCGGCTCACCCCCAACGGCAGCTACGAGGTCACCGATCTCGTGCACGGGGACACCGTTACTGAAGTTCTCAACTACGTTCAGTTCCGCGCCAACGACCTGCTCCAGACCTTCCGCCGCAAGGTCAACGCGACGAAGCACATCGCGCGGCAGGAAGCGAACACGTTCATCGCCGACTACGTCGCCGGCCTCGAGGGATACACGTACCTAGAAGGCGAAGCGGCGCAGTGACCGTGCTCGCCGCGCCATCCGCCGGCGCTGGCGACCCGATCGCCTCGTTGCTCGGCGCGCTCGTGGCGATCTTCGTTGCTACGAAGCTGCTCGGCGAGCTGGCACAGCGGATCGGGCAGCCGGCCGTTCTCGGCGAGCTGATTGCGGGCGTGGTGCTCGGCGGGTCCGTGCTCGGCATCGTCAATCCCGCCGACCCCGTGCTCTTCGCGATGTCGGAGATCGGGGTCATCATCCTCCTCTTCGAGACCGGGCTGCACACCGAGCTCCGCTCCCTCCTGAGCGTCGGCAGCGCGGCGACCGTGGTCGCCCTTGCCGGCGTCGCGCTTCCGTTCGCGTTAGGCATCGGCAGTGTGCTCGGCTTCGGGCTCGGGCATGTGCCCGCGCTCGTCGCGGCCGCGGCGCTCTGCGCGACATCGGTTGGGATCTCGGCGCGTGTCCTCTCCGATCTCGGCCGGCTCGAGACCCAGGAGGGGCAGGTCGTGCTCGGCGCCGCCGTACTCGATGACATCGTCGGTCTCGTGATCCTCGCCGTCGTCGCCGACGTCGTGAGCGGTGCGTCCGTCGGCGTCGGCCACGTTGCGCGCATCAGCGCGGTCGCGGTGCTCTTCTTTGTCGGCGCGGTCGTTATCGGCATGCGCATCGCGCCGCCCGCGTTTCGCGTCATCGACCGCATCCGCATGGCGGGCGCGCTCGGCGTGTTCGGGCTGGCGTTCGCGTTCGCGCTGGCCGTGCTCGCGAAGCTCTCCGGCTCGGCGCTGATCATCGGGGCCTTCGCGGCCGGTCTCGTGCTCTTCGTTCTTCCACAGAAGCAGGAGATCGAGCGCTCGACGACGACGATCGGCCATTTTTTCGTGCCGATCTTCTTCGCGACGGTGGGCGCGGCAGTCGACCTTCGCGCGCTGGCCAATCCGCGATCGTTAGGCATCGGGCTCGCGCTCACCGTCTGCGGTATCATCGGGAAGATCGCGGCGGGGTACGTTCCCTGGTGGTTCCGCGGCCGAAAGCTCCTCGTCGGCGCCGCAATGGTCCCTCGCGGTGAGGTCGGCCTCATCTTCGCCCAGATGGGGCTGAGCACCGGAGCAATCGACGCTGGTCTCTTTGGCGCCATCATGCTCATGGTGCTTGCGACGACGCTCATCACGCCGCCGATGCTCAGCCGCATCGCTAGGCAATCGGCCACCGGCTCCTACCGCACGCCGGGCGAGGATCGGCCCGGCGACGGCGGAATCGACGACCTCGTCGCCGGTGCGCACCAGGACGAGCCAGACGGCGAGGACCGCACCACAAAGGCAATCCGGCGACCGTAGCGTCTCGCGCGCGACGATCGTAGCTTCGGGCGCTCGCTATCCCCCACCTCGGAGACCGACGCATGCCCACCCCGCTTCTCGCGCTTCTCCTCGTTCTCCAGCAGCCCGCTCAGCAGTCGGCGCCGAGCATTGCGCGCGTGAGCGTCACACCAGGGTCGGCGGCCGTTGTGGTCGGCGACACCCTGCGGCTTCGAGCTCGCGCCCTCGATGCCGGCGGACGACCCGTCGAGGGAGCGCGCATCCTCTTCCAGCAGGCGGGCGCGATGTTCGAGGGGCGCGTCGACAGCGCGGGTCTCGTCACCGCCGGTGCGGTCGGAACGTTTCCGGTCGTGGTATCGGCGATCGTTCCCGGCGCCAAGCCAGTCATTCAGCGCATCGACGTGCGCATGGTGCCGGGACCGGCGTCTCGCATCGAGTTGACGCAGCGACCGACGCGATTGCTCCCGGGTCAACACGTCAGGCTCGACGCATCCGTCTGGTCACGCGGCGGCGATCGACGCGACGATCGCATCGAGTGGCGGTCGTCATCGCCACAGGTGGCGCGCGTTGCGACGGGCGGCATTCTCACGGCGCTCACGCCCGGGCGAGCGACACTCACGGCATCGGCCGGCGGGGCTTCGCGCGAGCTGCCAATTGAAGTCGTCGCCGCTGACGTCGGTGAGGTGGAGATCACGCCATCGACGACGCAGGCGCGCACCGGCGACGTGGTGCGCTTTCGCGCCACGGTAAAGGACCGCGGCGGCAAGGAGATCAGTGGCTTGTCGCCCACGTGGCTCTTCTCGCCCGGCAGGGGAGAGATCGATGACGGGGGAGCCTTCGTCGCGTACGAGCCGGGGACGTATCAGGTCACCGCGTCGTATGGATCACACAGCGCCGACGCCGTCGTGACGATCGCGCCGCGCGACGTGCAGCGCGTCGCCAAAGTCGTCGGCCGTGTACCGCGCTCCGCGTTCTTCACGAGCGAGGTCTGGATCCACCCGAACGGGAAAGTTGCCTATCTGGGCACCGTTCTGGGTGGCGATCGCGTCTACACGATCGACATCTCCAATCCCGCCGCGCCGGCGATCGTCGACTCCATCGTCGTCAACGCCCGCACGATCAATGACGTGATGACGACGGCCGATGGCAACTATATGGTCATCACGCGTGAGGGCGCGGACAATCGCAAGAACGGCATCGTCATCGCCGATACGCACGATCCGCTGCACCCGAAGGCGATCTCCGAGTTCACGCAGGACGTGACCTCCGGCGTCCACTCGGCGTTCATCCACACCCAGGAGAAGTACGGCACGCACGTCTATCTCACGAATGACGGCACGGGCGCGCTGCACATCGTCGACATCACGGACGCGGCGCATCCCAAGGAAGTTGGCCGCTTCCGCCCGCGGCAAACGCCCGCCGGAGTGATGCTCCACGACATCGACGTGCAGAATGGTCTCGTCTACGCCTCGTGGTGGAACGACGGCCTCGTCATCCTCGACGTCGGCAACGGCGTGAAGGGCGGCCGGCCCGATCACCCGGTGCTCGTCTCACAATTCAAGTACAACCTCGACTCGCTCTACAAGGACGTCGCGCTCGAGGGTGGCCCTGGCTTCATCCGCGGAACGCACACGGCGTGGCGACACGGTAAGTATGTTTTCATCGCCGATGAGGTATTTGGAAACTCGGCGGCCGAAGCGCTCTTCCAGGGTCAGGTGACGCGCGCACACGGCCGATTGCAGGTCCTCGACGTGAGCGACATCGAGCACCCGAAGAGCGTCGCCTGGTACGAGCCGGAGTTCGGCGGCGTCCACAACGTCTGGATCGCTGGCGACACGCTGTACATGGGCGCGTACAACGCAGGCTTCCACGCCTTCGACATCTCCGGCGAGCTGCGGGGCGATCTGCGCGCCCAGGGCCGTGAGATCGCGAACCTCTACACCGGCGCGTCCGACGGCAAGCTGCCGAACATGGCCATGGCTTGGGGCACCGTCGTCAAAAACAACCTCGCCTACGTCAACGATCTCAATAGCGGCTTGTGGATCGTTAGGCTGGAGCCGAAGAACAAAGTGGTGCCATAGCGGTTGTCACTTGGGCTTCGCTTCGCCAGTCACGAGCAGTCGATCGGGGGTGCACGGCGGCTTCATGCCAGATTTGGCATGTGCGCTTCGATGCGCGCCACACGCAATGGTGCTCGCATGCCAAATCTGGCATGGTGCCGCCTAGCACCCCCGATCGACTGCTCTTCGGTCGAGATCTCCACCGTTCGAATCTCTACCGTTCGAGAGCTCTACATTTTCTTCGCGACTGCGTCCCAGTTGACCACGTTCCACCAGGCGGCGACATAGTCGGGACGCTTGTTCTGGTATTTCAGGTAGTACGCGTGCTCCCAGACGTCGAGCCCGAGGAGCGCCTTCTTTCCGTCCATGAGCGGATTGTCCTGATTCGGCGTGCTCGTGATCGACAGCTTGCCATTCCCCTCGTCGATCAGCCATGCCCAGCCGGAGCCGAAGCGACCCGCTGCCGCGGCGGCGAACTGCTCCTTGAACTTCGCGAAGTCGCCGAAGGAGCTCTTGATCGCGTCCGCGAGACGGCCCGTGGGCTCGCCGCCGCGCTTCGGCGCCATCCACTCCCAGAACTGCGAGTGATTCCAGTGGCCGCCGCCGTTGTTGCGCACTGCGGTGCGCACGGCTTCCGGCACGCTGTTGATGCCCCGCATCAGATCGTCCAGTGACTTGCCCTCGAGCTGCGGCGCCTTCTCCAGCGCCGCGTTGAGATTGTTCACGTAGGCCTGATGGTGCTTCGTGTGATGGATCTCCATCGTCCGCGCGTCGATGTGCGGCTCCAACGCGTCGTACGCGTAGGGCAGCGCGGGGAGCGTGAACGGCATTCGACTCTCCTCTGGTTCAGATGTCCGATACCGCTCGCCTCCCCGCCGATCGTCCACGGCTGCGCAGCCAGGCGATGATGCCGGGCAGGAACGAGAGGAAGATGACCGCGAGGATCACGAGCTCGATGTGGTCGCCGATGCCCGGAATGTAGCGGCCCAGAAAATATCCGACGAACAACATCGACCAGATCCACGCCAAACCGCCGATGATGTTGTACAGCGTGTAGCGGCGGTATTGCATTTGCCCCATACCAGCCACAACGGGAACAAAGGTCCGGACGATGGGCATGAATCGCGCGAGTACAATCGTCTTTCCACCATGTCGCTCGTAAAAGGCGTGCGCCCGCTCGAGGTGCTTCCGATTGAACAGGAACGAATTCTCGCGGGAGAAGAGCCGTGGACCCGTGACCTTGCCGATGTAGTAGCCAACGGAGTTGCCGAGAATCGAGGCCACCGACAGCAGCGCGCCGAGGACGTACACGTTCAGATCGAACAGCTGCGTCTGCGACGCGAGCAGGCCCGCCGTTACGAGCAGCGAATCGCCAGGAAGGAAGAAGCCCACGAGCAGCCCCGTCTCGGCGAAGATGATGATCGTGAGACCGACGTAGCCTCCCCACGCCACGAGCGCGCGCACGTCGCCAAGCCGGTGTATGAAGTCGAGAATCGAGTGCATGATGGACCGAAGATGATGGTGCGGCAGTGAGCAACGGAACTTCGACGACCCCGCACGACCGGTCAACTACGATCCGTCACGCGCAACCGCGCGACGATGATCTGCATCCCGTCAGCCAGACGTGGTCGAGCGCGTTCGAGGACGCATTACGACTCCCGGTACCCCCCTCCGGTTTCTGGTATCGTGTTGGGCTCTCTCCGCGCGGTGAGCGACGGCTCGAGATCTCCCTCGGCATAGTTCTGTACGCGCTCGCGGTCGGATGGGTCTGGTCCCTTTCGCATGTTCGAACACTGGGCGCGATGGACGACGACTCGCCGGCGACCGCGGCCGCGCGCGCGGCGGCCAACATCGCCAGCGCCCTCACCTCGACGAGCGCGCCGAGCACGGCCTATCTCACGGACGCGACCCTCAACGCCTTGTTCGATCGTGCGCGCGGCGTCAGCGGAAAGCTGCGCGCTGCGATCGACACGTCGGCGGAGAACGTCGAGCCGGACTCGCTCCCACCGGGCGCGGAGCTCCGCTACAGCGTTGGTGGTGAGGTGACACCGGCAGACACGCAGCCTCACGGCGCTGGCGTCTGGAGTGTTGCCCTCGCGATCGGCAATGCCATCAAGCCGGTTGCCGACTTCAACGTCATCACCGAGCTGCCTTTCAGCGCAAAGAACAAGGGTAAGATCGGCCTCTACTACATCGGAAACTGGCCGGCAGAACGGGCGAAGAGCAGTCGCGTCGGTCCCAAGAAAGCGCCCTCGTCGAGCTACGCGAATCCGTCCGGCTTCATCCAGGTGACCCGGGAGACCGAGGACACCTACGTCTCGGAGCACTTCCGGCTCCAGGATTTTCTCACCCACGATCAGCCGAACGTCTGGCCCAAATACCTCGTCCTCCAGCTCAGGCTTGTCGACAAGCTCGAGCTCGTCTTGCAAGATCTCACCGCTCACGGGGTTGACGTCACCGGCGTAAAGGTGATGAGCGGCTTCCGGAGTCCGCAGTACAACGCTGGCGGTGGCAATACGCAGGGGCGTGCCGCACTCAGCCGTCACATGTACGGCGACGCCTCCGATCTCTACATCGACAGCAACCACGACGGCGTCATGGACGACCTCGACCATGACGGTCATGTAACAATCAGAGACAGCAAGGTCATCGAGGCCGCTGTAGATCGTGTGGAGGCTGCCCATCCCGAGCTCGTCGGTGGGGCAGGCATCTATCCAGCCGGGCCCGGGCACGGACCTTTCATTCACATCGATACACGGGGCTATCGGGCGCGGTGGACTGGAGGACCTGGAGGAGGATGATGATCGCAGAGCATCGGAGAAATTCTGACCTGGCCGAGGAAATGGAAGAGACCGGCAGCGTCAGCACACGCGGGAACGGCAAGCCCGCGGAACATCATGAGGAGGGCGCGATCATCGCTGGCATTCGCGCTACCGACATCGAGCCGTACACGGGTCTTCGATATCTATCGAAGCTTTTCCGGTTCATGGCGATCATCGTGCTGCTGCTCGCGATCGCCGAGGTGGCGACCGGTCTGTACGCACAGGGCGCGGCGGCCATCCCGACCCTCCTTGGGGAGATCAGTCGGCTGATCGTCATCGCTGGCGTCCTCTGGGGCACGGGCGATCTTGCGCATCTGCTCATCGACGTCGGACACGACGTGAGGGCGTCGCGCGTGCTGCTCGCTCGCCAGACGTATCACATCGCGAAGGACGCGTTGCACGACCGGCCGATCTCGGTCGACCGGCCCGTCGGTATCGAGCGCGTGCGCGGCGAGGCCGCTCCGCCGGCGGGCGGTCCTCCGATTCCGTGACGATCTTCACGATCGGGCATTCGACGCGCCCGATCGCGGAGTTCCTCGGGCTCCTCGCGCGATCACGGATCGCGCGGCTGGTCGACATTCGCGCCTTCCCCGGCTCGCGGCGCTATCCGCACTTCAATCGTGACGCGCTCGCGGGCGAGCTGCCGGTGGCCGGCATCGAGTACCTCCATCGGCCGTCGTTAGGCGGCCGGCGCCGCCTGCCGCCCGATTCGCCGCCCTCCGCCTGGCGCAACGACAGCTTTCGCGCCTACGCCGAATACATGCGTACCCCCGAATTCCGCGCTGCCCTCGACGAGCTGATCGAGCTCGGCGCCGCGAAGCGCACCGTCATCATGTGCTCGGAGGCCGTGCCCTGGCGCTGCCATCGCACGCTCGTGAGCGATGCCCTTACCGCCCGCGGTGTCCGAGTTGAGCACATTCTGGATGCCGGTGTCTCCGAGCACGTCCTCACGCGTTTCTCCGTCGTCCAGGATGGTGAGGTCACCTATCCGGCGACATCTGATTCCGAGGGCGACGTGCAACACGCCCTCGAGCTGGGCGATTCCAGGCCGCGCACTCCGCGATGACGGTCTAGTTCGGTACGAGTGTTGCTCAACAGCGCGGCGTCGTAGGCAAGCAGCGTCGCTCGCGGCTAAACCAGTCAATTGAGGAACCAGTCATGCTGTGGACACTCGCCGTCATCCTGCTCATTCTGTGGGCACTCGGCTTTCTGGCGTTTCACGTCGGCGGAGGACTCATCCATCTGCTGCTCGTGATCGCGCTCATCGTGATCGTCTATCGTCTCGTGACTGGTCGCCGGCCCGTCGTCTGAGCAGATAGCCCGCTGTACTTGCGTCGACACGGAGGCCGCGGCGAACTTCGCCGCGGCCTTTTGTTTTTCCCGATCGCCGATACCCGATCTTGCTCACCGCTCACGTCGTCGCGCACACGCACTGGGATCGCGAGTGGTATCACCCATTCGTTCGATTCCGCCAGCGTCTCATCGGGCTCGTCGACGAGCTGCTCGATCATCCGCCGGCGGAGGGCGAGAGCTTCCTGCTCGACGGGCAGGGCATCGTGCTCGAGGATTACCTGGAAGTGCGGCCCGAGCGCGCCGCCGAGCTCTCCAAGCTGTTGCACGCGGGTCGTCTCGAGGCCGGTCCCTGGTACGTCCTCGCCGACGAGCTCATTCCGAGCGCCGAAGCGCTCGTGCGGAATCTCCTGCTCGGCCGGCGCGTTCTTCGTCGCCTGCGAGCGTCGTCGCCGCTGGTGCTCTACTGCCCCGATTCCTTCGGTCATCCCGCGGCATTGCCGACCATCGCCGCTGGCTTCCAGCTGCCCGTCGCGATCGTCTGGCGTGGCTTCGGCGGGCGACGCTGGCCCGCGTCCGACACGGTGCGGTGGCAGGCAGACAGCGGCGAGAGTGTGATCCTCTATCATCTGCCGGCCAGCGGCTACGAGTACGCGTCGGCGCTGCCCGTCGCGCCCGCGCTCGCGGAGGAACGTTGGAGCCGGATGCGCGACGAGCTCTCGCCGCGGTCGGCGACGAGCGTGGTTCTCCTGCCTAACGGCGCCGATCATCATGCGCGCCAGGAGAAGCAGCACGAGGCCGTCCGCGCCCTCAGGAAAGCCGCAAAGCACGCCGGCGACACGGTGCGGGCGAGCTCCCTTACTGGCTTCGTGAAGCACGTGCTCACCGCGACCGCCGCCTGGGAACTTCCGGCGATCCGCGGTGAGCTGCGCGACTCCTACGGGTACACCTGGGCACTCCAGGGCACCTTCGCGTCGCGCGCCGCGCAGAAGCGCGCGAATGCGCACGCCGAGCGCGCGCTGCTTCGCGATGCCGAGCCATGGGCTGCGCTCGCGCGACAGCGGGGCCGGACCTCACGGCTTCCGGTGCTGGTTGCCGCGTGGCGTACGCTGCTCCAGGCGCATCCGCACGACACGCTCTGCGGCTGCTCCATCGACGAGGTCGCGGAAGCGATGGACCTCCGCGTCGGCGACGCAATCGTCCAGGCGAATGGCATCCGGGACGATGCAATCGCGGATCTCGTCGGCCATGATCCCGCGGCAGCGCGAAACGCACGCGACAATTGGCGATCAGTCGTGCTCGTCCGCAATCGCGCTCCGCGCGCGCGCGGCGGCGTGGCAATTGTTGAGATCGAGCAGTTCCTGGCCGACGTCCCGGTCGGCCCCGGATCAGCAACCGCGCAGGTGCGCCGCGTCGCTGAAACGACGAGCCCTCCACGTCTCGAGGGCGCGTCGGCATTCCAGGTTTTGCATCGTCGAGTCGGATACGGTCTCGTGGAATCGCCGCGCCACTATCCCGACAAGGATCTCGTCTCCGTCACCCGCGCCGCGGCCTGGATTCCACCTGTCGCCGGCTACGGGGTCACTCCGTACCCGTTAGGCGCGGGCGCGAGCTCCGATTCCGCGTCGCCGCGCCCGGTACGCGCCGACGAAGCCGGCATCGACAACGGCATCGTTAGGCTTGCCGTTGCCGCGGAGGGGCACGTGTCGGTGGAGCTCTCGCAGGGCGGGCGGCGCATCGACGATCTCATCGCGATCGAAGATCGCGTCGACCGTGGCGATCTCTACACGCCGTCGATTCGGTCTGGTGGGGCTCTGCCGGAGCTCGTCGAAACGAGAGTAGTGCACAAGGGTCCCTTGATCGGTGAGCTTCGCATGCGATGGCACCTCCGGCACTCGCCCTCGCGTGTGAGCCAGCTCGAGATCGGACTCATGATCGTCGCCGAATCACCGCTCGTCCGCGTGTACATGCGAGGAACGAATCGCGGACGGAACCATCGCCTGCGCGTCGGCATTCGCACCAACGTGACATCCGCTGCTGTCTGGGCAGACGCCGCCTTCGGACCCGTCCATCGCGTTCGCCTCGAAGTGCCGGACGAAGACATGCGCGACGAGCGGCCGCTCCCAACGGCGCCGCTCCATCGGTATGTCTCGCTCTTCGCCCCAACTGCGGGCGCGACGCTCTTCAGCGACGGCCTGGCCGAGTATGAGGCGACCGATCGCGGCGAGCTGTTCGTCACGCTGCTACGCGCCGTCGGAGCGCTGTCGCGAAATGATCTCCCCGAACGACCCGGCCACGCCGGCTGGCCGGCACCGACGCCGCGAGCGCAATCGATCGGACCCTTCGCGGCGCGTCTCGCGCTGCTCCTGCACGGCGGCCGCGACGCAGACACGATCGATCTCGTCGAGCGAACCGCCGATGACGTCCTGCTGCCGCTCGAGGGCCGCACCTTGCGCTCGGCCCTCCAGGTTCCGCAACCTCTCGCAGGTGTGGAGCTCGAAGGGAAGGGGCTCGCCTTCTCGACGCTCAAGGAGTCCGAGGACGGTGAGTGGATTGTCGCCCGGTGTGTGAATCTGCGCGACGAGCCAGTGGATGGCCGCTGGCAATTCGGCATCCCGATCCGCGAAGCGCGTCTCGCCCGCCTGGATCAGACTCCTCTCGAGTCTCTGACCGCACAACGCAACTCGGTCCACTTTCAGGCCGCGCCGCGCGCCGTGGTGACGATTCTCCTTCGTTAGGCACCCACTCTGTCATCCCGAGCGAAGCGCCTGCCCTGAGGAGCGCCAGCGACGAACGGGAGGGATCTGCTTTTCGTTGCCGGCAGCTCAAACGCGATCGCGAAGCGTCGCGCCGCTTTCGCCGGCCAAACGATCCCGCAGGCTGTCTCCGAGCAGCGTACACGCGAGCACCGTCGCAATCAGAGCGAGCCCCGGCGCGATCGCCACCCAGGGCGCGGCGACGATCAGGTCACGACCGCCGGCAATCATGTTTCCCCAGCTCGGCTGCGGCGGCTGAATTCCCAGGCCGAGAAACGACAGCCCGCTCTCGAGGAGAATCGCGTTTCCGACGCCGAGCGTCGTCGCCACGATCGCCGGTCCTAACGCGTTAGGCAGCGCATGCCGCAGCAGCACCCGCCAGGGCCGCGCGCCGAGTGCCGTTGCCGCGTCGACGTAGGGTTGCGCGCGGACGCCGAGCACCTCGCCGCGTACGAGCCGCGCGACGCCCATCCAGCCCGTCGCGATGAGCACGACTACCACCGTCGCCAAGCCGGGTTGCCAGAGTGCGGCGCAGACGAGAAGCAATACCAGTCGTGGAATCGCGAGCAGTGCATCCGCGGCCGCCATGGAGAGGGCGTCCACCATCCCGCCGCGCCACGCCGCCACCGCGCCGACAATCGTGCCGACCGCCGCCGCGAGCACCGAGCCGATCACGCCCACGGCAAGTGACAGCCGGCCCGCGAGCATCATCCGCACGAACAGGTCGCGCCCGAACCGGTCCGTGCCAAGGAGATGAAACTCGCCCCGTGCGTCGGTCGCGAACGGAGGCATGAGCCGGAGCGAGAGAACGTCTCCGATCGCCAGCGGATCGCGCCGAGCGAACGCCGGTACGGCGATCGTGCCTAACGCGAGCAGCGCCAGCGCGGCGAGACAGATCCACTCGAGTCGCGTCAGTCGCATGCGGGCAGAGCCCGCGCCATTAGCCAGCACGGCGGGGGTCGAGCAAGGGAAGAGCGAGATCCGCCGCCAGATTCGCGAAGATCACGAGCGCCGCGTACCACACCGTCGCCCCGAGCACGATCGGATAGTCGCGCGCGGAGATGGCCGTCACCATCAGACGGCCCATGCCCGGCCAGGCGAACACACTCTCGACGAAGATCGATCCCGCCACCACACCGGGAAACGAGAGCGCGAACAGCACGACCATCGCCGGCAGGATGTTCGCCAGCACATGCCGCAGATAGACCCGTGGCGGCGAGGAGCCTTTCGCGCGCGCCGTGCGCACCCATTCCTGCGCGAGCACGTCGGCCACGCTCGTCCGCGCATAACGCGCGACGCCCGCGGCGCCGATGGCGGCGAGAATCGTTAGGGGAAGCACCGCATGCCGCGCCAGATCGGCGACGAACGCGCCCCCGTGCAGCTCGATACCCGGTGAGCGCATGCCGAACGCCGGCAGGCGCATCGCCGCGGGGAGGCCCCAGGTCGCCGCACCGTACGTGAAGACCGCGACGAGCGCGAGCGCCAGCCAATAGCTCGGGGCTGCGTACACCAGCGTCGCCGCGACGGTCAGCACGCGATCGAGCGCGCGCCCGCGACGCGCCGCCTGCAGGATCCCCACCGGCACACCTATGAGAAAAGTCAGCACGAGCGCGCCGCCGCCGAGCCAGAGCGACACCGGGAGCGCCTCGCGCAAAACGCGACCCACCGGCCGCCGCGTTGCGAAGCTCTCGCCGAGGTTCCCTCGCAGCACGTCACCCATCCACCGTGCATATTGAACCGCGAGCGGACGGTCGAGTCCCAGCTCGCCGCGCAGCCTCGCCGCATCGCTCGCCGAGGCGGTCGGTGGCACGAGCAGCTGCGCCGGATCGCCCGGCGCGAGACGAACCAGTAAGAAGGTGATGGTGACCACGAGCCAGAGCAGCAGCACCGCGCCGCCGACGCGACGAGCGAGGGCGGTGCGCGCCCCGAAACGACTGGGAGAAGTCACGCGTTGAAGATGCCCCGCGTGGCGCGTGGGTCAATCGCGCGCGGCTGTCTCGCTGCGTTCGTCGCTACCTCCTGTGGAGCGCCGGCTCGGGATCGCGGGACGGTCGTCTACGCGTCAGGCGCCGATCTCGAGAGCGGCAACCCGTTGGTCACCGTGCACCCGCTCTCACGCCAGGTGCAGCGCTATCTGCTCTTCGTCACCCTGGCTCGCTACGACAGCGCCCTCGCGCCGTCGCCATACGCCGCGTCGGGGTGGGAGTGGTCAGCCGATCGGCGTTCACTCACGTTTCACCTCGTCGCCGGACTCGCCTGGCAGGACAGCGCGCCGACTACCGCGAGCGACGTCGTCTTCACGGTCGACGCCGCGCGCGATCCGGCGACCGGCTATCCCCGCGCCGCCGAGCTCTCCATCGTCGATTCGGCGATTGCGCCGGACGATTCGACAGTGGTGCTCCACTTCTCGCGCCCGCAGTTCAGCTTTCCGCTCGTGCTTTGTGAGCTCCCGATTCTCCCGCGCCATCTACTCGCGAGCGTGCCGCGTCGCGACATGCGCCGGGCGGCGTTCAATCTCGCGCCGGTGGGCAACGGGCCGTTTCGCTTCGTCGAGCGACGCGCGGGTGACCACTGGAGCTTTGCCCGCAACGATCGCTTTCCCGCGAGCTTGGGCGGGCCACCGAAGCTGGACGGAGTGGTGATCGTCGTCGTCGACGAAGCCACCACGAAATTCGCCGGTCTCGCCAGCGGCGACCTGGACGTCGCCGGCATCGCGCCGTCGATGGCGTCGCTCGTTAGGCGCGACCCGTCGCTCCGCGTCATCGAGTATCCTGTGCTGTTCAGCGTCGGGCTCGTCTTCAATACCCACCGCCGCCCCTTCGACGACCCACGCGTTCGACACGCCATCGATCTCGCGATCGACCGCCCGCGCATCCTCTCGGCCGCGCTCGCGGGCTACGGCACGCCCGCCACCGGACCGGTGCCACCCGACAATCCACTGGCGCTCGACGCCGCGCCCCAGCACGATGTCCGTCGCGCCGATTCGCTGCTCGACGCCGCGGGTTGGCGCCGGGCAAGCAACGGAGTGCGCGCACGCGACGGCAAACCTTTCGTCGTCCAGCTCCTCACGGTCGGCAGCGGCGACAACGCGCTCGAGCAGCTCGTTCAGGCGGACCTCGCGGACCGTGGCATTCGACTCGGCATCCGGCAGGTGGAGCTCGGCCGCTTTCTCACCGAGGCGCGCGCGCCCCAAAAAGATTTCGATCTGCTCGTCGCCGGCATTCCCGGCGACCTCTCGTTGTCATACGTCGGCGCGATGTTCGACTCTCGTCAGGCAGGCGGCGCGCTCGATTATGCGAACTTTCACACGACGTCACTCGATTCGCTCTTTTCCCGCACACGCGAGGCGCGCTCGGGGGACGCGACACGCGACGCGTGGCTCTCCCTGCAGCGGGAGCTCGCGCGCGAGCTCCCCGTAGCCTGGATCTACCACTCGCGCGGCGTGCAGGGCATCTCGGCGCGGCTGCTCGACGTTCGAATGGATCTCCGAGGCGAGCTCGCGACCGTTGCGTCATGGCGTGTTGGCGGTGGGCGCGACGGATCCCGCACAGTGACTTCCGCGCGATGAGCCTCCTGCTGAGCGACGACGCGCTGCAGGCACGCGCCGCCGTTGCGCACGCGGAGCTCGCCCCGCTCGCGGACAGCCTGACCCGCGAGCTCGCGACCGTTTACGCGCGGCCGCTCTACGTTCCGAGCGAGAAGGCACTCCTCTCGCGAGAGGGTGGCCGCTGCGCGCGCGACGGTGCGATGCTCGACTTCGATCCCTTCTCGCCAGATCGCCATCGCTGCCCCGTGTGCGGCGAGTTCTACACGGGAGAGCTTCACCACCGGTTCTGGATCTATTGGTATCAGCTCTGGCTCATCGAGCGCGCGGTCCACGGGGCACTCTTCGCCGCCCTCGGCTGCTCCGAACCGTCCGGCGCCTTCTCCGCCGCGGACGCAGCGTCGTTCTCGTCAAACGTGCTGACGTGCTACGTCGATCAATATCCGCGCTACCCGAATCGCGACAACGTGCTCGGTCCGACGCGGCTCTTCTTCAGCACCTACCTCGAGTCGATCTGGCTCCTCAACCTCTGCATCGCCCTCGACCTCCTCGAGAGTCAAGATCGCCGATTCGCGGAGCTCGGCGGCAGGATCCGGGAGCAGATCATCGAGCCGAGCGCTGCGCTCATCGCGTCGTACGACGAAGGCGCGTCCAACCGGCAGGTCTGGAACGCCGCCGCGTTAGTAGCCGCTAATCGGCTGCTCGGCCGGGGGGCGGAGGTCGAGCGCGCGCTCTTTGGCCAGAGCGGCATTGCCTATCACCTCCAGAATGGGCTGCTCCCGGACGGTACCTGGTACGAGGGCGAGAACTATCATCTGTTCGCGCATCGCGCCCTCTGGTACGGTGTGACGATGGCTGAGGCGTTAGGCGCTACGCTTCCTGCGGCTCTGGTGGCGCGCTTTCAGGAAGGATTCGTCACGCCGTTTCTCACCTCGCTTCCGGACATGACGCTGCCGTCGCGGCGCGACTCGCAGTACGCGATCTCTCTGCGCCAGCCGCGTTTCGCCGAGCTCTGCGAGCTTGGTCTCGCGCGCCAGACGGGCGACGGCGATCCGCGACTCCGCGGCGTGCTTTTCCGGCTGTACTCGAACGAGGTGCCACGCGGCGACACGGGCCGCTCTCGCACCGCGGCCGACGTCGAGCGCAACCTTCCCGGCACGGCGCTCTCCCGGGCCGACCTCGGCTGGCGCTCACTTCTCTTCGCGCGGCCGGCGCTGCCGCCGCTCGCACCGGCGCCGTTAGGCACAGTCCTCCTCGAGGCGCAGGGGCTCGCCGTCTTTCGTCGCGAGCGGGAGCGCATTTACGTGGCGCTGGACTACGGGGCGTCCGGCGGCGGCCACGGACATCCCGATCGTCTCAACGTGATGCTCTCCGACGGTCCCACGCGCTGGCTGGACGACATGGGCACCGGCTCCTATGTCGATCCCTCACTGCACTGGTATCGCAGCACCCTCGCGCACAATGCGCCCATCTTCGATGGTTACCAGCAGCAGCGAGTGGATGGTGAGCTGATCGCATTCGACGACGGTGGCGGGGCCAGCTGGGTATCGGCAGTAGCTCGAGGTGTGCACCCGGGCGTCACTGCCATGCGTACGCTCGTGGTCATGCCGGATTACGTCCTGGACGAGCTGCGCTGGTACTCCGATCAGCCGGTGGTGATGGATCTGCCGATCCATCTGGATGCTGACGAGGTGAGCGGACGTGTCCGCCCTTTTGGCGACCAACTCGAGGATACGTACGGGGCGCTCGCGAACATCGCGTCGCATTTTCTCCCACCTCACGGAATGGCGCGGCTAACGGCGCACGATGGCGACCGAAGCCTTCATGGATTTCTCCTCGCCTCTGGTAGCGGCGTTCTCTATCAGGTCACCGCGCCCGGTCCCCCTGGCGCCGGACGTAAGGCCTTCCTCGTTCTCCGCGTGACGGAGCTTGGATCGATCGGCTGGGTGCGAACGATCTGGAGCTGGCGTGACACGATCGAGCTCGTACGAACGGAGGCGCGGGCTCGCGTTACCCGGGTGCATCACCGCGATGGCACCCGCGATTACCACCGCCGCTCGAGCGAGGGCTGGCAGGTCGAGCGTGTTGCCGGGACGTTGCGAACGAAGATGGAGCTGGGTGGTATCGTCCGCCGAGGCAAGACCTCGAGCGATGGCGAGCCAGCCGAGCCAGCGATTCGCGAGCAGGAGACTCACCTCGAGCGCGCGCTCGTCTTCGAGCTTGGCCGGGAACAGTACCGGCGCTCGGAGGAGAGCTGGGAAGAAGCTGGTCGCCCATCGGCGCGCGTCGGCATCCTGCGCATGCCTAACGAGCTGGTTGTCGACGTCGCAGTCCGAAAGCGAGGCGAGCTCACCTTCCCCCCCGGTGACGCGGTCAACGTCTACGACAACGAGTCGCCGGACATCAATGGCGACGGAATCCAACTCTATCTATACGATACGGCCCTCGCGTCCGCGTGGGTGTTGGTGCCGGAAGTCGGCGGAGCAGAGGAGGGCGCCGTCCGCGCTCGCCCCATCGAAGGTTGGGATAGGCCTCGCGCGCTCCGTGCTGTCTGGCATCGCACGCACGACGGCTATGCCGTCCGCGTTCGAATCGAGTCTTTTCCCCTCGCGCCGAACGAGCGGCAGTTCGCGCTCGGGGTCGTCATCAACGAGAAGCCCGTCGGCCGCGAGCGACGCCGCGGCCAGTTGGTGCTCGGCGGACGCCCTGGCGAGTTTGTTTACCTGCGCGGCGATCGCGAAGATCTGAGCCAGCTGGTTCGATTCATCATCAGTTGAGCGACCGCTCATCACCTTCGTTCACCAGTCACGAATCACCAGTCACCACAGTGCGCCTCGACGCCGTCGTCGTCGTTCTCTACGAGCCTCAGAATCCGATCAACATCGCCGCGACGATTCGTGCGATGAAGAACATGGGCGTGTCGCGCCTTCGCCTCGTTCGCCCCGTCGAGTACGATCCGTACCGATTGGAAGGGATCGCCCACGGCACCCAGGATCTCATCGAGCGAATCGAGCGGTTCGAGTCGTTCGACGACGCCGTCGCCGACTGCGTCCGTGTCGTTGGCTTCACCGCGCGCCGCCGCGGCGCCAAGTGGCGCTTCATCGATCCCCGGACCTCGGCGCAAGAGCTGCTCGAGTCCGCCGCCGACGGACCCGTCGCGATGGTGCTCGGCCGCGAGGACAGCGGCCTGCCCAACGACATTCTCGATCGCACGCACGCGGCCGTCGTCATTCCCACGACGGAGCACGCGTCCCTCAACCTCGCCCAGGCTGCGCTCCTCGGATTGTATGAGCTGCATCTCGCCGCTGGCGACGCGACGCGCTGGATAGCACCCGCCAAGAAGCTCGCGCCGCCACCCACGGCGGAGCAGTTCGAGCGCGCCTTCGTCGACATCGAGCACGGCCTCGCCGCGATCGAGTTCTTCAAGACGCGCAACATCGAGCTGATCATGCGCTCGGTGCGGTCGCTGCTCTATCGCGCCAGCCCGGACGCGCGCGAGCTCGCTCTCATTCGCGCGATGCACATCGAGATCCTGCGCTACCTCGAGCGCACCGGCCGCACTTGACTCCGTCCCTCGTCGCGCCCTTTTTCCGCTCATGCCATTCCGTCGCTTCTTCGAGCGCGGCGCGAAACGCGAGGCGCCGGCGGCCGGCGAGGATTCGTCAGTCGAACAGATAGAAGTCGAAGAGGACGTCGAGGCCGAAACGGAAGCGGAGCCCGACGAAGGCGAGTACGAGGGGGACGACTCCGCCCCCGAGGACACCCGCGAGATCGACTGGAACGAGCGCGCCCGCGTCGTACTTCCCACAGGCGCGTCCACGGGGAGCAAGCGCGCCGAAGCATTGTACGGTGACGCGAGTGCCGTCGGCCCCACGCACTACGTCAGCGCCAGCGGCTGCCGCCTCGTCGATCCACGCGGCGATACCTACATCGATTGCATCATGGCCCTCGGCGCTGTCGCCCTCGGCTACGCGGAGCCGCAGGTGCAGCAGGCCGCAATGATGGCGATCGCCGAGGGCCATGTCAGCGGACTGTCGCACGTGCGCGAAGTCGATCTCGCGGAGCGGCTGCGCGAGCACGTACCCTGCGCCGAGATGGTGCAGTTCCTCAAGAGCGGCGCCGAAGGCATGTCCGCGGCAGTGCGCATCGCGCGGACGTACACGAATCGAGAGATCGTCGTCGGCAGCGGCTACTTCGGCTGGCACGACTGGTCGAGCGACGCGACGGGCGTGCCGAGCGCCGTACGCTCGCTCTTTCGCGCGGTTCCGTTCGACGATGTCACGGCGCTGGAGCATGCGGCGCGGAGCGCCGGAGACCAACTCGCCGCGATCGTCATCGAGCCGGTGGTCGAGCGCATGCCGTCCGAGGCGTGGATCACGGCGGCCCGCGAGCTGGCCACCTCGTTAGGCGCGGTGCTCGTCTTCGACGAGATGAAGACGGGCTTCCGACTCCGACCCGGCGGCTACCAGGCGTTGTCGGGCGTAACGCCGGATCTCGCTGTCTTCGGCAAGGCACTGGCGAATGGATTTCCTCTCGCGGCCGTCGTCGGTCGGCGCGATGTAATGGAAGCGGCGCGCCGCACCTGGATCTCTTCGACCCTCGCCGGCGAAAGCGTCGCGATCGCCGCGGCATCCGCGGTGCTCGACGCGCACGAGAGTACCGATATCTGCGCGAGCCTCGCCGCGATCGGGCAGGCAATGCGCTCGAGTGTGGCAACGGCACTCGAAGCGTCGGGCATCGACGGCGTCACCATCGAGGGAATCGATCCGATGTGGCTCCTTCGATTCGAGGATTCACGTCGGGAGACGCGGTTCCTCGAGCTGGCGGCATCGCATGGAGTTCTCTTCAAGCGTGGCGCTTACAATTACGCGGCGATGGCGCACGACGAGGACACCATCACGGAGATCGAGGCCGCCGCGAGCGCCGCCCTGGTCGAGCTGCTGGAAGAGGAAGGCGGCCGCGCGTGACCGCGCCACTCGCGGGCACGGCGCCGCTCATCGACGCTCACGCACATTTCTATACCGATGCTTCCGGCCGCGCCGACTGGAACGATCTGAACGCGGCCCGGTTTCGTGCCGGTGATCGCATCGGCATCACGTATCACGTCGCGTCCGTCCTCGGCAGCTACGGCTTCTCGTCGCCAACGTATTTCCCGTCGCCGGCGGACGTCAGCGCGGGTAATGACGCCATGCTCGTCATCGCCGAGCGCGAGCACCGCCGCGTTCGGATGTATGCGACCGTCAACCCGAACTACACCGAGCACGCGCTGACTGAGATCGAGCGTTGCGTCGCTCGGGGGGCCATCGGTGTGAAGCTGCTCGCGAGCCGACGCGCCGATGATCCACTCCTCGATCCAATCGCCGAGCTCGCGGGCGAGCACCACCTCCCGGTGCTGCACCACATCTGGCAGCATCGCCGGCGCGAATGGCCCTCGCAGGAGATCTCCGACGGTGGCGACCTCGCGCGACTCGCCTCGCGCCACCCGCGAACGAGTTTCATACTTGCTCACATTGGAGGCGGGGGCGATTATGCGCACACGTTTCCGGCGGTGGTCGACGCGCCTAACGTCTTTCCGGATCTCTCCGGCAGCGGCGTCGATCGCGGAATGCTCGACGACGCTGTCGCCGCACTCGGCGCCTCGCGTTTGCTCTGGGCCTGCGACCTCACGATCGAGACGGGCCTCGCCAAGCTGCGCGCGCTCGAAGTGATCGGTCTGAGTGACGACGAAATGGCCGACATCCGCTGGCGCAACGCGGTCCGCCTGTTTCCAGAGCGCTCGTTCTCGCTAGACGAAAGCAAGGCGGTGCCGACGCACACTCGCCACTCGCCACTCGCAACTCGCCACTCGTGATCCGCCACTCGTGACGATCGACGTCAGCACCTTCGTCGGCGGCTATCCCTTTCGTCACGTGCCGCACCCGGATACGGATGCGCTCCTGCGCGTGCTCGATCGCGAGGAGATCGATGAGGCGTGGGTCGGTCATCTGCCGTCCGTCTTCTATCGAGATCCAACGCCGGGGAATCGTGAGCTGCTCGCACTCCTCGCATCCAAGACGAAGCGTTTGCGGCCGGTGCCGGCTGTCCGTCCCGACTGGCCGCGATGGGCGATGACACTTCGCGATGCGGTGAATGCGGGCGCGCCCGCCGTTCGCGCGTATCCTCCGCAGTGGGGTCTTGGTCCACACGACGCGTCCATGCGCGAGCTGGCGATCGCGGCCGGAGAGCTCGGTATCTGCCTCGTGCTCACCGTGCGCTTCGAGGACCTGCGGCAGCGTCACGCGTTGGATGTCGCTGGCGATCTGACGGCGGCGGCGATCCGCTCGCTTGCTCGCGCGGGAGACGCCGTTCGTCTCGTCGTCACCGCCGCCGGACGCGAGATGATCGAAGAAGTACACTGGGGACTCACGCCGGCCGAGCAGGAGCGCGTGCTCTGGGATTTCTCGTGGATCTGGGGCCCGCCCGAAGATCAGCTCGCGAAGCTCTTTCGTACGATCGGCTCACGCCGCTTCGTATTCGGATCGCAGTGGCCGCTGCGTCTCGTGCAGAATCCGCGCGCGAATCTCGATCTTCTTCCCGACGACGTGCGCGACATGCCACTCGCTGAATTGAATCGTGCACCGTGAACCGTGCACCGCGCACCGTTCACCGTTCACGGTTCACCGTGCAAGCGCACGATACTTGCGCGCGCTTCCCGGCCTGGTAAGATTTCCCGGCGCGCGACCTTGTGAATTTGTTCACAAATCACCGTAATCCATCGCGATGACGAAGCGAAGGAAGTGGACCGCGATTCCAGGGCTCATCGCCCTCGCAACCGCAGCGATCCTGCTCTCCGCGTACAGCGGAGCCTCCTCATCGCAAGGCAGCCAGCCGCAACAACCGATCAACTTCCCGCACACCGTGCACGTGCAGCGGCTCGGCATGAATTGCCTCTACTGCCACTACACGGCGAACAAATCTCCGGATCCGGGACTGCCAGCGGTCAGCACGTGCATGGGCTGTCATCTCATCATCGGCCCCACGTTGAATCCCGCGCCCGGCGTGCGCACGGCGCCCTACAAGAGTCCCGAGCTCGAGAAGCTCGTGAACTATTACAAGGGCGGGGCAGGGAAGCCGGTGCCGTGGGTGCGCATTCACAAGGTGCCGGAGTACGTGCACTTCCCGCACATGCGTCACGTGAACGCCGGCGTCACCTGTCAGACCTGCCATGGCAAGATTCAGGAGATGCCGCAGGTCTACCAGTACTCGTCGCTCAACATGGGCTGGTGCGTGAGCTGCCACGTCAACGGCTACTCGCCGCAGGAAGGTGAGGTCGCCGCCGGCTACGCGCGCGGCGACAGTGGCGTCGTCACGCCCGCCGGCGCGCCGCAGCAGCCCGCCGCCGCGACGTCAGCAAACGCTCAACTGCAGCCCTCCTCGTCGACCATTGCCGTGGGTCGCCAGCCGGCGAAGAACGCCGCCGGCCGGTCGATCGCCCGCTACGACTGCGCGAACTGCCACTACTGATGCCGGACGCCGACAACTCCAAAACTGGTGGCCCGACTGTTCGCCGCCGCGAGTTCCTCAAGGTCGTGGGAGCGAGCGGGGCCGCCGCCGCCACCGTTGGTTGCACGTCGGAGAAGGTCGGAAAGCTCATCCCCTATCTCGTCTCGCCTGACGAGACGGTGCCGGGAGTCTCGACCTACTACGCTACCACCTGTCGCGAATGCTCGGCCGCATGCGGCGCAATTGCCGAGACGCGTGACGGCCGCGCCATCAAGCTCGAGGGCAATCCCGAGCACCCGCTGAATCGCGGCGCGCTCTGCGCGCGTGGCCAGGCCGCCCTTCAGGGTTTGTACAACCCGGATCGGTTCCGCGGGCCGATGATCAAGCAGAATGGCACGTGGAAGACTGCGCTCTGGGAGGACGCGATCAACGTCGCGGCCGAAGGCATCACAAGAGCGCGCGCCGCGGCCGCGAATGCTGTCTTCATCAACCAGCACGAATCGGGGAGCTTCCCGGTCTTCCTCGACCAGTGGCTCGCCGCGTACGGCATGCGGCCCCACCTCAGCGTCGACCTCGACGCCGACCACGCCGCCATCGAGGCCAATCGCCGCGCCTACGGCGTCGCCTGGCCCCGGCTCAATTTCGCGGATGCTAAACTAATCGTCTCCTTCGGCGCCGACTTCCTCGATGGATGGGGTGCGTCGGTTGCGCAGCAGCTCGACTTCGCCGACGCACGTGCGAAGCTCGAGAACGGGCCACGCTTTGTCTACATCGGCCCGCGCCGCTCGCTCACCGGCCTCAACGCCGATCAGTGGATCCCCTGCGCGCCGGGCGCTGAATTAGCGATCGCGAATTTCCTCTCAGGCCGCGGCGCGGCGCCCGCGCGCGATCAGACGGGCGTCGACCCCGCGGTGCTCGATCAGCTCCGCACCGAGCTCACCACCGCGAAGCCGAGCCTCGTCCTCTCCGGTGTGACGACGGACAATGCCGGCGAAGTCGCGGCTGCCGTCGCGGCGCTGAATCAATCGCTCGGGAACGTCGGCACCACGATTCGCAATGCGGAGCCGATCACCGCCTTCGACGGCATGTCGAGTCCGGCCGAGCTGTTCGACACGGTCGAGCGGATGCGCGCGGGCCAGGTGCCGATTGTCTTCGTCCGCGGCGTCAATCCCGCGTACGCGCTTCCCAAGTCGCTCAACTTCGCCGAGGCGTTCGCCAAGGTTCCCTTCAAGGTCAGCTTCTCCAGCTATCCGGACGAGACCACCGAGCTCTGTGACGTCATTCTCCCTGACCTCCATGCGCTGGAGTCGTGGGGCGACGCCCAACCGGTGCGTGGAACCATCGCGCTGCAGCAGCCGACGATGGATCCCGTCTTCGCCAACGTCCGTGCCAGCGCCGATGTCCTCATCGCGCTCGCGAAGAAGGATCCCGCCGCCGCCGGGCGCCTAACGATGAAGGACTACCGGACGTGGCTCAGCGGCCGCTTCCCCGGCGGAGATCGCGGTCTCACTGCGGCACTGCCGCACGGCCTCTCCGCGGGCACCATCGCGCCGCGCACGGCGCCGACGCCCACGGCTGCTCCGCGCCGCGTGCCGGCGCTGACCTCCACCTCCGGCGACTATACGCTCGTCGTCTATCCGTCGCCCACGCTCGGCGGCAACGGAGCGAACAAGCCCTGGCTCCTCGAGCTGCCCGATCCCGTCACGAAAGTGACGTGGGGCTCGTGGGTCGAGATCCACCCCGAGACCGCAACGCGGCTCGGTATCGATCGTGGCGACATCGTCGAGCTCCGCGCCGGTAACGCGACCGTCCGCGCGCCGGCCGTTCCATATCTCGGCGTGCGGCCGGACGTCGTCGCCATCGCGACGGGCTACGGACATCGCGCCGCCGCGACGCTCCCGAAGTTCGACGCGAAGTCGACGACCAATCCGATTCAGTGGGGCTATGGTCGTTATGCACGCAACCTCGGCGTCAACGCGCTCGATCTGCTGCCGCCGGGCACTGGTTCGACGGGCGAATTCCCGCTCACCGTCACCAAGGTCTCGCTCACACGCGTCGGCGACCACATAACGATTCCCAGCACCGAAGGCTCGGCGCGACAGCACGGGCGGGGCATCGCACAGGCGATCAACGCCGACGATCTCGCGCGCGGCCTGCGCGAGGGCGGCGAACACGAGACGCGTCCCGTCGGTGACGCGAGCCACGAGTACCTGCCCGGGCTTCGTTCGCCGGTCGCGGCCGACGCGCAGGGTGTTCTCGGCGCGCCGTCGGAACCGGATCAGGGAAAGAACAAGGGACTCTACGATCCCAATCACCCCACGCGCATGGCGTCGCGGCGTTGGGCGATGGCGATCGATCTGTCGCGCTGCACCGGTTGCTCGGCCTGCGTCACCGCGTGCTACGCCGAGAACAACATTCCGACGGTCGGCGCGCCGTGGCAGAACGCGACGCTCTTCGCGACGGAGACGCCCGGTTTCAACATCACCCGCGGCCGCGAGATGTCGTGGCTTCGCATCGAGCGCTACTTCGAGGGCGCGGACGAGGGCCGCTTCGGCGAAGAATTCGAGACGCGTTTCGTGCCGATGCTCTGCCAGCATTGTGGCAACGCGCCGTGCGAGCCGGTGTGTCCGGTGTACGCGACGTATCACGCGCCGGATGGCCTCAATGTCCAGGTCTACAATCGGTGCGTCGGCACCCGCTACTGCTCGAACAACTGCCCGTACAAGGTTCGCTACTTCAACTGGTTCGGCTACGGTGAACCAGACCGGAAGCAGTACGCGTTCCCCGAGCCGCTCAACTGGCAGCTCAATCCCGACGTGACGGTCCGCGGCAAGGGCGTGATGGAGAAGTGCACCTTCTGCGTCCAGCGCATTCGTGAGGCGGAGAACCGTGCCGCACTCGAGCATCGCGAGCTCGCGCCTGACGAGTTCACGACGGCGTGCGGCGCGGCGTGCCCATCGCGCGCGATCATTTTCGGCGACGCCGCGGATCCGCAGTGGACCGTGGCGAAGCTCGCCCAGGATCGCCGCGCGTATCACGTGTTCGAGGAGCTCAACACCTACACGGCTGTGGTCTACTTGAAGAAAGTCAATCATCCGACGTCGGCCGCCGCGCCGGCCGCGCCCGCGACGCCGCGCTGAGGAGACGAGCCATGGCTGCCACCTCAGCACCGGTTCCCGCGTACCCAGACGATCCGTCGCGCCGCGGGCAGCGACCTAACGTCGCCTCGGCGGACGTGCGACTACCCGCCGTCCGCAGCTACGAGCAGGTCGACCGCGAGATCGCCGCGACGCTCCACCCGTCGTTAGGCTGGTTCGCCCTCCTCGGCGTCGCCATCCTGTGCATGCTCATCGGCGCCGCCACGTGGACATACCAGATCTACGAAGGCCTCGGCGCCGCGGGCTATCACCCGCCGGTGATGTGGGGCGTGTACATCGTGACCTTCGTCTTCTGGGTCGGTATCGGTCACGCCGGCACGCTCATCTCCGCCATTCTCTATCTCTTCCGCGCCGGCTTCCGCACCAGCATCTACCGCGCGGCCGAAGCGATGACCGTCTTCGCCGTCATGACCGCGGGACTCTTCCCGATTCTCCACCTCGGCCGCCCGTGGAAGTTCTTCTACCTCATTCCGTACCCGAACTGGCGACTCATCTGGCCTAATCCGAAAAGTCCACTCGTCTGGGACGTGTTCGCGATTCTGACGTACCTCACCATCTCCAGCACCTTCCTGTACGTCGGGCTCATTCCGGACATCGCCGCGCTCCGCGACAAGGAGACGAATCCCGTTAGGCGGCAGATCTACGCCAACATGGCGTTGGGGTGGCGCAACTCGGATCGTGAGTGGCGGCATTTCGCCCGCGCCTATCTCTTCCTCGCGGCGCTCTCGACGCCCCTGGTGCTCTCGGTGCACTCGGTCGTGTCGTTCGACTTCGCGATGGCCCTCACCCCGGGCTGGCACGCGACGATCTTCCCTCCCTACTTCGTCGCCGGCGCGATCTTCTCGGGTCTGGGCATGGTCTTCACGATCATCATCCCGATCCGGAAGTACTTCCACCTCGAGCACTACGTCACGCTCAACGACATCGATGCGGCGGCGAAGATGTGTCTCTTCACGTCGCTGGTCGTGGGACTCGCGTATCTCACCGAGTTCCAGATCGCGTGGGTGAGCGGCAGCACGTACGAGCAGGACTACTTCTGGAACCGTGTCTTTGGTCAGTGGGCATGGGCGGCGTGGATCATGTTGATCTGCAACTGCGTCCTGCCGCTCTCGCTCTTCTCGCAGAAGCTGCGACGCAACACGACCTGGCTCTGGATGCTCTCGCTCACGATCAATCTGGGGATGTGGTTCGAGCGATTCGTCATTGTCGTCCCATCACTCTCGCATGAGTTCGAGCCCTGGCGCTGGTCGACGTACGCGCCTAGCTGGGTCGACTACTGCATCCTGTTAGGCAGCTTCGGCTGGTTCTTCATGTGGTTCCTCCTCTTCATCAAGCAGCTCCCGGTGTTGGCGATCTCGGAGCTCAAGGAGGTCCTGCCGCCGAAGATGCGCCACCCGCACGTCACGTCCTCGCAGCGCGCGGAGCATGGCGGGATGGCGAATCCGCTCATGAATCAACCACCGCTCGGAGGATCGCACTGATGCAAGGCGTGCTCGGTGCTTTTCACGAGATTGACGGAGCGGTGCACGCCATCGAGGATCTCGGCAAGCATCGCTTCAAGGACATCACCGTCTACACGCCCACACCCCGCCACGAGTTCGAGGACGTCCTCGCGCGTGGCCCGAGCAAGGTGCGCGTCTTCTCGCTCATCTTCGGCCTCGCCGGCGTGACCTTCGGCTACTGGATCGCGGTGTGGATGTCCGATTACTGGCCCATCGTCGTCGGCGGCAAGGCAATCGCCACCTGGGTGCCATACACGATCTTCGGCTTCGAGGTGATGGTGCTCGTCGGCGGTCTCGCTACGGTGTATGCGATGTTCGGTCTCGCCGGTCTTCCACGCCTCACGACGACGGTCGGCTACGACCCCCGCTTCAGCGGCGGCGACTACGGCGTCTGGGTCGAAACGACGTCCGATCGCGCCGATGAAGCAATGGAACTGCTGCGTCGCCACGGAGCACGGGAGGTGCGCAGTGAACGCTGAGCGCGGGATGCGGGATGCGGGTTGCGGGACGCGGGACGTGGCGATGCGCGCCCCGCGCCCCGCGTCCCTCGTCCCACTCTGCGGGGCAGCGTTGTTGTTGCTCACAGTTGGCTGCTCCTGGTTCACCGATTTCAAGCAGCAGCCGAAGATCGATCCGTGGGAGAGCGTGGCGGACACCATTCCGCCACGCGGAAATCCACAGAACTCCGTACCGGTGTACGGTAGCGCCGCTCCGGGTTACGAGTACGGTCGGACGCCGCTTCCCGGAACCATCGACTCCATGTCGGCAATTCCCAATCCGACACCAGCGGATGCGCGTTCACTCAACAACGGTCGCATCAACTATCAGATCAATTGCGCTGTGTGTCATGGCCCGCTCGGCCATGGCGATGGACCGGCAACGCGGTTCGGTATGGTGCCGATGAGCATCGTGACGGACAAGGCAAAGGCTTATGCCGATGGCTACATCTTCGGCATGATTCGCAACGGCCGCGGCCTCATGCCGACGTACAATCGCATCGAGGAGCCGGACCGCTGGGACATCGTGAACTACGTTCGCTCGCTCCAGGGCAAGCTCGGCGCAGCGCCGGACACGACGCACGGACGGCCGGGCGAAACCGGGCAGACGCTCCCCGGGCCGTCCATCTCCGCACCGACGCGCCCCGCACCCTATTTCCACCGCGTGTATTCGCAGGCCGGTGCACAGGCTGGTGCCGCTGGTGGTGCGACTGCTCCGGCGCTGCCTAACGTGGCACCGGCCGCTGGCGTCGCGCCGGCCCCCGGCGCCGACACGGCGCGCGCCCGCACGCCCGATTCGACGAGCCAGAGAAGACGACCGTGAGTCTCCATCCGCCTCGTGTCCTCACGCGCGAGCAGGTATTGCTCGCTTCGAGCAAGCCGATCTCGCCCGCGATCAAGCTGCTGTTTCTCGTTCTCGCGATCGTCGGCGCCGTCGTATTCGTCGCCGGGGCGATTCTCGCCCCTGACCGCGCATGGAGTGCGTTCCACGCCAACTGGCTTTTCTGGGCGTCGATGTCCCACGCTGGCGTCGTCTTCGTCGCCGTGCAGCGCATAACGACTGCACGCTGGTCGCGCGCCGTGATCCGCTTCATGGAGGCGTACGTCGCCTTCCTGCCGGTCGCGTTTCTCTTTCTCCTGCTCACGCTCTTTGTCGGTCGTGGTCACGTCTTCCCATGGACCCACGAGGCGTATCCCGTTCCCGAGAAGGCGCAGTACTACAACGGCACGTTCCTCACGATTCGAGACATCGTCATCTTCGGACTGATGACGGTGATGGGCTGGTGGTACATCTGGACGTCGTTGCGACTGGATGTCGGACGCATTCCCGAAGCCGGTGCGCCGTGGGCGCGCGGCTGGCGCGACCGCATGCGCGCCGGTTATGGCGAGGAGCGGCGCGAGATTCACTCGACGCACTCGCTGCAGGGCAAGCTTGCCGTGTGGACCGTGCTTCTCTTCGGCTTCGGTTGGTCGGGGCTCGCCTGGGACCTCTCGATGGGGCTCTCGCTGCACTTCCAGAGCACGCTCTACAGCTGGTGGTTCTTCATGGGGGGTTGGCTCGCTGCGCTCTCACTCTTCGGCATCCTCGTGCAGATCTGGAACGGCTACCTCAACACCGCGGATGGTCTCATCGAGGAGCGGCACTTCCATGACATCGGCAAGCTGATCTTCGCCTTCACCGCGTTCTGGGGTTATCTGACATTCGGTCAATACCTCGTGATCTGGTATGGCAACATGGGTGAGGAGACGTTCTTCATGCGTCTTCGCCTCATGCAGCCGTGGGTCTGGATCACGGTGACGTCGGTCATCCTGGTATTCGTCATGCCGTTCTTCGGCTTGCTCTCGCGGGCCGCGAAGGTCTTCCGACCGACCTTCCTCCTCTTCGCGTTATGCAGCGTCGCCGGCCTCTGGCTGATGCGCCACATCGAGGTCTACCCGTCCAAGTACGGCACGACACTGACGGGCGGCCCCTTCGGCCCGTGGGAGATCGGTATCGCGCTCCTGTACGTCGGCGTCTGGGGCTGGCTCTACTGCGCGTTCATGGATGCCTTCCCGCGCATGCGCGTGACGCTCCTGACGTCACCCTTCCGCGATGAAGTCCAAGTCCCGGTCGATCCCGAAACCATGGAGCCGCTGCCAGCACACGAGTAGAGAGTGGAGCGTAGAGAGTGGAGCGTAGAGAGTAGAGAGCTCAAGCAGTTACTCTCTACTCTCTACTCTCTACTCTCCACTCTCCACTCTCCACTCTAAAGCGCCCCCTCGAGCATCTTCGCGAGCAGGGGCTTCGGCACCGCGCCCGTCTGACGAGCGACCTCCTTGCCGCCCTTGAAGACGATCGTCGTCGGAATGCCGCGAATGTTGAACGATGACGACGTCTGCTGCGCGCGGTCGGTGTCCAGCTTCGCCACCAGCGCGCGCCCCTGATACGTCGCTGCGATTTCGTCGACGGCGGGAGCCATCACCTTACAGGGCCCGCACCAGTCCGCGTAGAAGTCGACCAGCACGGGGACCTCCGCTCCCTCGATCGTTCGCGCGAACGTCTCCTCGTTCAGAGCGACGGGACGATCGAGCAACATCGGCTTCCCGCACTTGCCACACTTGGGCCGGTCAGCCGCGCGCGCGGCGTCGATACGATTCCACGTCTCGCAAAATTGACAGCGCAGTGTCAGATGCTTCGTGGCTGTCGTCGCCCCCGTCCCGGCTCCCGTGTCCGCCATGCTCTCCTCCAATTCCATTCGCTATATTGGTCCAACGTAACGAAGGTAATCGGGGCGTTAGCTCAGCTGGGAGAGCGCCTGGTTTGCAACCAGGAGGTCACCGGTTCGATCCCGGTACGCTCCATGACACGACACGAGCCGGCTCGCCAAATGCGAGCCCGCTCGTGTCGCTTGATCGAGGACGCCCGTCGCCCAGCGTGCTTCCACGGCCGAGCTACGCTGCTTCGCGTTGAGCCTGCGCCGCTGGCAGCGCAATGTGGAAGGTCGTCGTCTTTCCCGGCTCGCTCTCCGCCCAGATGCGGCCCCCGTGCGCTTCTACAATCTCCTTCGTGATGTAGAGGCCGAGTCCGAGCCCGGGAACCCCCGAACCAACGGTAGTCCGCGATCGTGCGAAACGATTGAAGAGCCGGGGCAATTCGTCCGCGGGAACGCCTTTGCCGCGATTCATCACCGCGATCTGCACCTCCGTCCCGGTGCAATCGAGCTGCAAATGGATCGGCGAGTTGGCGTCACCATATTTCGCGGCGTTCGAGAGCAGGTTGCCGAGCACCTGCTCGATGCGCATGGGGTCGACGCACACCTCGAGCGACGAGCCACTTTCGGCGATTTCCACGCGGTCACCCGTCACGTGCCTCACTCGCTCCACGGCTTCACGGACCAATGCACCGGGGTCGACCACAGTCCGCTCGAGCTTCAAGTGATGCGCTTCGAGTAGTGAGGCGTCGAGCAGATCATCGACCATTCGCTTGAGCGTGCCGGCAGCCGATTGAATCCGCTGCAACATGCTGAGCTCCTCCCCTGGGACTTTATACAATTCAGGAATCAGCTCGGACGCGTTCGAGATCACACTGATAGGCTGACGAAGATCGTGCGCGACGATGCTGGTCCACTCCTCGCGCAGTCGTTCCAGGTGCATGATGTGCGTGATGTCGGCCGCGGTTGCGGCGACCCCGGTGATGCGCCCTTGGGCATCTCGTATGGCCTCGCCCCGCGCCGCGCACCAGCGTGTCGCTCCATCCGGTCGCGTGAACTCGAGATCCAGCTCGAACGGGGCGCCATCATTTCGCAGCTTGTCGATCGCGCCGGCGACTCGGAGTACACTCTCGCGGCTGAGCAGCCGCAGCCCGGGATTGAGGAGAGGAAGCGGCGAGCGGTCGCGCTCGATTCCGAAGATCTCATACAACTCGTCCGACCAGGTCGTCTTGTTCGTGCGAAAGTCCCACCGCCAACTCCCGACATGCGCCACGTGTTCGGCGATGCGCAGCTCTGACAGGCTCTGTTGCAACGCTTCCTGGTCGAGCTTCTGGCGAGTGATGTCCGTCGCGATCGCGCCGATTGCAAACACGCGCTGCGATTCGTCGAGCAGCGGGAAGTGACTGATCAGAAGAGTATGCCCATCGAACCTGGCCTCGAAGAGCATCGTTGTGTGCTTCTCGAGCACTTCCTTCTCGTGATCGGCAATGACGTCGGCCAGGCGGCTCGGGAGAACGTCTTCGGCTCGACGCTGGAGCGTGTCCTCGAGCTTCAGTCCCTCGAGATGCTCGAATGCTTTGTTGAGGACGATGTAACGCCGCTCGAGGTCTTTGATGGCGATTCCGTTCGGAGAGTGCTCGACAATGCCCTGTAAGAGCTGCTGGCTTTGGGCGAGCGCCGCCGCGGTGCGACGCAGCCGTCGCAGGATAGCGCTGATCAGAATCCCGGTGCCGAGGAACACCAGTGCACCGATGTACGGCGCTTCGGGTGGTTTGAAAACGACGTGGGTCGGCTCAACGAAGAACCACCACATGAGGGCGGTCGAAAGCACGGTGGCGACGACACCGCTCGCGAATCCTCCGAACCACGCGCAGGCGATAATGGCCGCGGTGAACAGCGGATACCGACCCGATGTGCGGAAGAGAACCACAAAGGCGAGAACAACGAGCGGTGGAAGGAGCGTCCCGACAAACAGCTTCACAAGCGAGGGCCGGGATTGCCTCACTGTCATGCCCATGAGGTGTTGGATCAGGCCGCTCGGGCTCTCGAGGTTTGCCATTCTCCGTCCGGTTGGGTGACCAGAACAGAGTGCCGACGAGCGGCGGCTGATTACCATCGGCCCTTGGTAACGAGCCCTATAGGCCGAGCCACTCGTTCGCGGCGTTCGCCTCACGAAAGATCTGTACGCATTGACCGTCCGCCTCTGAGTAGGCGGCGAACATACGCGCCAGTCCGAACTGCTCGTCATTCGCGACCACGATCGCGCGCTGCACACCCGAGCGGAACACGTGCGCGAGCGCCGTACCCAGCAGCACTGCGCTGGTGACCGAGAACTGCCGCACGTCGCGCAGGTCGATGAGCTGACGGTAGCCCGGATCGAACTTCCGGTCGGCCTCGAGGCGATAATAATGCGAGCGGAGCTCGCGATCGGTGAGGCTCTCCCAAGCACGGCTGATCACTAGTCCGTGCGTCTGATCGATCTCGTAGCTCTCGGGCATGTCGAGCTCGCGTTCCGTGACGGGACGTGGAGCCGGCCTCGGCGCCGCAACAGCTTGCCGCCTCGGGGCGAGCGCGTCAAGGCGCGCGCTACCGCGCGCAGCTCTTCGATGGCGGCAGCTTCAGGAGCTGCTCCGGTGCCAATGAACGCCAATCGGGCGGATATTTCCACACCCGACGTAGCTCGCTCGCCGAAACGACGAGCAGGCACATCGCCCCGGCGGTGCCGAGATGCTCGCCCGCGACCTCGTGCACCCACCACGTGACGCCGTCCCCGTCCTTGAAAATCCGCGCGTCGCGCGACGCCGGCGGCGCCTCGTTAGGCGGCGCGGCCGACCCGCTGCCCGTCGCGGGCGTCTCCGCCGCGCGGCGTTCATCGAATGGAAAGTGCTCCAGGTCGGAAAAAGGCATTCGGACCATCAACCCGCGTCGGCTGGTGGGAACGAGGGGCACGTGCCTGGAAGCGCCAGAGGGGATACGGGGCGCGAACCGACACGCGGCGGCGGAGTACGTCGCTCCGTTGAAGATAGTTGCTGTAACCGTTCTCATGCGTGCTCTGCCGCACAGTCTGCGGGGCCGCACTTGCGTCACCGTGACTCGCGTTAGGCGACGATCTGACCGCGGCGCCGCTCGTTAGGTTCGGCCGTCCCCGCCCGCGCTCGTCTCGTCCCGCGTCGCTACTCGGGCTCGCGGTGCCGTGGTGGGGAGATCGCCTGCTCGCGTGGACTCGGCGAGTCGCGACGCGTCTTCGTCTTGCCGACATCCGCGTCGCGCCGAAGCTGCTCGGCCACGACGCGTACTTCCTCCAGCGCCTCGCGCAGCGCCTTGCTCATCTCCGCCAACGCGCGCTCGCGATGCGTCGGGCTCGGATCACCGGCCAAATAGTAGAGATTCGCGGCTCGGAGCTGAGCATGTCGCAGCCAGTCTTCAACCATATCTGGGGTCAGGCGCGGGAGGCTCTCCTCGCTGCCAGAATTCTCCTCTCTCACGCTCGATGCATCTCAGGTGGGAGTGTGTATGCTAGCGTGCATAACAACCAAAAACGTACGTAGCACGTGTCGTGCTCGTGCTGCTGACGGCAACCTGTTCCCGGTGATGCGCCTCGGATATCGCGCTATGTTGCTCGACGAAGCGCATCGCAACGACTCTCCTGGGGGATCCATGACCAGTGTCACGCAGTCTTCGCATGCTCCACCGGCCGTCGGCACAGTCGCGCCCGATTTCAGCCTGCCTTCCACCTCGGGAGAGCGCGTCACCCTCTCGCAGCTGCGAGGGAAGCAGGTCCTGATCGCGTTCTTTCCGCTCGCGTTCTCGCCGACGTGTACGGCCGAGCTCTGCGAGATGCGCGACGACTGGGGCGACTTCGTCGCGCGCGGAGTCGTGGTGCTCCCGATCAGCGTCGATTCGACCTACGCGCTGAAGGAATACAAGCAGAAGTACAACATGAAGGTCGATCTCCTCAGCGACTTCAAGCGCGAGGTCACTATCCTTTACGGCGTGCTCAACGAGGACCGTTTCTTCTCGAATCGCGCCTACTTCCTCATAGATGCGAACGGCACTGTGCGCTGGGTCCACGTCGAGGAGAACCCGTCACTTAAGCGCACCAATCAGGAGATACTCGACGAGGTTGATCGCCTGAGCTAGCAATTCGTTACCTCGGGGGGCGTTCGGTCATCTTGACCATGAAGCCAATGCTTCGGTCCGCCTCGAGCCCTCCAGACCCTGCCTCCTCGCCCACGCTCAAAGCGCGCTCCCGCGCCGCGCATCTCAGCCCCGACGTCCTCGACGCCGGGGCTTGCTGCAATCGCTGAGATCGCGTCCGCGCTGGCTACTGCGGAGTCCATAGGGGCCGTCGCACCCGGTGCACTCACGTCGCTCCAAAGCTTCTTGCACGCGGACGAGTGCTCCCTCTGGGTCGGACCGCAGGACGAGCGCTCGAGAACACCGCGCTTCCGCCTGCAACGCGCGTGGGGCGCCGGCGCCGATCGATTCGATGCGGAGGCGGTCGCCGCATTCCTCAGCGATGGCGATGACGCGAGCCGCGGCTTTGTCGGCGTGCGACTCCTCACCGGCCATCGCGTCCTTGGCGCGCTCATCGTTGCGCGCCGTGAGCCGCTGGAAGCAGACGAGCGGCTGGTCCTCTTTGCCGTCGCTGACATGCTCGCCGCGCCGCTGCGCGCGGCCGAGTACGCGCGGCGCCTCGAGAGCGAAGTTGTCGAGCGGACGATGGAGATCGAGGAGCAGCGCCGCTTCACCGCCAAGATCATCGATTCCTTGCCCGTCGGTCTGTATGTGATCGATCGCGAGTACCGCATTCAGGCATGGAATAGGAAGCGTGAGACGGGCATGCAGGGCGTATCCCGAGAGGAGGCGATCGGCCGTACCATTTTCGAGATCCTGCATCGCCAGCCGGCGGAGGTGCTCCGCGGTGAGTTCGAGGATGTCTTTCGGACCGGCCAGATGCAGCAGTTTCAGATCGAGTCGAGTGCGTCTGGTGAGCTACGCACCTACCGCATAACGAAGATTCCGATGCGCCTCGACGACACCGCCGTGACGCACGTCATCACCATCGGCGAGGATGTCACGGAATGGCGCGAGGCGCAGCAAGGCATCGCGCAGGCCGAGAAGCTGGCGGCAATCGGAACGCTCGCGGCGGGGGTCATGCACGAGATCAACAATCCGCTCGCCACCATCGGCGCATGCGCCGAATCGCTGGCGCTCACTCTCGCTGAAGAAGGAATCACTGCGCCGCGGCTTGCGACTTCGCTCCCCGAGTCGCTGCAACTCATCGAGCATGAGGTGCAGCGGTGCAAGGGGATCGTGGACGGCGTGCTCGACTTCAGCAGGCCGAAGAAGTCGGAGCGGGCGCTCCTCGACATCAACGGCGTGCTCGAGAAGACGCTCTTTCTTCTCAAGCATCATTCGCGCTTCAAGAAGCTCACCGTACAGCTCGAGACGCAACGCTCGCTGCCATTCGTTTCCGCCAGCGAGGAGCAGTTGGTCCAGGTCATGATGGCGCTCCTCATCAATGCCATGGACGCGATGCACGATCGGGGAACGATCGTGCTCCGCACCCGATCCGATGTCGCGCGTGATGCTGTCATCGCCGAAGTCGTCGATCAGGGCGAGGGTATTCGCGGCGCGGATCTGCAGAAGATCTTCGAGCCGTTCTACACGACGAAGCCACCAGGCCGAGGCACCGGGCTCGGTCTGTCCATCTGTTATTCACTGGTCGCCGAAAACTCCGGACGCATCGAGGTCGAGAGCGTCGTCGGAAAGGGAAGCGTCTTCCGGATCGTGCTTCCCGCGGCAACCGGCCAACCTTTGCGGGCAGCCGTATGACCATCGCCACTCCGTCGCACTCGCGCTCGATTGCCACGTCCCCCTCCCACTCCCAACCCGTCAAGGCACCGATGCCGGATCAGGGTCGCATTCGCGTCCTCGTCGCCGAGGACGAAGAGCACCTCGGCCAGATCCTCACGAGCTTCCTCGCGGGCCGTGGTCATCAGGTCGTCGCCGTCACCGACGGCCGTGCCGCGCTCGAGGCGCTCCGTGCCGAGAGCTTCGACGTCGCGTTGCTCGACATCGTGATGCCGGAGATGGACGGCCTCGAGGTTCTGCGCCAGGTGCGCGAGGAGCCCGATGCGCCCGAGATCATCATCATCACCGGCAACGGCACCATCGAGACCGCGATCACGGCGATGAAGCTCGGCGCCTACGATTACATGTCGAAGCCGTACCGGATGGCCGAGATCGACGTCCTCGTTAGGCGCGCGTGGGAGAAGCGCCAGCTCGCCAAGGAGAACCAGTACCTGCACGCGCGACTCTCGCGGGTCGACGGTGCTCCGGAGATCATCACCCAGTACGCTCCGATGCGGGCGGTGCTCTCCGTCGTGGAGCGCGCCGCGGTCAGCGACACGCCGGTGCTCATCGTTGGCGAGTCGGGCACGGGGAAGGAGCTCGTCGCGCGCGCCGTCCATCGCTTGTCGCGGCGCGTGGGTCCGCTCGTGGATCTCAACTGCGCAACGCTCGCCGAGAACATGGTGGAGATCGAGCTCTTTGGGCATGAGCGCGGCGCGTTCAGCGGCGCGGCGGCGAGAAAGTCCGGGCTCCTCGAGATCGCCGCGAATGGCACGCTCTTCTTCGACGAGATCAGCGCGCTCACGAGCAAGATGCAGGCAAAGCTGCTGCGCGCGCTGGAGCAGGGAAGCTTCTTCCGTGTGGGCGGTACGCAGAAGGTCGAAGTGAACGTGCGCCTCGTGTCGGCCACGAATCGCGATCTCGAGTCCGCGGTGCGCGACGGGCAGTTCCGCGACGACCTGCTCTATCGTATCAACACCGTCACCATCACCCTTCCGCCGCTGCGGCAGCGAGCGGTGGACATCCCCTTGCTCGCGGAATACTTCCTGTCGCGATTCGGTGCGACGGACGCGTCGTCGCTCGCGCCGGATGCGCTCGCCCTCCTGCAGGAGTATCAGTGGCCCGGCAATATCCGCGAGTTGCGCAACGTCATCGAGCGCGCCGTGCTGCTCGCGCGCGGGCGTGTGATTCGCGCCCAGGATCTACCGCTGAATCTTTCCGCAACGGCGGGCTCGCCGGCGTCGATGGTCGGCTCACAGCTCACCCTCGAGGAGCTGGAGCGGCGCCACATCGAGTCCGTGCTGCTGCAGACGAAATGGCATCAAGGCAAGGCCGCGGAGATGCTCGGTATCTCGTCGAAAACGCTGTACAGGAAGATCCGCGAGTACGGCTTCAAGAGACCGAGGAGACACTAGCGCCTACGCGGGACGCGGGGTGTGGGACGCGGGACGCGTCGAGGCTCGCGCGTGGCGCGCGTGATGGATGCGACTTAAGCTTTCGTACCGCTCCCTGCATTCCCTCGTCCCGCAGCCCGCGTCCCGCGCCCCGCACAACATGCGCATCCTCGTGATCGAAGACGATCCGACCGTTGGACAATACGTGAAGCGCGGCCTGGAAGAGCAGCGTTATGCAGTCGATCTCGTGGCGGATGGTGAGGAAGGCGAGCGACGCGCGAGCTCCGAGGCGTATGACCTCGTGATTCTCGACATGCGACTGCCGAAGAAGCCTGGTCTCGACGTGTTGAACAGTCTTCGCGCGAAAGGATTCGAGAAGCCGGTGCTCGTGCTCACGGCGCAGGACGCGGTCGACGCCAAGGTCGCGACGCTGCGCGCCGGTGCCGACGATTACGTCACCAAGCCGTTCGCATTCGAGGAGCTTCTCGCGCGTGTCGAGGCGCTCTCGCGGCGCCCCAAGGCGCTCGCGCCGCCCAAGCTCGTCGTCGGCGATCTCGAGCTCGATCAGAGCACCCGCGAGGTGCGCCGTGGTGGTGAGCTCATCGAGCTCACGCCAAAGGAGTACACGGTGCTCGAGTATCTCATGCGCCACAGCAGCCGTGTCATGAGCCGGACGCTGATCACGGAGTATGCGTGGGGCTATCACTTCGATCCCGGCACCAACATCGTCGACGTCGTGATCAACCATCTGCGCAAGAAGATCGACGCCAAGCACGTGCAGAAGATGATCACCACCGTGCGCGGCGTCGGCTACATGATCAAGGATTGATTAACGACACATGGCCTCCACCCGGACCCGCCTGACGTTCAGCTATCTCGTCGTCCTCACGGCGACGCTGGTGGCGTTCGCGGTTGCGCTCTACATCGCGCGTGGCGCGGAGGCGGACCAGGAGGTGCTCGAGCAGTCGGCCGCGCTCGCCGATGACGTCATCGCCACCATTCGCAACGCGCAGGCGAGCGGCAAGCGGCTGACCTATATCGAGCAGAGCGAGGCTGGACTCCCGACCATTCGTGCCACTCAGGAAATGGGTGAGCAGCTCGACCGGCATCCCGGCTACTTTCTCGTGCTCGACAGCCTCGGCCGTCTCCTCTTTTCCTCGAGCGCGGTTCGCCTGCTCGCGGCGGAGGACCAGTCCGAGCTGTACAGCGTTGCCTTTCAGCTCCGGCCGGGCGGCCCGGCGGCGCGACTGCCGCTCACGCGCGACTCGCTCATCCGCGGCCGACTGATGCTCGTGGCACGCCGAGATCCAAGCATCGGCCCGAACATCTCGCGCGTCGTCGGTGGGCTGCCCACCGATGTCGCCAACATCGCGCCGCAGCTCCTGCTCGGCACCCTGCTCGCCCTCGCGCCCGTCATCCTCATCATATCGTTAGGCGTGGCGTACTTCGTCGCCGGCCGCGCGTTCCGCCCCGTCGAGGAGCTGATCAACGAGGTCGAGGCGATCACCGACGGCCGCAGCCTCCATCGCCGGCTGCCCGTCGCGACGAGCGGGGACGAGCTCTCGCGCCTGTCGGCCACGCTCAACGCCATGATCGGGCGCCTCGAGAGCTCGTTCACCGCGTTGCGCCGATTCACCGCCGACGCGAGTCACGAGCTCAAGACGCCGCTCACCGTTCTTCGCGCCGACGTCGAGCGCGCGATGCATCCCGTCACGACGACCGCCGATCGCATGGTCGCGCTCGAGGAGGCGTTGCAGGAGACGGCGCGCATGGCCGACCTCGTTGAGAGCTTGCTCACGCTTGCCCGCGCCGACGAGGGGCGGTACGACCTGCACCGCGAGCCCGTTCGGCTCGAGCCGCTGGTGCGCGACGTCTTCGAAACGGCCGTCATTCTCGGCGAGGACGCCGGTCTCACGATCGAGTTGCCCGACTGCGAGGACGCGACGGTGCTCGGCGATCCGAATCGTCTGCGGCAGCTCTTTCTCAACCTCGTCACCAACGCGATCAAGTACACTCCACGGGGCGGGCATGTCGAGATCTCGCTCACGCATCGCAAGAACGACGAGGTGGTCCTCGGCGTTCGCGACACTGGCATCGGCATCTCCGCATCCGATCTGCCGCACGTCTTCGAGCGCTTCTGGCGCGCCGACCGCGTGCGCTCCCGGCGCGTGGCAACGGGCGACAGCTCCTGGGCGCTCGATCGCGGCGGCTTCGGGCTCGGGCTCTCGATCGCGCAGTGGATCGTGCAGGCGCACGGCGGAACGCTCACCGTGCAATCGCGCCTCGGCCGCGGCAGCATGTTCACAGTCGTGCTCCCTGCCGTGCCAGTTCCAGCTGAGGATGCTGGCGAGACGCACGAGCCCGCGAGCGCGGGCGCGCTACGCGACCCGGGCGTGAAAGCCGATTCTAACATCGACTTCACCGATTCTTAATGAACCGGACATTCCACTGTTAAGCAGCGAAAATACCTTTGACGACGAATAGTTCGCGCGGTTACACGTACCCGAACTACGGTCGCAGAGGACATGTTCGACAATCTCATCGAGTCGAGAGCAGCAAAGCAGAAACGCGCCGGAGGAATGATCTTCAGCGCGGTGCTGCACGTGGCGCTCATCACCGCGGCGGTCTACGGAACGCTGCAGGCGAAGGAGCAGCTGGAAAAACCGAAGGCGGAGAAGGTCGAGTTCGTCGAGATGAAGAAGAAAGACGAGCCGCCGCCGCCCAAGGAGGAGCCGAAGCCGCCTCCGCCGGACGTCGTCATGAAGGCGCCGCCGCCGAAGGGCTTCCAGGTGCTTACCGCACCCATCAAGATCCCCGACGTCCTTCCGGATATCGACCTCTCGAAGAAGGTCACCAACGAAGAGGATTTCTCCGGTAAGGGTGCCGCTGGTGGTATCGCGAAGGGCGTCGTCGGCGGAACGCCGCAGCCCGTGAGCGATCAGCCGTACTTCGAGTTCCAGGTCGAGAAGCAGGTCGCGGCGACGCCCGGCAACTCCGCGCCCCGGTATCCGGACATGCTCCGCTCGGCCAACGTCGAGGGCGAAGTGCTCGCGCAGTTCGTCGTCGATACGACCGGCCGTGCCGAGATGAACACCTTCAAGGTGCTCAAGTCCAGCCATGATCTCTTCACGAACTCCGTCAAGTCCGCGCTCGCCAACATGAAGTTCTATCCAGCAGAAGTCGGCGGCCGGAAAGTGAAGCAGCTCGTTCAGATGCCCTTCGTCTTCAGTCTCAACAAGTAAATCACCTTTCGGAGCACACCATGGATCTCTCGCTTATCGACCTTTGGCACCAGATGGGCAACTTTGCCAAAGGCATCGTCTTCGTCATGGCTATCATGTCCATCTACTCGCTGACCATCATGGTTCAGAAGTGGTGGAGCCTCCGGAAGGCGCAGAAGGAAACCATCAAGTTCGCGCCGGAGTTCTCGCAGTTCCTCGAGGAAGACAACCTCACGGAAGCGATTCGTCTCGCTGAGAGCTATAAGCGGTCGCACGTCGCCCTCGTTCTCGGTGGCGCGTTGCAGGAAGTGAAGCCTCTCATCCAGGACGGCTCGGTCACCGTCGGCGACATCAACTCGGCGGAGCGCGCGGTCGAGCGCAACATGCTCCTCGAGATCACGAACCTGAAGCGTGGCCTCGCCGTGCTCGCGACGGTTGGTGCGACGGCACCGTTTGTCGGACTGCTTGGAACCACGATGGGTATCGTCAACGCCTTCACGGCAATGGCCGCGACCGGCTCTGGTGGTCTCGCCGCAATCGGTGGTGGTATCGCCGAAGCTCTTATCACGACGGCGTTCGGTCTCCTCGTCGCGATCCCGGCGGTGTGGGCGTACAACTACTTCACGACCAAGATCGACAACCTGACGGCTGAGATGACCTACGTCTCCAAGGAGATGATCGACTATCTCATCAAGGGTGTGTCCGGTGAGTTCGGCCGCAGCCGTTTCACGCGTGAGTTCAATGCTTCCGGCGGCGCCGGTGGCCCGATCGCTCAGTAAGCCACCGACATTCCTGAGGAGGCTTTCCGATGGCAATGGCGCCCAGTAGTGGTGGTGGCGTGCAGGCGTCGCCGAACGTGACGCCGATGATCGACGTTATGCTCGTGCTGCTGATCATCTTCATGGTTGTAACGCCGGCACTGATGGCTGGCTTTACGGCGACGCCCCCGCAGGCGGTGAATCTGAAGGATCACCCCGAGGACGCGAATCTCGATCAGGTGCTCGGCATCGATCGCGATGGCAAGTACTATCTGAACAAGAAGCCGATTCGGACGGAAGATGTGGGTCCGATGATCAAGCAGATCTACGACGCCCGCACTGAGGACAAGATTCTTTATCTCAAGGCGGACAAAGGACTCGATTACTCCAAGATCCTCGACGCCATCGACCTTGCGGCGAAGAATGGAGTGCGCGTGACGGGGATGATCTCGGAGCAGAAGCCCGGCACCATCTCGACGGTTGCTGGTGACACGAAGGCAGCGGAGCCTGTAGGCAAGGCGCCGGGAGGGAAGCCGTAATGGCCATGTCGTCAACCGGTGGCGGAACGGGTCTCAGCAACGAGATCAACGTCACGCCCATGATCGACGTGTTGCTCGTGCTGCTGATCATCTTCATGGCGGCGCTGCCGTCGATGCGGAAGTCAATCGACATCCAGCTTCCGGATCCGACACCGAGCGTGCAGCCGGCGAACGCGAAGTCCGATCAGATCGTGCTGGAGGTGAAGCCGGGCGGTCAGTACTCGATCAACACGCGCGAGGTGACGGGGAAGGACAATCTCGCCCGCGAGCTGAAGTCGATCTACGATCCCCGTCCGGAGAAGATCATCTTCGTGAAGGGTGATCCGAAGGTGAAATATGCGGATGTCATCGACGCGATGGATATCGCGCGTGGATCAGGGGTGAAGGTCATCGGCGTTCCGCCGAAAGACATTCCTGGCGACACCAAGAAGTAGCAGTAGCGACTGTACCGAACGGCAGGAATCGGCCGCGAAAGTACGCGGCATCATACGGCGGGCGAACCTTTACGGTTCGCCCGCCGTATAATTTTCGGGCGTGAGGGCATATCGCCTGCCTTTCTGATAGTTGGTTTCATATGAGCGCATCGACACGTCCCTATCCCGTGGAATCGACGACTGCACCGAGCTCGTCGTTCGTACGGCGCCGCGAGCTTCCGGCGCTGGGGCTGCCTCGCGCCCGTGAGAACCGGCGCGCAAGCGCGGTGCTGTCGCTGCTGCTCCACGCGCTCATCGTTATGCTCCTCGTTACGCCATTCGCGGTGCATCACGCCATCGTCGAGATCGCTCAGGGAGCGGGCGGTGCGGGTCCGGCGGGTGGTGGTGGCGGCGGCCATGGCGGCACCGGTGGCGTTCAAACGCCGCATGAGCGGCTTCAATTCATTCAGGTGGCCCCACCAGCGGCCGCGGCAACGACGCCCCCTGAGCAGATCGTGCCGCCGACTCCCGTTCCTCCTCCCGAGCCCGTCAAAGTCGAGCCAACACCGACGCCGGTTGTACAACCAGAGGTGGCGGTCGCGCCACCGATCAAGGTGCCTGACGTCGCCGCCACGCCTGGTGTCGGCGGCGGCACCGGCCGCGATGGAACAAATGGAAATGGCCCCGGCACCGGCGGTGGCGTCGGGACGGGCGTGGGCACTGGCCGCGGTTCGGGCGTGGGCCCAGGCACCGGCGGCGGCAACCAGGCCAACTACCCGCCACGGGTAATGGAGCTCTTCATCCCTCCAATGCCGGTGCCGGACAAAGCGCGTCGATCACACATCATCGCGGAATTCGACGTGGACTCCACGGGGCATGTTCTCTCCTTCGATTTCACGCCCACCAAGGACGGGGACTACAACAAGCGCCTCCGCGAAGTTTTTCGCGGCTTCCGCTTCCGCGCCGGCACCACTCCCGATGGTCGCCCTCTGCGCATGAAGGCCCAGCTGACAATCGAGCTCCCGTAAACGACCCGGGCGCCTAGCGTCTCGCGTCGAATTACACGATTTTTCACGGGCTTCCGGCAGACCTCCCCGTCGGCAGCTTGATGATCGCAATCTCGTGCAATCACCAGGAGCTGAATGACGAGCGTGGCCGCCCCGAAGTCCCCATCGGGGTCGACGAATCCGCTGCAGCAAGCCAATCCGGAATTCGTCAAAGCGATGACCCTCACCGATGCGACGATGCTCGTCGCGGGGTCGATGATCGGCTCGGGGATCTTCATCGTCTCCGCGAGCATGTCGCGCACCCTCGGTTCACCATTCTGGCTGCTCTTCGCCTGGATCGTGACTGGTGTCATCACTCTGCTCGGCGCGCTCGCCTACGGAGAGCTCGCGGCGATGTTCCCTCGAGCGGGAGGCCAGTACGTTTTCCTGCGCGAATCGATGGGTCCACTCATGGGGTTCCTCTACGGGTGGACCCTTTTCGTGGTCATCCAGACGGGCACCATCGCCGCCGTCGCCGTGGCGTTCGGACGCTTCCTCGGTGTGCTCTGGCCCACGATCTCGCCCGCTCGTTATGCATGGTTTCCGAGCGCCGATCTCTGCGCTTCCTGGCTCGGCTGCACCGATCCGGCGAATGCGATCCAGCTCGGCCTCACGCCGCAGCGGCTCGTCGCGCTCCTGAGCATTGCCGTGTTGACCTGGATCAATCTCCGCGGCGTGCGTGAAGGGAAGCTCGTTCAGACGAGCCTCACGGTCGTGAAGACCGGAGCGCTCGCGCTCCTCATCATCGTTGGCGTTACGGTCGGCCGCAACGCGGCGGCGCTCACCGCGAACTTTCATGGCGGCCATTTCTTCGGTGCCGTCGATGTGAGTGGCGCGTTCGTCGTCGCGTTCGGAGCGGCGCTCGTCGGATCACTCTTCTCGAGCGACGCCTGGAACAACGTGACCTTCGCCGCCGCCGAGGTGCAGAACCCGAAGCGAAATCTTCCGCTGGCGCTCGTTCTGGGCACTGGACTCGTGACGGTCCTGTACGTCCTCGCTAACGTCGGCTACTTGAACGTGCTGCCGATGCTCGGGGATCCGAACGGCGCGACGGCCGTGACGCGGGGCATCGCCAACGCGACGCAGGACCGCGTCGCCACCGCGGCGCTCGAAGTGGTGTTCGGCTCGGCGGGGGCGACGATCATGGCCATTGCCATCCTCATCTCCACCTTCGGCTGCAACAACGGGCTCATTCTGGCCGGCGCGCGCGTGTACTACGCCATGGCGCGCGATGGCCTGTTCTTCCGCCGCGTCGGCACGCTCAACGAGCGCCGGGTTCCGGCGGCCGGGTTGATCGTGCAGTCCGTCTGGACGGCGCTCCTTTGCCTAACGGGGAGCTACGGCCAGCTGCTGAACTACGTTATATTCGCGGCGTTGGTGTTTTATGCGCTCACGACGATCGGCCTCTTCATCCTCCGCGCGAAGCGGCCAGACGCCGAGCGTCCGTACCGCGCGTTGGGTTATCCCGTGCTGCCGGCGGTGTACATCGCGTTGACGACGCTGGTCATGCTGTTGATTCTGTTGTCTCCGTCGACGCGGCAGGATGCGTTTCTGGGCCTGGTGCTCGTCCTGATCGGAATTCCCATCTATTTCCTCTGGCGCCGGGTGGAAAGTTCGCCACCCAGTGCTGCCTCACGAGCGTGAGGTGAGGGCGCGACGCGCCCTCGGCTGTCCCATCGAAAATCGAGATACGACTCGTCAGCTCTTCAGGAGAACGCGTAATGATGCCTTCGTTGGTGACCACTCTGCGTAGACGACTCTTCCCCGTGCTCCTGGGCGTGCTCGGAGCGCTGGCGACGCCGTTCGCCACGCCGCTGCTCGCGCAGGCCGCGGCCCCGCCGGCGTCCGCGGGCGGTGGTGAGGCGAGCCTCATCATCCCCGACCTGTCGTCGGTGAGCTTCCTGGGCGTGAACGGGCACACCCTGCTCATGTCGGGCCTCGTCGTCTGCGCGCTCGGGCTGCTCTTTGGCCTCACGATTTACACGCGGCTCAAGAACATGGCCGTGCACCGATCGATGCTCGAGGTCTCCGAACTGATCTACGAGACGTGCAAGACCTACCTGCAGCAGCAGGGGAAGTTCATCCTGCTGCTCTGGATCTTCATCGGCCTGATCGCCGCGGTGTACTTCGGGATGCTCGCGCCAACGGGCATCGATGCCACGACTGGCGTCGAGGGCCATGGCTACGCGCCGATCAAGGTCGCCGTCATCCTGCTCTTCAGTCTCGTCGGCATCGCCGGCAGCTACGGCGTGGCGTGGTTCGGCATTCGCGTGAACACGTTCGCGAACTCTCGGACTGCGTTTGCGAGTCTTCGCGGGAAGCCCTATCCCTGCTATCAGATTCCGCTCTCAGCTGGAATGAGCATCGGCATGCTGCTCATCTCCGTCGAGCTCGTGCTGATGCTGTTCATCCTTCTCTTCATCCCTCGCGACTACGCCGGCCCGTGCTTCATCGGCTTCGCGATCGGTGAATCGTTGGGCGCGGCGGCGTTGCGTGTAGCCGGCGGCATTTTCACGAAGATTGCCGATATCGGCGCCGATCTGATGAAGATCGTCTTCCGCATCAAGGAGGACGACGCGCGCAACCCCGGCGTGATCGCCGACTGCACCGGCGACAACGCCGGCGACTCGGTCGGCCCGAGCGCCGACGGCTTCGAGACCTACGGCGTGACGGGCGTGGCGCTGATCACCTTCATCCTGCTCGCCGTGACCAGCGCGACGGTGCAGGTACAGCTCCTCGTGTGGATCTTCATGATGCGTATCGTGATGATCATCGCGTCCGGCGTTTCCTATCTGCTGAACGAAGCAATCGCCAAAGCGCGGTACGCGACCGTGGACCGAATGAACTTCGAAGCGCCGCTGACATTGCTGGTGTGGTTGACGTCACTCGTCTCGGTGGCGCTCACGTACATCGCCTCATATGTGCTGATCAAGGACCTTGGCGACGGCAGCCTCTGGTGGAAGCTGTCGACCGTGATCACCTGCGGCACGCTCGCCGGCGCGATCATTCCGGAGTTTGTGAAGGTCTTCACCTCGGTGGA
>Ga0136846_1209060_pt1 | contig 49881 bp, 39 predicted proteins | sample HopSoiMetagenom2_FD_96841 | JGI IMG/M metagenome (GOLD analysis project Ga0136846, IMG submission 96841) | Grasslands soil microbial communities from Hopland, California, USA - 2 Assembly 2016 (version 4) | ecosystem: Environmental > Terrestrial > Soil > Grasslands | place: USA: Hopland...
ATCCCTTTGCCCCCTTCTTCTTCGTCTTGCGGTGACGGCGGGGCTTTTCGTGCGTCCCCTTCTTCAGGCAGATCCCCTTGTGCTTGTAGTAGCCCTTGCGGCAGTACTTGCGGTAGGAGACGGGCGGGTTGCCCGCGCCTTTGGCCAGGGTGGCGAGCGATGGGTCGGGGGGAACCGCGGGCAGGACCTGGCAGGCATCGCCTTCGCAGGGGATCTGCCGAGCGGGTTCTGGGAAGCCGCCCCCGACCTTTGCGTCATAGAGGTCCATCGAGCCGGGGTCGGTTCCCACCAGGCTCGCCTCGGTGAGGAAGTAGGCATCGGTGCCGTCGGCCGATGCGGCGGCAAAGGAGGCGCCCTGGGGCAAAGCGCCGTTGGAGAGGATCGAGATGCAGCCGGCAGCGGCTTTGCAGCTGCCTTCGCCCTGTGCCTCCCACTGATAGGCGTCGGGGACGCCTGTGCCGGTGGTCGGGTTTGAGTTTGAGTCGGCGGTGACCAGGGCGTCTTGGCTTGTAAAGAAGACGCGCTTTGCGTTGGAGCTGAGCGCCCTTGGCTTGTAGGGGGCGTAGGAGATGCCGTTGGCGTAGGCGCCGGGGATGGTGGAGGAGCCCTTGGGCTTCCTGGTCGCCACCGGGTTGCAGGAGGCGCAGCGAAGCGCGGGGGTGGCGGTCTCGTCGTACAGGAAGAGCTCTGTGTCGGGAAGGCCTGTGACTTTGTCGGTGTTGTCGTAGCCGGTCAGTTTGGCTTTGGAGGTGAAGAGGAGTGCTTTGCCGTTGGAGGAAAGGCGCGAAACTCCTGTTGCCGGTGGCCAGCTGGAGGGATCGGCAGCGGTTTCTCCCGCCGCGATCGTCGTCGTCGTTTCTTCTCGCCAGCGCTCGAGGCCGGCGGTGTCTTGGAAGTAGACGGTTGCGCCGTCTGGCGAGGCGGCCAAAATGCCTTTGACGCCGCTTGCGATCGCGCTTTGCGTTTCGCTGGCGGCACTGTAGCGGTGCAGGGCTCCGCCGACCGTGTAGTAGGCGTAGGCGCCATCGGTGGAGGCGGCCTCAAAGGAAGCTGCGCTGCCGGTGGTTTCTGGCAGGGCCTTTGGCGGCTGGCCCGGTTCGTAGAGGTAGAGCGGGCCGTCTTCCCGCTGGTAAGCGTAGATGCGGCTGGCGTCTTTGGAGATCACTCCGGGGCCTTGGGGGAGCTTTGAGCCGGGAGTGCCGATCAGGGTCAGGTTGCCGGTGGCCTTCTTCCAGAGGTAGAGGTTGGGCTCGGCGCCCCCGCAGCCGTCTGTCGCATCGTCTGTCAGCGCCGAGCAGCTGCCGAGCACGACCGCGCTTAGGTCAGGTGTTGCACCTTCGAGCCTTACTTCGAATGTCGCGGGATCGAGGCCCCGGCCGGCGATGTCGGCTTCGCCGATCAGCGCTTCGAAAGAGGCACCTTCGCGCAGGTAGTAGTCCTGGAAGCCGGCAGGGGCGTCGGTGCCTGGTAGCGGCGGGTTGGCCACCGGGCATTCCGTCGCTTCGCCGCGGCAGCGATCGCCGTTCAGCATCAGCGCCCTGGAGAGGTCTTGGGAGAAGATCCGGTAGGGCACCCCCTGGTCGGTGAAGTGAAAGGAGTCCGAGAAGACCGGGGTGGTGATGTTCTGGGCAAACCAGCCGCCGGGGGTGCGGGTGCCTATGTATTGGCTTGCGATCGGAGCTCCCGTGCCGCCAGCGAAGGAGGAGGCCGAGGAGTAGGTCACCGCTCCGCCTTGCGCCGCGGCCTGAAGCACGCCGCCTTTGGCGATCGTTTCCGGCGGGTCGACTCTGCCGCCGTTCTTCTCCACCGGCGAGACCATCTCCCAGCCCCTTGCGTCGGGCAGGGCGGCCTGGGCGGAGCTGGCCAAGGCCGCCGCCAAGAGCAGGGCGCAGGCGCCGCCGCCCATAAGGACGCGGCGGCGTCTATCGCGAATGCTCATCCGGTCTTCTTGCCCTTGGGCTGTTTAGCCGTGGTGCCTCGCGTGGCCCTTGGCCTTGCGCGCGGAGCCCTTGCAGCGCGCCTGTAGGGGCGGGGTGGCTTCGAACGTGCGGCCGTTGTGGGCGGTGAGGGCGGCTGTGGCTTTGAAGGGCCGGGAGCAGATGTCTCTGCTGTTTTGCAAGAGCCCCTTCTTGGCCCCCTTCATCTTCAGCACCACCCTGGTGATCGGGGCGTCGGGGACGAACTCGAATGTGGTGCGAATGCCGCCTTTGACCGAGTCGACCCTTGCTGCTGCTTCGAGGTGGATCGGCAAGGAGGCCGGGCCCCTCAGGTCCATCACCAGGTCGGGCAGTTCGTGTTCGGAGGAGCGCAGGTAGACGTTGCCTGTAAGTGGGGAGTCAAGCAGCGGCGTTTGCGCTGTGACCTTGCCGTAGATCGATGCTTTCGGGCATTGGTCTGCGGCGAACTGGACCCTGGTGCAGACGGTGCCGATGTGGGACTGATCGAGGAACTCCGATTTGGGCAGGGCGACCTGCACGCTTTGGGTGTTGGCGTCGCCCGGGCGGGGGCGGAAGACCGCGGTCAGGGCCGGGTGATCGCCTCTTTGGGTTCCGCCTTTCAGCTTCAAGGCGAGCTTGGGTTTGTAGCCGAGCGCTGCGCACTCGCCTACCTGGAAGCGATCGGAGACCGCAGCCGTTACGCCGCCGGTTCCTTCGATCAGGCCGTTTGCCGACTTCGGCTCACAGCTGGTCGGGTTGAGCGCAAAGCCCTGGCGGTCGAGGAGCACCCTGATGTCTCTGAGGTCCAAGGGGATGCCCGAGAGCGAGGTCGGGATCGGATCGGAGACCGCGTGGGCCCTTGCGGTGCGCTGATCCAAGCCCACCGGGACCCGGACCAAGACGTTGCCGAGGTCAAAGGGGCCGGCTACGGCGGGGGTCAGGACCGCGAGGCTGAGTGGGGCGCCTTTGTAGGGGCCTGCCAGGTAGGCCTTGCCTGTGCGCACGTAGAAGGGCGAGCCTGAGCCTGCTCCGGCTTGCACTGTGCCGATCTGGGAGTTGGCCGGACAGCTTGGGCTGGCGATCTGCGCCTGGCCGGTTCCCGGGCCGGTCGGCAGGGCGCCGAGGGCGGAGTCCGGGCAGGTGGCGACTCCCGCCAGCTGGGCGGAGAGGCCTTCGGGCAGGTCGACCGAGATCCGGGTCAGGTCCGGCGCCCCGGGGTCGTTGGTCACCTGCGTTGCGAAGGTGGCGAACGATCCCGCAAGCGCCGTCTCCGATCCGGCGTGGAAGCCCGGTGCGAAGGGCTTTTGGCCGCAGTTCTGATCGAGGGTGAATTCGCTGTGGCCCTTGACCGGTTCTGTGCCTGACCAGGGGGTCAGTTCATAGCTGGTCGCGTAGGTGCCGCATTTGTCTGGGGTGGTGATCAGGCCCCTGTTGCCGCCCTTGAAGTGAAGTTCGAGGTCTTCGAAGGGCTGCTGGGGGTTGTCGTCGAAGGTGGCCGTGATCTGGCCGGTGTTGGGGTCGACGTCGATCTTCGCCGCGACCTTCAGTGTCACGCCCTGGCCGCTTGCGACCAGGTAGCCGGCGAACATCGAGTGAAACGGGTTGTCGTTTTGCTTGGCGAGGAAGACCCTGGCAGTCAGCGGGCCTTTCAGCACCGGGGTGTGGATTTCGCCGGTGGCGATCTTCGAGGAGTCCGGGCAGCGCGGTTCGGATTCGTCGAAGCGGATCGTGCCGCCCTCCTGCTCGGCCTGGGTGGCGACGCCTGAGCTCCCCTTCACCAGCTCTTCGATTTTGGCGTACGGTTTGTAGCCTTCGAGTTCCTGGCTGGTCGTGATCTCCGGCACGTCGTCTCCGGCGAACCCGCCTCCGAAGGCGATCCTGAAGACGGGCCGACCTTGGAAGTTGGCAAACCGCAACCCGCCGCTGACCTCGATATCGCCTGCGGCGATGCCCGGCAGGCTTTCCAGCGCCGCCTGGACTTCAGCAGCGTCTGCAGCAAGCGGAATCGGCGCGGTTTCTGAGCCTTCGAAGCCGAGCTTGTAGGTGCCGCCTTCCCCCAGAACGGCGAGGCGCTGCAGCTCGCTCTGCGAGCCGCCGACCTGCGCAACGTCCGCTGCTCCGAGCGACCCGATGAACTGGACGTTCCAGGGCCCGCCCGCTCGCCCGCTCACGGAGACGTTGCCGACGCCGACGTTGGGCAGCCCTTCCAGTGCTACCTGCACTTCGGCAGCGCTTGCGTACTGGGGGAGCGGAGCGGTGCTCTTCCCTTCCAGGGAGAGCGCGACGGGCGCCCCGTGGCCGCCGATGTCGACCAGCTGCCGCTCGTTGCGGTGCAGCCCAATCTGTTCCTCGCTGCAGCTGCCGAGGCCGTCGGCCGAGGAGGCGTTCAGGGTGACACCCTGCGGCAGGGTAACAACCGCCTTCTTCAGGTCGGCGGTCGCTGCCCCTTCGGGGTCGCGGAGACCATCCTGGGGAATCAACAGGTTGACGTCCAGGCCACTCGGGCTCGCGGGACTGCGAGTGGTGGGGTTCAGCGCCATCGTCGGTTCGAACGACACAGATTCGCAGTCGGTGATTTCGCCCATCGGGTCGATCGCGTAGTCGAAGGCGTTATAGCGCTGGTAGGTGTCCACCGCTTGCTCGAACTCAATCGGCCCGCAGCTGGTCGGGTTCGACATGAAGGCGGTCGGCGGCAGGCCGCTGGGGCGGGATATCGGTTCACAGTCCGGCAAATGCCCGCTGTGGCCGCACCGAATCAATTCGGTCCAGTCGTACCGTTCCAAATTGTGGCTGGGGTCGGTCGGCACGCCCCACAGTCGCGTAAAAGTTGCGGTCAACGGAATCAATGCAGGTGCGTTGACAACCGTCGCGGTCAGGGCATTGTCGCGCATCGGGTCGACCTTGATGTCGATGAAGATCGGATAAAGGACCCCGACGAAGCCGAGGCGGGCAACGACGTGGCTGTCGCCTCCCGGCGCTTCGAGGTTGTAGACCGGCTCGTAGTATTCGCCCCCCGGGATTTCGAGGATCCCGGAGAGCCCCGGGCTCAGCAACCCGACCTGGGTATCGAGTTCGCAGGAGGGGGCGTTCGGATCCCCGAGCAGCCTGACTTGTTCGAGGAAGTCGGCTGTGCTGCAGGCGGGAAAGGCCGCGGGGTTGCCGATCAACCCTGGTGGCAGCATCTGGCTGACGTCCCGCGCGCTCGCCCAAGGCTTGTTGCCACCGAAGCTTGGTTCGGTCGGGCTGCCTTCGAATGTGAACTTGGTTTCGAAATCGGCGTGCCGACCTGCCTGCAAGTTCACGAGCGACGCACTGGTTTCGAGGAAGCTGAAGTCCTCGGGGGCGGCCTGCACGGACACCGCCGCGGCGGCGGAGAGGGCGAGTATCGCCAGCGCCGCAACCGACGCGAGGAGGCCGCGACGGCGGCGCCTGCCCTGATTCTTGTTCCCCGACTGCATCTGATTCGCCTCTTTTCTTCCGTTCTCGTCCCTCGAGGTTCGCTTGCCTGGCCGCCGCCTCATCGCGCCGCCCTCCGGTTGGCGCCGCCCCGCCGATGGTGGTGGCGCCGGCGCTTGACGCAGCGTTCCCTGCCGTGGCGCTCCTTGCCGTGGCGGACCACGCGGCGCCTGCCCTTGCCACAGTGGATCCGCGATTTGACGTTGCCGCCGCCGTTCAGCGAGGAGCTTGCGACCTGCGGTGGCGCCGGCGCTGCAGCCGGCGCCCCCTGGCAGACGTCGCCCGCGCAGGGCTCGGTGACCCTGCTCTCAGGCGGCGGGAAGCCGCCGTTCACGCGGGCGTCGTAGATGCGGATCGCGCTGCCGTTTTCGTCCTCCGGCAGCAGCTGCTCGCGGGTGGTGAAGAGGACGTTGCTGCCGTCGCGCGAGGCGGCGAATAGCGAGCTTTCGGCACGGCCCTGGCCGGTCGAGATCAGGGCGACGCCTTTTCCGGCCTGCCACCTGTAGACATCGCGCGCGTGGTTGACATCACGCGGGACCAGAGCTTCGGTCGACTCGAAGAAGACCGTGTTGCCGTCGTTGCTGAGGTTGTTAGGCGCAGTCCGGGTCATTGCTTCGTACCGCAGGAGCTGCGCTTCACCCGTTGCCGGGCCGCTGCCGGAGCCACAGGAGACGCACGTCAGCTGTTCGGTGTTGGCGTCGTAGCGGTAGGCCTCCTCGCAGAGTTCGAGTTCGCCGTCGTGCTCTTCGGTTTTCGTGCAGGTTTCCGGCGTCGCCTCGGTGTTGTCGAAGGAGCTGAGCTGCGTGGTCGCCTCGAACGTGAGGACGCTGCCGTCGGGGGTCGAGCGGGTGTGATTCATCCCGCGGCCATGACCGAGACCGAATTTGTATGGCCCGACCGCCCCCGTCCAGGTGATCAAGCCCGCTTCCCCGAGCCGGAAGCTCGTCGCGTCCTCGCCTGAGATTTCGGCGATCAGCGTGGTGCTGTCATCGGCGCGGTTCCAGACGTACAACTTTCCGCTCTTTTCACCCCCCGTTTCGAAGGTGCGGACGAAATAGACGTGGGAACCGTCCTGGGAGACGTTGACGAAGGCGGCGTCGCCCGTGTCCGTGATCGGTGTCGACTTACCGCTGTCTAGGTCGTAGGAGTAGAGGTCCGCTGGTAGTGCGTAGAACTGCTTAATGGGATCCGAGTACCTGTCCGCATAGAACAGGTGGCCGTTGTAGATGCCCGCATAGGTGAGGCTCTGCGCCGGCATCGAGGCCGAAGCCGAAGGCACGGCTCTGATGACGTAGTTCGCATGCGAGGATCCCCCGAGCGCCACCACCCCTCCGATAGCGTTCGTGGCGGTGAGGCGGCACTGCACCACCTTTGCGAGATCTTCTGTCGTGAGGGCGTAGCTGGAGTCGGTCGCGCCGGGGATTTCGGTCCCGTTTCGCAGCCACTGGTAGCTGAAGGTCGGGCGGCCGCTCCAGCTGCCTGCTTCACAGAAGAGGCTGCTGCCCACCTGTGGGCTTCCCGAGACGCCTCCGCTGGAAAGCTGTTCGGGCGGTTCGGGTGCAAACGCAACAGCTGGGCCGTAGACCGAGACGTTGGCGCTGGCTTGTGCTGCGACGAAGACGTGCGTGTTGGAGCCCCTAATCGCGACGCCCCTGCCGTTCAGTTCGGTCGTCGAAACGCTACTCGCGCTTGCGGCGCCCGAGGCGTCAAACTCCGTGAGTTGGGATCCCGTGAGCGCGTAGACATGGCCGCTGGAGGGATCGACGGAGACGGTCCTGACCCCCGAGGAGATTGCGTATTTAATCGCGCCGGTTGAGCCGTCGAGCTTTGCGAGTTCGCCTTCTCCTCCACCGTAGGAGTCGACGAAGACGAAGCCGGCCGTAGGCCCTATGCCGGCGGCAAGAGTGCAGGCTTCGGGATAGCTGAAGTTGGCGCTGTTGTCTGCGGCGGTAGGCGGATTGGCGCTGGGCACGTACTTGTGCACGAAGCCGCCGCTGTCGCTGGCGTAGACGTCTCCGTTGGGGGCGACGGCGACGCCGCAGGCCCTTTCGGAGAAGTGAAGCAGCGATCCGTCGGCCCCAGCCCCTTCCTTGTATTCGTCGAGCTTGCCCAGGAAGGCGCCGCTGGAGGCGAAGATGTCGATGCGCGATTCTTCTTGGGTTCCCGTGGCTACGTAGATGTCCCCGTTGGTGGCCGTGCCCGAGTTGTCGACCGCAACCTGGACGGAGCTCCTGCGCCGTTCTTCCGCGCTCGGGAATCTGATCGCGCCTTCCGGCGTTTCGCTGATCACGTTCGTGCCAAGGGCCGAGAAGTTGTCTGGCGTGCCGTCGGGCTTAAAGCGGGAGATCGTGCCGGCTTCGGGGTCGACGACGAGCAGATCGCCGCTTGACTGGTCGACCGCAACGCTTGTCGCATAGGAGAAGCTCGGCTGTGCGGCGCTGCCGAAGGTTTCGAGGAAGGGGTGGGTTTGCGCCGTCAGTCCCGAGGAGAAGAACATGCGACTGGAGATGGCTTGCGCGGCGCCGGCCGCGTTGGTGGCGTTGACGCGGCACTGCAGCGTCTTGCCTTCGTCTTCGGCGGCAACCGTGTATGTGTTCGCGGTTGCGCCAGCGATTTCCGCCCCGTCGCGCAGCCACTGGTAGACGAAGCTGGGGCTGCCACTCCAGGTGCCGCTGGAGCAGCTCAGTTCGTCCCCCGCTTCGAGTGCGTCGCCCGGATCGGTCGAGTTGGCGATCGCCGGACCGGAGGACGCCTGCGGGTATGGCAGCGTAATTGAAACGGAGTTGCTGTAGACGACGGCAGCCCCGTCGCCGTTGGAAACCGCTTTGCGGCATTGGAGCGAGTGGCCCACGTCGGCTTCGGGCGGGGTGTAGGTGTTGGCGCTCTGGCCGGCGATTTCGGTGCCATCGCGGAACCATCGGAAGGCGTAGGTGGCGCCGGTGACGTGGAAGTCAGTGCCAATGCAGGTGAGTTGCGTACCCACCGCCGAGGCATTGCCCGACGGGCCTATAAGAGCTCCGTCGAGCTGACGGACTTCCGGCGTTTCGGTTTCCTGGTAGGGCTCGACCAAGCGAGTAATGCTTGTCTTGATGCTCTTGCCTTCGCCATTGCTTGCGGTCACCTGGCACTGCACGACGGCTCCTGCGTCGCTCGCGGCCACCGTGTAGCCGGCGCTGGTCGCGCCGCCGATCGGCGAGCCGTCGCGCAGCCACTGGTACGAGATCGTCGCCGTCCCGGGTTCGCCTATGCAGGTCAGTTCTTTGCCGACGACGATGCCATCGATGCCATACGGCTGCACCGCTTCCTGAGTGTTTCCGTTGCGGCGGACGAAGATCGGGCTGCCGCCCCAGTCGGTCTGACCGGAGCCACCCAATTCAAACGCCACTTCGCTGCCGTCTTCGGTGGCGCCTAGCCAGCGCGCTTCTTCCGTCGACGGCTGGTTGCCGGGCAGGAGCGAGACGACCTTGGTGGGGCCGCCCGGGGTCCTGTCGTAGAGGGTGGCTCTACCTTCTGGCGCTGCCAGCGGCTCGAGATGCTTCTTGGAGACGAAGAAAACGTGCGTAGCGTTTTCCGTGATCATCTTGCCGGCGTTGTATTCTTCAAGGCCGGGTTCGAAGCCTGGGTCGTCGCCAAGCGATCCTCGCGCCAGCGGTTCGAAGCCGCTTGGGGTGCGCAGCATCTCGACCTTGGATTGGCCGATCCAGGGCTGCCAGAGGCTCGGCGTAGGGCCTGCCGCCGCTGCAAAGAAGTAATCGTGGTCGGGCGAAGCCGCGCCGGGCCTGCTCACGTCGGCCACCTGATCGCCGCGCACCCCGACCAGCTCCGTTTCCCAGCCTTCAGCGGTCCGCTTGGCCCGATAACGGTCGATGTCCCCGGTCCCGGGGTAGCCGGTGAGCGAGCCGCTTTCAGTTTGGAACAGCACGTCAGCGTTGCTCGGGCTGATCAATTCGATGTCGCCCGGGCTCGGCATCTCGTTGATCGGCCCGTTGCTGAAGCCGATCGGAAGCCCCCCTGTGTAGCGGGGAGAGACGAGCTCGTAGGCACGGCAGTCCGGGAGTTTGGCCGAAGGCCCGGTACGGAAGACTTCGTTGGGGCAGGTGTCGACGGCGCTGGCGGGAGGCGCACCAATTCCCAGGAAAGCCACGAGCCCGAGCACGATGAGGCAAGCCAGGCCGAGGCGGGCCGGGCGACTATCGGCTGCCTGGATCGGTGCCGCGGGTGATGCCTTCACGTGGCGTCTCACGTAGGTCTCTCCTTGTCCCGTGAGCCCCTCTGCCCGCCGCTTCCCTTTGCGGCTTCCGCGAGGCTCGGTTATGTCCCTGTACTTGCCGTTCCCTGAATCGACTTGCGAGGTATGGCTAGTTCCGAGAAGTTGCTAGCTGTACCGGCAAGTTGCGCCAGTGAAGCACCCCTCTGCAGGGTTGTCAAGGGAAGTTCCCAAAAGAAAATGGGCGTTCCCAGAGGCGTTCCCGAGAGGGATATGCGGGTACCGAATTAGCCTGGCAGCGAACGGGCGAGGCGAGCCGCTTGCCCAGCCCCGAGGTAGGGCGCGAGGATGAACTCGGCGAAGTCGGGGAGGAGATCCTCGAGCTGCGCGGCTTCGCCGGCGGCGACCTTGCGCGAGGCGAGCATGACCAGGGCGCCGATTGTTGACTCCTCGGTGCTCGGCGGCAGCTCCCGGCCTCGCTCGCGCTCGCTTCGGCCCTGCTCTAGGAACGGGACTGCCTCGTGAACGGCCTCATGGAAGCGAGCGGCGACCGCGGGGCTGGCGCCCTGCGATTCGACCAGGCAGAGGCGGGCGAGCCCTGGCTCGGAGGCGAGGAACGCAAGCACCGCGCCGGAGGCGGCGATCGCCTGCCGCGGCCAATCGAAAACCGGCGCGATCGCCTCTGCCGCCAGCTCGCGGATGTGACCGACGACGACCTCGAAGGCGGCCAGGAAGCACTCCTCCTTGCTCTCGAAATTCGCGTAGAAGACGCGGCGAGAGACCTTCGCCGCCTTGGTGACGTGGGTGATCGTCACCGCCTGGTAGCCGTGCTCAGCGACCGCGGTGGCGAGGCCCGCGATCAAGCGCTCGCGCTGGTTGTGGGCGACCTGCTCGCGGCTGAAGCCGTGGCGGCCGGCGGGAAGGGGGCCGAGCTCTGCCTCTGCCATGGGCTACCGGGTCAGGCCGACGCCGACTCGCGGCCGCCGGCCTCGCGCGCCGCCTCGTCCTCGCCGACGTAGGGACGCAGGAGGAACTCGAGGCTCTCCGGCAGCAAGGCCCGGAGCTTCGCCTCTTCCCCCGCGATCAGGCGCTGGTTGATCACCCAGAGAACGCCGCCGGTCAGGGTGTCCTCGAGGCTGTCCGGCAGCTTGTCGCTGCGCGGGTTGAGCTCGCGGCCCGGACGCAGCAGCGGCGCAAAGCGCTTAAGCGCCGCCTCGTGACGCGCGGCCGCCTCCGGACCCGCGGTCGGCGCCTCGACCAGGCATGCCCTGGCAACGTCGGGGTGGGCGGCGACCTGTTCGAGCAGCGCCCCCAGGCCTGCCCCGACCTTGTCCGGCCAAGGCCCGTCTTCGCGGTCGTAGGCTTCCTCGACCACGTAGGCGGTGCGCTCGAGCGCCGCGTCGAGCAGGGCCAGGAAGGCCTCCTGCTTGTCGGCGTAGTGCTTGTAGAAGGTCGCGTAGCCAACTCGGGCACGGCGAATGATCTGCTCGATCGTCGTCTCGGCGAAGCCCTGCTCGGCGACCAAGCCCGCTGTTGCCTCGAGAATCCGGCGGCGCTGGTCGGCCGCCGACGCGGCGCGGCTGACCGGCTCGGGACCGGGCGGCTGCCGGGACGCCTTTCCAGGCAATGCGCGCACGGAGTTAGGATAGCGCGCGTTCCCATTGGTACGAAGGCAGTATATGAAGTGGTGCGAGTTCCCAAAAATGGGCTAAGGTACCCCGAGTGAAAGCGTCACCGACACTGCGAGCAGTGAGGTCATGGGATGAGGCCATCTCGCAGCGTGCGGCGGATGAGGGAGCGCTGGAAGCGATGCTGCTGAGCGTCGGCGCGAAGGGATACGACAAGGCGACGGTGCAGGAGGTGCTCGAGCGCAGCGGCATCTCCCGCGATCGCTTCCAGCGTGGCTTTGGCGGCAAGGAGGCCTGCTTCGCGCAGGCTTACGAGATGGCGGCAGATCGACTCTGCGCGGAAGTGCTCGAGGCGGGCCGCGAGGCCGAGAGCTGGCGGGCGGGCTTCCGCGCCGCCCTCGCCACGCTGCTGCGCACGGTCGCCGAGCAGCCGTTGCTGGCCAAGGCGCTGCTGATCGAGGTGCGCGCCGCCCGCGGGCAGGCCTGGGTCAAGCACCAGCAGCTGACCGAACGCTTCGCCCGCGCGGTCGACTCCGCTCGGCGCCAGCCAGGGGCGAGATTGACGACGACGACGCTCACCGCCCAGTTCGTCGTCGGCGCGATCGAGGAATCGGTCGCAGCCGAGATCGGCGCCGGCCGTGCTGCAACGGTCGAGCGGCTGCTTCCGGACCTTGCCCACCTGGCCGCGCTCAACTACTTCGGCGAGGACGAGGCCTGGCTCGAGCTGCGCTCGCCGGACCTCGCCACGGCCGAGACCGTCGCGCCGGGCGAGCCGATCGAGTAAGCGTCAGGCCGGCTCCTGGGCCAGCTTCGCCGCCTCGGCGCTGCCGACGTATGGAGTCAGCGTGAACTCGACCAGATCCGGCAGCAGCTCCTCGAGCTCTTCGGCTTTGCCGGCGATGATGCGGCGTGAGATCAGCGAGACCATGCCGCCGACGAGGGCCTCCTCGGTGGTCGGCGAAAGGCGGGCGAGAACCTCGGGTGGGCGACCCTCGCGGCCGCTCTGGAAGTAGGGGACGAAACTCTGGATCGCGGCGTCGTAGCGCTCGACCACAACCGGGCCGGCGACCAGCGCCTCGACCATGCAGAGGCGCGCGAGGTTCGGCTCGGCGGCGAGAAACTCGAGCATCGCGCCGATCCCGGCTTTGACCGCATGCGGCCAGTCCTCGGCGCCCTCGAAGGCGGCGGAGACGCGACCGCGCAGCTCCTCCATAACGGTGTCGTAGGCGGCGACGAAGCACTCGTCCTTGCTCGAGAAGTGCTCGTAGAAGGTGCGGCGCGAAACGGCCGCATGGCGGGTGATGTGGGCAATCGTCGTTCCCGAATAGCCGTTTTCGGCAATCGCCTCGGCGAGGCCGGCGATCAACCGCTCGCGCTGGTTGTGGACGACGAACTCGCGCGGCAGGCCGTGACGACCGGGCGGGAGGCGTGCCAGCTCGGGCGGGTAATCCTCGGCAGGGACGTTGGTCCCGCCGGATTTACCGGGGGAAGATTTTTTAGCCACATCCCGACGATATCGCGCTGGCGGGTCGAAGCCACGCGCCAGCTCGGCCAGTCCCGCCTCGATACCCAGGTAGGGCATCACCGCGGCCGATAGCAATTGGGGAACGAGGGCGGGCAGCTCGTCGGCCTCACCGCGTACCACCTTGGCGTAGACCTGGCCGTAGGCGGAGCCGGCCAGCGCCTCGGCGGTGGTGTGCGGAACCGACTCGGGGTCGTCCATCTCGTTGCGACCGGCATCGATCAGCGAGGCGATCACCCGCATCGTCATGTCGCGGCGGGCGCGGGCGGCGTCGCCGGCGGCCAGCACCTCGACCGCGAAGGAGGCCCGGCTGGGAGCGCTGCGCAAGTTCTCGACGATCTCGCAGGCGACGGCACGCAGGCGGTCAGGCCATTCTTCCTGGCTGTTGAAGGCCTCGACCATCTCCCTCATGCAGCCCTCGTTGATCTCCTGCCAGGCGGTCAGGAAGCAGTCGTACTTGCTGCGGAAGTGACGATCGAAGGCGGGTCGGTCGAGGCCGGCCCGGTCCAGAATCAACTCGATCGTGGTCTCGGCATAGCCGCGCTCGGCCGCGATCTCGATCAGGGCCTCGACAATGCGCTCGCGCTCGGGACTGGCCGCGCGCTCGCGGGTCTCCAGGTCAAGGGGCACTAGGTCATGGGACCGCCGATCCCTGCCCCTGGCTCAACCCGCAGTGGGTGTTGACGGTTGCTCGGCGGCGATCCGCTTGGCTGCCTCGGCGCCGAGGTAAGGAGTGAGGGAGAACTCGACCAGCTCTGCCAGCAGGCTCTCGATCTGCTCCGCCTGTCCCATGATGATGCGCTGGTAAAGGATCCAGAAGATGCCGCCGACGATCGTCTCCTCGAGCGTCCCCGGCAGCTCCTCCCCCTTCGAAGAGACCTTGCGGCCCATGCGGAAGAGCGGCACGAAGGCCTGGATCGAGCGCTCGTAGCGGTCGACCGCGGCCGGACCGGCCGAGAGCGCCTCGACGATGCAGGTACGGGCCAGCGCCGGCTCGGTGGCTACGTAGTGCAGGAAGGCCGCGAGGCCGGCGTTGACCCGGGCCGGCCAGGTATCGACCTTGCTGGCGGCGTCGACGACGCGGCGCAGCGCCTCCTTGACCGCGAACTCCGAGGCGGCGAGGAAGCAGTCCTCCTTGGAGGAGAAATTCTCGTAGAAGGTGTTGCGGGCGATGCCGGCGCGGCGGACGATGTCGGCAACCGTGACGGCCCGGTATCCCTTCTCGACCGTCTCCTCCGCAAGTGCCGCGATGATGCGGGCTCGCTGGTGCTGAGCGATGAACTCGCGGGGCAGTGGATGGCGCCCCGGCGGCATTCTGGTCGCTTGGGGAGCACGGTCGGGCACGAACGCCAGAGTACCCCTATGGGTATCTGATTCCAAGCTGGACGTATTGACCAGATACCGCTACAGTACCGGACTCCAGACAACCCGTTCCCTTGATCGAGTAGAGGAAAGGTCAGATGGGAAAGCAGGCCGCACCCGAGGTCCAGGCAGGGGCTGAAGGGACCGCCGCAACGGGGAACGTTTCCCCACAAGCTCCCGCACTCAGACTGGTGAGTTCTCCGAAGCGTCAGAAGATCCTCGAGGGAATGCTCGAGGTGGTCGGCACGAACGGCTATGACGCCGCATCCGTGCGTATGGTGCTCGATCTGACCGGCCTCTACCGGCAGGCCTTCTACGACGAGTTCGCCGACAAGGACGCCTGTTACCTGGAGGCTTTCGACTTCGGCGTGACGCGCCTGGAAGCCGTGGCGCGTGCGGCCGCGGCGGCTGAAGAGAGCTGGCAGGGTCAGCTTCGCGCTGGCCTGGCAGCCGTCCTGGCAGTGCTCGACGCTGAACCCGAGGTGGGCCGCGCCCTGATCGTCGAGGTGCACGCGGCGGGGCAGGAGGCGCTTCAAAGACGCTCCCAGGCGATGAAACGAATCACCGATTTCATCGATTCGGCCAGGCATGCCTCCAATGGGGCCGGATCGCCACCGCCGATCGCCGCCGAGGGGATCGTTGCCGGTATGCATGCGGTGCTCCACGCCCGGCTGGCAACAGGCGAGGAAGGCGGCTTTCGGAAGCTCTTGCCGGAGTTCATGTACTTCGCCGTGCTGCCCTATTTCGGTGCCGGGATGGCCAGCGCCGAGATGCAAGCCGCCAAGGCCTGAGCGGTTGGACAGGGCGCGGGTACTGCCCTACGCTGAGTTGCGTGGATTCGCCACCTACTTCGAATCCAGATCGAGCCCTCAGCGGGCGCCACGGCTTGCCGCGGGCCTACCTGGTCCGCTCCCAGCGGGAGCGGCTGCTGGAGGCGATGCTGCGAGTCGCCGCGGCAAAGGGCTACGAGGCAACCACGGTGACCGATGTGATCGAGGTGGCAGGAGTCTCCCGGGAGGCCTTCGAGGAGATGTTCGGCGACAAGCCGACCTGCTTCCTCGAGGCCTACGACGCGGTCTTCGACGTACTCGTCGCCCACGTCACCGCAGCCTTTGAGTCAGCGGCGAGCGAGCCCTGGCCGGAGCGGATCGCCGCCGGCCTGGATGCGCTGGTCGGATTGCTCGCCACCGAGGCCGACATCGCCCGTCTCTCGATGGTCGAGGTCACCGCTGCAGGCGACGATGCCCGAGCGCGCTACCGCGCCGCGCTGGCGCGCTTCACGCCCTTTCTCGAGGAAGGCCGGGAGTACTCCAATCAGGGTGAGGAGCTGCCGGCGGATACCGCGCGCTTCGCGATCGGCGGCGCCACCTCGATGATCTTCGATGAGATCCGTGCTGGTCGAGGCCCGGAACTGCAGCGGATCCTGCCCGACCTGGTCTTCGCCGTGCTGATGCCTTACCTCGGCCCCGAAGAGGCTGAGAGCGAGATGCGCCGCGTCACCCGAGGTACATAGAGCCGGGAGTCCGGCTCAAACGCCTTTGCCGTGACGGCCGGCGCCATCAGCAAAAAGCTTTGCTCCTTCGACCGCTACGTGAAGAGTCTCGCGGCCGAGCTCGTGCTCCAGGGCGATGCCGTCGGCCAGGGGCAGGCCGAAGCCCTCGATCGCGGCGCGGCGGTCGGCGAGCATCGTCTCTTGCGGAAATGCAGCGATCCGCTCCGCCAATTCCAACGCCCGTTCCAGGTGCGTCCCGGGCTCGACGACCTCGTTGACGAGGCCGATCCGCAGCGCCTCCTCCGCCTCGACCGGGCGGCCGGTGAGGATCAGGTCAAGCGCCCGACCCATGCCGAGGATGCGGGGCAGGCGCTGGGTGCCACCGTCGACCAGCGGCACGCCCCAGCGACGCTCGAAAAGGCCAAAGGTCGACCCCGTGGTGGCAATCCGAAGGTCGCACCAGAGCGCCAGCTCGACGCCACCCGCCAGGCACCAGCCGTCGATCGCGGCGATTGCCGGCTTGCCCGGAGTCAGGCGGGTGGGCCCCATCGGACCGTGCGGGTGATCGACGTCGAGATCCATCGCCTTGAGGTCGGCGCCCGCGCAGAAGGCCTGACCGCCGGCGCCGGTGAGGACGAGCACGCGGGCGGCCTCGTCGGCTTCGAAGTCCTTCAACCCCTGCCGGAATGCCTCCGCGGCGGCGGCGTCGATCGCGTTGCGCCGCTCGGGCCGGTCGATCGTCAGCACACTCGCGGCGCCGACCCGCTCGTAGCGAAGCTCCCCGCTCATCGTTCGATCCTCGCACAGGCTGGCCGCAACATCGCTGGGAAGATGGGGAGCGGGCGGGCTAGTCGCGGCGGCCATCCGGGTCTCGCGGCGACGCCCAGCTCCCGGGTGCGCCCCGGCACGCGCGGCGGTCGAGGGCAGGTGCTCGACGGCCGGACGAGACGCTAGGCGCCTCCCCGGACGCCATGACGCTGACGTCATGTTTCGTCTCGCTATCCAAGACAAACGCGACGTCACCTTTTAGAGCACGAAAAAGCGACCGGTGGTGGGGCTCGGTTGCCTGCCGCGTGCGTAGCCTTCGCACACTGAAGCTCGTCGCGCCACCTCCGAGACGTGCTCCGCTTGGCTTCCGCGGACCGCGTCTCTCCCAGTCGCACGATCAACTTAGCGCGAGCGCCTTCGCGGTGGAAGGGGGGTGACGTAAACGTTCCCGCAAACTGCATGGTTTCCCGCCTCGCGCCTGGGGCGGCTAGATTGCCTTTGTGCGAATCGACCAGATCATCGCCTCCAAAGCACCGACCTTTTCGGTCGAGCTCTTCCCGCCGAAGACGGAGGAGGGGACCGAGGCGCTGTACGCGACGGCGCGCTCGCTGCGCGAGCTGGAGCCGGACTTCGTCTCCGTCACCTACGGCGCCGGGGGGTCAACTCGGGAGGGGACAGTCGAGATCACCCGGGCGCTGAAGGACGACCTCGGCTTCGAGACGATGGCGCACCTGAGCTGCGTCGGCGAGAGCGCCGAGGGCATCGGCGCAACGCTGGATCGAATCGCCGCGGCCGGGATCGAGAACGTCTTTGCGCTGCGTGGTGACCCGCCGCGGGGGCAGGAGGACTTCGTCCAGCCTGAGGGGGGCCTCGGCAGTGCTGCCGAGCTCACCGCGTTCATCGCATCGAAATGGGACTTCACCGTCGGCGGCGCCTGCTTTCCCGAGGTCCACCCCGAGGCTCCCGACCTCGAGACCGATCTCGCCTATCTGAAGACCAAGGTCGACGCCGGCGCAACTTTCCTGATCACGCAGCTCTTCTTCGACAATCAGGTGTACTTCGACTTCGTGGCCGCGGCGCGGGCGGCGGGTATCGACGTGCCGATCGTCGCCGGGGTGATCCCGGTTGCGACCTTCGCTCAGACGAAGCGGATCTGCAACCTCTGCGACGCCTCGATTCCGCCCCGCCTCGAAGCGGCGTTTGCGGCGGCCGGCGGCGACGAGCGGGCGGAGTTCGAGCTCGGTGTCGCCTATGCCGCCCAGCAATGTTCGGAGCTCCTCCTCGCCGGCGCTCCCGGCATCCACTTCTACGCGCTCAACCGGGCGCCGGCGACGCGTGCGGTGCTGGGCGCGCTGAAGGCGGCACGCCCGTGGGACCGGCGGCGCGACGACACGGGCGACCTGGCCAGGTCTCTCTGAGTAAAATGGCGCGGCCTCATGGCTAACCGCAGGGACGAAGAGAGGGAGCGACTCCGCCAGGCCAGGCAGGAACGCGAGAAGAAACAGTCGGGTTCCGAGCGGCGGCGCTTGCTGATCGGCTACGGCGTGGCCGGTCTCGTCGGCCTTGCCGTGCTCGCCGGGATCGTCGCGATCGTCGTCTCCGCCGCCAACAAGAACGACAGCGGGGAATCCCACATCAACCAATCCTCGGGCTCGACCAACGGCGTCCAACCCGACGAACGCTCCGGAACGACGCCGCCGTCGCCGAAGGTGACCAACCTCGACGAGGCGGCCAAGAAGGCGGGCTGCGACCTGCGCCTCAAGCTTCCCGAAGAGGGCCACAATCACATTCCGCCGACCGCGGCGACGCCCGAATACAAAACCAATCCGCCCACGTCCGGCAACCACGTCGAACCTCCCTACCAGCAGGCTGACGGCGCCTACAAGGAAATGCCTCAGGAAATCGACTTCGTTCACTCGATGGAGCACGGCCGGCTGGAGATCCAATACAGCCCGGGCCTCTCCGAAAGCGCGCAGCTGGAACTGATCGGCCTCTACGACACGATGTACGGGGCCACCTTGCTCTTCCCGAACGAAAACATGCCTTATGAAGTGGCCGCCACCACCTGGCGCAACCTGATCGGCTGCAACGAATACAAGGGCGCGATCACCCTCGACGCGATCCGCGACTTCGGCGCAAAGACCTGGGGCCACGGACGCGAGCCCGTCGCGGGCTTCGCCTTCACCGGCCCGACGCCGGAAGAACCGACGATCAAGTAGCGCGGTAAGCGGGGAAGAAGCCGCCGGCCTCGCGGCCCCCGGCAAGACGCAAATACGCCTTTGTGTCGCAGACGATCTCCGAGGTGGACCAGGGCAGCTCGCGGTTGGCGAAGCCGCGCTTGAACTCCTCCAGCCGGTCACCGGCCGAGATCCCGCCGCCGAGATTGAGCGGCAAACCCTGCTCGGCGGAGAGCTCGACCAGGGAGGCAACGACGTTCTTCATCGGCGAGTCGCGCAGATGGGAATCGATGCTGCCGCTCAGGTAGTAGTGGAGGTAGTCATCGCTGCGAACCGCGATCGAGGCCGCGGCGATCTCGCCGTTGGGAGCTTCGGCGAGGGCGAGCCACGCCTGGCTCGATTCGAGGATTCGATCGAAGTAGGCGGCCGAGAAGAAATAGCGCTCGCCGGCGCCGGTACGGCGCATCGTCTCCTCGTAGGCGGCGAGAAAGCCGCGGCGCTGGGCTGCGGTCGTCTCGGGGCCTGAAAGCAACTGCAGCTCATAGCCGCGGCGCAGGTTCTTATTGATCTGGTTGCGATCGCTGGAGCGGCTCTTGGACGGCAGCCTGGGGTCGGCGATCTGGACCACGTTGCGCTCGCTGGCGCCGCTGAGAGGAGGAGCGCTGAGGGTGTGGCGGATGAAGACGGTGACGAGCCCGGTCGGAGAAAAGTCGACGGCCGCCGGCTCGATTGAGGTCCCGCCAGGCGCTGCAACCCCCGGATACCCATAGGGCGAGATCGCGTCGAGCTCAGCCCCGGCCGTACGGAACGTGGGTTCGGAGTCGACATTTCCTCTCGTCGGGGAGGGAATTTCGCGGACGATCAGAGGCGCCAGCAGCTCCACGTCGTCGGTCGCTATGCGCAGGGTGTGGGTGACTCCTTCGGCATCGAAGAACGGGCGCGAGCGGAAGAACTCGTCGCTGACCGCCGCTTCGCCGCGATCCTCGATCAACTCGGCCTTGGCGAGCGGCTTGCTCACGAGAGGAGGTCGGCGGCGGCGACGCGGAACTCCTCGGGAAGAACGCCCCAGACCTCGCAGTCGTCGGCCGGCGCGCCATCGCGACGCAGGTGAGCACGCATCGTCCCCTCGTGCTTCCAGCCGAGGCTGGTCACGGTCTTCTTGGCTATCTCGTTGCGAGCGGGGATCCGCCCGTAGACCCGGTGGGCGCCGAACTCGTCGAAGGCCTTGGCGATCGTCAGCGCCTCAGCGCGGCGGCCGACGCCCTTGCCCCGCACGTCGTCGCCGATCAACGCTCCAAGCTCGGGCGCAGTCTGGCGAAAGAGCCCGTAGAGGGCGGTGAAGCCGACCGGCTCCGCATAGTCCTCGACCACGATCGCGTACTTACGGTCCTCGCCCGAATCGTCCATCGCCCGCCCGACCCAGGCCTCCGCTTCAGCAAGCGAGAACCCATCCCGCTGCTCCATCAGCGAAGCGGTCGCGGCCGGGTTGTTGAACCAGCGGTGCACCGCGGCGGCATCGCCCGGCTCGAAGCTGCGCAGGCTTACGTGGGGAGGCCGATCGTTCACGGCGAAAACCCTACGGCCTCCGCTCTCCCCTTGGGCGTAACGCTTATCCGTGAATCCCATGAAGGGCGTTACGCCGGTGCCATTGACCGGGCGTAACGCTTTATCCCCCTATTACGTGGACAACGCGTTGCACCCGGTCAGTCCGGGGCAAGACCGTGGCCCGTTATGAGCAGCCAAAGAGTTTTGAGCAGGATGCGGGCGTCGAGGGTGGTGCTGCGGTGCTCGACGTACCAGAGGTCGAGCTCGATCCGCTCCTCCCAGGGGATGCCGGCTCGACCTTGGACCTGCGCCCAGCCGGTGATCCCAGGGCGGACGTCATGACGGTGATGCTGGCGGGGCGTATAGGCGACGACCTGGGCCGGAATCGTCGGGCGGGGACCGACGATCGCCATCTCGCCGCGAAGGACGTTGACCAGGTTGGGGATCTCGTCGAGCGAGGTTCGACGCAGGATGCGACCGGCGCGGGTGACACGGGGGTCGTCGCGGGTTACGACGGTGCCGACGCCGATGGGGTCGGAGCCGGGGGTCATCGTCCGCAACTTCAGCATCTCGAACTCCTCGCCGTCCCGACCGACTCGGCGCTGCCGGTAGAAGATTGGGCCGCGGCTCCCCAGCTTGATCGCGAGCATGCCCAGCGCCATGAAAGGAGATAGGACGATGAGCGCGAGCGCGGCGATCAGGATGTCGAAGGTTCGAGGCATCAGCTCACTTCCGATGACCCGTGCGGCCAAGCAGATCAAGTGCGCAGGGAGCGTGGCGTGCTCTGCACGCGAGCGACCGAGGACGCCGATATGCGCCGGCCACATGTGTCATCGGGTCCCTGGGGCCTTCTCCCAGGCCGCTGGAGGGCCGTGGCGGAAACGATCCCAGAGGCCGGCGGCGATCGAGAGTGTGGTCATCGCGTAGTAGCGGGCGACCCGCAAGAGGCCGAAGCTGAATTGGCCGCCGAGGATCGCCGCCGCGATCAGCGCCAGCTGAAGGCCATAGGTCGCGACGTAGACGCCGCCATGGCCTAGCAGAGCGAGGTTTGCGACGAATGCGATCACGTGGAGGAAGGGGGTGAGGTAGCGCAGCAGGCGGTGTGAGAGAAGCTCGAAGGCGTAGAGGGGCGTGTAGCCGCGCGGGGAGATCATCCGTTCGCCGACGACGATGTCCCAGATGCCGACCATCATCCGCCGCTTGCGGGCGAACTCGCCCTGCAGGGTCGGCACCATCTTCTCCTCGGCGCAGGCGGCCGGGACGTAGAAGGAGCGCAGCTTGCGCTTGGCCAGGCGGAAGGGGAAGGAGAGGTCGTGGCTGCCCGAAGGAGCGAGGGGCAGATACGCGCCTGAGCGCACGGCGTAGATCGCGCCGTTGCCGGCCGTGACACCGGCGAGAGCGGACTCCATCTCGCGCAGCTTCATCTCGTAGCGCCAGTAGGCGCCCTCGAGGTTGTCGCCCTCGGCGTCGAGGAAACTGACCTGACCGCAGACGTAGGCGACTTGCCCGTCGGCGAAGGGCTCGACGAGGAGGCGCAGGGCCTCCGAGCGCCAGACGCTGTTGGCGTCGGAGAAGGCGAGGATGTCGCCGGAGGCACGCTCGGCGGCCGCGTTCTGGGCGGCGATCTTGCCGCCGCGGGGGAGCTCGAGCACGACGTCGGCGCCGGCTGCACGGGCGCGCTCGGCCGTTGCGTCGGCAGAGCCGTCAGAGGCGACGATCAGCTCTAGCCGCTCGCGCGGGTAGTCGAGCGCGAGCGCGTTGGCGACCTTGTCCGCGATCACCTCCTCCTCGTCATAGGCCGCGACGATCAGAGAGACGCGCGGCAGGTCCTCGTGGGCGGTCCCGGCCTCTCTCGGGCGGCGGCGCAGGGCAAGCAGGAGGCGCAGGACAAGCGCATAGCCCAGGTGCGTATAGACGATCAGCGCGGCGCAGATCCAGAAGATCACGGCAAGCATCGGGCGATTATCGGCTTCCGTTGCGCTTTATGCCCGCATGGGGTCGCTGAGCCGCACGGGAACGTGCGGCAGACCGTCAGTCAGCCAACTCCTCGTAAAGAGCGAGGGTTTGGGTAGCGATTGCGTCCCAGGAGTAAGGACCCGCCGCGGCCTCCGCCGCTGCGGAACCGAGCCGCGCCCGCGCTGCCGGATCGGCGACCAGCTCAGCCAGCGCCTCCGCCAGTGCACCGGCGTCCTCGGGCGCGACCAGGCGGGCGGCGCCTGTCGCGGCCACCTCGGGGAAGCCGCCGACCGAGCTGAGCACAAGTGGCTTGCCGAAAGCGAGGCCGGTATAGAGGACGCCGGACTGCTCGGCGTCCCGGTAGGGAAGGACGACCAGATCGGCGCGGCGGAAGATCGCCGGCACCTCGGCGTCTGCGATGAAACGGGTGACGAAGCGGACTCGACCCGGCGCCCCGGTCGCGAGTTGACGCAACGGCTCGATGTCCATACGGGGATTGCCGACGATCCACAGCTCGGCGCCCTCAAGCTCGCGGAAGGCCTTCAGCAAGGTGTCGAGCCCCTTATAAGGGCGCAGCAGCCCGAAGAAGAGGATCACCGGTCCCTCGGCGCCCTCCAGCTCGGCCGGCAGGGGGCTCTCCTTGGGCTGGTCGGCGAGGTAGTCAAAGGCGCCGTGCGGAATCACGCGGACTTGGGCAGGGTCGAGGCCGAGCTCGTCGCGGAGCCTCGCGGCGCCGTGCTCGGAGTGCACGACGACGGCATCCATGCTGCCGAAGAGCCGGCGCGCACTCGACAGCTGGCGGCGGCTGGGCTGCGGTGGCAGGACATAGTGCGCCGTCATCACCCGGGGGCGCCGCGATGGCAGCAGCCGCGCATCGACGGCCGGCATCGTCAGCCATTGGTAGTGGACGACGTCGGCGTCGAGCTGGCGGCGCAGTCGCAGCATGTCGGGCAGGTGCTCTGCGGCCTTGAAGAGCCGGCGCCCTGAGGCGTCGAGGCCGCGCTTGGCGCTGCGGCGGTAGAAGAGCTCGCGTACTCGATAGCCCTGCGGCTCGGGCACCGGGCCGTAGAGGAAACGGCTGGTCAGCAGCTCGACCTCAGCGCCGCCGCGGGCGAGCGCCGCGGCGAGCGCGCGGTCATATGGTGGCGTGAACGCCGAGGGGTCGACGAGCTGAACCTTCATCTGGCGCGTGGCCCCCTAACCGCGTGCGTCATCCAGGTGTCCGGGGGTTCGGGGGTCATGCGCCGACGATTATCGTGACCCCGGTGGCGCCCACACTCTCCTACTGCGTCGTGAACACGAATGGCCGCGAGTACCTGCTCGCCTGCCTCGCCGCAATTGAGCGCACCCACCCGGCTGGGATCGAGCGGGAGATCCTCGTCCTCGACAACGCCTCGACCGATGGCTCCGCCGAGGCGGTGCGCGAGCTCGGCGGCGAGATTCGCCTGATCGCACTCGAGCGCCGGACCGGCAAGGCGGAGAACGACTCGACCCTGATGCGCGAGGCGACCGGTCGTTACTGCCTGCTGCTCAACGAGGATTCGGAGTTGCGGCCGGGCGCTGCGGAGGCGCTGGTCGAGGCGCTCGACACCGACCCCAAGGCCGCCGCGGCGACGCCTCAGCTGCTCGATTCCAGCGGCGCTCCCGTGGCCTGTGCCTGGCGCTTCCCCGGCGTCGGCACCGCCCTGGCGGGCGCGCTCTTCCTGCACCGCTGGCTGACCGTGCAGAGCAAGGGGCCGATCACCCGGCGGGTCGACTGGGGGCAGTCGAGCGCCCTCCTGGTCCGCCGCCAGGCCGCCGCCGAAGTCGGCTACATGGACCCCGAATTCTTCGTCTACTACGACGAGTGCGACTTCGCCAAGCGCCTCGCCAAGGTCGGCTGGAACAGCCTCTTCGTCCCGGCGGCTGAGGCGATCCACCACGACCAGCTCTCCACCGACCTGGCCAAGGGCCTGCCTCGGATCGTCGAATTCCACCGCAATCGAGATCTCTACATGCGCAAGCACCATCGGTGGGCGGCTGGGCTAGCGGTGCGCGTCCTCACCTCCTGGTCTTACGCGGCGCGGGCGCTCGCAGCGACGGTCCTGCCCCACCAACCGGCGAGCGTCCACTGGGCACACGCTCGTCAAGCGCTTTCCCCAGGACATGGCGAAAGCCTTCGTGAACGTGCCTCCTCAGAGGCGTGAGTCCTCGTCCATCTGCTCTGCCTCGTAGGTCTCGGAGACACTTCCGTCGACGCCGGCCGCCGCCGGGCGCAGCGAGCGCAGCTGGGCGGTCAGGACGCCCGGCGTGCGCAGGGTCGCGAGCCAGCGGCGCTCGCCGGACGTGAAGAAGCCAGTTGCGAGCAGGGCGAGTGGATAGCTGAGCCACAGAGCCGTACGGGCGAGCAGACCGGAGAAGCCCTCGGTAGGTAGAAGAAGCTCCCCCAGGCCGACGATCCCCGCGGTAACCGCGACTACGCGGGCTAGGCGCGCCCATTCGTAGGGCACTGGGAAGAGGCGCTGGGTGAAGCCGTACATCAGCACCAGCACAACGAGGTAGGAGGCGACGAGGGCGATGCCGGCGCCGACGATTCCGAGCGGCGGGACGAGCGCGAGGTTGAGGGCGATGTTGGCGGCGAGGGCGGCGAGGGTCGCTGGGAAGTTGAACTCGGTGCGGCCCGTTCTGCCGAGGATCACGACGAGGACCATGTATAGGGCGTAGAGAGTGACCGCGGTGGCGATCAGGCCGATCACCTCATAGGAGCCGTAGAAGTCGGGAGCGGCAAGGGCGCGGACGAGCCAGCGTGAAAGCAGCCACATGCCGGCGACGACGAAGGAGCAGCCGGCGACGAACAGGGTGACGACGCCGGCGTAGACGCCGCGCGCCTCGTCGTCGTCGCGAATCGAGTAGGCGAGCGGCGGCCAGGCGAGCTGGAAGCCACGGACGAGCACGTTGACGCCCTGGGCGAACTTGACGCCGAGCGAGTAGAGGCCCGCCGCTGGTGGGCCAGCCGTGTGGATGATGATGAGTCGATCGACGAAGTTGAGTCCGTAGAGCGAGAGCTCCGCCGGCATCGTCGGCAGGCCGAAGCGCATCAGCCGGCGCAGCAGGGGCAGTTCGAAGCGCAGCGAGAGACGCTTGCGGTGGACCCAGATCAGGCCGAGGACGAAGGCAGCGCCGCTGATGTAGCTGCCGAGCAGCAGGCCGCGAGCGCCCTCCCCCGCGCCAACGACGAGGACGACAGTCAGCGCGATCGCCGAGAGCACGCTGAGCATCGTGGTGACGAAAAAAGCGCGGGCGCGCTCCTCGAGCCGGAAGAGGGTGAGCAGGTACTCGAACATCGTCGAGACCCAGAGGCCGCCGATCGCGATCCGGCCCAGGTCGGCGGCTGGTTCGGTGAGCAGCAGCTCGGAGATCGGCTCGGCGAAAGGCAGGGCAACCAGCGCTGCCATCGTGGCAAGCCAGAAGAGCGTCGCAAAGGAGGTCGCGACAACCCGGGCGGGATCCTCACCGTCCTTGTAGTAGAAGCGCAGCAGCGCCTCGATCAGGCCGAGACGGACAACGATGCTGGCCGTGACGATGCCGGCGAAGATCACCTCGGCCTGGCCGTAGTCGGTGGTTGTCAGGTACCGCGTGTAAAGCGGCAGCAGCGCGACCGCGATCAGCTTCGAGACGATGCTCGCCGCCGTGTAGGCGGCGCCGGTCGTCGCTAGGCGGCGGAGGTATCCCGACACGCGCTGACCCTAGCCCGGCCGATCGGCGGCCGCGAGCGAAGCGCCTGCGGCAAGCAGGAACCAGGTGATTGGGTCCTCGAAGAAGCCGGCGTAAGCCATCGTGTGGACGATCAGGGCTCCGAAGGTTGCAAGAACTGCCGCACGGCCGATGGATAGGGCGGCGGGCCCTGTCGCGGAATCCGCTCGGCCGAGCAGCGAGCTTCGGAGCCCACCGGCCATCGTCCACAGGGCTGTCAGGACGAGAGCTAGGTAGGCGGCTATGCCGAGGATGCCCTGCTCGGCAGCGATCGTTATTGGCTCAGTGTGCGAGACCGAGACCGGGGCTTTGTGCGTCTCTACGTGCTCGCGATAGGCCTTTGGGAAGCTTCCCGATCCGTAGCCGTAGATCGGCCGCTGCGCGAAGAGGTGGATACCGCCGGAGACGAGGTTTGCCCGGCCGCTGGTGTCGATGTTGATGCGATCGAGACTGGCCCTCCCGCCGGTGAGGAGGACCACGAGCACACCAAGGACGACGAACGCCCCAACGGCTGCGAGCGTCCAGCGCAAGCTCCACTTCAGAGCCGCAAGCACCGCCAGCCCTGCGAGAAGCGCAGCAAAGCTCGATTGCGAGAAGGTTGGAAACAGGCCGAGCCAGAGCACGAAGACAAGCGCCGTGAGCAGCACCAGAGTCTTCCGTTCGCGTGCCCAAAGTAGGGCGCTCATCGCCACGACCGCCACCAGGGCCAAATATCGCCCGTAGACGTTCGGGTCCCAGAACACCGAGTTGACCCGGAAGTAAGTGTGGAATTCATTCGACCGGATCACCTGGTCGTTCCAGAACAAGCTGCGGCTGAAGTGCTCGACCGAGCCGACTACGACAAATACAGCCGCCTCGATCGCAACCACCCAGAGGATCGAGGTCAGAAGCTTCTTGTCCCAGCTGACACCTCGCAACAACCCGTACACCAGGGAAAACGGCACGAAGAAGAAACACACGTTCTGCAACCCCTTCGAGAAATCGGGCGAGTAAAGCACTTGCAACGCATAGAGCAGAACGAATCCGGCGAGGACATACCGCAGCAGCGTGGGGGGGTCGATCTGCGTGCGGCGTCCTGTTTTTCGCACAGCCCCTTCAGCGAGAGACGATCGCCGCCCGGCGAAAAACCCAGCGCCCAGATCGACCCCCCCGCGCTGCTGCCACTCGCCAAACGCAGCGGAGAGAACCCCCCCAGCGATCACCAGGTAAAGCGGCACCAGGAGGTTTGCCGTGTCACCCCCTGCGTGCAGGGGCACCCGGAAAGGCAGCGCCGCAACGATCGCCAGCGGCAGCAGGATCGGCCAGCGCCTGAAGACATACGCCAGAACCACCGCCGCCGCGACTCCAAGCAGCGCGAGCGCCGCCAGCCGCGACGTGTGATCACGCAGATCGACAATTTGGTGGGAGTGCCACTGGTCGCCGAGTATCAGCGCCGGGAAGAGGGCGAGCGCCGCCAACATCGCGCTCGATCGCATCCGACCCGCCGGGAGCAGAATCGTTGCGGCCGAGGCGACGGCGGCCAGGAGGACCCCTGTCCCTGCCAGGAGGTCGCTCACCGCGCACCTTCCTTGCCGGTGAGTGTCAGGCAGAGGTCGCGTGTTTCCAGCGGGTTCCTCTGCGCACGGTGCAATTTGATCGTCCCCGGTGGCACGAGGGTCCGTCCCTGCCCGAGCAGTTTCACCCGCAGCTTGTAGCGGCCGGGAGGAGCGATGCCGTCGTTGCGCATATGCCCGTCCCAGTAGAAGGTGTGGAAGTGGTAGCGCTTGAGGTAGGTGTCGCGAGCGAGGGTGACGATCAGCTTGCCGCCCGGCTTCACCACCTGGACGGTGCCGCGGTCGGACTGGGTCGTGCGGAAGCGGATTCGCTCGCGGTCGAACCGACAGTCGCGGTTGGGAGTGAAGGCAGCGGCGGTTACGGGCTTTGCGCCTGGCCGCGGCGGCTGCCAGCGTGAAACGAAGGTGACCCGGTCGAGGACTAGGGGGTCGCGCTTGAGCCGCTGCGACCAGGCGAAAGCGGCGACTGTGGCGAAGACCAGGAGGGCGAAGACCAGGGCGGCCCAGGCCTCACCCCGAGGTCTGGGCATTGTCCTCGCCGACGATCACCGCGACGGGCGCAGCGCCGGAGACCGAGGCGATGTCGGCGCTCATCAGCCGCACGTCCGAGATCCCCAGCACGGAGGCGACGCGGCGAGCCTCGGGCGCGTTGCCGCGCCGGAACATGACGACGCTGCCGGTGAAGCTCCTTGCGCTGTTGGTCACCGCGCCGAGCTGAAAGCCCTTGCGCTCGACCTTGTCGCCGTAGGTGCCCGCGAGGCCCGTAACCGCGGTCCCGTTCAAGACCGAGACTTCGATTTCGCTCGGCTTCAGCGTCGCCGCCGACTTGCCCCGACCGTCCTTGCCGTCGGCGTTGTCAGAGCCCTGAGTGGCGATGTAGATCGCGCCTCCCGCGACGAGCACGACGACGACGAAGATGGCAATCAGGTAGCGCGGCTCGGCAAGGCGCGAGCCGAAGCTGGAGAAGGCCTCGCGCAGACGCTCACCCCTGGTCAGCTCCGGCAGGCCTGCCTCGCGGCGCCGACGCCGCTCCTCACGCTGGTCGAGCGCGTCGCGCTCAGCCGTCCGTGACTCCTCGAGCTCGCGCAGCTCTTCAGCGCGCTTCGCCGCGACTACCGAGGTCGACTCCTTGCGCTCGGCGTCGCGCTCGGGCGCCGAGCCGGCCCACTCGCGCAGGCGACGAATGTCGCGCGCCTGCGAGAAGGCAAGCATGGCAAGCAGGGCAAGGCCGATGAAGGCAGCCAGGCCTGCAAAGGCGCCGATTTGTTCGAGCAGCTGCACGGAGGGGGCTGCGAGAGGCTACTCGTCGTAGAGGACTGCCGCCGCGTCGCCCCCCGGGGCGGTAATCATCTCAACCACGCGCTGGGCCAAGTTGGCCTCATCGCCGGCAAGGACGAGATGCTCGAGCGAATTCAGCGTCGCCTCGATCCACTCCGGGTCGAGCGGCGTCTCGCGCACGGCGCGGAGAATCCGTCTGGCCGCCGTCGGCTGCTGGCTCTCGGCCAGCCCGAAGAGCTCCTCGTGCAGCTTCTCCCCCGCCCGCGGTTTGGTGAACTCGATCGCGATGTCGGTTTCCGGCTCATAGCCGGCGAGCCGAATCATGTTGTGGGCGAGGTCGACGATCCGCACCGGCTCACCCATGTCGAGCACAAAGACCTCGCCCTTGCCGGCGCCGATGTCGCCGGCTCGGATCACCATCTGCACCGCCTCGGGGATCGTCATGAAGTAGCGCGTCATCTCAGGATGGGTGACCGTGACCGGACCGCCGCGCTCGATCTGGTTGCGGAAGATCGGCACGACGCTGCCCGAGGAGGCGAGCACGTTGCCGAAGCGAACGCTGGCGAAACGCGTTCCCGGATGTTTGTTGCCCGCCGCCTCGACGATCCACTCGGCCATCGCCTTCGACGCGCCCATCACAGTTTTCGGATTGACCGCCTTGTCGGTGGAGATCAGAACAAAGCGCTCAACCTCGGAGGCGGCGGCGGCCTCGGCAGTGATCCGGGTCGCGATCGCGTTGTTGCGAACCGCCTCCAGCGGATTGGCCTCCATCAATGGCACGTGCTTGTAGGCAGCGGCATGGAAGACGACGCTGGGCTTGAAGCGCTGCATCACCTCGAGCATCCGGCTCGGCTCCTTGCAATCGGCGAGCACCGCCTCGACGTTGGTGAAATGGCGCTCCTCGACCATTTCGCGGTCGATCTGGAAGAGGTTGTCCTCGGCGTGGTCGAGCATCACCAGCAGCCGCGGTTTGACCTGGGCGATCTGGCGGCAGAGCTCGGAGCCGATCGAGCCGCCGGCCCCTGTGACGAGGACTATGCGGTCGCGCAGGTAGGCACCGACCCGATCGAGCTCGCGGACGATCGGGTCGCGACCGAGGACGTCCTCGACCCGCACCTCACGCAGCTGCTTGTTGAGCTGGACGCCCCCGCGCAGCAGCTCGAACACCGTCGGCAGGGTGCGGACGCGAATCTCCCGCTCACGACAGGCGGCGACGACCTTGGCCCGCAGCGTGCCCGGCGCTGAGGGGATCGCGATCACGACCTCGTCGGGATGCGTCTCGTCGAGGATTTTGGCGATCTGGTTGGTCGAGCCGAGCACCTTGAGGCCGCCCGACATACGCATCCCCCGCTTGCGCGGGTCGTCGTCGACGAAGCCGATCGCGGTGGCGTCGAGGCCGGGATTGAGCTGCAGCTCGCGGACGACCATCTGACCGCCCGAGCCGGCGCCGATCACCAGCACCTCGTGCTTGGGGAGCCGGCCCGAGCGCGAGGGCCGCTCGACGATCAACCGCACCGCGAGGCGGGCGCCGGCGATCAGCATCAGGGTGAGGATGAAGTCCATCACGGCAACCGAGCGCGGCAGGTTGTGGGCAAAGGGCCGCAATACCGTGAATGCGACAACAAGGATCGCGCTGGAGGCGGTGACGGCGCGGACGATCAACAGGAAGTCGCGGCCGCTGACGTAGCGCCACCACTTCTGGTAGAGCCCGAAGGCCGAAAAGACGACCAGCTTGCCGACGACGACAAGGCCGACCGACTGCGCGAAGAGGATCCAGTAGCGGTGCGGCAGGCCACTCTGGTCGAGGAAACGCAGCCGGAACGCCAGATAGAAGGAAAGCCCGACGAGCATGCCGTCGGCGGCCATCTGGAGGACCCGGTTGCGATAGACGGGATGGTTCAACCGGTGCATGGGAGGCTGGGCGAGTTTAGTCGGTGAGCGGTTGAAAGTCGCATCTCGAGGGGCCTTTGAACTCCTATACCCGGCTCTACCCCTACGATGTGCGCGCCGATGCCGCTCGCCCTGCTCTACGCCGACCTGACCGGCCCGATCGTCGATTTCTGCGTCAACGTGATCAACGACACGGGGCTGGCCGGTGTCTTCCTGTTGATGGCCGCCGGCAGCGCCTGCATCCCGATCCCGAGCGAGGCCGTGATGCTGTTTGCCGGCTTCAACGTCTCCAGCGGCGATCAGACGCTGATCGGGGTCGTGCTGGCCGGGCTGGCCGGGAACATGGTCGGCTCCTGGCTGACCTACGCGATCGGCTACTACGGCCGTATCGACCTGTTGGAGCGCAACAAGCTGATCCACGTCAGCCCGGCACGGCTGGCCTGGGTCGACGGCTGGTTCAAGCGCCACGGCGATGCAACCGTCTTCTTCGCCCGCCTGCTGCCGCTCGTGCGCGCCTTCATCTCGCTGCCGGCCGGGCTCGCCAAGATGCCGTTCTGGCGCTTCACCTGGCTGACCGCGCTCGGCTCGCTTCCCTGGGTAGTCGGCTTCGCGCTGATCGGCCGCGCTGTCGGCGACAACTGGGAGCAATGGCGCCACCACCTCCAGGTTCTCGATTATCTGGTGGTCGCCGCGATCATCGGCCTTGTCGCCTACGCGATCGTCAAGCGGCGCCGCGGTGGGGGCTCGGGAGACGAGAACGCAGCCGTCGAGCCGGCCGGCTCCAGCGGAGCTTGAGCCCAGCGGCTGAAGCCGGCATTGCGGCAAAGCGGGCGATCGTGCTCGGCATGGTGCAAGGGCCGGCGGAGCTGCTGCCCGTATCGAGTTCCGCCCATATCGTCCTCGTTCCCTGGCTGGCCGGCTGGGACTGGGAGGCGATCGACCCTGAGGTCCGCAAGAGCTTCGAGGTCGCCCTGCACGCCGGCGCGGCGGCGGCGCTGGTCGTCGGCCAACGCAAGCTGATCATCGAAGAGCTGCAGGCCTTCGATGCCCGCGGCGGGGTCGTGCTGGCCCTTTCCTTCCTGCCGGCCGCGATCGTCGGGTACAAGTTCGAGCGGGCAATCGAGCGGCGCCTAGGTGGCCCGCGAGCGACCGCCTACGGCCTGCTCGCCGGCGCGGCCGCGATGCTCGCTGGCGATACCCGGCCCCAGCTGCGCGGCCGCGGCGAGGCGCGGGCCGTGGATGGGCTGGCGCTCGGGGTCGCGCAGGCGGCAGCGCTCGCTCCGGGTGTCTCGCGCAACGGAATCACCCTTGCGGCGGCGCGCTGGCGGCGCTTCTCCCGCGACCAGGCAAACCTGCTCTCGCGCACGATCGCACTGCCGATCATCGTCGGGGCGACCGCGCTGAAGGGCGTACGTCTCGGCCGACGCGGCGCTTCCTCGGAGCTGCGCCGTTCGATGGCGATCGGCGTAGGGGCGTCGTTCTTCTCCACTCTTGCCTCGCAACGTCTGATCGGTCTGGTCGAGCGCGATCGGGCTCTCTGGCCCTACGCGGCATACCGCGTCGCCCTTGCGGCCGTGGTGATTGCGAAACTGCAGGGACGATGAGTGGTGACACGTACGCAAAGGCAGGTGTCGACCAGGGTGCGGCGGATTCCGCAGTTGCGGGCCTGGTCAAAGCTCTGAGTGCAATTCAGCTCGGCCGGCCGTCGCGGCAGGTGCCCTTGCCGGGCCACTACGCGAGCGTGGTCAAGCTCGACGAGCGGACCGGCATCGCGCTCTCCACCGACGGGGTCGGGACGAAGCTGCTGGTCGCCGAGCAGCTCGGCCGCTACGACAGCATCGGCATCGACTGCGTGGCGATGAACGTCAACGACGTGATCTGCGTCGGCGCCGAGCCCCTGGCGATGCTGGACTACATCGCGATCGACCGGGCAGACCCGGCGGTTTGCGCGGAAGTCGGCGTCGGGCTCGCGCGCGGGGCCGAGCTGGCCGCGATCGAGATTCCCGGCGGCGAGCTGGCCCAGCTCGGCGAGATGGTCCGCGGTGTCGACGTCTCCGGCGCCTGCTTCGGCACCGTCACCCTTGACGAGATCATCGACGGCTCGAGCGTGCAAGCCGGCGACGTCGTAATCGGACTCCCCTCCTCTGGCCTGCACTCCAACGGCTACACACTGGCCCGTTCGGCGCTCGACGGACTGCCGATCGACGAAGACCCCGACGGCCGCCTCGGCCGCCGCCTCGGCGACGAGCTGCTCGAGCCGACCGCGATCTACGTCAAGCCGATCCTCGAGCTGCTGCGCTCGGAGATCGAGGTCCGTGGCCTCGCCCACATCACCTCCGGCGGCCTCGGCAACCTGCTTCGACTTGCCGCCGACGTCGGCTATGAGATCGACGATCCGCTCCCCGTGCCGCCGATCTTCGGTCTGATCCAGGAGCGCTCCAGCGCCTCAGACGACGAGATGCATGAGGTCTTCAACATGGGCTGCGGTTTCTGCTGCGTGGTGCCCGCGACCGACGAGGGTGCGGCGCTCGAGCTGCTCCGTCGCCACTACGGCGCGGCAAAGCGAGTCGGCGCCGCGGTCGAGGGCCTGCACGAAGTCCACCGCAGCTGAGCGGGAGACCGCGGTTCGATAGAGAACCTCTATCGAGACCGTGCCCGACAATATGAGCAGTTAGATGGAAGCCCGCTCGAGCAGCGCAATGATCGGCACGGTTCTCTCCGGCCGCTACCGGCTGGAGGCAAAGCTGGGCAGCGGCGGCATGTCGACCGTCTACTTGGCGCGCGATCAGACGCTCGACCGGCCCGTCGCCGTCAAGGTGATGCACCGAGAGATGTCCGAGCAGGCCGACCAGCTCGAGCGCTTCCGCCAGGAGGCGCGCTCGGTGGCCAAGTTCTCCCACCCCAACGTGGTCTCGGTGATCGACGCCGGCGAGGACGGCGGCCACCCCTACATCGTCTTCGAGTACGTCGAGGGGGAAACGCTCAAGCAGCGGATCAGCCGCAACGGCGCGCTCGACCCGCAGGAGGCGATTGCCTACGCGATTGAGATCGCCCGCGGCCTCTCCGTTGCCCATGCCCGCCAGATGGTTCACCGCGACATCAAGCCGCAGAACATCCTGATCGACGCCGAGGGCCGCGCCAAGCTGACTGACTTCGGCATCTCTCGCCAGCTCGAGCAGGACGGGATGACCGCGACCGGGCGCGTGCTCGGCACGACGGACTACGTCGCGCCCGAGCAGGCGATGGGGCGCAAAGTCGACCCGCGCACCGACATCTACTCGCTCGGTGTCGTCCTCTACGAGATGCTGGTCGGCCAGGTCCCCTTCGCCGCCGACAGCCAGGTCGGCGTGGCGATGAAGCACGTCAACGAGGAGCTGCCCGACGTGCAGCGCCGGCGTCCGGACGTCTCGGCCGCAGTGGCGCTGGTGGTCGAGCGATCCACCGCCAAGGACCCCGGCGAGCGCTACCAGGAGGTCGGCGAGATGATCGACGACCTCTCGACCGCACTCGAGGTCGAGGCCGCGAGGGCGGGCTCGACCACCGGCGAGGCGACCAGCGTGCTCGACGCGGTGCCGCCGCCGAAGCGCGAGCTCTCCAGCCGAGCTCGCTGGAGCTGGGCGGCGATCCTCGCCTTGCTCCTGGTCGCCGGCGCGATCTTGCTTGCCGTGCAGCTGATCTCGAACGGCAACCTAGGTGGTGGTGGCGCCAACAAGGGCAAGGGCAGCCCGGTTTCGGTCAGCTCGGCGACCGACTACGACCCGCAGGGCGACGGCGAAGAGGTGGGCAACAAGGTTGAACTCGCGGTCGACGGCGACCCAACCGGGACCGCCTGGGAAACCGAGCACTACGAATCCGACACCTTCGCCGGCACAAAGACCGGCCCGGACCCCGGGGTCGGCATCTACGTGAAGGCGGCTTCACCGGCCAAGCCGGAGAAGATGATCGTGCGCACGCCGACGAGCGGCTGGGACGCCGAGGTCTTCGCGGCCGCCTCGGGCCCGCCGGAAGAGCTTTCCGAATGGGGAGAACCGGTCGCCACTGTCGTCGACGCCTCCTCCAGCGAGGAAATCGACCTGAGCGTCGAGGAACCCGCCACCTACTTCCTGCTCTGGTTCAACAAGGCCTCAGAAGCCCACGACCAGTTCGGCGGCTACCAGGTCGAGGTCAGCGACATCAACCTGCTGCGCTAACCGCCGCGGACGCGGGAGGGTTGGCACCGTGATCGCCGGTGGTCATGTGCGCGCGCCCGGGAGCGGAGGAGGCGGCGCCTGATCCTCAGAACTCGTAAGAGCGGCTGCGCTGGTGGCGATCGACCGCGAATGCGACCAGCCGGTCGCAGAGCGTTGGATAGTCGAGGCCAGTGGCTGCCCAGAGCTTTGCGTAGACGCTCGTCTCGGTGAAGCCGGGCATGGTGTTGATCTCGTTGACCAGGACGGCGCCGTCGGGCTCGACGAAGAAGTCACAGCGGGCGAGGCCGGAGCAGCCACCGAGCTCGAAGGCGGTGACGGCGAGCTCGCGCACTACGGCGAGCTGCTCGTCGGGAAGCGGGGCCGGCACGACCAGCTCCATGCCGCCCTCGCGGTACTTCGTCTCGTAGTCGTACCACTCGCCGTCGGCGACGACCTCGCCGGGCTGGGAGGCCTCGACCTCCTCGTTGCCGAGCAGCGAGCACTCGACCTCGCGGCCTGAGGCGGAGGCCTCGACGATCACCCGAGGGTCGTAGCGACGGGCAAGTTCGACGGCCTGGTCCAGCTCGCCGGCCGCCTCGACTTTGCTGATGCCGACGCTCGAGCCGAGGCGCGAGGGCTTGACCCAGAGCGGCAGGCCGATCGCCTCGCAGCGCTCGCGCCAGCCGCTCTCTCCAGCCGCGACGAAGTCGACCTGGGCGATCCCGGCCTGGGCGAAGAGTCGCTTTAGCGTCAGCTTGTCCATACAGAGAGCCGAGGAGAGCACGTCTGAGCCAACGTAGGGAAGATCGAGCCACTCGAGCACGCCCTGCACGCTGCCGTCCTCTCCGAAGGGACCGTGCAGGGCGGGGAAGGCAACATCGGAGTCGAGCAGGCCGGCCGCGGGCGCGAGCTCAACCGGCGCTCCTTCCCAGCTCCAGGCGCCGGCGCGGGAAATCTTCACCCGCAGGGCCTCGTGCCCTGCCTCTTCCAGACCGCGCGCCACCGCCTCCCCCGAGCGCAGCGAGACGTCGCGCTCAGATGAGCGGCCGCCGCTGAGCACCGCGATCCTCATTCTTCTGTTCCGGTTTCCGGTTCGGTCGAGCCGCTCGCCTGCTTGCCGACGACGACCGTGACCACAGAGCCCGGCTTCAGCTCCGACCCCGGCGGCGGGAACTGGTCGGTGACGCGGCCGACCTGGGAGGGCACTTCGGTTTCGGATTCGTTCACCGTCGGCTTCAGGCCTTCGGCGCGCAGGGCTTCCACTGCGTCGGCGCGCAGCTTGCCGATCACGTTCGGCACGGTCGCCTTCGTTTCTCCTTTGGAGACGACGATCAAGACCGTTGATCCGGCGGGGAGCTGCGAGCCCGCGTTTGGCTGCTGGCGGATCACCTCGCCGACCGGCTTGGCGCTCTCTTCTTCTTCGACGCTGGGCGTGAAGCCGCGGCCGCGGATCTGCTGGACGGCAACCGAGCGCTGGGTCCCGGCGAGCACCGGGACCGTCGCCAACTTCGGGCCACTGGAGACCGTCAGGACGACGCCGGTGCCCCGTGTCGCGGTTTCACCGCCGCTGGGCTTCGAGCGGATGACCAGCCCTTCTTCGACGGCTTCGGAATGCACCCGTTCGACCTCGGCCTTGAAGCCGGCTTTTTCGAGCTCTTCTTCAGCTTCGGCGACCGTCAGGCCCGCCGTCGAGGGAACCTTGGCGCTGCCGGGACCGGCGCTGACCGTCAGCATCACCTTCGGCTTCGAGCAGAAGAAGGTGAGGAAGGCGCAGTCGAGCGACGCTTCGTTGGCCGGTGGGGAGGCGGCCGGGTCCTGCTCGAGCACGGTGTTCTCCGGCGCTTCACGCTCGACTCGCTTTACTTCGCCGACGTCGAAGCCGTCCTGCTGCAGGCGGGCGAAGGCGAGGTTGAGAGATTCGCCGGTGACCTTGGGGACCTCCGTGGTGGTGTCGCGGGTCAGCGCAAATCCGACCAGCAGCCCGATCAGCACCGCGGCCGCGACGAGCAGCCAGATCAGCCGGCGGGAGCTCTCCTCCTCGCCTTCCTCGACCGGCTCCACCGGGGTGGCGACGATTGGCGGCAGCACCGCGAAGGCTGCGGTGCCACCCCCTCCACCCGGATCCTTCAGCGCCGCGTCGAGGGCGGCGATGAAAGCGTCGGCGCTCTGGAAGCGCTGCCCGGGCTCCTTTTCAAGCGCCCGCATCACCACGGCGTCGAGCGCCGGCGAGATCTGTGGGTTGATCGAGCTCGGCCGCTGCGGGGCCTGGGAGACCTGTTTCATCGCGACGGCCACGGCCGAGTCCCCCTCGAACGGCACCCGCCCGGTCAATGCCTCGTAGAGCATCACCCCGATCGAGTAGAGGTCGGAGACCGCCGTCACGTCGAAGCCCTGGGCCTGCTCAGGCGAGAGGTAATGCGGCGTGCCCATCACCGAGCCGGCCTGGGTGATCTCCGAGACGCCGGCGCGGGCTATGCCGAAGTCGGTCACGGTCGCCTTGCCGTCGCCGTCGCCGATCACGTTCTGGGGCTTGAGGTCACGGTGAACGACGCCGTGGCGATGGGCGAAGCGAGCGCCCTCGAGCACCTGACGGATCAGGGCGACCGCCTGCTCCGGCGTCAGGCCCGTGTCGATCAGCTGCTTCAGCGTGCGGCCCTCGAGGTATTGCATCGCGATGTAGTAGGTGCCATCGACGTCGCCGCGGTCGAAGACGGCGACGACGTTGGGGTGCTGCAGGCCGGCGGCTGCCTCGGCCTCGCGGCGGAAGCGCTCGACGAACTCACCGTCCTGGGCAAAGCGCGCATGCAGGACCTTGAGCGCAACCCGACGCTGCAGGTGCGTGTCGTCGGCAAGCCAGACGTCGGCCATCCCGCCGGACCCGATCCGCTGCAACACCGTGTAGCGCCCGTCGACCACGGACCCCTGCCCCACCTCAGCCATGCGCCACCTTGGGATCGACGGGCCGACAACATGACCCTGGCTCTTGTGTGAGGCCCATCGGCGGCTGTTCTATCTCATTCACCGTTGAGGATCGTTTCGGCTACGTCGCGGAAGATCGGCGCGGCAACGTCGTTGCCGAATTCTTCTGTGCACTCGACCGTCGCCGCAATCGCGATTTTCGGGTCGTCGGCGGGCGCAAAGCCGATGAACCACGCCTGGTTCTCTTCTTCTCCGCCGCCGCAGGCTTCGTTGCCGGGCGTTTCCGCGGTGCCGGTCTTGCCGGCCACGGGGACGCCGGGAATCTCCGCGTTGGTGCCGGTCCCTTCGCTGACCACCCCTTCCATCGCGGTGGTCAGCTCTTCGGCTGTCTGAGCGCTGATCGGCTGACTGTACTGGGAGGGATCGAGGCGTTTGGTCACCCGGCCGTCCGGATCTACCACGCGGCTCCAGATCTGTGGCTTCATCTGCTTGCCCTTGTTGGCGATCGCGGCGGCGACCTCGGCCATCTGCAGCGGCGTCACCGCCAGTCGCTCCTGCCCGATCGCCACTCGCGCCAGGTCGACCGGATCATTGGCGCCGAGCAGTTCTTCTTCGTCGAAGACCCCGCTCTTGGAAACCTCGTCGGCGGGTAGGTCGATCGCCGGGGTGGAGTTGAAGCCAAAACGTTCCATGTATTCGAACAGGGTGTCGTTGCCGAGGCGCTGGCCGAGCTGGCCGAACCAGGTGTTGACCGAGTGGGTCAGCGCCGTGTCCAGGGTCGCGCCGGGGAAGCTCTCGCCGAAGTCGTTTTCGAGTGGAGTCCCTTCGACTTCAAGGGACCCCGGCGCGTCGATCGGCGTTTCCGGCGTGATCGTGCCGCTTTCCAGCCCTGCCGCGGCAGTTACGACCTTGAAGGTCGAGCCCGGTGGGTACTGCCCCTGGGTGGCCCGGTCGAAGAGCGGCCTTTCGAGTTCGTTCGTGTTCAGCTTCGAGAGTTCGTAGGGAACGCGGTTCGGGTCGTAGGGGGGGTTCGAGGCCATCACCCGCACGCGGCCGCTCTGCGGCTCGATCGCGACCACGGCGCCAAAGCCGGCTTCGCGCAGGTCTTCGAGCGCGGTCGTCTGGGCAGCCGGATCGAGGTTGGTGACGACGTCGCTGCCCTCCTGGTTGGCGCCGCGCAGCTGGTCGAGGATCGAGCCGAATTCCGATTCGTTGCCGACCAGCTCGTCGTTGTGGAACTGCTCGAACTCGCTATCACCCTGCTGGACGAAGCTGTAGCCGATCGGATGGCCGTAGAGCGAGCCTTCGGGATAGCGCCGCACATAGCGCAGGCCGGCGCCGTGCCCCTTCGGCACCGAACGGGCGATTACGGTGCCGTCAGCGGCAAGGATGCGGCCGCGCTTGATCTGCTGCTGCTCGAGCAGCGGGCGCTTGTTGGCGTCCTTCTGCTTCAGCGCCGAGGCGTCGAAGACGGACCAGTAGGAGGTGAAGCCGATCAGCAGCGCGAAGAGCGCTACGACCAGGCCGAAGAGCTTGATGATTTGGCGGTTCACCCTAAGCCCGCCCGAGAGCGAAGTCGCCAGAGCGCTCGCCCGCCCCGATCTCGCGACGGGCGCGATCGGAGACGAGCAGGAGCAGGGCCAGCAGGACGAAGTTGGCGACGATCGAGCTGCCGCCGTAGCTGATGAACGGCAGGGTGACGCCGGTCAGTGGAATTACCCTGGTAACGCCGCCGATGATCACGAAGGCCTGGATCGAGAAGACCGCGGTGAGGCCGGTCGCAAGCAGCTTCGAGAAGCCGTCGGCGGCAAGCAGGGCGATCTTGAAGCCGCGGGCCGCGATCAGGAGGTAGATCAGGATCACCGCAGAGGCGCCGAAGAGGCCGAGCTCATTGACGATCAGTGAGTAGATCGTGTCGGTCTGGGCCGCCGGGAGCAGCGGCGCGTGTGTCCCGGGAACCGTGACCAGCGCCTGCCCGAAGCCCTTGCCGAAGAGACCGCCGTCGGCCTCGGCAAAGATCGATTGGAGGATCTGGTAGCCGCTGGTCTGCGGGTGGGCGTAGGGGTCGAGCCAGACATCGACACGGTCGTGGACGTGGGGCACCGTCGCGGCGAAGAACCAGGCGCCGACGAGGAACATCGCCATCCCGATCGCGACGAAGGAGAAGCGGCCGGTTGCCACGTAGAGCAGCGCCAGAAAGGCGGCGAAGAACATCAAGGAGCTGCCGAGGTCGCGGATGAAGACGAGCATGAACATCGAGGCGCCCCAGACGACCAACATCGGCCCGAAGTGCTTGAGCGGCGGCAGCGTCACGCCCAGCACCCGGCGGGCGCCGACGATCAGCACCTCGCGATGCTCTCGCAGGTAGCTGGCGAGGAAGACGACCAGGCAGATCTTCGAGAACTCGGCCGGCTGGAAGGCGAGGGGCCCCGCCTTGACCCCCAGGTAGGCCCCGTTGACCTGCTGGCCGATTCCTGGCAGGCGGGGCGCCAACAGCAAGAGCAGCCCGACGACGGCGATCGTGTACCGGTAGCGCTCGAGCACGTCGTAGTCGCGCAGGAACTGGATCGTCAGGGCGAAGAGCACGAGGCCGAGCACGAACCAGTTGGCCTGGTCGCGGGCGAGGCTGGCGTCGATCCGATAGATCATCACCAGGCCGAAGGCCATCAGCAGGGCCGCCAGCGGGAACAGATAGGGATCCGCGAAAGGAAGGCGGATGCGCAGGTAGATGTGGGTGGCGAGGCAGACGGCGAAGAAGTAGGCGCCGTAGATCAAGCTGAGGTTGTCGAGCTGGGAGCTCTCCTGGGCAAAGACCGCGGTGAAGCCGGCGGTGAGCAGCAGGGCGACCGGAACGAGGGCGAACAGCTCCCTATTCCGAGCCGACATCAAAGGCCCGCGGCACGTTCGATGTCTTCGACCAGCGAGACGGCGTCGTCGCGCGAGCGCAGGTCGTGTCCGGTGGTCGCCTCGCGGCGCCGGGTCGGCAGGGACTCGGTCTGAATCGGGCTGGCGTAGCGCTCTTCGTAGAGGTTGACGCCGAAGGGCAGCTCGTAGGGCAGGCCGCGGTAGAGGGCGACGCGGCCGCTTTCGTCAGTGCCGAGGAACCAAACCTGTCGGTTGCCGTACCAAGCGCCAAAGGCCAGCGCCGCGAGCACGACGAGGACCGCGAGGGCCATGGCCGCCCGCCGCAAGCCCCGGCGCGGTTGCCTGGCGGCGTGCTGCTCACGCCGTTCGCGCGCCGCTGCGGCGGCGGCGCGGCGGCGCACCTCGGTAGCTGTCAACCCCGCCTCGGCAGCGGTGCTGCCGATCAGCGTCGCGTCCTCGTGGCTCTGCTTCGGCGCCGCCGCGTCTTCCAGCCGGAAGGCGAGCGCGGTGATGTTGTCGCGACCCCCGGCCCGGTTGGCTTCGTCGACCAGCGCCCGTACCGCGGCGCCCATCGAGGTGGCGCCCGCGAGAAGCTTTGCGATCTGCTCCTCGCCGAGCATCGTCGTCAGCCCGTCGGAGCAGATCAGGAAGACGTCGCCCGGCGCCGCGGGCACCGTCTGCACGTCCGGCTCGACCTCGGGTTCGGGACCGAGCGCGCGGGTGATGATCGAGCGCTGTGGGTGGTCCTCGGCCTGGGCGTCGGTGAGCTGTCCCTTGCGCCGCATCTCCTCGACCAGCGAGTGATCGCGGGTGAGCTGTTCGAGGTTGCCGGCACGCAGGCGGTAGGCGCGGCTGTCGCCGACGTGACCGATCGCGCCCTCTTCGGCCTGCGCGTTGACGATCGCCGCGGTCAGGGTCGTCCCCATCCCGGCGCGGGAGGGATCGTTGCGGGCCAGTTCGTGGATGTCGCGGTTCGCGGTGACGATCGTCTCGCGCAGGACCCGCTCCGGGGAGCCGTCGGGGAGGTCGATGTCGAAGGCATCGGCGGCGGCTTTCGAGGCGACCTCGCCGGCCTGGGCGCCGCCCATCCCGTCGGCGACGACGAAGATCGGCGCGCGCACGAAGAAGGAGTCCTCGTTGGCGTTGCGCTGGCGCCCCGTGTCGGAGCGGAAGGCCTGGTCGTCGATCCTCAGCACTTAGGTCGCCTCGTACCTGAACTCCGTGTCGCCGATCCGCACCACGTCCCCGTCGATCAGCTCAGCCTCGCCGCTCAGGGTGGCGTCGTTGAGCAGGGTGCCGTTGGTCGAGTTCATGTCCTCCACGTAGGTGTGGCCATCGCGGCTGAAGATCCTGGCGTGCACGCCGGAGGCATAGCGGTCGTCGATCCGCACGTCGGCTTCTGAGGAGCGACCGATCGAGAGGCCGCCGATCAGGTCGAAGCGCTCGCCAGCGTTGAGGCCGCCACCGCGCTCTGCCACCAGCCAGGCATCGGCGGCCCCCGGCGAAGGGGCGAACCCAGGGGCTTGGTGAAAGCCGGTCGCGTCCGGTGCCGGCGAAGCCGTGCGGCGCAGGTCCTTGAGCGCGCTGCGGGCGATCCACAGCAAGAAGAGGTAGAGGACCACCAGAAAGCCGAACTTCAGAGCGACCGAGATCGGGGCATAGTCCATGGGCGGCCTACTGCTCGATGTCGAACAGGAAGGTCGTGGTCCCGACGGTGACCTGATCGCCCGGGCTGAGCCGGGTGGAGGAGACACGCCGGCCGTTCACCTTGATGCCGTTGGTCGAGCCGAGGTCGGCGATCGTCCAGTCGCCCGTTTGCGAGCGGCGCAGCTCGGCGTGGCGGCGGGAGACATTGGGGTCGGCAAGCACGCACTCGGCCTGCTTGGAGCGCCCGATCGTCGCCCGGGGCCCCTCGAGCACGTAGCGGCGATCGTCGAGCGAGACCACCGCCCGGGTCACGACCATTGCTTCCGCGCGCTGTTCAGGATTCGCCGGCGCGGGCGGCTTCTCTTTCACCGCCGAGTAGACCATCGTGTGCCCCTCCTCGCCCTGCCGCGGCGCCTCACCCTCGCGAACCGGCGGCTTGACCAGGCGCGTCTGGATCCCAAACTCGCCGAGGCGCAGTCGCTGATCGGTCTTGAACTCGACCGCGGGCCGGGTCAGCAGGTCGTAGCTGCGGCGCCGCGCGTGCTCGAGCAGGTACCCGGAGAGCTCTTGCTCGAGCGAGCGCTCGTAGCCCTCGAGTTTGGCGCGGTCCTTGCTGGAGAGAAAGACCGTGTACTCGTTGGGGACGTAGACGCGAGCGACGCCCGCCGTCTTATGGGCGTCCATCTCCTTGGCCAGCTTGCGGGCGAGCTCGACCGGCTGCACCTCGGAGCTGAAGGCGCGGCTGAAGACCCCCTCGACGAGGCCTTCGATGCGACTCTCGAGGTTGCGTAGGACGCTGATCGTTGGCTCCTTTTCGCGAGCGAGGCAAGCACTCGGGGTGGCGGTGAACCGGCTGGAATCCTAGATGGTGCAACCCCGGAGGACGTGCGACCGGGGGCGAGCGTAACCAAGCAGGTGAAGGACGCGGGGAGGCAAGATGGTTTTTGCCATTTGGCCGACTGAGGACGCAGAGATGCGCAGTGTTACGCCCGTCATCCGGGTGCGCGGCCTCCGGGGTTGCACCATCTCAAGGCAGCAGGACGCCGTGACCGGCCGCGAGCCAGGCGCCGAGCACCGCGGCGGCGGCAACCGCGCCGAGGCGCAGGCGCAGCGAGCGATCGGCGCGGGGAGGATCCTCGGCGAGGCTGTCGAGCGAGCTTTCGATCGCGCCGCCGAGCTCCTCCAGCGGCGGGCGCCGATCCGGTCGGGTCTGCATGCAGGCATCCACCGCATCGGTGAGCTCGCGGGGAAGATCAGGGCGCAGCCGGCGGAGGGACCGCTGGCGGCCTCCAATCGCCCGCGCGGTCGCGGCCGGCGTCGAGCGGCGGGTCGGGTGCTCGCCGCTCCAGCACTCGTAGAGCATCAGCGCCAGCGAATAGATGTCGGCCTCGGGGCCGACGGTCCGGCCCTCGGCCTGCTCGGGCGCCATGTAGGCGAGGGTGCCGACGACGTCGCCAGGGGCGGTCAGCGCAGCGGCGTCGGTGAGGCGGGCGACGCCGAAGTCCATCAGCTTGGCGCGCGGCTCGCCATCCTCGAGCACGAGGACGTTCTGAGGCTTGATGTCGCGATGCACGACGGAGCGGCAATGCGCATGGTCGAGCGCCTCACAGAGATCGGCGCCGATCTCGCCGATCTCGCGGTCGCTGAGCGCGCAGTCGCGATTCAGCCCGGCAAGCGTCTCGCCGTCGACGAGCTCGGTGACGAGCAGGGCGTTGCCATCCTCCTCGCCCATCTCGTAGAGGGTGACGATGCCAGGGTGATTCAGCCGGGCCGCAGCCTGCGCCTCTCGCATGACCCGACCTGAACCGTCGTCCCGACCGGATTCGATCGCCTTGACCGCGACCGGGCGCTCGAGCCGCCCATCCCAGGCCTCGTAGACCGTGCCGAAGCCGCCGCTGCCGATGCGACGCTCGATCAAGAAGCGGTTGAGGACCAGGGAACCGACCACGGCACTTCTCGACTTCGCCGCGAATCCGCTTCCTCCTGCGACATACTCCCTGCTTCTTGGAGCATTCTTCCGCAAACCGGCCGGGACGCCGGGCCCGGCCTCGCCGCCGCCCTGAACGCCAGCAGATCCTGCTGCGCCGTGGGCTTGCGCTCGTCGCCGGGCTGCTGGTCCTGATCCTCGTCGTGCTTGGGATCAAGGGCTGCCTCGACGCGCGCAAGGACAGGGCGTTGAGCGATTACGCCCGCAACGTCAGTCAGATCGTCGAAGAGACCGGACAGACCAGCAAAGCGCTCTTCGCCAGGCTCTCCGAACCGGGCGACCTCTCGGTGACCGAATTCGTCAACCAGGTCAGCGCCGACCGCAGTGCGATGGACGGCTACGCCAGCCGCATCGACGGCCTCAGCGCGCCCGGCGACATGAGCCACGCCCAGAACGCTCTCGAGCTCGTCTACGAGCTGCGCAGCAGCGCGATGGACGACATCGCCGATCAAGCGAGCACCGCGCTTGGCGACGTCGGCTCCGAGAAGGCGACGGCAAGCATCGCCATTCAGATGCAGAAGCTGCTCGCCGCCGACGTGCTCTATGGATCGGTGGTTCGGCCGGAGATCAACGGTGTGCTCGAATCGAATGGGATCGAGGGCGACGACGTCCCGGAGAGCATCTTCCTGCCGGAAGGGACTAAATGGCTAGAAGAGAGCGCGGTCAGCACCGCCCTCGAATCCGTCAACGGCGCAACTGGGGCGACGTCGGGTGGCGTCCACGGCCTCGGCCTGATCGGCACCAGCGTCAACGGAGCCGAACTGACCGCCGAATCGACCACTTCGGTGGGCAGCGAAGGCACGGTGGAAGTCGAAGTGCAGGTGCAAAACCAGGGCGATTCGACCGAGAATGGCGTCTCCGTTTCCGTAACGGTCAGCGGCGGCGGCACGCTGAGCGGCACGATCAGCAGCATCGCCGCGGGTGAAACGGAAACCGCCCTGATCCCGCTGACGCCGGCGCCATCGGGAGAAGTGACGCTGGAAGTCGACGTCGCCACCGTGCCTGGCGAGCAGGTCTCAGAAAACAACAAGGCCAGCTACAACGTCGCCTTCGAATAGGGGCTGGCGCGGTGCGGATCGCCTACCTGGGACCGGCTGGGACCTTCACCGAGGACGCTCTGCGCGAGGCGGTCGAGCCCGGCGTCGAGTTCGAGCGGTTGCGGACGGCGACCATCCACGAGGCGATCCTCGCGGTTGAGCGCGGCGAGGCCGAGCGGGCGCTGGTGCCGTTCGAGAACTCGATCGAGGGATCGGTGCGCATCACGCTCGACACCCTTGCCTTCGATGCGGAGAAGGTGACGATCGTCGGCGAGCACGACTTCGCCGTGCGGGCGATGCTGCTCGCGCGGGAGCCAGGCGAGCTGAAGCAGATCGCGGTGGTCCTCTCCCACCCCCAGCCGCTCGCCCAGTGTGCCCGCTTTCTGCGCGAAAGCCTGCCGGGGGCGGAGCTGCGCTCGGTCAGCAGCACAGCTGAGGCCGTACGCCTCGTCAGCGAATCCGAGCAGCCATGGGCGGCGATCGGCGCACATTCCGCCGCCGAGCTCTATGGCTGCGCGGTTCTGCGCAAAGGGATCGAGGACGAGGCCAACAACGTCACTCGCTTCGTCTGGATCGCCCCGGCCGGCACGGGGCCGGCGGGCGGGGACGCCTGGAAGACCTCCCTTGTCTTCTCTGAGCTGGGCGAAGACCATCCCGGCGCCCTGGTCAACGCGCTGCGCGAGTTCTCTTCTCGCGCAGTCAATCTGACCCGCATCGAGTCGCGGCCACTGCGCCTGGGACTGGGGCGTTACATGTTCTTCTGCGACCTCGAAGGGGCGTCGACCGACCAACCCGTCTCCGAGGCCATCGAAGCGCTGCGAACCAAGGCGGATTCGGTTCGAGTATTGGGCTCCTACCCAACTGCGTAGAATTCCCGGGCAACATGGCACGTGTGCTCGTACTCAACGCAACGTATGAGCCGATCAACGTCTGCACGTTGAGGAGGGCCGCTGTGCTCTTGCTGAAGGAAAAGGCCGAGCTGCTCGAGCGCCGCGAGGGGGCAATCCACTCCGAGCACATGACGATGGAGCGCCCCGACGTGATTCGCCTGGTCAGCTACGTGCGGATCCCGCGCGAAGCCCATCGCCGCAAGATCACCCGTCGGGCAGTCCTTGCCCGCGACTCGTGGACCTGCCAATACTGTGGCTCCCGCAAATCCGGCCTCACGGTCGATCACGTGATCCCCCGCAGCCGCGGCGGCAAGTCAGTCTGGGAGAACATCGTTGCCGCCTGCGCATCGTGCAACCGACGCAAGGGCAACCGCCTTCCCCGCGAGATCCACATGCATCCCCAGAGCACCCCCAAGGCGCCCGGTCCAACGGTCTTCATTCAAGTGGCAAGCCCGAAGATCCCCCAGAACTGGCAGCAGTACCTTCCGGCGGCTGCGTAGAGCAGGACAGCGGGGAGGTCTCCCTCCTCGACTATCCCTCCGCCAGCTGCTCCTGCCCATCCGGCTCGTCGTTCGAGTCTTCGTCGATGATCAGGGCGACGGCGCTTACGCAGTCGTCGTCCTTCATGTTCATCACTTTGACACCCTGGGTCGAGCGGCCCATTTGCGAGATTCCACCCGCTTGGGTTCTCTGCACCATGCCGCTCTGGGAGATGAAGAGCAGGTCCTGGTGCTCGCGAACGATCAGGGCGCCGGCGAGGCCGCCCTTCTTCGTCGTCAGTTTTGCGGTCAGCACGCCCTTGGTCCCCCGACCCTTGACCGGGTACTCGGCGACCGACGTGCGCTTGCCGTAGCCGTTCTCGGTGACGACGAAAAGCTCGGAGTCGTCGCGAGCGATGTCCATCGCCAGCACGCGGTTTGGCTGGCCGTTGACCTTGGCCGAGACGTTCATGCCCTTGACGCCGCTGGTGTCGCGGCCCATCGGCCTCACGACTTCCTCGGAAAAGCGCGAGGCGTGGCCAGACTTGGAGACGAGCAGGATGTCGTCCTCCCCCGAGGTGAGGCGCACCTGGACCAGCTCGTCGCTGTCGCGGATCTTGATCGCGATGATCCCGTCAGCGCGGATCGGCGTGTTGTAGGCCTTGAACTCGGTCTTCTTGACCAGGCCCTGGGCGGTGGCGAAGACCAGGTACCTGTTCTCGCCGAAGTCCCGGGTCGGGATCACTGCGGTGACCTTCTCGCCGTCGCGCAGCGGCAGCACGTTGACCAGGGCTCGGCCTTTCGAGGTGCGTGATCCCTCGGGCAGCTCATAGACCTTGAGCCTGTAGACCTTGCCGCGGTTGGTGAAGAAGAGCAGGAAGTCGTGGGTCGAGCAGACGTGAAGGTGCTCGATGTAGTCGTCCTCCTTCATGTCCATCCCCATCACGCCGCGCCCTCCGCGGTGCTGCTGGCGATAGGTCGCCAAGGGCAGTCGCTTGGCGTAGCCCGAATGGGTGATCGAGATCACCATCTGCTGGTCGGCGATCATGTCCTCGATGTTCATGTCGCCCTCGAAGTGGGTGACTTCGGTGCGCCGCTCGTCGCCGTAGCGCTTGTCGACCTCGTCAAGCTCCTCGACGATCACGGCGTCGATCCTGGCCGGGTCGCCGAGGATCGAGCGCAGCTCGGCGATCCGCTTGGCCAGCTCTTCGTGCTCCTCGCGCAGCTTGTCGGACTCCAGCGCGGTGAGGCGGGCGAGGCGCATGTCGAGGATCGCCTGCGCCTGCTCATCGGAGAGCTCGAAGCGCTCGATCAGACCGGCCTTGGCCGCCTCTGTATCGGCCGAGCCGCGGATCAGCGCGATCACCGCGTCGAGGTTGTCGAGCGCGATCAGCAGTCCCTCGAGGATGTGGGCGCGGGCCTCGGCCCGGCGCAGCTCGTACTGAGTGCGGCGGATGACGACCTCGCGCTGATGGTTGACGTAGTGCTCGATCAGCTCCTTGAGGCTGAGCGTCTTCGGCACGCCGTCGACGAGGGCGACCATGTTGACCCCGAAGGTGTTCTGCATCGCGGTCCGCTTGTAGAGCTGATTGAGCACGACCTCGGGCGGATCGCCGCCTCGCTTGGTCTCGATCACGAGACGCATGCCGGAGCGATCGGACTCGTCGCGCAGGTCGGAGATGCCGGTGATCTTCTTGTCGCGAACGAGGTCGGCGATCTTCGTGATCAGGCCGCCTTCGCCGCCCTTCTTGACCATGAACGGCAGCTCGGTGACGATGATCGCGTCGCGGCCGCCCTTGAGCGGCTCGACGTGAGCGCGGGCGCGGATCCGCACCGAGGCGCGGCCGGAGGCATAGGCGTCGCGAATCCCTTCGGCGCTCATGATGCCGCCGCCGGGGAAATCGGGGCCCTTGACGTGCTCCATCAGGCCTTCGAGGTCGATGCCGGGGTTGGCGATGTAGGCCTTGACCGCCCCGATCGACTCGCTGAGGTTGTGCGGCGGGATGTTGGTCGCCATCCCGACCGCGATCCCGGAAGAGCCGTTGACGAGGAGGCTGGGGAAGCGCGCCGGCAATACCACCGGTTCGCGGGCTTCCTCGTCGTAATTGGGGCCCCACTCGACCGTATCCGCCTCGATGTCGCGTAGGAGCTCGGTCGAGAGGTATGCCAGTCGCGCCTCCGTATAACGCATCGCAGCGGGCGGGTCGTCGTCGATCGAGCCGAAGTTGCCTTGGCCGTCGACGAGCGGATAGCGCAGCGAGAAGTCCTGCGCCATGCGCGCCAGCGTGTCGTAGATCGCGCTGTCGCCGTGAGGGTGGTACTTGCCCATCACCTCGCCGACGATGAAGGCGGACTTGCGGTAGGACCGGTTCGGCTGCAGCCCCAGGTCGTGCATCGCGTAGAGCACGCGGCGGTGGACCGGCTTCAGCCCGTCGCGAACGTCGGGCAGCGCCCGGCCGACGATCACGCTCATCGCGTAGTCGAGATACGACGAGCGCATCTCGGTGGTCAGCTCGCGCTCCTCGATCCGCCCGCCGGTAAGTGCTTCTGCCCCCTCCATCTAAATCACGTCCCTCAAACGGGCGCGGAAACCAAGCAGGTCGGGGGATGCGGGGAGGGTGGCGAGGGGAGCGCACCTGCTGGTGCGTGACCCGAGGAGGCCGACCGAAGACCCCGAGATGCGCCGGTTTGCAGCGTCCGCGCTAGACATCGAGAAACCTGACCTCCTTCGCGTGCCGTTCGATGAAGGCCTTGCGCGGCTCCACCCTGTCGCCCATCAGGTCGGTGAAAATCTTCTCCGCCATCGCCGCGTCATCGATTTGGACCCGCTCCAGGGTGCGGCTTGCCGGGTCCATCGTCGTCTTGCGAAGCTGCTCGGGGTTCATCTCGCCCAGGCCCTTGAAGCGCTGCATCTTGACCCCGTGGCGGGCCAGGTCCATCACCATCCGGCGCAGCTCGGCGAACGACTCCGCCGTCTTCTCTTTTTGCTCGAGCGAGATCCTGAAGGGCGGGCGGCCGACCTGGCTCAGCAGCTCTTTGTGCGACTCGACCAGGCGGCGGTAGTCATGCGATTCGAAGAGGCCGGCAGAGAGCTCAAAGGCCTTGGCCAGCCCGTCTCGGCGGTGCACGGCGCGGACGAGGATCTGGTCGCCGGATTCGGAGACGATCTCGGCGTCGAAGGGCTCCGCCTCGCCGGCATCGCCGTTGAGCACGTCCTTCACCGCGGCGAGCGAAGTCACGCCGCGGTCGAGGATTTCCGACTCGCCGAGGAAGCGAACCAGCTCGTGACCGAAGTCGGCCTGCAGTGAGTCCGCCCAGCCCTCGTGCTCCTTCAGGCGGCGGTTGAAACGCTGCCAACGAGTCGCGGTCAGCTTGTGCGTCTCAG
>Ga0136846_1237378_pt1 | contig 49781 bp, 42 predicted proteins | sample HopSoiMetagenom2_FD_96841 | JGI IMG/M metagenome (GOLD analysis project Ga0136846, IMG submission 96841) | Grasslands soil microbial communities from Hopland, California, USA - 2 Assembly 2016 (version 4) | ecosystem: Environmental > Terrestrial > Soil > Grasslands | place: USA: Hopland...
CCCCTTGCAGTTCCAGCTCTCCCGGCTGCAGCGGCGTCTTCCAGATCATGCTCGCGCTCGCCTCCGCGCCGAACACGGTGGTGGCGAAGAGCTGGCCGCTGACGCTGCAGGCGCCTGCCGGCGTGGGCTCCACGGCCCCCTGCCTCGGCGGCGGCAACGTCGTCTTCTTCGACGGCGACGTGGGCGACTTCATCCATTCCGGCACCGACACGGTCACCGATGGCATCTGGAGGGCCAGCGCGAGCAGCACGGACGTGGCCATCCATGTCGACCCTACCCACCAGGCGCAGGGCTTGTGGTGGGACATGAATTTTTCCACCAGCCAGCTCGGGCAGGCCATCGCGACCCAGGTCTACCTGAACGCTGAACGGTGGCCGTTCGCTGCGCCCGGTCACCCGGGCCTCGACGTCAGCGGAGACGGTCGCGGCTGTAACGTCCTCACCGGGAAATTCCAGGTCGAGGATCTGCAGCTGTCCGGCTCCACGCTGACCTCGTTCACCGCGACCTTCGAGCAGCACTGCGAGGCCGGTACGCCCGCGCTACGCGGTTGTGTTCACTACGGGCCTTGAGCCGATTGCCTTCATTTTCCCGACGGCCGATCCTGGCCGTGTAGAGCTGTGGCGAGGGCGCGGTACACTCCCTTCATGGTGTCCTGTGGACCGCTGGAGACTCTCAATCGCGCCGTCGATGGGCTGATCGCGGGCGGTCATTACACCGAGGCGTTGGAGCTGCCCGGACGCTTCGTCGAGCGCGGCTCACGGGACAGCGCCAGCGAGCTCCTGGTGCAGATCAACCTCTCGGAGGCGGAGTACAACCTGGGGCGGTGGGGCCCGGCCTGGGACCGGCTGCGCGGGCTCGATCCCTTGGCGGCGGCCTTTCCCATCGCGCGCGCGGGGCTCGCCCAGCAGCGCGCCTGGATCGCCGCTCATACCGGCAGGCCCGAAGAGGCGCTGCACCAGTGGCACCGCGCCGAGCTGCGCGACCTGCCGCGCAACTACCACGCGGAGCATTTCTTCACCGGCGCGGTGGCGCTGCTGGGCGCGGGCAGGATCGACGACGCCGGCCGCTGCGCGCTCACCGGCGGCCGTGTGGCCATCCGGCCTTCGAGCGTGCGCAACGCCCTCTTCATCCGGGCGCGCGTCGCGGCCGCGATGCGCGATTGGGCAGCGGCGGAGTCGCTCTGCCGCGCGGCCGCCTCGCACGGATATCGCGCGCAGGGCGGCGACGGCTTGCTGCTGTGGGGCGATCTGCTGACACGCTTGGGACGTGGCGCCGCCGCCCGGCAAGCCTATGCGATGGCGATCGAGCGCGATGCCCAGAGCCAAAGCGCGCGCTTCGCGGCAGATCGCCTCACCTCGCCTTCCGGCGCGGCGGGACCGGTGCGCTGAAGCAAGGCGAGGCTCACCGGTCGCCGGAGATCAGATCCAGCGCCCGTTCCAGCTGCGCGTCCTTTCCCGCCGCGTACCGGAAGTCGAACGGGACTTCCACGTCGGGCGCCACGCCCACTCCTTCCAGGCGCTGTCCGTCCACGCGCGCCTCGGCCACCGCGAGGTAGAGGAGCGATCCGTCGCCCAGACAGAACGGGCGTCCGAAGACTACGGCCCCCGCGGTCCGCTCGCCGACCAGGCGCGAAAGGCCCAGCTTCTTCGCGCCGTACGCGATGGTCTCCTTGCCGCTGCGCGTTCCGCCGTTCACCAGCAGCACGGACGGGACGCGGATCTGCTGGTCGAAGGGCTCCTTCTTGCCGTCGCGACCCACCGACTCGAGCCGCGGCAGATCGCGGGAGAACAACGTGAGATAACCCACGGAGGCGCCGCCCCAGCCGTCGCGGATGTCGAAGACGAAGCCGTCGACGCCGGCCTGGTTGGACTTGACCACGGCATCCAGCGCGACCTGCTGGAAATCGATGGTGGCCCAGGCCCACATGTGCAGGTAGCCGATACGCCGGCCCTTGTGCTCGATCACGCGCCAGCTGTCGGCGCTGGCCTGCCGCAGCTCTTCAAAGGGCCTGGACGATCGCGGCGTCACCGTCAGCGCGAGCGGCGCGCCCTCGCGCGTGCGCTGGACCTCGAGCGCCACCGCCTTCCCCTCGCGCCCCGCGAAGGATGTGACCGGCGAGAAGGGATGGCCGTCCGCCGCCGCGATGCGGTCGCCGAGCTTCAGGCCGGCCTTGTCCGCGGGACCGCCACCAAACACGCCGCCCACGAACCATGCGCCCTCCACCTGTCTCCAGAACACGCCCACGTCGGCGCGCCGGACGGGAAGCGGCGGCAGCCGATCCTTGGGGCAGCTTGACCCGAGGTGCGATTCGAAGAGCGCGGTGAGTTGCCAGTAGGCCGGATCCGTCCGCGGGTAGTACGCCGTGTGCGAGGTCCGCAGCGTGGCCAGGAGATCCTGGAAGATGCGCGTCTGCGCCGCATCGCCGGTTTCCCTTCCCAGCCGCAGGCGAGCGCGCTCGACGGCCGCGTTCCAGCCCACCTCCTCCAGCAGCGGAGCTGAATAGAAGTTCTTTTCCACGATGCCGGCGATCTCGTCGAGGACGCGCCCGCCGGAGGGCACAGCCGCGAACAGCGCCGCCATCGCTCCCAGCATGGCTCGCGCCGGCACCTCGTCCAGACGCATCAGGCGGCAATCTCCTCAGCGCCAACGTAGCAGAGATGAACGCGTGACGGCGATCACGGCGAACTCCACAGCGCGACGAGGCTTTGAACCTTTTTGGAGCCGCCAGGGAAGGAAGGGAAAGAACGGATGCAGTTCCCATCAGATCTTCCCGGCCGGGACCCCCGTGCCGCGGATTCGAAGGAGCACGGATGAACCGGAATGGACGGATCGGAGGAGGGAGCTTCGCCTGGTTGTTCGTCGCGGCCGCGGCAGGGATGGGCGCGGCTTGCGGCAATCCCTATGGAGGTTCGAGCACCTCCAGCGACTCGCTGCATGCCACCATCGGCCCGCAGGGCGGGCAGCTGGTGGGCGCAAAGGGCAGCGCGCTGGACGGCGTGACCGTGGTCATCCCCGCCGGGGCGCTGGCCAGCGACACCGACATCGAGATCAAGCCAGCAAGCGACACGAGTCCCCTGCCGTCCTCGGCGGTGCGCTGCGGGCCGCAGATCGAGATCGGGCCCATGGGGACCGCGCTGGCCATTCCCGCGCAGGTCACGCTGCCGTTCGACCCGGAGCTGGTGGCCGAGAACAACCGCTTCGACGACGAGGTCAAGGTCTGGGTGCACGAAGGCGACCAGTGGGGCCAGCAGACGCAGGTGGACAGTTCCCCCGGTCACGTCACCGTCGAGCTGTCGAAGCTCGATCTCGTCGGGGCAGGCGTGAACCGCCCTTCTGAGGCGGACGAGGTCCACTTCGACCTGCACGCCAATCCCAAGTTCCTCAACTGCCTGGCGCAGTTCCCCGGCGATCCCAAGCGCGCCCCCTCCGTGGACGTGACCGTGGTGCGCGGCTCGCTGAACGACGGGCTCTTCCTCAGCGGCAGGAACATCAAACAGGGGCTGAAGTTCGATCTCTTCACCCTCCAGAACAGCACGCTGAACGCGAGCGGCGCAGTGGATCCGTCGATCACGAGCGTTGGCCTGGCCTGGTACCAGTCGGATCTGGAGGCCAACAACGGCGGCCGGATGCGCGCCACCATCCGCACCGTCCTGCTCGACGAGATCTTCGGGTTTGATCCCCTCGTCGGCCTCACGCCCACCAACACCTTCCACGTCGGCTTCTGGTTCGACGATCCCAACGACGCCGCGGCCTGCGGCTTCAACGTGGCGGCGCCCACGCCCTTCAACGGCGACCACAAGGCGGGGCCGCTGGCGATGATCAGCCTGCCCGATGCGACTACCGGGCTGGGACCGCTCTGCACCAAGCCGGACACCTCGACCACTCCGGCGCATTGCGCTCCTTGAGCCCAGGTGGAGGCGCGCAGGGCAGGTACGCGAAGGTCCGCGTGCTTGCCCTGCGTTGTCGTTGGTGGAGAAGACGATGCTGAACGAGGCATGGTCTGTGGTGGGCGTCGGTGATAGGAGCGCAGGTTCACTCGGGAGGCGCAGGCACTTGGAAGAAGCCGAAGACCTGGCCTTGATGCGCTCCATCGCCCGCCGCGACCGCGGCGCCTTCGAGACGCTGTACTCCCGCTATGCGCCCAGGCTTTCGCGTTATGCGTTTCGGCTGCTCAGGCGCCAGGAGGCGGTGGAAGAGGTGGTGGACGACGCCATGCTGGTGGTGTGGAACGAAGCAGGCCGCTTCGACGCCGGCATCTCCCGCCTCCCGGCCTGGCTCTTCGGCATCGTGCACAACAAGGCGCTGAAGATGCTTCAGCGGTGGTCGCCGCGGGCGCGCGAAGTCCCCATCGACGGCGAGGACGGAGCCACGCAGCACGACGGGCAATCGCAGGATCCGGAGCGGGCCGCGATCGGGCGGCAGCTCGGAGAGACGCTGGCCAACGCGCTGCAACGGCTGCCCCCGGAACAGCGGGCGGTCATCGAGCTGGCGTTCGGCGAAGGGCAGTCGTACCACGAGATCTCGGTGGTGCTGGGCTGCCCGGTGAATACGGTGAAGACGCGGATGTTCCATGCACGCAAGCGGCTCGCTCGCATCCTGGAAGAGCAGGGCGAGACGGCCAGGAGCCGGCTCCCATGACGGTCGAACACCAGCGCGCCAGCGAGCTCTTGCCCTGGTACGTGAACGCAACCCTGAGCCGGCAGGAGATGGTGCTGGTGGAGGCGCACCTCGCCACCTGCCCCGAATGCCGGCAGGATCTCGAGCTCTGCCGCGGGCTCTCGGCCGCGGTCCGATCGACGGCGGCCGCGGAGGACAAGGAGTGGGCAGCGACGCCCGTCAAGGTCGCGCGCGTCCTCAACCGGCTGCCGCGCGAGCGCGGAAGCAGGTCGCGCGAGAAGGGCCTGCTGCCCGATCTGTTCTCGTGGCTGCCCGACACGCCGCGCGCGGCGCGATTTGCGCTGGCGGCGCAGGCGCTGGCGGTGGTGGCTCTGGCGGCGGTGCTGCTCTTGCGGGCGCCTCCCCCCGTCTACGAGACGCTCTCCCGCCCGCAGCCGGCCAACGCCGCGCAGCGCGCGCGGCTGCACGTGGTCTTTGCCCCGGACGTGACGGAGGGTGCGCTGCGGCAGATGCTGCAGGGCATCGGGGCGGTCATCGTCGACGGACCGTCGCCCGCCGGCGTCTACACCGTGGAGCTGGCCTTCCCCGCGTCCGAGCGAGAGCGGATCGCGCAAATCGGCCAGCGCCTCGCGGCCGATCCCGACGTGCGCTTCGCGGCGCCGGTGGCGAGGTGAGGCTCGCGATGGAGAGAACCTGCGTCGTCCTCGCACTGCTGGGCTGCGCGTCGATGCGTTCCGCCTCGCGAGAGGATTCGCCTCGCCAGCTCCAACCCGGCCAGATCATCGTCGCCCTCGCCGCCGAAGGCGAGGAGGAGCTGCTCGAAGTGCGCGAGGCGCTGGCGGCGGAGTACCACCTGGTGGAGGCGGGCACGTTCCCGCTCGGGTCGGTGCATCTGCGCTGCGTGGTGTTCCAGGTGGGCGGCGAGGATCGGTTGGCGGAGGTGATCGAGCGGCTCAACCGCGACCCGCGCGTCGCGCTGGCGCAGCGCAACCAGGTCTTTCGCGGGCTGGGCGAGGAGAGCGCCGGCCCACCGCTGTCGTACGGCGCGGCGTTGATCCACGCCGACGCCGCGCAGCGCAGTCGCACCGGCAAGGGCGTCCGCATCGCCGTCATCGACACGGGTGTGGCCGCCGATCATCCAGGGCTGCGCGGCCGTGTCATCGAGACGCGCAGCTTCGTCTCCGGAGGGGACGCGACGTTCGGGCGGGATCTGCACGGCACGGCGGTGGCCGGCGTCATCGCTGCCCATCGCGACGGCAGGGCCGGCCTCCTCGGCATCGCGCCGGGGGCCGAGATCCTCGCCCTCAAGGCCTGCTGGTACACGGCGGGCGAAGGCGCCAAGGCGGTCTGCAGCAGCTGGACGCTGGCCAAGGCGGTGGACTTCGCAGTCAATGCCGGCGCGCAGGTCATCAACCTCAGCCTGGGCGGACCTGCCGACGAGCTGCTACGGCGGCTGATCGTCAAGGCGCAGGAGCACGGCGCCATCGCCGTGGCCGCGGGGGCGGAGAGCGGAGACGACCCGGGCTTTCCCGCCTCCATGCCGGGGGTGATCGCGGTGGTGGCGAGCGATGCACAGGGCCAGGCGGCTCTTCCGCGCTGGACGGCACACACCTTCGCGATGGCTGCGCCCGGCGTCGACATCCTCACCACGGTGCCGTCGGGCGGCTACGACTTCCTCTCCGGCAGCTCGCTGGCGGCGGCCCACGTGTCGGGCGTGGTGGCACTGCTGCGCGAGGGAAATCCCGCGTTCACCTCCAGCCAGATGCTGGATTTGCTCAGGCGCACCGCGCACCGCTTGCCGGTGGAAGGCGGAATGGTGGCGAGCGCCGGCCTGGTGGATGCGTGCGCCGCGCTGGGTTCGTTGATGGGCGACGCGACCTGTCCCTAGTAGATGGCGACGAGCCGCACGCGCGAGTGCTTCAGCTTCTGCAGCGGGTGCCAGCAGTGCGTGGGCACGAAGTCGTCGAGCGCGCAGCCGGCGAGAGGCACCGGCGGGCTCTCCGTGAAATCGGTTTCGAATGCCCAGAGCGTCTCGCGGCCCAGCGGAGCGGGGCCCAGGTGCAGCTTGTCGAGCGATCGCGCCTTGACCAGCGCCAGCTCGTCGTAGGCGCGGTTGCCGCTGGTGCCCGCCAGCTGGACGGCGAACAGCGATCCGTCCTCGCGCAGCGTGATTCTCACCAGCGTCACCAGTTGATGGCTGAAGTTCGATCCCGATACGGCGCCGGCCGCCAGCGTCATCGCCAGCGGCTGTTGCACGCCGCCCAGGCTCACGCTGTCCAAGCCGCGATCCGAATTGGCCAGGCCGATGAAGTCCTGGTTCAGCGGAGTGACCGCGCCCGGCGGATCCGGCAGTCGGGCAAAGGGATTGCCGGTGCGGGCGTACGCCTCGGCTTGCTTCTGCCAGCCCTGCAGATACGCGCCCAATGCCGACAACACCGCGTTGCGTCCGTCCTGCTCGATCACGTCCCATCCCGGAGCGAACCCGTGGGCCAGGGCGTTTTCGACCGGCTGCCAGTACGCGTCGCGTCCCAGGCGGGCGCGCTCCCGGGCCTTGATGTCGGGGCCCCAGCCCTCGAGGCGGCGGCCGACCAGCGCCTTTTCGTCGGCGAGCTTCTCCTCGCGCGTCTTCTCCCGCACCAGGCCGCCCGAATCGCCGGGAGGTGGATAGCGGCCGGGAAGCGCGCCTTCGGGATTCTCGAGTTGCAGCGACAGGCCTTGGCCGGAATGGCCGGCGCCTTCACCAGGCGCGGCCGGGGAGCGATTCGCCAACCCGTCTGGCGCGCGAACGCCATCGGGCAGCGCGGCCGGCGGAAATGCAGGCAACGAAGAAGGACTCCGGCGCTGGCCGGTCGCCTTCGGAAGAGCCGGCGCGGGCTGGTCCGCCGGAGCCGCGCCTGCGGGCGGCGCGGTCGCGGGCCGCTCCAGCTTGCGCAGCTCCACCTGCAACGGTTCGGAGCGCCGCCGGGGCGCCAGTTTGACGCGGGGAAGCAGGCAAAGGCCGAGCAACAGCAGGCCGTGGAGCAGGAGCGCCCCCGCCACCGCTGTCCAGATTCGACGCCTGCTCCGCTCCATCAAGCTCATGCTGGCGGAATCGCCCGTGACTTGCAACGGCCGTTCGGACGGAAGACCTCCGGGGACGCCGTTCGCTCACAGGTTGCGCGTCAGCGCCGGCCGGCGAAGAACGCGCGCAGATCGGCCGCGAGCAGCTCCGGCTCTTCCCAGGCGGCGAAATGACCGCCGCGCGGCATCTCCGTGTATCGCTCCACGTCGTAGCCACGCCGGATGAAGGAGAGCGGCGGAAAGGGAGCCTCCTGGGGGAAGCGGGCGATCGCGGTGGGAACGCGCACGCGCTCGCCGGCAGCGAAGTGGACGGGCCGCAGCTTGTTTTCAAGATAGAGGCGCACCGAGGAGGTGCCGGTCCGCGTCACCCAGTACACCATCACGTGGGTGAGGACGTCGTCGAGCGTGAAGCTGCGCTCGAAGTCGGCGCTCCAGCCGCGGAGCTTCTCGGCGATCCACGCGAGCAGCCCGGCCGGTGAATCGTCGAGCCCGACGCCCAGCGTGTCGGGGCGCGTGCGCTGCTGGTGCGAGTAGCCGCCTTCGGCCAGGACCCAGGCATCCGCTTCCGCGAGGTACGCGCGCTCCTCGTCGGAAGGCGGCGGAAGCGTCGGGTCGGGCTTGTACGATCCCGGAATGTAGTTGAGGTGCAGTCCGAGCAGCCGCTCGGGGTGGCGCAGCGCCAGCCAGGTGGAAACCTGTGCGCCCATGTCGCCGCCCTGGGCGCCGAATCGGGCGTAGCCGAGGCGCGACATCAACTCCGCCCAGAGGTCGGCGGTGACGGCGCAGTTGACGCCGGGTCGCGCGGGAGGAGCCGAGAAGCCGTAGCCGGGCAGGGAGGGCACCACCACGTCGAAGCCCGCCTCGACCAGGAGCGGAACCAGCCGCTGCATCTCCAGGAACGAGCCGGGCCAGCCGTGGGTGACGAGCAGCGGAAGCCCTCCTCCCCGCGCATGCACGAAGTGGATCTCCGCTCCGTCGATCTCCACGCGGTAGTTCGGCCATCGGTTGATCTCGCGCTCGGCGGCGCGCCAGTCGTACCCATCGGCCCAGCGGCGAACCGCGGCGCGCAGCCAGTCCAGGTCCACGCCGCGCTCCCACCCGGTGCCGGCCGCAGGTGGAAACCGCGTGCGCCGCAGTCGATCGCGCAGATCCTCCAGGACCTGGTCGGGGATCTGCACGGTGAAGGGCTGCACGCCGGAGCCCATCACTGCACTGGCGGCCGCGGGTTGAGCGAGGCGCTGACGGCGCGGACCGCCGAGCGCGGGCTGACGCGCAGCGACTGGACGATGAGCTTGTTCTTGAGCCCGTGGATGACCATCGGCTTGCCCTTGATCATCGCGCGGTAGCCCTCTTTCGCCACCTGCGCCGGGGAGGCGGCTCCCATGCGGAAGAGGAGCGAGCGATCGTTTCCCGCCACTCCGGCGAATTCGGTGGCGGTGGCGCCGGGGCAGCTCACGGTGGCGGCCACGCCGGTGCCGCGCAGCTCGTACCAGAGCGCCTCGGTGAACGAGTTCACGAACGCCTTGCTGGCGTAGTAGACCGCCATGAACGGACCGGGCGGGAATCCGGCGGTCGAGCCCACGTTGAGGATGCGGCCGCGCTTTCGCGCCAACATGGCGGGCAAGAACGCTCGCGTCAGGTTGACCAGGGCGGTGATGTTGACCTGGATCATCTCCAGCTCGCGCGAAAGCTCGAGGTCGGCAAAGGCGCCGCTGGCGCCCAATCCGGCATTATTGACCAGGAAGTCGATCTCCAGGCCAAGCAGCCGCACCTCCTGCACCACGCGCGCCGGCCCCTCTGGCGTGGCGAGGTCGGCCGCCACCACCTGCGCCTTCACCCCATGCGCGGCTTGCAGCTCCTTCGCCAGGGCTTCCAGCCGATCGCGCCTGCGCGCCACCAGCACGAGGTCGTGCTTGTCGGCGGCGAAGAGCCTTGCGTACTCTACGCCCAGGCCCGAAGACGCCCCCGTCACCAACGCAGTTCCCATGTGCCCCCTCCGCGCGAACACGCCGGGGTGATGATGCCGCAATCCGCGCCGGGTTCCGAGGTGCAGCGGTGTTTTCACTTCTCAGGGCACGGCGTCGCGCCAGCCGACGCGCAGCAGCCGGGTCCTCGGCGAGACCACCGGAGCATCCTCGAGTGGCGCGGACTTCATGTACCGAGCCGACGAGCACGGATCATCCCCGTGCGCCGGCAGCGTCTCCAGCGTGTGGTGCCGGTAGTTGCCCAGCACGTACCGGACGGCGTGAGCGACCTCGCGCCGCGAGCGCAGCACGTGACCATGGTACCGGTCGGCGAAGACCTTCCCACGGCGGTTTGCGAGGCGGTTCAGCGCGATGGCCAGCCGGATGAGCAGGCCTTGCGTGCCTCGCGACAAAGCACGGCGGTCCTCCGCCTCGACGATGAAGTGCAGGTGGTCATCGTCATCTTGATTTAGCATATCCTGTCGGCCCGAGGGCCGAGTGGCCAGATCTCGCCCGCGCGGTCGAACGGGCTCGACCGCCTCGTCTCGCGCGAACAGCCGACGGCCGATGCCGGCCCTCGGCGTCAACCAGCGTGTTCCCACGCGGCGAGTCCCGTACCCGCCCCACCAGCGGCGGTGCTACCATCTGACGCACAGCGGAGGCGGGCGTGGCTGTACCTCTGATCGCGGAGCTCAAGCGAAGGCGCGTCTTCCGCGCGCTCGCCGGCTACGCCATCGTCACCTTCGCCGTGCTGCAAGTGATCGAGCCGGTAATGCACGGGCTGCACCTGCCGGACTGGACCCTCTCCTTCGCGGTGCTGGCTCTGGCCGTGGGCTTCCCGCTGGTGATGATTCTCGCCTGGATCTTCGACGTCAACGCCGGAGTCATCGAACGGACGGTGCCGCTGCGGCCCGAGGGGCTGAACCGCATGCGCCTTTTGCTGGCGGTGGCTGGCGTCGCCGCGGCGGCCGTGCTGCCGGCGGTCGCGTGGCACTACGCGCGCGCAGCGAGCGCCCCCGGACGGAGGGCGCGGGCCTTTCCCTCCATCGCCGTCCTCCCCTTCGTCAACATGAGCGTCGCCAAGGACGAGGAGTACTTCTCTGACGGGATCACCGAGGAGGTGATCAACGCGCTGGCCAACGTCGAGGGGCTGCGCGTGGTCTCGCGCACGTCGGCGTTTGCCTACAAGAACCGCAACCTGACGGTGCGCCAGATCGCCGAGGAACTCGCGGTGGACACGGTGCTGGAGGGCAGCGTCCGGCGCGACGGGAAGGCGCTCCGGCTGACCGCGCAGCTGATCAACGCCGCCGACGGCTTTCACCTCTGGTCGCAGACCTACGACCGCGAGCTGAAGAACCTCTTCACGCTGGAGAACGAGCTGGCCCGGGCCATCACCGAGGCGCTGCGGCCCAAGCTGCTCAGGCAGCCCATTCTCGTACCCGGCACCCAGAGCGAGGAAGCGCACGACCTTTATCTCCGCGGCCGCCACTTCTGGGCAAAGCGGACGATCGGCGATCTGAAAGAGGCGATGGGCCTGTTCGAGAAGGCGCTGGCCATCGATCCCGACTACGCGCTGGCCCATGCGGGCCTCGCCGACTGCGACATCCTGCTCGGCGAGTATGGCGGGTCGCGCCCGGTGGACATGCTCGCCAAGGCGCGGCCGCACGCGTACCGCGCGCTGGAGCTGGACGGCGCGCTGGCCGAGGCCCATGCCTCGATGGGCCTGATCGCCATCTACGACTACGACTGGAGCACCGCCGAGCGCGAACTTGGCCGCGCCATCGAGCTGAGGGCCTCGTACGCGACGGCACACCAATGGACGGCCATCCTCATGGTGATCCTCGGGCGTTTCTCCGAGGCCGAGGCGGCGGCGAAGCGGGCGCTGGAGATCGATCCCGCCTCCCCGGTGGTCAGCAATTTGTACGGCATGATCCTCTTCGAGAGCCGCGACTACGAAGGCGCGATCGCGGCCTTCCGCAAGACCCTGGAGCTGAACCCCGGCTTCCCGCCGTCGCAGGAGATGCTGGGCTGCGCCTACGCAGCCGCGGGCAAGAAGGCGGAAGCGCTGGCGCAACTGGACCAGATCCGGGGTTCGGCCGACGAGCACGTGGCCATGCGCGCCTGGGTGCTGGCGGCGGCCGGCGACGTGGAGGGCGCTCGCGGCCTGATGCGGCAGCTGGAGAGGCAGCACGCGTTCCAGGGCTCGAACGCCGCGGTGCTGGGCGGCCTCTACGGCACGCTGGGGGAGAAGGATCGCGCGTTCCCCTTGCTGGATCAGGCGTACGCGGACCGCGACTGGATGCTCCGGGACCTCAAGGTAAGCCCCCTCTGGGACCCGCTGCGCGGCGACGCGCGGTTCACCGCGTTGCTGGAGAGAATGCGCTTGCAGTAGATCAGTCCGTCTTCTTCTCCGGCTCGCGCAGGAGCCACACCAGGAGCGTCTCGGCGTCCACTCCCCGCCGCCCCGTCAACGTCCGCTGCGCGCGCCTGCGCTCCTCGGAGGCGCGATGGAACACCTGCCACGCCGGCCGCCGCGCTGTGCGGTTGGGCAGGTACACGCCGACGATGTTGTCGCCGAAGGGCGCAGCCTCGGGCGTTTGCATCAGATGGAAGAGCGCGCGGATGTAGCGGTCTTCCACCGCGGCGGTGGCCTCGCCCTGGTCCATGGCCGCGCCGATGCCCTGGAGCAGCGAATTGCGCGCGGCGTTCCCCAGCGTGGGCGCCTCCAGCAGCCGCGCCAGCGGTTCGAACTCGCGCGGGACGGCGAGGAGCAGCGCGCCATGCCGCTCGAGCACGTAGTCGGGAAAGAGGAAGCCCACCTTTGCGGGCGCGGCCAGCGCTTTCTCCAGCGCCGCCGACACGGGCAGCCGCTCCGCGTCCTCCACATGCGCCAACTCCAGGTCGGCAAGCGCTTCGGCCTCGGAGAGAACCACCGCCGGGTCGCGGAGCAGCGCGAGATCCGGGCCTTCCACGCTGGCGAAGACCAGGTACCGGGTGCCCGGATCGAGCGGCTTCGAGGACCACGCTCCGGGCAGCTTGAGGATGCGGCCGATGGCGCTGCGCCACTGATCGATGGCCACTTTCACGGTGTCGCCGGCACGGCACTTGCCCTTGAACACGCGCTCGATGCGCAGGGACACCTGCACCACCCGCTTCTCGGCGGGCGGCCGTTCTGCCAGCCACGAGCCCGGCTGGGCCGCCAGCACCTGCACGTAGAAGATGTGCGTGGCCTGCGCGATCAGCGAGCGCGAGCCTGGGAGCAGGAACTCGATCATGTCGTGGATCCCCGCGGTTTCGGTCTGGCGATGCGCACCGCCCGGAGCTTCACGCGGTAGCCGTGTCTGTCGGACCGATGCTCCGCGTGCTCGACGCGCCAGGTCCCGCCGACTTGCGGTCCCAGCTCGTCGAGCGTCATCTCCGCGCCCGGCGCGATCTTCGCGTTGCCGCGCAGCTCCATTTGAGCGGTGATGAAACCTTCGGCCAACTTGCGCATGCGGCCGCGCGCCATCGCCTCCGCGGTGGCGACGTCTGCGGGTTCGGGCTCGTCGGCCAGCGCCGAGAGCGTGCCGCACCCGTGCTGCTGTGACGAGGCCTTGCCCACGATCTCGCGCTTCCGGGCCGGATCCCAGCCGTGGACGGTGACCTCGTTGACCTGGCTGTTCGACTCGATCTGGACCCGCAGTTTCAAGATGCCGGACTCCGGCCCAAGCTCGATCTGCCGGCCCTTGGGGAGCGGACCGACGACGATCTGCTTGCCCTCGATGCGCAGGTGGTTGCCGCTCTTCTGCGCGATGCGGCGCAGGAAGGCCGCATCGCTCAGGTTGGCCTGCAGCACGTGCATGGAGGTGCCGGAGGGCGCGTCGGCGGAGAGGCCGTGCTCCCGGGCGATCTGCGCTGCGATCTGCTTGTCGTCCACGTCGTTGAAGGCGCGGGTCATGGAGCCGAGCCCCAGGCGGTGAAGCGCCTCCTCGCAGACGACTTGAAGCGACGGAGGCCGGTTCCGTCGGAACTGCGGTTCGAGCGCCACCACGTCGCCGTGGAAGATGCTCTCTTTTTCGCTCATCGACCCCAGCTCCACCTCGACCGGCGTGCCGGAGGCGAAGTGCGCACCGTTGATCAGCTGCAGCCGGGGATCATTGAAGTGCAGCACGCAGCAGCCGAAGAGATCGACGTCGAGATCGACGTTGACCCGGATCAGCGCCGCGGCCTGCTCGGCAGGCAGCGGCTTGCCGCCCACCGACACGCGGCAGTCTGGCAGGAATGATTGCACGAACGGCCCCCGGCGGCCTTCATACTATAGCCGACGGGGCGGCGTCGGTGAGCGCCGTCACGTGATGGGGGCCAGCTCCTTCGGGTACGAGTGGAGCAGCGTCTGAGGCGCCTTTACTCTTCCACCGGTGACCTGGGCTTCCAGCATCAAGGCGTTGGTCACCGCCTGGCCGGCGAAGTGGTTGTTGTTGACCACGTACACGTCGGTGACGCCCGGCTCGTGCGCGAGCTCTCGCGTGCGCTGCGCCCACGGCTCGAGCTCCGCTTTGGAGTAGAGGTAGTCGTAGCGCTCGTCGCGGCCCGCTTCCTTGCGGAACCAGTCTTTGTAGTTGCGGCCGTGGACGCGGACATAGCCCACCGACGAGGTGGCGCGCGCCGCCGGCGGCAGCGAGTTGCGGAACATGGGCTGGTCCAGGTTGACGATGCCGATCCGATCCGCCGCCAGCTCGGCGTAGAAGTCCGGCTCGTTCCAGGAGAGATGGCGCACCTCCACCACCAGCGGATAGACGCGGAAGGTGCGCAACAGATCGCGAAGCCACTCGCGGTTTCCCTCCTGGTTGCGGAACGACCAGGGAAACTGCAGCAGCAGCGCGCCCAGCTTGCCGGCGCCGGCCAGCGCGTCCAGGCCCGCCCGCGCAGCGTCCACTTCCTCGCCTGTCCACGCCGTGCCGCGCTCGTGGGTGAAGCGGCGCCAGAGCTTGGCGGCGAAGCGGAAGCGGGGGTGATCCTCGACGCGCTTCGCCCACGCGGCCGCGACTGTCGGCGTGGGCGGGCGGTAGAAGGTGGAGTTGATCTCCACGGTCTGGAAGTACTGCGAAAGGTAGCGAAGCGGGTCGAATCCCTTGGGCTTGGGCTTCGGGTACACCTTGCCCGCCCAGTCCGGGTAATCCCAGCCCGCAGGTCCGAAACGGATCAATGCCGCTCTTCCGAGAGCGATCGGTGGATGCGCAGCGCCACCAGCGAGGGGCCGGCGAGATCGACCCATTGCTTGAGCAGCGAACGCCCCGGCTCGAAGGCGAGGCGGCCGCCCGACAGCCGGTCGCGGAACGGCGCCTCCGCGGTGAACCACTGCTCCACGCGCAGCAGCGATCCGGCCCCCGCGCCGGCCGAGAAAGAGTCCCACCAGGGGTCGGCCGGGTGCGGCGAGAGCCCCGCCTCGGCCCGGTCGGGCACGCCGAACCACCGCTGGCTCACGTCCTGCGGGCCGCGCGCATCCACGCCTTGCAGCTCCGGTGTGAGATCGTCGTCAACTGCGGCGGCCGCGCGGAGTGCGCCTTCGCAGAGCCGCCGCTTGTCCATCCGCTGGAGCTGCACCGGCAGCTCGCGCAGCAGCGGCTCGCGGGCAAGCGACGCCTCGATGCGGCGAAGGGCCTCCTCCTCGCGCATCGGGTTGGGCACGTCCAGCGCCACCAGCTTCCAGCCTTCGCCGAGCAGGTAGAGCCGCAGCCCGGCCCCCCGGAACCCGCTTCGATCCGGGGCCGCGCGCCGCAGCGTGCCTTCCAGCTGCCGGCGCACCAACGCCAGCACCGTGCCGAGGATGGCATCGCGCGCCGCTTCCGCCGCTCCCCGTTCCGCCGCCTCGAGCTGCCCACCGGCGGCGATCAGGTGCCGCCACCGCCGCGCCGTCTTCGAAAACGCCTCCCGGGTTTCGGGGACACCATACGTACGCTTCCGTATGGTGTACCCGAAACCCGGGGTGGCGCTGACGGCGAAGGCGGCGGCGTCGATGAGGCGCTCGCCGCCGAGCAGGTAGCTCATCGAGGAGCCGGCGATGAACGGAGGCGGGCGGCCCTCGGCGGGCGGCAGGCGCACCGTCATCTGCAGCGTGAGGCCGCCGAAGTCGGCGAAGGCTTCGACGGGGTGGCGCTCCTCCGCCGAGGTCGCGCGCGCCGCCTTGGCGGCCGCCGGGTCCGCCACCAGCCGGTGCGTGGCGCCATCCCATGTCGCGCGCAGCCCCCGGCACAGCTCGGCGCCGACGCCGTCGAATACCGCGCTGAAGGGCTCGGCGCCCGCCGTCCTCCAGGGGCAAGGTGGATAGGTGATCACCGCCTCCACCGATCCCAGCCGCGGCGCGCGCAGCGTCCAGCGCCCGCCCTCGGGAGCGACGAGCGGCGTGGCGTGCGCCGCCGCCAGCGCGCGGCCCAGCAAGAGGCCGTAGGCGTGCAGCAGTCTGCGGCTCGCCTCCGCCGGATCGGCGTCGGGCACCGCGGCCATCCAGTCGGAGAGCAGCAGCAGCTCGGGCGACTTGAACCGGTCCGCGCAGATGCCGCCGCCCGGCGCTTCGGGGCCCGCCTGCGGAAGCCAGAGCTGATCGGCAGAGACCTCACCGCGCAGCAGCTGGTCCAGCGCCTGCGCATTGGCGGCCATCAACGCGGTGGGGAGCTGTCCTCCCGGAGCGAGGAGTCGCTCGCCGCATCCGTGGAGGTGGGCGGTTGCCGGATCTCCGGCGAGGAGACGGAAGGAGGAAGGGGGCGATGCGATCTCGACCGGTTCGCGCAGCAGCTTCGATCCGAGGGAGCCGCTGGAAGCGGTGTCCTCCTCCACCACCACGGTGGAGGTGCTTCCGATGTCCACGGCGAGCCGCAGCGACACCGGCGCGCCTCCGGAGGGCAGCGGGCGGCCGCCTTCCGGCAGCGTGGCCATGCGCGCGTGCCAGAGCGCATCGAGGTCGAAGAGCGCCTGCGGCTCGCGGCCTTCCTGCGCGCGCAGCACCACCCAGCGAGGCCGCGATTCCGTTGGCCAGGTCACCACCGACTGGCCGCTGACGCCGACGGGAGGGTCGCCGCCCGGCGTCGAGGGCGGTCCAATCCAGAGCGGCACCGGGGGCTGCGCCGCGACGCGGTGGGCGGCGGCGCGCACGCTCACGGACCCGCGCCAGCCGCCGCCCAGGAATGGCGGCGAGACGGCCAGGTGCACGTGCATCGAGGCGGCGCCGGAGGCAAAACGCCCGGCGAAGACCACCGGAAAGCACTCCACGCGCAAGAGCTCGGTCTCGCGCACCACCGCCAGGAAGGCCCGCTGCACGGCGCGAGGCCCGTCGATGAGGGCCGGGCCGTCGAGCAGCAGCACCCCCGCGTCCACCAGCCAGGCGCACCAGGAGGGCAGGGGGATGGGAACCAGCGCCTTCTCTGCAGTTGCGCCCTGCGCATTGGCCGGCACCAGCACCGGATCGGCGCAACCCACGGCGTCGCGCCAGTCGGCCAGCGCGGGCCGCAGCAGGGTCTGCACCGCATGCTGCGGAAGTCCGAAGCGGGCCTCCATGGCGGCGAGCCGCGCGTCGATGGCGAGCGGCGGCCGCAGCGGGTCGGCGCGGTCCGCCCGGTCCAGCGGCGAGCCGTGCCGGCGCAGCCCGCGCAGGACGGCGCCGGCCGCGCGTCGAAGGGCGAGCGTATCCGGCTCCAACCCCATCCTCCTTCAGCGCAGGTAACCGCGCGGTGGTTGGACGGACGGAGCAGCGGGGTCTTCATCGCCCCGGCCCGGCCTTCGCAGCGAGAGCCGGGTGATCAGCGTGGCCACGCTGAACAGGCCGCCCAGCGCCAGCCAGAGGCGGCGATCGCCTGCCGCCACCGCCACGTCGAGCAGCTCGGGCGGCAGCACCAGCGCCAGCGCGCTGGGCACCAGCAGCGTGATGCCGGCGCCTGCCACCAGGGCCAGCAGCCACGGTCTTCTCTCCAGCGACTCGAGCTTCATCTTCACCCAGCTCCGATGGTCCACTCCACCGCCGGAACGCCGGAAGCATGGGCCAGGCCCAAGTCTACCAGTGGACTATGGGAAACGAGTACCGCAGCGCGCCCCTCGGCCTCCCGGAGCCAGCGCAGCAGCGCTTCCATCAGTCGCAGATGGGCCGGTGGATCGAGGGCGCCGAAGGGCTCGTCGAGGAGGAGGAGCCGCAGCCGGCCGCGGGGGCCGCCCTCCAACCGCAACACCTCCGCGGCCAGCAGCACGCGCTGGCGCTCGCCCTCCGACAGCGCGCCGATGGGCCGAGCGAGCAGCGCGTCGTCCGTGGCGCCGAACCAATGGCGCACGCCGTCGCGCCGCGGCTGGGATCCCAGCACCTCGCGCACCGGCATCTCCAACGGGAAGGCGCGCGCCGTGTCCTGCATCACGTAGCCCATCTCGACGGCAGGGTTCCGGCGGCTGGCCACGGCCCGCAGCAGCGTGGTCTTGCCGCAGCCCGAGGGGCCGGAGAGGACCACCAGCTCGCCGGGCCGGGCCGCCGCCTCGGGCGAGATGGCGTGAGCGCGGCCGGCGATGGAGATGCGCGGCCCCAGGAGCTGCACCGCGCCGCCGTGCGGAGCCGGTTCGGGCGCTGGTTCCTGGGCGCGGGCCGCCAGCATCCCGGCGGTAGCCTCGAGATAGCGGCGCAGCGCCGGCGGCTGTGGCGGCCCGTCCCACCGGTGGCGGGAGCGGACGGCGTACGAGTGCGGCCGGCCCGCATCCAGCCAGAGGACGTGATCGGTCACCGCCTGCGAGGAGCGATCGCCGAGCAAGGCGTCCACCGCCTCGGGGTCGTGGGAGGTGAGCACCAGCGATCCCGACCCGGCGAACTGCGCGGGCAGGAACTCGCGCATGCAGTCGAGCAGCGCCCGCGTGCGCGCAGCGTCCTGCGCGGAGGTGGGCTCGTCGAGCAGCAGCGTGCAGTCGGAGTCGCCGCGTGCGCGCGAAAGCCCCAGGCAGAAGAGTAGCCGTTGCCGCTCGCCGCGGGAGAAGGCGGAGACGGAAGTGAAGGGATCGAGCAGGCGGCGGCGCACGCGGTGGTCGTCGACGCGGCCGAGCAGGTCCCAGAGCGCGCGCGCATCGGCCGCTCGCGCGGTGGCGGCCACGTCGGCGGCGGAGAGGGCGGCGGGCAACGCCTCGTCGGGATCCTGCGGCACCAGCATCGCGTCCTGCAGCTGCGCGGCCCAGGCTCTCAGCAAAAGCGTCTTGCCGGCCCCCGACGGCCCCAGCACCCACTGCAGCGCGGGCCGCGGCGAAAGGCCCTGCGCGCTGGCCAGGCCCCGCGCCAGGATCGAGGGGCCCAGCGCCAGCGCTCCGTCGCGCAGCGTGACCCGCCGCAGCGCGCGCGGAAACGCCTGGGCCAGCACCATCAAGAGAGCCGCGATCGCCAGCGCCACGTGCGCGCCGCTGAAGGCCGCGGGCAGCGGAGAAGGCGCGCCGTCGGCCGCGACGCCGCGCAGGAAGAGGGCCGCGCCCAGCGACGGGTAGAGCGGGAAGCCGGGAGGCCGGAAGCTGTCGATCAGCGTGTTGGAGAGGATGTCGATGAAGGCGGCGGAGGCCATGCCCCCCAGCAGCAGCGCGGCCAGCTCGCGGCGGCGGCGCAGCCACAGGCCCTGCCGCAGCACGATCTCCCAAGGCTTCTGCCCGCGCAGGGTGGCGGCCACGAAGGAGTCGCTGCTCTCCTCCGCGGCGCGCGCTTCCTCCAGCCAGCTCCAGAGGCCGCGGGCGAGGAGCAGGCCCAGCAGCACGGAGGCGGAGAGCAGCCCCGGCGACATGCCGAAGAGTGACTGGTAGGCGAGTCGGTCGTCGGGGCGCAGCGCGAGGAACCGGCCCGCAGCGAGGAAGGCCACGGGCTTGCAGAACACCGCGCGCATCACCAGCGCAAAGGCGACGTAGGGGACCGCTCCGCCGAAGGCGAGCAGCGCTCCCGCGGCGCGCCGCGCCCGGATGAGCCCCCGCGCGTAGAGCCACAGCCAGGCCGCGCCGCAGAGCGCAGCCACCGCGCCCGCGCCCAGCGCCAGCAGGCAGGTCCCCGCCAGCATCATGGGCAGGGTCGGCTCGAAGAGCCGGTCGATGGCGGGGCCGTGCGAGAGCAGCGCCATGCGCAGCGGGAAGAAGATGCCGGTGCGCGCCGCCACGAAGATCGACTCGGCGGCGAGAAGGGCGAAGGCGAGCGCCACGAAAAGGTCCGGTGGGTAGGTCGGGCCCGGGGGGTTGGCGTACCGCGTGTTCCGGCGCACGAACGCCAGCAGCACTCCGCCGCCGGAGGCGAGCAGCAGCGCCAGCAGCGCCGCGGCCAGCGCATGGGGCTCCTCGCGGAAGGGCAACGCGCAGAGCTGCACGGCGCCCAGCGCCACCGAGAGCAACGCGAGCGCGGCCATGGCGCGAAACCCGTGCGGCAGCAGCCGTTCCATCACGGCGCGAACCTTCGCGCGCCCAGCGCGTCGCGGACCTCGAGGACGAAGCGGTGCCCGGCGAACCAGAGCAGGAGCGCCGCGCCTGCCACCAGCGCGCAGGAAGAGAGCCGGTCGGCGGCGGACGACTCGCCCAGCGCAGCGCGGATCAGCGCGCCCAGGCCGCTGGTGGCTCCCTGCAGCGCGGGATCCTGATCGGCCCGCGCGCAGACGAAGAGCGCGGCGCCCGCGAGCGCCGGCACCATCGGCGTCAGCCAGTCGGCGGCGTCGCGCGCAGCCACGCGGGCCGAGCGGCCGAAGGCAGCCCGTCCGCCGGGGCGGGCGAGCTGGGCGGGAGCGAAGAGGGCGCGCGCCGCGGCGCCGGAGAGCGTTCCGGCGAAGGCCGCGACGAAGAGCACCGCGGCGAGGCCCGACCCGGCCGAGCGGGCGCGGTCGTAGAACAGCGCCGGGTCCAGCATCGACCAGAGCGGGTGCGCCACCAGCGCGTACACCGCGGCAGCGAAAAGCAGGCGGCGGCCGTTGCCGGCTGCCCGCATCGGCGCGAGCGCGCCTCCGGCGCCCGCGGCGAGGAACACCAGCAGAAGGCCGCCGATCACGAAGGGCAGCGCGTCTGCCGCGCCGCGCGCCGCGGTGCGGAAGCGGCTCTTGTCCGAGGCGACGGCGGTCCAGGTGTCGCGCACCGAGGCCAGGCGGACGCCGCTGCCGGGGGCTGGGGACAGCGTCCAGTCCGGCCGTCGCGACCAGAGGCGCAGCAGCGCGGCCTGGTCGGATCCGCCCAGGCCCCGATCAGCGGAGGCGCGCAGGACCGCCAGGTCGAAGTCGAGGTACGCCGCCGCGGAGACGTCCGCTGGAGCGCCGCTGCCGCTGCGTTCGAAGGCGGCGAGCGCCAGCGAGAGCAGGAGCAGGCCGGCGAAGCCGCAAGCGCACGCGGCTGCCCAGCGCAGGGCGCCGGCGGCGAAGCGGCTGGCCTGTGCAGCGGCAGAGAGGGCGCGCACGCCGTCGGTGGGAGCGGAATGGGTCAAGGCGCGCCGCTCGCGGAAGCGCAGGCTCCGCTCAGCGCCGTGCCGCAGCCCAACTGCTGCTCGAGCGCGGCGCGCAGGACGTCCAGCTCCTGGCAGTGGCCGGACCAGGCGCCGGCGTCGAGCGTGAAGGAGGCGCGGTCGAGGGAGGGGAAAGGGGAGGCGCGGACCTGGCGGTCCCACTGGTCGAAACGATCGAGCGTCGCGGTGCGGGAGCGGGCGGGATCGCCACACCGTTGTTTCGCAGGGTCGGGTGCGGGTCCGGGTGCGAGTGCGGGTCCTGGTGCGAGTGCGAGTGGTTGTGCGGGGGGTTTGGCGGCGAGCGGAGGAGGGCTTTCGAGCAGCGCGGACTCCAACGGCAGCGCCGGATCGAACGCTGCCGCCCAGCGGGGATCGGTTGCCGCGAACGGCTTGACGCCGAGAGGAAAGGAGACGCCGGTCAGGTCGGCTTCCGAGGTGTCGGGTTTGACCGACAGCAGCCACCATTCGCAGAGGTTGGCCTTGTCCAAGGTCGATCGCCCGTCCGCGCCGGCGGTCGGCCAGGGCCAGCCTTTTTCGGCCGGGCGGCAGATCAGGGAAGTGCGGAGGGAGCCGCGGTCCGGATGTGCCGTCGGGACCGGTTGCGGGCGATGAGGAGCTCTCTGCGGCCAGCCCTGGATCGGAGGGCCCAGCGCCACCTGCTCGAGCAGCGCGGGAGGCGGAGGGTTCGGGGCCATCCGTACGGCCAACACCTCGACGGGACCGCGGCCGGCGAAGAGCGTCTTGGCAGGCACGGCGCAGTCCGGATCGGCGTTCGAGCGCAGCAGCTTGACGCGGCCGGGGGCCGGCCAGCGCTTCTGCGCGTAGTCGTCCAGCGTGCGCATCTGGATGCCGGCGCGCACCTCGCAGGCGTCGTCGGGCTCTCCCTGGCAGTCGGCGCAGCCGCGCAGCACCGCGTCCTTGGACGCGAACTGCACGGCGCGAAACCACTCCGCCGGCGCGGCGCCGGCCAGCGCCAAGGCGAGGAGCAGCATCACGGCTGCGCGCTCCAGGCCTGAAGGACGCGCGCGAAGTACCAGGGGCTGCGCGCGGCCTCGGCCTGCGAGTCCGGGATGGCCAGCGTGCCGGGACGCAGGAACGCCAGCGGAAAGATGGGCGCCGGCCCGTTGCGCGCCACGTCTTCCTCCAAGAGGCGCAGGCTCTCCGCGCGCGTGAGGGGAGCGCCGGAGGGCGCGCCCAGCCAGGCCGGCGGCGGGAAGACGATGGAGGCCTCGTAACCGGTAAGCAGGCCGTGGCCCGGATTCTCGCTCACCGCCTGGCCGCCGCTCAGGTTCTGGTTGCCCGCCGGGTGGAGCAGCGGCACCAGCGTGGGATAGTTGCGATTGTAATAGTTGCTCGCCACCGTGAGCAGCACGTCCCAGCTCCCCAGCGGACCGCGGTGGACCTCGCTCGCCTTGATGCCCGAGATGGAGACGGCCACGCCGCGGCTGCTCGCGATGGCGGCGATGCGTGCGGCCGCACCCGCCCAGGGCTCCTCCTGCACGTAGACCAGGCTGACGGGACGGCATCCGTCGTCGGCGATCTCGCCGAACGGCTTGGACTGGCCCGGCTCCTTGCAGCTGGCGGCCTCGGTGCCGCGCGGGACCAGTCCGGCGGGTCCGCGCGAGCGGGGATCGCAGGGCGCGCGGTTCTCGCCCGCGCCCACCGCGTCGCGCAGATCGCGCTGCAGCTCCAGCAGGCGGTCCTCGCTTGCGGACGCCAGCGCGTTGAAGAGCCGCCGCACGCAGCGCGTGTTGGCGTCGCGGCGCCCGAAGAGGGCCACCAGCGACTCGAAGCCGTCGTCGCCGGCCTCCAGCGCCCGCGCCCGGGCCGCGTCCATCCGCCAGAGCGCGCGGAAGATGCAGATGCCCGGCTGCTGCTGGCACTGCAGCCGCTTGTCCGCCACCGACTCCGGCCAGAGCGGCTGGTAGGAGATCATCAGGCGCGACTTCTGGCCGCGCGTCTTCGCCACCTCCGCGGAGCTCTCCAGCGAGACGTGGAGGAAGTCGTAGTCGGAGAGATGGAAGGGGCCCGAAGCGCCGACGTGGTACGGGATCTCGTCCGCGGCCAGGTTGCCCAGCGCGGGCTGCAAGCCGCCCGTCGCGCCGCGGATCTGCGCGGCGATGCGCTCGCGCTTGAGCCTGCAGGCCCGGTCCGAGGGCAGATCGCACCGCCACAGCATCGACGACAGCAGCGCGTCGTCGGAGGCGGCGCGCTGCAGCGTGCGCAAAAGCGGCGTCGCGCGGGAGGTGGCCCGCGGATCGAAGGGCGCGAAGACCGGGAAGGCGAGCGTCTGCGCGACCATTTCTACGTCCTGCGGCTGGGTGAGATCGACGCCGCGGGCGAAGAGGCAGATGCCGCGCCTGTGGCGGTCGAAGAACCCGCGCAGGTCGGCGGCGGTCTCCGCGCTGCCCGGCGCCATCAGATTCGCCGAGTTCCAGGGCTGCGCCTCGGCGAAGCGCGCCGCGGTGGTGGAGGTGACCGCCTCGGAGATCAGCGTGCTCATGTGCACGCTCATCGGCACCGCCCCGCAGGCAGCCGGCGCGACTGACGAAGGCGCCCGCGCCTGCGCCAGCGCCTGGTAGTAGTAGAGGCTGGTCGCCACGTCGTCGGGCTCCACGTCCTTGCCGCCCTGCAGGCAGGCGCCCTGCGCGCAGGTGCGCACCTCGCCGCAGTAGAGCAGCGAGCCCGCCGACTGGCTGAGCGCGCAGTTGGCCTCGCCGGGTACGCAGAGGCCGAGGCGTCCCGGCTGCAGCACCGCCGGCCCCGCGTCGGGGCCGAGCTGGAGCGCGGGCAGGAAGAGCGCGTCGTGGAGCTGCTGCTCGGTCAGCGTGGCGTACTGGCCCGGGCAGAGGGGCGCGACCCTTCCGCCCACCTCGTAGACGAGGAGGTCGCCCACCTCGTCGACCGCCTGCGCCTCGCAGCCCGCGGGCGCGCCGCTCTCGGCATAGCGGACGAAGGCATCGGTCACGTCCACCCCGCGCCCGCTGCAGCGCAGGAGCACCGGCCCCGACGGCTCGCGCACCTTGAGCACCGCATGCTCGCCGCGCAGCGAGAAGGTGGCCTGCTTGTGCATCGTCTTCGGCAGCGCCCGATCGATGCGCAGCGCCCCCAGCCGCTCCGACAGCGACCAGGGCGACGCGGGTTGCACCGGGCCGTTGCTGCGCACGTACGCCGCCCCGGTGGTGAGCAGCCCAGCGAAGGGGAGCAGGAAGGCGAAGAGGGCGCGCACTAATAGTCCCGCCTGCGCAGGGTGAAGAACCAGAAGACCTGGTTCTCTACCGTCGGAGTGAGCGCCACCTCCCAGTTGCCGTCGCCACGGCGCGAGACGTCGCCTGGATCGGCCAGGTCGGCCACCCGCTCGAAGATGCGGCCGAGCTGCGGGTGCCGTCCCAGGCGCGTCACCGTCTCGCTGCCGTACCGGAAGGGGTGCGCGCTGGCGATGGAGACCAGGGTGCCGGCCTCCTGGCCGCGGTGCAGGGTGAGGCGCACGCCCGCGTGGGCCTCGCAGCTGGAGAGGGTGATGGTGGCGGGAGATTCGGGCCGCTCCAGCGTCACGTCCTGGGGCTGCGAGACGCCTTCGACGGGCGGCGCGCAGACGGGACCGTCGAATTGCCCTTGAGGAGCCTCGTTGCGCAGCCGCAGCAGCGCGTCGCAGGCCTCGCGCGCGCAGCGGTCCAGCTTGCGCACCCACTCCTCGCTGAAGCCGAAGGGGGGCGGATAGTCCAGCGCGCGGCTCTCGGGCGGCGCGGGAGCAGCGAGGTCGAAGCGGTCGAGCGAGAAGAGGCGTCGGACGGAGGTGGCGACCTCCTCGGGGCACTTCCCGCCGCGAACCGGGCAGAGGCGGTCGGCGGCGGCGTGGCGGTCGAGCGCGGCGCGATAGGCGTCGCGCAGGCGCCGGCGCACCTCGCGCGCCGGCACGCCTTTGTGGTCGCAGAAGAGCGGGCCGGGCAGGAAGTCGAGCACGCGCGTGCCGCCCTCGACGAAGATGCGGTAGCCGACCACCGAGTTGACGCGCTTCTGGAGCACTTCGGGCTCGAACAGCTTGCAGAGCAGCTCGGAGGTGCGGGTGGCCACCGCACGCGCGATCTCGTCGTTCTGCCGGCGCGGGTCGACGTCGGCATAGATGGCCTCGAGCCGCGCGTTGACGGCGCCCAATTCTTTTTGTTCCAGCCCGAAGAAGAGCGGCGTCACGTCGGCGACCAGCGGCTCGCAGAGCAGGGCCCGCGCGCGGCGCAGCGTCTGGCGCGCGCCGGGCAGGTCGCCGGCGGTGGCGATGCGCAGCCGCTGGCGCGCGTCGGCGCCGAGCATCGCCGCGACGGCGTGCGCCTCGGCCTCGCGATCGCGCACCGGCACGCCGCCCACGCCACCGATGCAGCGCTTTCCCGACGGCGGGGCGCGAAAGTCCGGCACCGCGAGCGTGGCAGGCTTGCTCGCGCCGGGAATCGGCAGCGCGGTGCCCGGGCGCGGGTCCACCCACTCCAGGCGCGCTTCCGCGTCGGCCACGTCGCGGATGGGAGGCAGCGCCGCGGCGCGAGCCTCCAGTGCGGCAGGATCGGCGGCGAGGGCCAGCGCCATCCAACGCATGGCCACCGCCTGATCCTCGGGCGGGAGCTGTGCGATCTGCGACCAGAGCGCCACGTGCTCGCCGGCGCGGCGCAGCTTCCCGGCCGCGCGCAGGCGCAGCGAAAACGGCCAGCCGGCAGCCCGCGCTTCCGGCTGGGCGGCGGGAGAGGTCTCCACCGCGGTGGCGGCGGACTCCCACGCTTTCTGCAGCGCCGCGGCGTCGGGCAGCTGGGGAGGATCGGTCGCGTAGAAGCGGGCGCGGGCCGCATCGAGCTGGGCCAGCGCTTCCAGCACGCCGCCCAGCGCGGTCTGCAATGGAACGCCGCACCGTTTCGCCTCGGCGGAGAGGCCCGTGGCCAGCTCGCGCAGGGCAGGGCTGGGATGCTCGGCGCGCTCCGAGGCCTGCCGCGAGAAAGCGCTGTCGATCGCCGCCGCCTCCGCCGTGGCGCGGGCGAAGAAGCCGCGGAGCCCCTCCCGCGCGCCGAAGAGCCCGGTCAGCTCGACGTCGACGCGGCAGGCGGCGCAGTAAGCGCGCGGCCAATCGTCCGCGGCGCCTCGCGGTCGGACCAGGACCACGGTGAGCTGCCGCCGCGCGGGCACTTCCAGCACCTTGTCGAAGTCGGGCGTGGACTCGGTGTCGAGCTGGAGGCGCGCCGGGAAGCGCGGCCGGCGCACCAGCACGCGCAGCTGCCCCACCGCTTCCGGCACGTCCCGGAGCGTGAGCCGGAGGTCGGACAGCGCGCCTTCGGGCGGCACTTGAAGTTCCTGGGACACCAACATCGTGTCGCAGCGCGCTCCATCCGCCGTGCTCGCCGCCGAGGCGTGCTGCAGCAGCGACTGGCGTGGCGCGGAGCTGCAGCCGCTGGCCGCGAGCATCAGCAAGAGGAGGACGGCCGCAGCCACCACGGCAAGCGGGCCGAACCTGCGCACGCGGAAGCCGCGTGCCCAGGGATGCAGCTCGGGCGCGAGCGCGAGCCGCAGCACGGTCAGCGGCCAGCCCACGCGCTGCAGTTCCTCTTCGGGCGCCTCGTCGACGGGCGAGGCCACGGCGACGCGCCGCTGCGCGTGGGGCTCTCGGTCCGCTGCTGCCGGCGTCGCCATCTGCTATTCCAGCGCCAGCAGCCCTTCGGCCTCGAAGACGCGCTGCAGCTCGGCGGGAAGCAGCGCGCCGGCCCGCGCCGCGAAGTCGTCGCCGTAGGGCCGCACCATCTCGGGATAGCCGCGCGCCGCCAGCCGCGCCTCCACCGTCCGCGCCGAGAACTGGGTGCGCTCCGCCTCCACGCGCCTGCGGTTGTGCGCCCGCTCCACCGCCGCGAAGAGCGAAAGCGGATGCGCGTCCGGGTGGAGCGAGGCCAGGCTCGCCACGTCCAGCGCGACCGCGCCCTCCTCGTCGCGCGCGCCCACCAGGTCGTCGAGCAACGCCGCCTCCACAGCCGGCAGCTGCTGATCGAAGAGCCGCTTCTGCCCGGCATCGAGCGCGGCGCGGAAGGCGGCCCGCTCGCCGGCGAAGAAGAGCTGCGCCACCGCCACCAACAGATCGGCGTCGAATTCGCGCACGGCCCACAGCTCGCTGCCCGCCGAGGCCAACGGAATGCGCAGCCGCGAGAGCGCGTCCAGGTATTCGCGCCGGCGCTCGGGGCGCGAGCGGCCCGCGGGCACCAGGAAGAGGATGGGCCGCGGCGCCTCGCGCCAGCCGTCCGGCATGGCCGCCAGCGCCTGCGGGGTCAGCTCCACGAAGACGTCCTGCGAAAGCGGCGTCGCCAGCAGCAAGTGCCGCACCAGCAAGAGGGGCTCGGCGTGGTGCGACAGCCAGCGCTCCAGGACTTCGCGCTCCGCGCGCTGCAGTGGCTGGAAGTCGAAGATGCCCAGCCACGGCCCCAGCGCCGGATCGAGCGGCTTGCCGCGCAGGCGGGTGGCCGGACCGGGCGCGCCGGCCGCGGCACAGGCGCCCGCGGTCACCGAGAGCATCCTCGTCCAGGTCGCTGAGACGTCGAGCGGCACCATCGTTCACCTCGGGGCAGGTCGGACGGATCCTGAAGCAAAAAAACCCGCCCCCGTTCAGAGCAGGGAAAGGAGCTTGCGAAAACCCTCCATGTGCACGTACTTGCTCGCAGTTCTGGATAGCTCGGCGAGCTCCGGCGCGGCGGGCTGCACCTGCTGCACCGGCTGGAGCACGGCGAAGCCGCCGCTTCGCTTCTTCACCGCGCCGGCGATGCGGGCGCAGAGGCCGCAGGCCTGCGTGAGCGCGGCGCGCGCCTGGCCGGCGCCTTCCACGAAGGATCCTGGATCGACGGGCCAGGGCAGGGCGGCGCGCAGCCGATCCACCGTGGCCTGGGCTTTCAGGTCTGCGGCGCTGGCATGGAACAGCCGCAAGGCTGCGGCGCGCGAGGCCGAGGGCAGCCGCAGCCAATCCGCCGCCATCACCCGCAGCACCAGGGTCACTGCCACGTCGGGCGTGAGCAGCGGCTGCCGCGCTGCGCTGGCGTGCAGCAGGCCGAACCAGCTCGACTCGGGGATGCACGGCTGCAGCGCGGGCCGGATGCGCGCCTCGACGCAGTGGAAGGCGAGGGCGAATACCGGGTCGGAGAGCAGCGCCTCGATCTCGGCGACGGCGCGCTCGGGCGAATCGCCCGACACCTGTACGGGGACACCATCGGAGCCGAAGGCAGATGGTGTCCCCACCGGATTGAACGCACCATCGGAGCCGAACGCAGATGGGGTCCGCAGTGGATTGAACGCACCATCGGAGCCGAACGCAGATGGTGTCCCCAGCGGATTGAACGCACCATCGGAGCCGAACACAGATGGGGTCCGCAGTGGATTGAACACGGGCGCCGCCCGGTCCTCCGTAAGCGTGGTGGCGATCGCTGCCACCGCGAACTGCGGCAGCCGCTCGAACTGGGGCAGCAGCCGCTCGAGGTCCGTCCAGAGCGCACGCTCCACGTTGGCGGCGACGGTGTGGACGGCGCTCTCGCAGAGGAGGGCGCGGCGGTGGGCGATCATCCCGGTGAGCCAGGGGCGCAGCCGCGGCGCGCGGTCCAGCACCGCGGTCCAGCGAGTCAGGAGATCCGCGCAGCTCTCGGGAGCGGCCGAGAGATCGGGAAATCCGGCCCATCGCGGACCCGGTGGCAGGTTGCGCGTCACGCCGTCTCCAGCAGCTCGCGTCCGTTTTCTTCCAGCCAGCGCAAGAGCGCCGGCAAGCGATCGCGGGCGCGCTCCAGCAGCGTCCCCGGCTCCCCCACCAGCGTGGCGCGCAGCAGCGAGGACAACGCATCGAGCAGCTCGCCGCGCGGGACGCCGTCGGCCGCGCCGGCGGCGAGGAGCCGGACCGCCAGATCGTCGGTGCGGTCGGGCAGCCATTCGGGGGCGCTGAAGCCCGCCTCTTCGAACGCCGGCGAGAGGCCGCCGGAGGGACCGCCGCGGCTGCGCCGCTCACCTGCCATGTGCGTGAGCAGCACGAAGAAGCAGAGTCCGGCCACCTCCGGGGTAAGCGCAACCTCGCCGTGCGGCAGCAGCTGGCCGGCCTCGTCGGACCACGGCCAGAGCCGCGGACCGGGCCCCGCGGCGAACCGCGCCAGGAGCGCCTGGGCGTGCTCCTGCGTGCGCCCGGTCTCGGTGTTGCGGCGGAGGCGCCGCCGGGCGTTGCCCGACGCCGCCTGTACCAGGCTGGGCAGGTACGCACCGCGGGCGCTCTCGCCGCGCGCGGTGGGATGCGGCGCCCAGAGGCGATCCTCTGCCGCCGCCCACGCCCCGGCATGCGCGAAGCCCGCGTGACGGAACGCAACGTAGACCGCCTGCGCGATCTTCAGCACGCGAACCAGCAGCGCCGCGAACGGCTCCGCACGCAAGGTGCGCACTCCCACCCCGTGCAGGACTTGACGGACCACAGACCGCGGCGTGCGCGGGCCCAAGAGCTTCTGGGCAGCCGACTCCAGCTCCGACATCGCCCGAAGCATTGCCCACATCAGGGGGAAGCCTTCCATTCTCCCAAGGGCCAATGCCGCCTCCGCCAGCCACTCCCGGGTGGCCAGCGGCACGGTGGGTCGGGCAGAGGGGCAGGAGCGCCACGTGGCGGGGTCCATGGCCTGCGCGATGGCGGAATCGGGGTCGGTCCCCAGCTTCGTGCGCACCGCGCTGGAAAAGAGCAGGTCGAATTCCAGCTCGGCGCGGCGGCGGCCTCGCATGGGCGCCCTTGCAAAATAGGAGGCGAGGGCGACGCCGGAGGGGTGCGAGGGGTCGCGCGCGTCGAAGGCCAGGCGCAAGCAGGTCTCCAGCTGGGGCAAGGGCTGCATGCGTGTCCCGAGTCTAACCGTGACCGCGCGGGGACCCTGGCGGTCACTGGAGAGGCCCGTTAGGACTTACGATCGTGACGCGGGGGAACTTTCAGTTTCAGATGCGGCTGGAGGCCGCCGCCGGGGCGCCGCGATGCGGCGGGTTCCGCCTGCTCTTCGAGGACGGAGAGCCGCTCTTGCGCCTCTTGCCCGGAGAGCGGACGCTGCCCGAAGGCCTGCCGGCCGCGGTCTTGCAGGGCCTGGCCGACGCCCCTCGCCTGCTCGCCGCTGCGCTGGGCCTCGTGCCCCCGCCGCGGCCCTACGATCGCGTGGAGGTTTCGCTGGCGGCGGGCGAATCGACGCAGGGCGAGGCGATCTGCGTGGGCCCCGGCTTCATCCGGCTCTCGGTTGGCGAGGCGACGCCGGTCGAGGAAGCGGAGCGCATCTCCCGCCACGAGGCGCTCCATCTCTTGCTGGCGGCGGGCCTGCGGGGGCGCGAGCGCTGGAACGATCCCGAGCTGGCCTTCGCCGACTGGATCGTCCGCGGCATCGAGAGCGGGCTCGATCCTCAGCTCCCGCGCTTCCATGCCCCGCTTCCCCGGCTGCTCGATCCGGTGCCCGCCTCGCGAGCCGAGGTGCAGCGGCAGTTGGGGTCGGTGGCATCGGCCCCCGCCGCGGCGGTCCGCTACTTCGGCCAGGCGCTCTTCGACGCCCTCCACCGCATCGACGGCCCGGACGCGGACGCGGTTACGCAGCGGCAGCTCTGGTTGGTGGAGGCGGCGCTGGGAACGCATTTCCTGGAAACCGCCGCGCGCCTGCAGCCGGAGGACGGCGGGCCGCTGCACGCCATCCTCATCGACGACTGGCTCCTGGACTACGAGCAGTACGCGCGGGCGGTGGGCAACCCGCCTTCGGGCGCCGGCAACCTCTGGCGGCTGTCCGAGCCGGGCTGGAGCGACGACGCGCTGACGCGGCTCTCGGTGGCGGCGCAGGCGCTGCAGCGCGAAGACCACTGCTGGTACGCGGGAGACCGCTTCAGCCGCGCGGACGAGCCGGTGGTGTGGAAGACGCGCGGCCGCGTGCGGCTGCCGCTCTTGCCGGCGGCGGACAGGCCCCGGTCGGCGCCGCTGCACGGCTTCCGCGCGATGCTGCGCGCGCTGCCGGATGCGGCCGAGGCGCTGGCGCTGGTCGAACAGGCGGCCCGGGGCGCCGCCCGCACCTTCGAGGCACGCGCGCTCTGGCCCCGCATCCTCGCCCGGCTGCTGGCGGCGCGCCTGCCGCTCCCCGCCGCAGAACCCTGCACGCCCGTGGTCCAGCTGGTGGAAGGGCCGGACGCGGCGCAGGCCTTCCACGAATGGCAGGCGGCGGCGGATGCCTTGCGGTCGATCTGCCCGGAGGCTGCCGCATGGGTGCCCTCGGTGACGGCCTCACGCCACGCCTCCACGTTGCTGGAATCGCCGCGATCGCCGGTCGCGGTGCTGCTGGTGCATGCCGTGCCGCTGTCCGCCCCTGCGCTGCTCGCGGCGCGCCGCCTCGCCGCGCGCAGTCCGGTGCGCGGCGCGCTCTTCCCCGATCTCGCCTCCGGAAAAGCGCACGAGCGGGTCCCCGATCTGGAGGAGCCGCTCGACCCGCGCTACCGCGAAGAGCTCTGGATCGGCGGCGGCGCCTTGCCCGGGTCGCTCGCCGATCTTCCCTCGGCGGTGGACGACGCGACCGCCCAGGGCCGCCCCACCACGCCGCTCTCCCATCTCCTCGCCGCCATGGGAATCGGCCTCGAGGAGTGCCACTACCAATTCGGGGACACGATACGTAATCCGTCGTATCGTGTCCCCGAATTTCAGCGGTAGGGATCCGAGGTCGGGGCCGCTGCCCGCCGAGCGGCGCTCGCCATCGGCGCCACCGGCGAGGGCAACGCGCGGGGCAGCCCCTGTCCGTCCTGCTGCGTGGCCACCTCGGTGGCCAGGCGCGCCGCCGCGCGCTGCGTGATCGACGCCATCACCCGCGCGCGCAGCGCCAGCAGCTGGGCCTTGCGCCGCAGCGAGTAGAGGCTGAGGCCGCCGTCCGGCCCGCCCGCCACCAGCGTGTCCTTCACCAGATTGGAGATCTCGTCCTGCAGCGCCTTGTCGGTGGGATCGCCCTGCTGGCAGGTGTCCGGCGAGAGGAAGCAGGCGGAGTTGGTGAGGCGCTCGTCGCGGTCGGCGGACTGGATCTGGTCGGCGGCTTCCTTGGCCAGGCTGCTGGCGCCGGTGTCGCCGCTTCCCTGGCCCGAGCCGCCCTCGGCGCCGTCCGCGTCCATCGAATCGACGTCGCGGAGCACGCCCTCGTAGATGGAGCGCGCCTGCTCCAGATCCTTCTTGTAGGCGGCGAGGAACCGCGCGTGGGCGGCCTGCGCGGCGCGGCCGTGGATGCCGCCCTGGTTCACCTCGGTCTTCCACGCGGTGTAGAGGCGCCGGGTGGCCTCGCTGCGCTCGACGCCCGCGGCCTGGCCGAGCTTCACCCAGGCGCGGCTCACGCGCAGCGCGGGGCTGTCTTCGGTCTCCGCCCACTTGCCGTCGGGCGGCGCCTGGACTTGAGGCAATGGCATGGGCGGCAGCGGATACGCGACCTGCTCGCCCGCCTTCACCGGCTTGAACTCGTCGGCCGCGCGGGCTGCCGGCACTGCGAGGAGGCAGAGAATGAGGATTCGGTTCATGTTCGGCTCCTGTCAGGGACGGCCGTCGTTGCTGGTGCGCAGGACGGGGGCAAGCATCTGCAGAATCTGCTCCTGGTCGCTGGGCGGAGGCGGCTTCTGCGCCTTCTGGTACGCGGCCAGCTGCGCGCGCGTCTCGCCAAGCTGCTTCTCCAGATCGGCGATCTCCTTCTTGTACGCATCCGCCTGCTTCTGCGCGGCGCGCGTCCGGCCCAGCTCGCGATCGAGCTCGGACTTCGCCACCATCGCCAGGCGGGTGGCCGTGTTGGCGACCGCCCCCAGCACGTTGGGTCCTTCGGCCGCCTTCGGCGCGGCCACGGCCGCGGTCTCCTGGACAGCAGGACGCGCCGCGTCCTTGGCCGGTTCGGCGACAGGCTTGGGCGCGAGGTTCGCAGCGACCACCGGCCGCTGCTCCGCCGTGCGCACGTTCATGCGGGCGATGTAGACCACCAGCCCCACGATCACCGCGCCGAGCACGGCGTAGGGCCAGACCTTCCGCGCCGGCGTACTCTCGATGGGCCTGAACTCAGCTTGTTCGGACATGGGCGTCTCCTAGGGGTTGTGGGCCATCGGCCGCACGGCCTGCACGCCGCGCAAGAAGCCGTCGTTGATCGCTTCGGCGGTGTTGGGCGACTGCTCGCCGGCGAGGAAGGTCACGGGGGGCGCATCGTTGGCGTGCAGGGCCCAGACGATGATGAAGCCTTTGGTGCTGGGATCGACCGGCGTGCGCAGAGGGGCGGCGATCTTCTGGCACCGGTCGCGCAGCATCCGCACTCCGTCGGCGGCGGCGCGGCCAGCATCCTGGCTCTTTTCCGCGGCGAGCAGCGCGTACGCGTCGCGCAGCTTCTGCTGTCCCTCGCCGCAGCCGTCGTTGCTCGACTGTTTTCCGGCGGTGAGCGCGTTGCAGGCTTGCATCACGGCGTCCACGTTGCCGCTGGCTCGCAGCGCCGAGTGCGTGACGCGCCGGCCGGCGTTGCAGCCGCGCTCGATCAGCCGCGGCTGGCCCAGGTAGACGCCGGCCTTGAAGAGCGGCAGCGAAAGGGCCGAGGCCAGCACCTGGCTGCTGGCGTTGATCACCTCGTCCAGCTCGGCCGCCGTGGCTTTGGAACCCAGGGCGTGCTCGCGCTCGCGGCGGCGGATGAAGTCGTAAGCCGTCTGATCTGTCTCGATGGGCCCCACCGGCGCGATCTGCGCCGAGAGCGAAGCATCGAGGCCTTGTTCCCAGCTGCGCTCCTTGACGGGTTGCGCAGCGTCCTCGTGAGCGCAGCTGCAGAGCAGCGCGGTTGCCCCGAGTAGTACGAAGAATGTCCGCATGGCGGGTCCTCCTGGTCGCGAAAGCAAAAAAGCCGGTTGCGTCATCGAAGCTGCACTTCGGGGAGCGGCCGGCCCACCACCGCGTCGAGAGGCGGGCCGTCGCGCTCCGAACGGTAGACGGGCCAGGCGATCTCCAACACGGGTCCGGGCCGCTGCTTCCAGGCGGTGTGCAGCTCGTCGAGGAACTGTCCCGCGCGCTGCAGGGCCGCGGGCCGATCCCTGGGCGCCCGCGCGGTTCGGCTGGTGGCCTCCAGCCGCAGCGGGCCGCGCAAGAAGCCCGCCGGCAGCCGCACCGTGGGCATGCCTGCGGCGCGCGCGCTGCGCAGCGCGTAGCTGGCGACGGTCGGCGGATCGAGCGAGGTGAGCGGCCGATCGTATTCGGCGCAGACCGCCACCACGGGACCGCCGCGAGGCAGCACCGCTCCGTCGCCGTGCCGGAGCGAGACGTTGCTGACCAGCACGGTGAGCGTGAACAGCTCGGACGACCATCCCAATGAGCACGCCTTCGCCGCCTGGATGCGCAGCGGAAGCGAGAGCGCGGGAGGCACGCGGCTGGCATCTGGCGCCCGCTCCAGCTCCGCCACCAGCAGCGCCGCGCCTCCGCCCTCGATGGCCGGCAGCCCCAGGAGCGAGACCAGCCGGTCCAGCGCGTCCCCGTCGGCGGGCACGCGCGCGAAGGCTTTGCCCTCGGTCTCCTCCACCACGATCCCCACCGCCCGCAGCGGGGAGACGGAAGCGGAGGCGATCTCGATGCGGACTTGGGGAAGCTGGCCCGCCAGCGCCAGGAGCCACGACGGCAGTCCTTCGCGGCGCGCGGGCAAGGGACCGCGGGCGCACTGGTGCCGCAGCAGTGCCAGGATGTCGCTCACGCGGCGGCCCTCCGCTGCAGCGCCTGTTCGAGCAGCGCGTGGGTGCGGGCCGCGTCGATGTGCGCGCGCGCCGCCTGCTGCTCGGCCACCGCCAGCAGGCTCTTCAAGGTGTGCAGCACGAGCTCGTCGGGTTCGCCGCCGCGCGCCTCGTCGCCTTCCTCGTCCAGCCGGCGCGCGACCAGCACGACCACCGGCCCCAGCAGCATGGGGAAGGTGCCGCCCACCATCAGGAAGTAGGCGTAGCTGATCTCGCGGTACGCGTGCGCCATGGTGGTTGCCAGCGCGTCCGCCGAAGCCTGCGACCCCATCACGTCGCCCAGTGCGCCCATGCCCAGCGCGCCGAGCAGCGTGCTCATGCCCAGGCCGATGCCGGGTCCCAGGAGCATCATGGTCAGGGCCAGCGGTCGCACGCGCTTCTGCCACAGCTCCGCGCGGTGGGCGGCCCGCACGCGCCGCGCCTCCGCGGACAGGCGGGGATCGTTGCGCTCTCGCCGCGCCCTGATCGCCTCCGCGGCTACCCAGCCCAGCAGCGCGATCTGGACGGTGGTGATGAGCAGCAGCACCGGCGCGCCGCCGTAGGTGTCGATCGAGTAGTGCCAGAACCGGGCGAAGAGGCCCATTCGCGATCTCCGGGGGTCGTTCAGCGGCCCAAGCAAAAAACCCGGAGGAGGCGGCTTTTTTGCTGGCGAGTGCATGCGCACCGCAGCCCTCGCCGCCGCGCTGATCCTGCTCTCGCCCGCACTGCCGGGCGCGGAGGCGAAGCCGCGCCGGACGCCCTGGCTCCTCTTTCCCCTCGACGTGCGCCGCTTCGATCACGTCTCCTCCAAGTTCGGCCTCCGTCGCCTCGAGGGCCACCGCAAGCTGCACCGCGGCGTCGATCTGGTGGCGCCGCCCGGATCGTGGGTGGTGGCCGCACGCGAAGGACGGGTGGCGGACACGGGCCGCGCCCGCGCCTGCGGCTGGTACGTGACGGTGGAGCACGCCAACGCCTGGCGCACCGTCTACTGCCACCTGCGCTCGGATCCGCGGCTGCTCGGCATCGTGCAGGGCCTGCATGTGCCCGCGCTTGGCGTGGTGGGCGAGGTGGGCAGCACCGGCCACTCCACCGGCCCGCACCTCCATTTCTCCTTGCTCGACGACCAGGGCCGCGCCCGCGATCCGCTGCTGGCGCTCTACACGCCTGGCGAGACCCTTCAAGTCTTGCGGCGCATGGGGTTGGCCCGATGAAGCCCTCGCTGCAGGCGATGAAGAGCTTCCTGCGCAAGGCGTCGCGGCCTGCCCTGGCCATCCTCGCCGGGGCCGGCATCGCGCTTGTGATCGCGGGTCTGGCAACCCCGTTGAGCGTGGCGGGAGGCGCGCGCGTGCAGGCGGCTGCGGAGCTGTTCCGCTCCGATCTCGCGGCATTCGTCGCGGCGCCGGCCGACGCGCGCGCCACACCGCTGGTGGTCGAGGCGGCCGCGGGCTACGAGGACCGCGGCCTCTTCCGCAGGCCCCGCTGGATGCCTCCCGTCAGCCCGACCGGCGTGGCGCGCGCGCTCTGGCGCAACCTGCGCGGCATCCCCGAGGGCGGCTCCACCATCCCGCAGCAGCTGGCCAAGCTCTACCTGCGCGACGCGCACCGCGGGTCGCTGGGCGACAAGCTGGCCGAGGTGCTCTTCGCCACCTGGATCGTGCGCCAGGCGCCCGCCGCGGAGATCGCCGGCCTCTACCTGAACCTGAGCGCGTCCACCAGCCTGGGATCCCTGCGACGTCCCGCCGAAGGGCTGCAACGCCTCTCGCTGGCGCTGTTTGGCCTGCCGCTGCGCCGCCTCTCGCGGGAAGACCAGCTGGTGCTGGGAGCCGTTCCGCGCGGAGTCCAGTGGCTGCGCGCGCACCCCACGCTCTCCGCGCAGCGGGTGGCCTCGACGCGCTCTTGGCTGGTCTCGCGCGGGACCTGGGACGCCTCGAAGCCCTCGTACCTCGACTCCGGCGTCGACGCCTCGGCCGCCTTCGGCTTCGTGGAGGGCTGGACGGAGCGCGTGGCGAGCGACGCCGCGGCAGACCTGGACCTGGTCTCCGCCATCGACCGCTTCCGCGACGGGCTCGAGGCTGCGCTGGCGGCGGAGTTCCCCGGAACCGGCGTGCGCACCGCCTTTGCCGCCATGGGCGAGAGCGGCGTGGTGCTGGCCCGATCGGGAGCGGAATCGGCGCTGATGCCGGTGAACTACGGCTCCATCGCCAAGCTGGAGGCGCTCGACCTGGCGGTGGAGGCCTTCGGTCCGGCGGCGGTGCGCGAGCTCTTGCTGCCGCCCGGCGCGTGCGTGCGCTGGATCTGGGCCACCAAGGATCAGCGCAGGCTGCGGCCGGCGAGCTGGTGCCCCGAGGACGTGACCAAGGCGACGCACGCCATGGGCTTCGACGAGGCGGTGGCGCGCTCGATCAACTCGATGACCGCGCGCCACGCCATGCTGCTGCCCGTGCTGCTCGCGCAGCGGCGGCCGGATCTGCTCGTTCACATCTCTGCCGAGGTGCCCGCCGCGGAGCGCGCCGCGCTCGACTCGCCTGCCGACCGCGCGCTCTCGGGCAGCCTGCTGGCGCAGCTCGGCGAGACGGTTCCACCCGACGCAATCGCGCCCGAGCTCTCCTACAGTGCCGCGTCGGTGGCGCTCTTCCGCTACCTCAAGGAGCGCCGCGAGCAGGCGGGGCTGCCGGCACAGCGGCTGCCCGACGATCCCACCTCGCTCCTGGGGAATTCGTCCCGGGCCACGGCGGAGCAGGTGGGCGCGTACCTGCACCGCAAGCTCTTCGCCCACGACGGAACCTGCATGCTGAGCGACACCGGCGCGCTGCTCGCGCAGCGCCGCAAGGAAGGCACGCTGCGCTGGCTGGCCCAGCGCTGGCCGAAGCTGCTCTTCGCCGGCAAGACCGGATCTTCGCCGCACGACGATTCCGCGGTGGCGGCGGTGGGACTCTGCCTCGACGCGCGGCCGGTGGTGCTGGTGGCCGCGCTGCGTCCCCTGGACGGCCCGCTTCCCATCGGGCTGCGCGGCTCGGTGCTGCTGCGCGGAATCGATGCCTACCTGCGCGAGCTGGGGCGCCTGCAGCGGTCTCCCACGCCGGCGCTCCTGCCGGAATGGGCGCAGGAGCCGGACCCCACCGTGACAGCGGAGGTGCGCCCATGAACTCGCGCCGGCACGACGGTGGATTCGAGGAGCTGGAGGCGCTGATCTACCGCCTCTTCGCCGAGAAGCAGTTCGCGCTGGCGCTGCTGGCGCTGGTGATGGTGGCGCAGCTCCTCTCCGCCCAATTCCTCTTGCTCCGCCTGCGGCCTCCCTCGAAGCAGGCGACGGCGGCGCCCTCCGCCCAGCAGCGCCTCGACGTGCGCTGCGAGGGCGGCGCGGCGCGAACCCTTTCCGGGGAGGCGTTGCCTCCGGCGCGCGGCAAGGTGGTGGTGGTCCACCTGGGCGCGCCGGAGGCCGCCTGCCTCTCGCAGGTGACCTCCTCCGGCGCCTCCGAGCTGGTGGTGGGAATCGAGACCGATGGACGCAACGCTTCCAATTGACGCAGAGCCCAGGCTCCTGCGCTCCGTCTGCATCCAGCTGGCAGCGCTGGCGGTGTTGCTCGTGGCCGCCGACCTGCCCTGGCGCCGCAACGCCAGGGTGACGGATCCGAAGCCTCCTCCGCCCGCGCCGAAGCACGAGCAGCAGATCCGTGTGATCGAGATTCCCAAGCCCCCTCCGCCCCCGGCGAAACCAGAACCAAAACCCGCACAAGCACAAGCACCATCACCAGCACATCCACCGGCACCCGCACATCCACAAGCACCCGCACAAGCACGCGCACCCGCACCAACACAAGCGCCCCACCGCATCATCCCCGCCGACTCCACCGCCGTCCACGGCGTGCGCCTGCGCGTCCTCGTGCCCCGCACCCCGACCGATCTCGCCTCCCACCTGCACAACTCCGGCGGCTGTCTCGTCGTCTCGCGCCTCGCCGCCGAGGGCGCGGAAGTGATCTCCGTCTTCAACCTCGACTCGGGCCGCGCCATCGAGCAGTCCGGCCCCCCTTGCAATGGCGTCCCCCGCCTGCTGCGCGACGGCGCCCTCAACGACCTGCTCGGCGATCCCGTCGGCCGCGCGCGCGCCTCGCTGGCGCCCGACGAGCGCAACGCCGATCTCGCCCTTCAAGTGCTGCTCACGCCGCGGCTGCACGTCGCCGCGCGCTCCGCCTTGCAGTCGCGCTTCGGCGCGCTCTCCGAGGAGGAGATGGGCCGGCAGGCGGCAGAGACCGGGTACGAGCTCACCTGTTTCGCAGAGACGTCTGGAAACGTTCGCTGTCAGTGACCCCGGAGGGCATATGAACGCCACCGCATTGTTCCTCGGAACGCTTCTCGCAATCTCCACCGCTGGGCGCGCGGACACCATCGCCGTGCTCGATCTGCAGTCGAGCGTGCCGGCGAAAGAGGTCAACGCCGCGCAGCTCGGTGAGCAGGTGCGCGGGATCGCCGCGCGCACCATGGGCGATTCCCGCGTGCTCGACGCCGAGACCTGCTCGAAGCGCTGCGATCCCCACGCCGCCGGCGCCGATCTGGTGGTCTCGGGCGAGCTGACCCGCGGTGGCCAGGGTTATCTGGTGACGCTGGAGCTGCGCGACGCCCGCTCCGACCGCATGGTGGGCGCCTCCTCCGCGACCGGCACCAGCGAAGGCGAGCTGTCCGACGCGGTGTCCGCGGCGGCGGTCGATCTCTTCCGCGCCCAGAAGGCCGTCAGCGCGGTGAGCATGGAGCCGGCGGCCCTGCCGGAGGTGCCGCAGCCGGCGCCGGTCTCGCCCGGAGGCGCCGTCAACCTGGACGTCGAGGCCACGGTGCTGGTGGCCTACGACGAGGCGCGCACGGTGGAGCAGACCGGGACCCAGCGGCCGGAGGAGGCTGCGGCGGCGTGGAGGGCAGTGGCTGAGCTGGGCGGTGAGAACCCCTACCGCGAGATGGCCGCGGGGCGCGCCCGGCAGTGGCAGGCGTATGCCGAGGCCAAGCGCGGCTTCGAGGACCAGCTGGCGCGCGACACCTCCCGGCTTCGTAAAGTATTGCCCCTGGCCTTCGTCACCGACGGCACCAAGCTGGAGCTGCTGGCGCGGTTCACGCACGCCTACGGCAGCGAGAGGGCCGAGCCGCTTTTGGCGCTGCTCCCGAGCGAGGTGCGCGGGCGCGGCCACCTGGTCATCGGCTGCGAGGAGAAGGATGCCGCCAAGTGCATGGCGCTGGTCCGCGCCGCGGATCGCGTGCGCGATGCGCAAGGGGCGGTGGACTACCTGGATCGGGCCTGCAATGCCAACGACGCCGACGCCTGCGCCGAAGTGGGAGATCGCTGGCTGCGCGCCGAGTCCCGCGACGTGGCGCGCGCATTGCCCTCGCTCGAGCGCGGGTGCACGACCGGCAGCGCGCGGGCCTGCGCGCGCCTTGCCCGCGTCTACGAGGAGGGCGACGGAACCGACGTCAGCCGCTCGATGGCAGCGGACCTGCGCGACAAGGCGTGCTCGAAGGGCGACGGCAAGAGCTGCAGGCTGCTCGCGTCCACGGTGGAAGACGAGGCGCGCGCAGCGGCGCTGTGGAAGAAGGGCTGCGAGAACGGCGACACGCGCTCCTGCGCCATCGCCCGGGCCATTGCCCCGCGCCCGGCCGCTCCCAAGCCGGTCGTTCCCGTGTCTGCGACCGACCCGCACGACAACACCGCGGGGTTCGCGCTGGTGGGTCTGGCTGCCGTGGCGGCGGGCGGCGCGGTCATCATGGCGATGCCCGAACCCGACCACAGGAGCGCCGGCTCGAGCCGGCACGGGCTGACGGAGGCCCAGGCGCGGCAGGGGTCGTCGAAGAGCGGCTTCGTGTTCGCGCTGAGCGCGGCGGCGGTCCTCTCCGCCACCACCGGCCTGGTGGTCTTGTTCTCGCACCATCCTCAGAAGGACCCGGAGAAGCCGAAGGTCAGCGTCGGCGTGAACCCGGCGGGCCTGGTCGTCTCCGGCACGATGCCCTGAGATCACCGCAGTTTCGGGGACACCAATACGATCGATGACGTATGGTGTCCCCGACTTCCGTCCATCCACACACCTTTGCGGCCGCCGGCGCTTGAACGTACATCGCCCCGTGCGGCACACTTCAAAAGTGCACTATCTTACGGAGGCCCTCGTCATCGAGGACGATCCCGATGCGCGGCGTCTGGTTTCCGGCTGCCTGCGTGGGATGGGGCTGCACGTCGTGGAGGCGGCCAGCGCCGGCGAAGGCGCGGCGCTGCTCGAGCAGATGACGCCCGACGTGGTCTGCCTGGACCTCCGGCTCCCCGACGAGAACGGGCTTGCGCTGTGCGAGCGGATGCGCGCCTCGGCTCGCTTGCGCGACATCCCGGTGGTCGCCGTCACCGCGCTGTCCAGGCCCATCGATCGCGCGCGGGCGGAAGTGGCTGGCGTCGACGACTACGTGACCAAGCCATTCCGGGCCTCGGCGCTCACCGCGTCGGTGCGCGAGCTGATCGCGCTCTCCGCCGTCGCAGCCAGCTAGACCAATTCCCGGATCATCGAGGTCACGTCGTCGAGATCCACCGGCTTGACCAGGTGCAGGTCGAAGCCCGCTTCGCGAGTGCGCTCCCGGTCCGCCGCCTGGCCGTACCCGGTCACTGCCACGAGCCTCACCCGCGACAGGCCGGGGAGGACCTTGAGCCGTCGCGCCAACTCGAACCCGTCCATCACCGGCAGGCCCAGATCCAGGAGCGCGATCTCAGGCGCGAAGGCCGGCGCCACGCGGAGCGCAGCCGGCCCGTCGTACGCCGTCTCCACCTCGTGTCCCAGCCCGCGCAGTGCGTCGGCGAGCAGCAGCGCGGCGTCCTCGTTGTCGTCCACCAGCAACACGCGGCGCGGCGGTCCCGCCTCGGGGCGGGGTGGGGGGCGCTCGTGGGCGCGCGGGATCCCGGCGCTGAGCGCCGGCAGTCTCACGGTGAAGGTGCTGCCTCGTCCGGGGCCGTCGCTGCGCGCCGCGACCGTGCCGCCGTGCATGGCGGTGAGGCTGTGCACGATGGCAAGTCCCAGCCCCAGCCCGCCCTGCACGCGATGCATCTCGCGCGGCCCCTGCACGAACAGGTCGAACACGCGCGGGAGCAAGTCGGCGGCAATGCCCATCCCGTCGTCGCTGACCTCGATGCGCGCCCAGGGCCCTTCGCGGGTGGCGCGGACCGCGATGTGGCCGCCGCGATCGGTGTACTTGGCGGCGTTGGTCAGGAGGTTTCCCAGGATCTGCTGCAGGCGGGCCGGGTCGCCCTCCACGCCAAGGTCCCGCTCCACCTCCACGTCCAGGTGGTGCGCCCGCCCTTCGAGCAGGGGGCTGGCCAGCTCGACCGCGCCCTGCACCAGCGCCTGGACTTCCACAGGGCGGCGGCGCAGCTCGACGTTCCCTCGCGTCACCCGGGCCACGTCGAGCAGATCGTCCACCAGGCGCATCAGATGCTGGACCTGTCGCTCGATCAGCGCGCGCTCGCGCTCGCCGCCGTCGAGGCCCCGGGCGCGCAGCAGCTGCAGCGCCGTCACCATCGGCGCCAGCGGGTTGCGCAGCTCGTGTCCCAGGACGGCGAGGAACTCGTCCTTGGCGCGGTTGGCCGCCTCCGCGGCCGCGCGCAGCGCGTCCACCTTCTGCCGCGCCTGCACCTGCTCGGTGACGTCGGTGGCTACCACCATCGAGCCCATCACGCTGCCTTCGGGGCCCCGCAGCGGCTGCAGCACGTAGTTGAACCAGTGATCGGCGGGCGCGCTGTCCCCCGGTCCCCGGATGGGAATGTGCATCTCGGTGATGGTCTGCGTCTCCCCCAGTGCATAGGCCCGATCCAGGCTGGCGAAGACGGAGTGATCGGCGGGCAGCTCGGAAAAGATCTCCCGCACCGGCTTCCCGGCGAAGCCTGCGCGTCCCACCATGTCCTCGTACCGCGGGTTGGCGATCTCGCAGACGTGTTGCGGCCCGTGGTAGATCGCCAGCGCCACGGGCGCCTGCAAGAAGGTGAGGTGCAGCCGCTGCCGTTCGCGCTCCCGCTCTTCCTGCGCGCGGCGCAGCTCGGTCACCTCGTACCAGGAGGTCACCGCCCCGGTGATCTTGCCGGCGGCATCGCGCAGAGGCCCGGCGTTGACCTGCACGCACGCACGGCTTCCGTCGGGTCGCCTGAACTCGAACGACACGGCGCGGAGCGTCTCGCCGCGCAGGCCGCGCAAGAGCGGGTACTCCGCCGAGGTCAGGGCGCGCCCCTGCTCGTCCCAGACGGAAAAGGTCCGATCGTAGCTGCCGGGCCCGTCGAGCTGCGGAATCGGTCCGCCGAAGATCTCCCGCGACGCCGGGTTGGCGTAGGCGATCCGCCCCTGCGCGTCGGCGATCATCACGCCCGCGGGAAGCTGCTCGAGGATGGCGTGGAGCCGCTGCCGTTCCTCCTCGGCGCGCCGGTGCACCTCCTGATCCCGCCGCAGCCGCGCGCGCTCCGCCTCCAGCCGCTTGAGATCGGTGATGTCCTGGGCCGTGCCCGCGACGCGCGCCGCCGATCCCGAGCCGCCTTTCTCGCAGGTGCCGAGCACCAGCAGCGTGCGCAGGCCATCGCCCGGGACGGGCACGTCGATCTCTTGTAGAAACGGCTCGCCCGAGTCCCGCGCGCGCGTCATCGCCGCGCGCATGCGCTCGCGATCGGCCGGTTCGAGCCGCGGCAGCAGATCGCGGAGCGCTTCTTCGGGAGGGCAGGGCGGGACGCCGAAGACGCGGTACATCTCTTTGGAGGCCCAGATGGCGCCGGAGTCCAGGTCCCATTCCCAGCTGCCCAGCCGCGCGATTCGCTGCGCATCGGCCAGCAGCCGCTCGGTCCGTTCGAGCCGCGCCGTCACCTGGATGACGCTGTCGCTGCCGTGCGGATGCACTCCGGAACCATAGCCGGTGCGTGCGTTTCATCCGCTGCTGGCAGTCAGGGGAGCGTTACAAATGAAACGGCATCTCACGCCCCGGCGCGATGCAGCGGCTGTCGCCGCCCGTGCCCAAATTTCTCGCATGGCCAACATCAAGCATCCCCAGGGACAGGCCGGCGGCCAGCCCATCGGCAGCCGGCAGGGCGGCGCTCCGGACGCTCCGAAAGAGACCGAGCTCAACGAGCAAGGCCGCGCGCACTCCACCCGCACCGAGCGGGGCAAGCTGAGCCGCAATCCCGACCTCAACCAGGCCGACAACTCGCGTGGGTCGCAAGATCAGACGCAGGGGTCTCAGACCGGGTCTGAGATCGACGACATTCCCGAACCCTGAGCGCGCGCGAAGCGCAGCGGCCCCTTGCTCAGCCGCTCCACGACATGGCAGATGCTCAGGCTGCGGACGAGCGAGAGGATGCGGGCGCGGTCGTCCTCCGGCAGCTCGTCGAAGGCCATCAAGAGTTCGCGCGATTCGTCGGTCAGCTCGGGGGTCATGGGGCCAGGATGAGCAAGCCGCGTGCCGCCGAGCTGCCCTACCCTGAAAGCCTGTGCCACCGCTGCGCGGCGCCGCCGCGCTATGTCCAGACGGACACTAGTATTTTCATCCTTTGCCGACTGCTCCCGCAAAAGTACCCACCGCAGCCGGTGCGGAGCTGTCCGCTCTTCCGGCCCCGCCTGGACGCCTGAATTTCGTACAGGAGTGTCCGGTGCAGCTCAGTTCATCTTGCGGTACACGCCCACCACCAGGCCGAGGATCTGCGTCTCGCGGAACTCCTCGCGGCTGACGTAGATGGGCTTGTGGCGCGGGTTCGAGGGCTGGAACCGGATGCGATCGCCCTCCGGGTAGTAGCGCTTCACCGTGGCCTCGTCGTCGATCATCGCCACCACGATCTCGCCGGAGTCGGCCTGGGGCTGCTTGCGGACGAAGATGTAGTCGCCGTCGAAGATGCCGTCGCCGATCATCGAATCGCCGGACACGCGGAGCGCGAACACGCGCCGGCCGCTCTCGCCCAGCAGCATGCTGTCGATTCGAACGTGGTCGGTGATGTTTTCTTGCGCGAGCATGGGCTCGCCGGCCGCCACCTTGCCCAGCAGGGGGATCTCCACCACCTCGCCGCCGTCCACGGCGGTGAGCTCGCGGCGGGCGGAGGGCTTGGCGAACCGCGGGCCCTGCGAACGGCCGCCCTCGATGACGCTGAGCGCGCGGCTCTTCAACTCGCCGCGCATCAGATATCCCTTCCGTTCCAGCGCCTTCAGGTGATCGTTGACGCCGTTGGTGGAGCGGATGCCGAAGTGCTCGCCGATTTCGCGGATGGTGGGCGGATAGCCCTGATCCTGGATGCTCTTCTTGATGAAGGAGAGGATCTTGTCCTGGCGTTCGGTCAAGGGCTCGGTCATGGCGGAGGCAACCCTACTGAACGGGTGCGCACTGGTCAAGTTTTCAGCCAGGTAGCGTGCCGCTTCAAGGCATGAGCTTGAAGATTCGGAGCGGTGGTCCGGCTGCCAAGTAGAGGGACTCGGTGCCGCCAAAGGCGATGGCCTTTCCGTCGAGGATCCGCGTCGCCCCGACGCCCAGCCCGACCCCGTCCCATGCATCGAAGTCTGCGGCCGTCGCCGGAGTCCCGCTGTTCGAGCGGAAGAGCAGGACGCCGGCTGCCCCGTCGTAGCCGACGTACAAGTGGGCGCTGGTCGCGATCAAGAGCGAGATGGGTCCGGTGCCCGGACTCGAGACGGCCTGCCACACGCTCCCGTCGAACGACCAGAGCTGCGGCCCCGCTGCGGTGTTGCGCGCCAGGTAGAGGCGGCCGTTGAACTGCACCAAGCCCGGCACGGCCCGGTCCGCCGGCAGGAAGTCCGAGGTCTTCGTCGTCGTGATCGAGGTCTGCGCGCTCCACCCCGGCGGCGTGCAGCTGGTCCACCCTCCCAAGGCCGCGCGCCGCGAACAGCCGGTGGCGTTGGCGGCGTACAGCGACCCGCCGAACGCGGCCATCGAGTCGATGAGCGTGGTGCCCGAGCTCGCCACTCCCAGGGTGGACGGCTCCACCGATTGGGCGCCGCCGGTGAAGGAGAAGATCACCGGCTTGGGGGTTGGATTGGCGGCGAACCCGACGAAGAGCGCGTTGCCCAGGCCTGCAACGGATGTGACGCCGCGCAGGCCGCCCTGCAAGGCGAGCGTCGTCGGCGCGAAGAGCGACGCGGCCGCGGTGTCGCTGCTGAGGTAGACGTGGCGGAGCTTGGAGGAGCTGACGGGGCTGCGTGCCCCGGTGGCGAAGAGTTGCTCCGTCCCTCCGAGGACGACGGACTGGAACATGCCGCGTCCGTCCTCGTTGTCCGGTCCGCAAGAATCCTGGTCCGGGGTGCAGCCCGGAAAGCCGAGCGTGTGCCAGGGCCCGGCGAAGGCGCTGTCGTTGTTGCCCGGATCCGCCGGGAAGGTGAACGAGACCGGCTCGGGCGCGGTCCCATCGGGGTTCATGCGCACGGCGCTCCTGCCGTCGGCGCTGGGGCCGAGGTAGACCTTGCCCGCGTAGGCGAAGACGTAGGAGAAAGCGGCGCCGTCGCCGAAGGGATCCTGCGCGATGGGGGCCGCCTGCGCGATCAAGGTCGAGGCACCGGCACTGTCGGTCACCGGTGCTCCGGTGACGTCGTCCGCGCCGGCCGCGGTGGATGCGATCTGGAGGCCACCGCCCGCGGTGGCGAGATAGCGCCAGGCGAACGCCACGGTCTGCCCCGCGCCGATCCACGAGGCCGTGGGTGTGGAGAGGAGCTGGACTCCTGCGCCGCCGGTGAGGGCGATCGTGGGCTGCACGCCATGGGCACCGGCGAGGCCAACGTTGGTGACTGCCAGCGTCACCGTGAACGAATCGCCGATGGGCACCGCAGGGGGCGCTTGCAGGGTGGCGGAGAGCACCGCGCCCACCGCCACCACCTCCACGGTCACGCCCGACGATGCGGAGAGCGCACGGCCGTCCACCTCGTCGGCGCCGGAGACTGGGAGGCCGAGGTGCAGCGTGCCGGTGTCCGTCGCGTGCACGCGCCAGACCAGATGCAGCGACGAGCCGCCGTCGAGGGCGACATCCTCGGAAGGCCGCTGGACGACCCCGGCGGTTCCCGTCTGCGTCGGATCTCCGGCGCACACGTCCAGCGCCGCCATCTGCCCGGTGTTGGAGACGACCTGGTCCACGGTGAAGTCCTCTCCGACGACGACCCGGGTTGGAGCGGAGGCCAGAGCGCTCAGCGAAGCGGGAAGGGCATCCACGGCGCGGAATGCCGCTGCGCGCGCGCCCTCGCCGAACGGTCCCTCGACGGAGACGCCGTAGGTGCCGGCGGCAAGGTCGCCGGGCACCGTGGCGGAGAGCGTCCGCGCGTCCACCCAGCGGACGTCGGCCAACTCGGTGGCGCCCAGGAAGGCGCGGAACTCCGCGTCTACCGAGAGGGAGCCGCCGCTGCCCAGGTGCTGCACCGCCGAGGGATAGAACGCATCGCCGTGCAGCAGCACCGTGGTCCGCGCGCCGACGTACTTGGCGGCCGGATCCACGGAGGCGGGGGCCGGCGGCGGTGGCGGCGCGGAGATACGCGCGCAGGCCGCCGCGCAGGCGAGCAGGGCGCTAGCGGATCTCAAGACGCACTCCCGCGAAGAGCGACAGCGTCCGCAGCGGACCGGTGAGGTTGGGAAGATCTGCCGAGGCGAGCCAGCCGGCGCGCGCCTCGAGGAACGGGACCGCCCTGCCGAAGGGGCGCTCGATGCCCGCCGCGGCCTGGAGGCCGGGCACGACGGTGAACGCGCGCCGGGAAGGCGTTCCCTGGAGGCTGGCGCTTGCCCAGTACGCGCCTGCGCTCGGGCCTCCGGCGACCCACAGCGCGGCACGGTCGCCGAGGCGCGCCCGCCAGGTGCCCGACAGGTGCAGCATCAAGAGATCGACGCGGGAGCGGGCCACCGCATCGGCAGCGCTGCCCACCTGCTCCTCCCGCGAGTGCGCGACGTAATCGGCCTCCAGCGCGGCGCCCAGCTCCGGACCGAAGCGCGGCGTCCGCAGCGATGCTTCCACGCCGAGCAGCGGTGCAGAGAAGCCGGAGAAGTCGGAGAGGAGCCCGGCTTTGGCGCTCAACGCTACATCGCGATCGAGCGCCGGCGCTGGCACGATTTCCGGAGGCGCGAGGGCCGGCGCGGGCGCGACCGCCACCGGTGTCGGAGCCGGAAGCGGCGGCGGCGGGACGTACAGCCGCAGCGAAGCTTCCGCCACGAACTGCGGCGCGTCCTCGAGCGACGCATCGACGAGCGCCTCGCCCGCAAGCCCCGGGGAGAGCGTCAGCGAAGCTTCGTAGAGCCCGGGGGCGCGCTCGCGGAGGTCGGAGAGCTCACCGCGGCTGGTCCGAAGCCGGATGGGCGCTTGACTTCGCGGCGACCCCTGCGCGTCGACGGCCACGGCATACACCGGCACCACCTGTGCGCGGTCGGCCGCATCGATCGAAGGTCCCAACATCACGTGGATGCTCCGCGAGGGCGGGACGTGCAGATCGATGCCCCGGTCACCATGGCGAGCCTCGTGGACTCCCGGCGGGACCACCACGGCCACGACGGCCTGGCCCCGCGCGTCGGCGGTGACCGGCCCGAACGTCTGCTCGCCGATCTCCACCGTGATGCGCCCGTTGGGCCGCGTCTTGACGATGGCGTCTCCCTGCCCCCAGAGCGGGATGGAGAGCCACGCCACCTCGCCGGCGGCCACCGCGGTGACGATGGCAACTTGAGGCAGCGCGTCGTCGGGCGGGAGGTACTCCAACTCATAGACGTCGTCGCCGAGATCGCGCGGAGCGGAGAGCCGGCCTGCGCTGGCGGAGACCGTGGGCAGCGCGGCCGCGTGGATCACGAGAACCGCGCGCTGGTCGGTGCCCAGCCGCAAGAGCGCAGGGTCGGCGGAGAGCGCGATGGCGAAAAGGATCGGCAACATCAGCGCCGCCTCCTCTTCCATTCGATGGCCAGGTCCTCGATCTGCGGCCGCGCCGCTGCGCAGGGCAGCTTGCGCGCGGTGCTCCGTCCCGAGGCATCGCGGATGGCCACCTGGAAGGAAGTCTTTCCCGCCGCGCGCGGCACCCGGACGTGGAAGCGGCCGTCCTCGGCCACCTCCGCCCGCACGCCGTCCACCGTTGCCTCCGCGCCGCGAGGAGCGGTGCCGGAGACCTCCGCGCAGAACCCCTCCACGGCGTGGGTCTGGGGCGCTTCCGCGATCTTGAGCAGCAGGCGGGCCGGGATGGGTTCGGCAGCGGATGGCACCTGTCCTGCCGGCGCGGTGGCTTCCTTGCCAGCAGGCACGATGACGGTGGCTCGCTCCGCGGTCAGGCGGACCGCGCCGGACTCGGTGGCGATGGCCACGGTCGCGCCGGTGGAGAGCATGCCGAATCGGGCGCCTTCGGTCTCCGCCACCGCCCCGCCGGAGTCGCTCTCGATGCGCAGCACGCGACCGCCACGCTCCGCGTAGTCGACCGCGACGCGGCCGCGCGCCAGCTTGAAGCGGTGTACCTTTTCGGTGATCTCGCGCACGGTGAGCTGGGTACCTTCGGCGACGGTGAGGCGGCTGCCCGCGCCCATCACCAGATCGGTCCGCGCGCCGCGCCCGGTGCGCAGCGAATCCTCCGGGAGCAGCCTCTGGCCCGCCACCAGCGCCGACGGCTGGGCCCCCGGCGAGAGCCGCACCACCTCTCCCACCACCGCGACCACGATGGCCTCGTCCGCGCGCGCCTGCTCCGCCTTTGCCATCGGTCCGGGGGCTGGCGTGTAGAGCGTGTGGCGGAACACGAGCCAGGAGAGCGCGAGCATCGCCGCCAGCAGGGCGGACGCCTCGACGACCGTTCTGGCAGCCTTGCCCCGGGCCATCAAGACTCGGCGACCTCCACCGCGAACTCCGTCTTCGCCCACGAAAGCCGGCGCGGATCTTTGACGTCGATCAGGCGCACGTCGCCGCCGGCGCGCTGCATGGCCTTCTGGGCGATGGGGAGCCCCAGCCCGCTGCCCTCGCCGGCGGCCTTGGTGGTGAAGCGTGCCTCGAAGATGTGCGC
>Ga0136846_1234115_pt1 | contig 49698 bp, 44 predicted proteins | sample HopSoiMetagenom2_FD_96841 | JGI IMG/M metagenome (GOLD analysis project Ga0136846, IMG submission 96841) | Grasslands soil microbial communities from Hopland, California, USA - 2 Assembly 2016 (version 4) | ecosystem: Environmental > Terrestrial > Soil > Grasslands | place: USA: Hopland...
GGCGCCAAAGAACTTCGAATTACTCTGCAGATCGGGACTGTGACATAGCCCCTCGTGGAAGCGAACTGAATGCCAAAACGCACTGACATCTCGAAAATCCTAATCCTCGGCTCCGGGCCCATCGTGATTGGGCAATCGGCGGAGTTCGATTACTCCGGCACGCAGGCCTGCAAGGCGCTCAAGTCTGAGGGCTACGAAGTGGTGCTGGCGAACTCGAACCCCGCGACCATCATGACCGATCCGGAGTCGGCCGACCGCACCTACATTGAGCCGCTCACGCTGGAGTATCTGGAAGAAATCATCCGGATCGAGCGCGAGATGTCTCCTGGCGCAGGCTTCGCCGTGCTGCCCACCGTTGGTGGACAGACTGCTTTGAACCTCGCGATCGAACTTTCCGACGGGGGCGTGCTTGAGAAGTACAACGTGAATCTGATCGGCGCGAATGTGGCAGCGATCAAGAAAGCCGAAGACCGGCTCTTCTTTAAAGATGCCATGCAGAAGATTGGGCTCGATGTGCCCAAGTCGGCGCTGGTCAACAACACGAAAGACGGTATTGAGTTCGCAGGGAAGATTGGATTCCCGGTGATCGTGCGGCCCTCCTTCACGCTGGGTGGTACTGGCGGAGGCATTGCCTACAACCGCGAGGAACTCGGCGAAGTTTTAACCCGCGGGCTCGATCTTTCTCCGGTTCACGAAGCGCTGATCGAAGAATCTGTTCTCGGATGGAAAGAGTACGAGCTCGAGGTGATGCGCGACACGAAAGATAACGTCATCATCATCTGCTCGATCGAGAACTTCGATCCCATGGGCGTGCACACGGGCGATTCGATTACCGTCGCTCCGGCGCAGACCCTCACCGACCGTGAGTATCAGGCCATGCGCGATGCTTCCATCGCCGTGATCCGCGAGATCGGCGTAGATACCGGAGGATCGAACATTCAGTTCGGCGTGAATCCCGAGACCGGACGCATGGTTGTGATCGAGATGAACCCGCGTGTCTCGCGGTCTTCGGCGTTAGCGTCGAAAGCGACCGGATTCCCCATTGCCAAGATTGCGGCCAAACTTGCCGTCGGCTACACACTCGACGAGATCAAGAACGACATCACGCGCAAGACTCCGGCCTGTTTCGAGCCGACACTCGACTACGTCGTGGTGAAGATACCGAAATGGCAATTTGAGAAGTTTCCCGGAGCCGACGACACGCTCGGACCGCAAATGAAGTCAGTCGGCGAAGTGATGGCTATCGGGCGAACATTCAAGGAAGCCCTGATGAAGGGCGTCCGATCGCTCGATACCGGCAAGAAAGTTGGATCGGACAAGATCGAGCCGAAGATCCTTACCCAACGCCTGGTAACGCCGCATCCAGAGCGGTTGAAATATATCCGCTACGCGTTGCGCCAGGGACACACGGTCAAGCAGATTGCCAAGATGACGTCGATGGACCCGTGGTTCTTGTACCAGCTCAAGGAGATCAACGACCAGCAGCTTGAACTGGAGAAGCATCCTATGGAGTCCATCCCTCCAGAGGTCTTGCGCGAATCCAAGCGCATGGGATTGTCAGATGGACGTCTCGCGCAAGTTTGGAGGCTTGAGGGTCAAGAGAAGGTCCGGCATATACGCAAGAAGTACGGAATCATGCCGGTGTACAAGCGCGTAGATACCTGCGCAGCAGAATTCGAGAGTTTCACGCCGTACCTCTACTCGACGTACGAAGACGAGGACGAAGCAGCTCCGACCGACAAGAAGAAGGTCATCATCCTGGGTAGCGGCCCGAACCGCATTGGGCAGGGAATTGAATTCGATTATTGCTGCTGCCACGCATCGTTTGCCCTGCGTGACGATGGATACGAGACGATCATGATCAACTGCAATCCGGAGACCGTCTCGACGGACTACGACACCAGCGACCGGCTGTACTTCGAGCCGCTGACGTTTGAAGACGTGTGGGCGATTTACCAACATGAGACCTCCAAGGGAGCCGATGTTGGGCTGATCGTGCAGTTCGGCGGACAGACTCCGCTGAATCTCGCGCTGCCCTTGAAGCAGGCCGGTGTGAAGATCATTGGTACCTCGCCCGAGTCGATCGATCTCGCGGAAGACCGCAAGCACTTCAATAAGCTGCTCGAAGAATTACAGATTCCGCAGGCGCCGGGGGTCATGGCCACTTCGATCGAACAAGCGGTGGAGGGCGCAAAGCAGATCGGCTATCCCGTGCTGGTGCGGCCTTCGTACGTGCTCGGTGGGCGCGCAATGGTCATCGCTTACGATGAGCAGTCAATCGTGCGTTACATGCAGGAGGCCGTCGAATATTCGCATGACCGTCCAGTGCTGATCGATCATTTCCTGGAAGATGCGATTGAAGTCGATGTCGATGCGTTGTCCGACGGCGATGACGTAGTGATCGGCGGTATCATGCAGCACATTGAGGAAGCCGGAATTCACTCGGGCGATTCGTCCTGCGTATTGCCGGCGGTTGATATCCCGCAGCAACTGCTCGAGCGCATGCGCGAGTACACATTCAAGCTCGCGAAAGCCCTGAAAGTTGTGGGGCTAATGAACATCCAGTTCGCGATTCCGCGCGGGAATGGCATGTCGGGCAATGGGTCTCAGTCGGGCAAGGTTTATGTTCTGGAAGTGAATCCGCGAGCGTCACGCACTGTGCCCTTCGTTTCGAAAGCCACAGGCATCCCGATGGCAAAGATTGCCGCGCGCCTCATGACCGGACGCAAGCTGCGCGAGTTCCTGCCGGAGTTCATCGAGCGCCGGGCTGATCTCGACACCGGCAGCTTCTATTATGTGAAGTCTCCCGTGTTCCCGTGGAATAAATTCCCAGGCATCGATACGGTGCTTGGGCCCGAGATGAAATCGACGGGCGAGGTCATGGGAGTCGCGGACAACTTCGGCGAGGCCTTCGCCAAGGCACAACTAGCAGCCGGACAGAAGTTACCGACGCAGGGAGCGGTCTTCATCAGCGTGACCGATCACGACAAGCGTGCAGTTGCTCCGGTCGCGCGCAAGTTCGTTGACATGGGATTCAAGCTGGTCGCGACAGCCGGTACTGCCGATGTGATTGAGGCCGCCGGGATGAATGTCGAGCGCGTATATAAAGTCAAAGAAGGCCGTCCGAACGTTGTTGACTTCATCAAGGGCCAGCGCATTCAGTTGGTGGTTAATACGCCTACGGGACAAGAGCCCTGGTTTGACGAGAAGGCCATCCGGCGCGCCGCAGTCATGGCCAGAATTCCCACCATCACTACACTCGCCGCTGCGCGAGCCGCAGCTGAAGGTATTGCCGCTCTGCAACGTGGCGAGATTACGGTGCATGCGTTGCAACAGTTGCACGCCGAGCGCGCCATGCACCGGTAGACGCCCCACAAGGCTCAACCCACGAAGCACTAAGGTTCACGAAGGAAAACCCTTCGTGGTACTTGGTGTCTTTTATGGTCTGCGAAATAGGCTTGCAGTACACTTACTGGCATGCTTCTTTCCGGCATCTTTCCTCCTATCACAACCCCCTTCTACGCCGACGGCAGCGTTTACTACAAGAAGCTCGAATCGAACGTCGAGCGCTACTCGCGCACGCCGGTCGCAGGCATCGTCGTGCTCGGGTCGACGGGTGAAGCGATCATGCTTTCCGACCAGGAGCGGCGCGACGTCTTCAAGGTGGCCCGTGAGACTGCCACACCTAATAAAGTCCTGATCGCAGGTACGGGAATGGAATCGGCAATAGAGACGTTGCGACTCACCGAATATGCCGCCGAACTGGGCTACGACGTCGCGATGGTGCGTACGCCGCATTACTACAAGAAGCAGATGCTTCCGGCGAACATCCTCGCGTTCTACCGCACGGTCGCTGATCGTTCGCCGATTCCCGTCATCGTCTATAACTTCCCGCAAGCGACCGGTTACGACATCCCGGCCGAAGTCATGATCGAGCTCGCCGAACACCCCAATCTCATCGGGATCAAGGAATCCAGCGGAGACGTGGACAAAGTTCGCAAAATGGTCGAAGGGACCCGGCACATCAAGCGCTCGGCGACTGTCACGGAAACCTTCGATGCGGTTACCCCGCGTATGCACGTGGCCGCCGCTGCCGGCGAGTCTTCGAATGGAGGAGAGTTAGTGCCGGTCGGTGTCCTCTCCGGAGAGAAGGAAGTGAAGCCGTCTTCTTCGGCCGTCACTGTTGTGGGCACGATGAAAACCCGCCAGAAAGAAGTCGGCTTCCAGGTGCTGGTCGGGGCAGCCCACAAGTTGCATACATCGCTTGATGCTGGAGCAGTGGGAGCTATCCTTGCATTCGCGTGTCCCGCGCCAACTGCTTGCTACGAGATCTACGCTGCGTGGAAGGAAGGCGATGCGGAACTCGCGCATCTCAAGCAGGAACGAATCTCGAAGGCGGCACAGCGCATTGGCGACCTCGGCGTCCCCGGATTTAAGTATGGAATGGACTTCAACGGTTACTATGGCGGTCCCGCTCGGTTGCCGTTCCTGCCCTTGACGGCCGCGTTGAAAGCGGAAGTTGAGCAGTTGCTCGCCGACATACGGAACTGATTCGCGCATCCTCGATGTAAATTGCACAGCCACAGGGACTGTGCTACAAACGCTCACAAAAGAACAGAGCGCATCGGCACGGGTCGTAATTCTATTGTTTTGTACCTCACTGTCATCATTCGCTAAGGATCCTCCGGGACAAGTCATTACATGGCCCGAGCAAGGACCGGCGATTCTTCGCTTCACATTCGGGAAGTTCAAAGAGGTCGGTTTCTCTCGGCGGCCAGCGGACATTCGTAACGGACACCACCGCAGAGAACTTATGGAGCAAGACCATTCAGAATGCCACCTTCAGCCTCTATCTATATGACCGGAATAAGGTGAGAATTGGCGAAGCGATGGTGAATGTGAGCAATATTGGTCCTGGTGAAACCGTAAAATTCCAGACGACCATCGCATCATCCGGCCCGCCGATGTCGCTCACGTTGAGTCCGCGATACCTACCCAAAGAACTCGGTCCGGCGGCTCCTCCGCGAACGATCTCGATGACAGTTAATACGGTTCCTCAAGGAGCGACTGCCAAACTTGACGGCATTGAGGTCGGGACCACTCCAAAGATGGTTCAGGTATCGGTGGGGAAACATCTCCTCGAATTCAAGAAGGAAGGATTCAATGCGGGGAGGTTTCCTTTCGAGATCGGGTCAGAGGACGTTTCCGGCGGCAGTGTTAGCTTCGAACTTGGAACGTCAGCACATGACACCGTCGAACTTCGTGACGGCAGTGTCTTGAGCGGCGACTTGGTTTCGATCTCTGGAATGGACGTTATCATCCGAATTGGCGGAGCCGAGCAGCATTTCGATCGTAATCAGGTGAAGCGCATCCTGTTTGTGCAGAGGCAAGCGGCAGAGCAGAATTTGTGAGATGGAAAAGCCAACCTTTGCTCTCCGTTCCCGAGCAGGTGAAGGCATAGTCCGCCGCACTGGTGGACGATTTTGGCGATTGGCCTCATCAGAAAGATCCTCGAATCGGTCGCTTCGACAAAGACAAGACACGCTGGTTTACTTTCGAGTTCACGCGCGACCTCGATCGTCATAATGCCCTCCTGTCTCAGTAGGGCGTTTAAGCGGCCCGTACCCTCAAGAAAACGAAGTAGATCCGAATAGCTTGTGCTTGAAATCACAGCGGAGTATACTTCATTCGAACGAACGTTCGAATTAGTTGGAGCCGAGGACAATGGGGAGTCCGAGCACAGCAACGCGAATGTCCGGAGCGCGTCCTCGTCGACGGAGCGTGCCAGAGCCGGCCACACGCTACGATCGCCGGCTGGCTGAGATCCTCGCCCACGCCACCGACGTGTTTTGCAAGAAAGGATACGAAGGCGCCTCTATGCGCGATCTCTCGCGCGAAAGCGGCATGTCGCTCGCGGGACTCTACTACTACTTCGAGTCCAAAGAGCGTCTGCTTTACCTGATCCAGAAGCACACGTTTACTACGATCGTTCAGCGGCTCAAGACGCGGTTGCAGGGCATCACCGATCCGGAAGAGCGCGTGCGACTTTTCATTCTCAATCACCTCGAATATTTTCTTGCCAACCAGGCGGCGATGAAGGTGCTCTCACACGAGGCCGACGCGCTGAAGAATGGTTTCGCCTCGGAAGTGGCAGCCATCAAGCGCGAGTATTACCGGATCTGTGTCGGGCTGCTGGATGAACTGAAGCGCGAGCGCCGCGCCGAGTTCTCCACCCGCATCGGGGTGCTCAGCCTGTTCGGCATGATGAATTGGATTTACACCTGGCACAATCCCCGGGTCGATGCAGACGCCGAATCCATGGCGCGCGAGATGGGGGATATTTTCCTGCGCGGGGTGATGGCGGTCGGGAAAGTTAGCGAGCAGTAAGCAATAAGTTTCGGTTTCTGACAAACACATCGAAGGAGTTTCCAATGGCGACCACAATGCAGCCGGAAACCAGCGAGAGCGCAAAGCGGCTAGTCAACTACCGCACCGATGGCGGCGTAGCCGTCATTGAAATGTGCGATCCACCAGCGAATACCTACACGTACGAGATGAACCGGCAACTGGACGACGCGATCCTTACGGCGCGCATGGACAACGATGTATATGTCATGCTCCTGACCGGCGCGGGCGACAAGTTCTTCTCGGCTGGCGCGAATATCAAGATGTTGTCGAGCGTCGATCCGACGTTTAAGTATTACTTCTGCCTGCACGCGAACGAAATGTTGCTGAGGCTGGAGCACACGCCGAAACTGGTGATCGCCGCAATCAACGGTCACTGCGTCGGGGGAGGTCTGGAAATCGCCATGGCTGCCGATATTCGCATCGCGCGCAAGGACGCGGGAAAGATCGGACTCCCCGAGGTGAATCTGGGCGTTTTACCAGGCACAGGTGGAACCCAGCGGCTTTCGCGGCTTGTAGGTAAGAGTAAGGCCATCGAGTTGATGGTGACCGGCAATACGTTCTCCTTCGAAGAGGCGGTGGAACTGGGTATCGTGAACGATATTTTCGAGCGCGACGGCTTCATGGAGAACGTCATGGAGTACGCGCGCCAGTTCTGTCCTCCAAACAAAGCCTCCAAGGCTGTCGGACGCATCAAGCGAGCCGTGCAGACTGGCTGGGAGATTCCGATGGAGTCGGCCCTCGCGGTCGAGCGCGAAAACCAGCAGTTGCTCTTCCAGAGCGAAGACGCGAAGGAAGGATTGGCAGCGTACGTAGAAAAGCGTCCCGCGAACTTCAAGGCGAAATAGATGAAGTGAATGTGGGCACGGCCGCCCATGGCGGTCCGGCGCAGTTGCACGGCGAGACGAGCATAGGTGATCGATGCTGATTGCACAGAAAGTCAAAGTAAAGCCCGGACGATTGCTGATCGGCGGCAACTGGGTTGACGGCTCGAAGCACTTCGACACTGTCAATCCGGCGACGGGTGAGGTATTGACTCAGATCGCGGAAGCTTCCGCTGCAGATGTCGACCGTGCAGTCCAATCAGCCCGTCATGCCTTTGAAGATCGTAACGGCGCGTGGCGGAAGCTCTCAGCCAGTGAGCGCGGGCGTCTGCTGTGGAAATTGGCCGACCTTGTCGAGAAGAACATTGACGAACTCGCCGAACTCGAGACCCTCGACAATGGCAAGCCAATCTTTGAATCGCGTTACGTCGACATGCCGATGGTGATCGACGTTCTGCGCTACTATGCCGGACTGGCAACCAAGATCCATGGCGAGACCGTTAACACCTTCGAAACGGCATTCACCTACACGCTTCGCGAGCCCGTGGGCGTCGTCGGCCTGATTGTTCCTTGGAATTTCCCCCTGCTGCTGGCCTCGTGGAAGGTTGGACCGGCCCTTGCGTGCGGAAACACCGTAGTGCTGAAGCCGGCTGAGCAAACACCATTAACGACTCTGAAATTAGGAGAACTGATAGTCGAAGCTGGTTTTCCAGCGGGTGTCGTGAGCGTTATCACGGGCGGCCCTGAAACCGGGAAGGCGATTGTTGCGCATCCTGGAATCGACAAGATTGCCTTCACGGGATCGACGGCGGTCGGCAAAGAGATCATGCGCGGCGCTGCCGATACCCTTAAACGCGTAACCCTTGAATTGGGCGGGAAGTCTCCCAATATCGTCTTTTCTGATGCCGATGTGGATAGCGCAGTCAAGGGTGCAATCAACGGCATTTTCTACGGCAAAGGGGAGGTTTGCAACGCGGGATCAAGACTCTTTCTCGAAAGGAAGCTGAAAGATGAGTTTACGGAGAAGCTCGTCGGCCGCGCTGAAAAGATGCGTCCGGCCGACCCGCTTGATCCGAAGACGCGGCTCGGAGCAATTGTCAGCCAGGAGCAGATGCAAACGGTGCTGAGCTTCATCGAGGCCGGCAAGAAAGATGGCGCAAGCCTTGTGGCCGGGGGGAACCGTGTGTCGGTCAACGGCGACAAAGGATTTTTTATCGAGCCTACGATCTTCGGTGACGTGAAGAATGATATGAAGATCGCGCGCGAAGAAATCTTTGGGCCGGTTCTCTCAGTGCTGACGTTCGATGATATGGACGAGGTCATCGACCATGCCAACAACAATCCATACGGTCTTGCGGCGGCTGTGTGGACGCGCGACGTCAAGAAGGCGCATACCGTGTCGCGTCGCCTGAAGGCGGGAACAGTGTGGATCAATACGTACGGATTGATGGATGCATCGCTTCCGTTTGGCGGATACAAGAGTTCTGGCTTTGGCCGGGAACTCGGAGCGCACGCAATGGAGCACTACACGGAACTGAAAACCGTGTGGCTCAACATGGGATGAAAGTCATCCACACAAAGGTCACAGAGGAGCACAGAGGATCTTCCCAGTGTTCCCCGTAGCCAAGGGGTTTGAATTATGTCGGGAAAAGTAGCAAAAATCGGAACCTTCAGCGATTGGACCGGCCTGTTTAATGACTGGCGCAAGGAGATCGGTGTCAACACCGATGACATCGAGGCGTTCAAGTTCGACACGCTTTACGGCGCAATCGATACCGAGGACATCGAGTTCGGGCACTACAAGGGCCGCCGCAAATGGGAGAACCTGCGACAGATGCCCACGCAGCAGATGCGCGACGCGCTCATGAACATGATCGTATATCAGGGCGACACGGAGTTCGCCAGTGTCGAGCAGCAGCGCAACCTGCTCGCGAACGCTCCCACAGATTGGGATCGCCGCGCGATCACGCGAGTCATGATCGAAGAAATGCGTCACGGCTGGCAGATGTGTGCCTTACTGGTCGATCACTTCGGATATTCGGGTAAGGTCGAAGCGCAGAAGATGCTGGAGCGTCGCGCATTTGAGAACAAGCGGCTGCTAGGTGCTTTCAATGTGGACGTCGACAACTGGATGGATTTCTTCACTTACACGGACTTCGTCGACCGTGACGGAAAATTCCAGTTGCAGATGCTGAAGTTCTCGGCCTTTGCACCGCTCGGGCGCTCGATGTCGTACATGCTACGCGAAGAGGCCTTCCACATGGGCACTGGAAACGATGGTCTGCGCCGCATCGTGGAAGCTGGAGTGATTCCGGCGTGGCTGATTCAGAAATATCTCAACAAATGGATCTCGAGTTCGTACGACCTGTTCGGGACGGACCACTCTTCCTCGGCGCATTGGGCTTACGTCTGGGGTATCAAAGGGCGTTATGACGAGCCCAAGAACGACAAAGCCGCGGACCTCGACGATCTGAACGATTACAACCGGAACCTGTATCGCGATGAGGTTGCAGGCCTGATCGAGCGCTTTAATGGCTATCTGAAGGCGGGTGAGCCCAAGCTTTATGCCCCTCATATCAGGTTCAATCGTGCGATTGGCAAGTGGGCCGGGCAGAAGTTCCACGCGCAGTCAGGTGAACCCCTGGATGATCGCGCATACGAAGAACATCTGAAAGACTACCTGCCGAGTGCCGCGGACAAGAAGCTCCTGCTCGATATCATCGACACTGAGAAGAAGTGGATTGCGGAGAAAGCGGGCGCGCGCGATCCGCTGGCAAGCATCGGAGAGGTACGTAAATCTGCGATCAATATCTAGCCCATGAACACTGTTTCTGAGCAATCGAAACTGCGCCGCTTATCCCTCGAGATCGAGGGCGCGGTTGCACGCGTCGTGGTGAGGAATCCTCCGCTCAATGTGATTGATGTCCCGATGATGGAGGAACTGGCGCGGACGCTTGCGGAGCTTGAGTCGAATGCTTCGGTCACGGTGATCGCGTTCAAAGGTGAGGGAAGAGAGTTTTCCGCGGGTGTGGACATTGCCGCACATGCCCCCGACAAAGTGGAAGAGATGCTGGCGAAATTTCACGCCCTGATCCGATCACTTGTAGTCTCGAGAAAAGTGACGATTGCTGCGGTCCATGGACTGGTTCTCGGTGGCGCGGCGGAGCTAGCCATGGTATGCGACCTCGTGTACAGCAGCGAGGATGCGGAGTGGGGATTCCCGGAGATCAAGCTCGGCTGTTTTCCGCCTGTGGCATGTACGGGATTGGCTGCTTTGGTGGGCCAGAAGAGAGCGGCGGAGATGATTCTGACCGGGCGCTCCATCACCGGCAGGGAAGCCTCTGAGATTGGATTAGCCACCCGCTCCGTGCCCGACCATCACCTCGATTCGACTGTACAGGCCAGCGTAGGCCAATTGCTGCGGCTGAGTCCCGCGGCGCTGGCAGTCACCAAGAAAGCCTGCTATGCCTGGGACTCGATGCATTTCGACAAGGGATTGGCACGTGCCGAGAAGGTGTATTTCGATGACCTCATGAAGACAGCCGATGCGCAGGAAGGCATCCGGGCGTTCATTGAGAAGCGTTCCCCCAAGTGGACCGGAAGGTAGGTGCGCGGAATGGATTACGAGGTCAATCCGGAAGACGTGAAGAGCAAGTTGGACGCGCATGAGGCATTCGTCTTGCTCGATGTCCGCGAGCCATGGGAGTTCGAAACGGCAAAGATCGAAGGAGCGAAGCTGATTCCCATGGGAGACGTTCCGTCCCGGGCGCATCAGGAGCTCGATCCGGAGGAACACATCGTGGTCGTTTGTCATCGTGGCGTGCGCTCGATGAATGTGACGGTCTGGCTGCGGCAGCAAGGATTTGATCATGTCCAGTCCATGCGCGGTGGCATTGATGCATGGTCCCGCCAAGTAGATCCGACGGTGCCGGTGTACTGAAGAAGCTAGTAGCGCTAGCGGTGCATAAAAGAGACTTGCTGAAGCCAGCAGCCAGGAGCCGAAACTCTCGTGAAGAAAGAACTCATCGAACTCCGCGTGAACGGGCGCAGTCATGAAGTCGCCGTCGAACCGAGTTCAATCCTCCTCGATGTCTTGCGACAGGATCTGGAACTCACGGGCTCGAAGCGCGGATGCGATGATTCGTCTTGCGGTGCCTGCACCGTGCTGGTCGATGGTGTGGCGATGATGTCTTGTACGTTGCTGGCCGCCAGTTGCGAGGGACAGGAAATCACGACGATCGAGGGCGTCAGCGAACACGGCACTCTGGCCGCGATCCAGAAGGCATACGGCGATTGGGGCGGCGCGCAGTGCGGATACTGTACGCCAGGGTTCATTATGACTGTGAAATCATTGTTGGCGGAGAACCCGGATCCGACCGAGCCAGAGATTCGCGATGCGCTTAGCAGCAATCTTTGCCGGTGTACTGGATACAACCAGATGTATGAAGCCATTCGCGCGGTGATTGCGGCGGAACGGAAGCGGCCGGCAGTTGCGAAATGAGTCCGGGACACAGGAGCAGGGGATTGCTCGCTGCGCTCGGAATATCCGCCCCCGCAGTGCTTCGCTCGGAATGACAGCCGTTTTGCAGTGAGCCGAATCGCATGAGCAAGGAATTCTCCATAATCGGCAAGCGTACCGCCATGGTTGACGCAGCCGAGAAGACCACGGGCGCCGGAAAGTACACCGATGATCTCAGAGTCCCGGGCATGATGGTTGGCAAGATTCTGCATTCACCGTATCCCCATGCCCGGATCAAGCGAATCGACACAAGTCACGCGGAAAAACTTGAAGGTGTCGTTGCGGTAGTCATCGGTAAAGATGCGCCGAAAACCTACGGCATTTTGCCGGTTGGACACGACGAATACCCACTCGCCCTGGACAAAGTCCGCTACGTGGGGGACAACGTGGCGTGTGTCGTAGCTGTTTCCGAAGCGATCGCCGACAAGGCGCTGGAACTCATCGATGTCGAATACGAAGTCTTGCCCGCCTACTTTGATCCCGAAGAGTCGATGAACGCGCAATCCAATCTCATTCACGACAACAGGCCGAACAACCTTGAGAAGGATTATCACCACGTCTTTGGAGATCCTGACAAAGGATTCGCCGAAGCCGATCAGATTGCCGAAGCGCGATTCATCGCTAACGAAGTGACGCATGCCGCTATGGAACCACATTCCACGCTGGCATCATTCGAAATCGATCCGCACAGCGGCAGGCCCGGACGTCTTACCGTCTGGTCATCGACCCAGGTCCCTTATTACCTGCAGCACAAGCTGTCGCTGGTGCTCGATATTCCGATGCAGCAGATTCGAGTCATCAAGCCGCTGGTTGGCGGGGGCTTCGGCGGCAAAAGTGAAGTGATTCCGCTGGAGATCGTTGCCGCCGTTGCGGCACGCAAGGCGCAGGCTCCCGTCAAAATCACTTACACGCGCGAGGAAGTGTTTTGGGCGCATCGCGGACGCCCGCGCACCATCGTTGATTTGAAGACAGGTGTCAAGAAAGACGGGTGCATCACCGCGGTCAAAGCGCGCGTCATTCAGGATGGTGGTGCTTACTGCTCGTACGGTGTCGTCACCATTCTCTATTCCGGCGCGCTGCTCGGCGCGCTTTATGACATCCCGAACATTCAATACGACGGCTATCGCGTACTGACGAACAAGCCTGCCTGCGGCGCGATGCGCGGCCACGGCACAGTCAACGTACGCTTCGCATTCGAATCGCAACTGGATGAACTCGCGGCCAAGATTGGTATGGACCCGGCGGAAATCCGCCAACGAAATCTGCTGAAGCCGCCATGCATCACGATCAACGGACTGCGCGTCCAGAGCTATGGACTGCCTGAGTGCATCGAGAAAACGGTCGAGCAATCAGGATGGAAGGAGCGCAAAGGCAAGCTGCCCCAAGGACGCGGCCTGGGCATTGCCTGCAGTCACTACGTCAGCGGCGCCGCGAACTCGATTATTCGATCCGACATGCCGCATTCGACAGTCAACATCAAGATCGATCGCGATGGCGGAGTCGTCGTTTACACCGGAGCTTCTGAAATCGGCCAGGGATCGGACACGATGACGGCGCAGATCGCCGCTGAAGCACTCGGCTGCTCGCTCTCTCGCGTTCGTGTCGTTGCGGCTGACACCGATCTGACGCCGATCGACATCGGCTCCTACTCCAGTCGAGTCACCTTCATGGCTGGAAATGCAACCCTGCGCGCAGCCACTGAAGTCAAGAAGCTGATCGCGGCAGCGGCTGCAAGAAAGATGAACTGCTCGCCCGAGGAGTTGGTGTTCCGCAGCGATGAAGTCACGAAGAAAGATGGAACAGTCCTGAACACCAATTCTGTGGAGCAAAGTTCGCCCTCGGTGTCCGGCCGCGTCGAGGGCCAGATCCTTCGCGGATCTCTGCAGCAGAAGCGCAAGGATGAAGGTCCGAAAGACCACATGAGTTTCGAAGAAGCCGTCGTGGCGGCGATCGATTTCCATGGTGCTCTCACCGGCACTGGATCCTACGCGCCTCCGCTGGAGGCGCGTGGAGGCAAGCACAAGGGAGCAGGGGTAGGCCCGTCGCCCGCGTATTCGTACTCCGCTCAGGTCGCCGAAGTCAGCGTCGATGAAGAAACGGGCGAGGTGACGGTGCACAGAGTCTGGGCAGCGCACGATTGTGGCCGCGCTTTGAACCCGGTATCGGTCGAAGGGCAGATTATCGGCTCAGTCTGGATGGGCATGGGACAGGCCCTCACGGAAGAGATGGTCTGGAAAGACGGCATGCTCATGAATCCTGGCCTGCTTGAATACCGCAGCCCGTCGTCAGTTGAGTCGCCGGCGGTCGAACCCATCATCGTCGAGAGCATCGATCCCGAAGGCCCGTTTGGAGCGAAGGAGTGCAGCGAAGGTTCGCTCGCGGCGACAATACCGGCGATTGCGAACGCAATTTACGATGCAGTTGGAGTGCGTCTCCACGAGTCGCCATTCACGCCTGAACGCGTGTTGGCGGCAATTCGAGCCAAGAAGAATGCGAAGTCTCTTAACTTGACCGAAGGCATCGATCCGACCGCACCTGCTCGCTTCCGCGAACACGGTGGCTCACTGTGGTTCCGAGGCAAGGGACCGGAACGTCATCCGCTGGATCCGTCGCGCCATGCAGTGCGCAGCGGCGGAGGTGCGGATTGAGTCTGCCTGAATTCAGGCTGCTGCGGCCGCGCTCAGTAGAAGAAGCAATTGAATGTCTCGCCAAGCATGGCGGTAACCTTCGTGTGCTCGCCGGTGGAACTGACCTGATCCCATCGATGCGGCAGAAGCTATTTGAGCCGGAATACGTGCTCGACTTGCGCGCGATCGGCGGCCTTCGGGAGATCAAGCCTCTTCCAGATGGCGGGATTGAGATTGGTGCGCTGGTCACGCACCGCGCCATCGAACGCTCGCAATTCCTGAGACAACACTATCCCGTGTTGACTGAAGCTGCCATGACCGTCGCGTCCCCGGTGCTTCGCAACATGGGAACAATCGGGGGGAACATCTGTCTCGACACGCGCTGCCTCTGGTACAACCAGTCTCTGACATGGCGCAAGGGATGCGGATTTTGTATTAAGAAGGACGGCGACATTTGCCACGTTGCGCCCGGGGGAACGAAGTGCTGGGCCACGTTCTCGGGCGATACGCCTCCGGCACTGTTGTGTTTGCAGGCAGAGATCGAAATCGCAAGCCCGGCAGGAATCCGCCGGCTCGCGTTAAGCGATTTCTATACTGGTCTCGGCGACAGCTACCGCAACCTGCAGCCGAACGAATTGCTTACCCGCATATTCTTGCCCGGATCTTGTGCGGATTATCGGGGCGTCTACCGTAAATTGCGAGTCCGCGGCTCTATCGATTACCCGCTCGCTGGAGTTGCGGTGGTGATGAGGCGATGCAACGGCCATGTCTCGGACGCCCGCATCGGTATCACAGCGGTGAATCCCGCGCCGCTGCTGGTAAAGGGTGCCACCGAATTGCTGGTGGGGAAAGCAGTCGATGATGCGCTGGCCGAATCTGCCGGTGACCTTGCCGCCAGAATGAGCAAACCGTTAACGACGTCGGCGCTCACTCCGGAGTATCGTCGCGAGATGATTCGCGTATTCACGAAGCGTGCTGTGCTGGCTGCGGCCCAGTCGCACGAGAACTAATTCACCGCTGAAAGGAGATCGTATGCCCATCTACCACATCGCACAAGTCAATATCGGTCGAGTGAAAGCTCCCGTAGAAGACCCTCTCATGTCCGGATTCGTCACACGGCTTGACGAGATTAATGTGCTGGCCGATCACAGCCCGGGTTTTGTGTGGCGGCTGCAAACGCCCGTGGGCAATGCGACTTATTTTCGACCTTACCCGGAAGACGACCGGATCCTGATCAACATGTCGGTCTGGGAAACAATTGCGGCTCTACATCATTACGTTTACAAGACCGCGCATGCAGAGTTGCTGCGGCAACGGGAAGCGTGGTTCGAGAAGTTTTCAGGCGCGTATACAGCGCTCTGGTGGGTGCCCGCTGGACATCATCCGGGCATAGACGAAGCGACCAAACGCCTCGCACATCTAGAGGAGCACGGTCCTACGCAGTTCGCCTTTAATTTCAAGAAGACCTTTGAGGCGGACGAGTACTTTCAGCAGGGAATTGACTGGTCGTCGTTCGTGCCCTGCCCGGCCACATAGTCCGAACGCTGATAGAATGCCGCGCTGAGGCGCAAACCCGTCTGCATGATCACCGACTGCCACATCCATATCCAGCCGATGGAGATGTTCAAGCCTCACGCGCTGGAACTGATGAAGAAGAAGCGGGCGAACTTCGACCAGATTGTTGAGTTCTGCCGCTCCCCGAAGGCTTTCCTCAAGTTCATGGACGCGAGCGGCATCGACCGCGCCATGCTCATCAATTATGTCGCGCCTGAGGTCATCGGCTTCACCAGTGGGGTGAATCACTTCGTCGCCGACTACGTGAAGGAAGATCCCAAACGGTTGCTCTCGTGCGGCAGCCTGCATCCGCGGCACACAACCAATGTTCTGGCTGATGTCGAGCACATCCTTCGGCTCGGGCTGAAGATGATCAAAATTCATCCGCCGCATCAGTTGCTGTTTCCGAATGATTATCTGAGCGGGGCGAAAGAGCTTGAGATCATCTACCGTGCGGCTGAAGCCAATGGAGTTCCGGTGATGTTCCATACAGGAACGTCAATCTTTCCGGGCGCCAGAAACAAGTACGGAGATCCCATTTACGTCGACGATGTTGCGGTCGATTTTCCAAACCTGAAGATACTGCTCGCGCATGGCGGCCGGCCGCTCTGGATGCAGACTGCTTTCTTTCTGGTCCGGCGGCACCCGAACGTCTATCTCGACATCAGCGGCATTCCACCGAAAACCCTGCTGAAGTATTTCCCTCGCCTCGAAGAAATCGCGCACAAGACGCTCTTCGGAACCGATTGGCCCGGTCCGGGTGTTCCGGATATCAAGCGAAATCTCGAGGAGTTTTGCGCGCTCCCTTTGCCGCTCTCCGTACAGCAGCAGATCCTGAGCAAGACTGCCCTAACGATGTGGCCGGCATAGAGAGCTAAAGGCTTACAGGTAAGCGCAACAAACCTGCCGACGTGGGCACCGCGAGCGAAAAAGAGTGTTTTCTTCGCGCACTCTGCGCAATCGGGGTTGACCTCCGCGTCGGGTGTTCCGGCAAATACCGGCGAGTGGGTCCGCGATGTGACCTTACTTTCCGGCTCTTGCTCCCTCCGCGCTCGTTCTCGTCAACTCATCCGCCAGTGCGGTCGCGCCGTAGATCTTTCGCAGCGCCTCTTGAATTCCGCGCGAATCCACCGATACCGCGCGTCCCTGCACATCGCTGTAAGCAAAATTCCACGGCAGCGACTCGATGTTTCCATCGAAGATAATCCCGACCACTTCCCCTTTCGTGTTGACGGTCGGCGACCCGGAGTTTCCTCCGATGATGTCCGCCGTTGAAACAAAGTTAAACGGAGTCTTCAGATCGAGTTGCGGTTTCGCCTTCAGCCAGCTTTCCGGCAGACTATACGGAGGCTGGTTGCCGTGTTCTTCGGCGTGCTGATAGGCGCCGCCGAGAGTTGTCGCAAAGGGAATCGCCTTCCCGCTCTCCTGATATCCCTTTACCTCTCCATAGCTCAGACGAAGCGTGAATGTTGCGTCTGGAGGCTGGGTGAATCCGCTCTGCGCGAAACGGGCCTTGGCGATGGTTGCGCCATCGCGGCGGACGACGGAATCTACTTTATCGTCGAACTCTTTGCGGGCCGCGCGAGCATCGGGCTCAATCGCCTTCAGCGCGACGATCAACGGGTCGGTGCTGGCGTCAATGGCAGCCTTCCCGCCCTCGTATAGCTGCTTGCGGACTGCGACATCTTCGAGTTTCGTGTTGGCGATGATATCCTTTGCGGCTTCAGCAGGCGTTTTTCCTTGCAGCACTTTCTGAACGTCTGGGTTGTCCTTGCCGAGCGCATTCTGCATGTCGCCCAGCGAGTCGGTCAATAGCAGCGTCTCGAGAGTCTTGTAAATCGGTTCGGTCGAGAACAGTTGCTGTTCCACCGAGGGGAGAGCAGAGTCACGGAATTCCCGCATTCTGTCCTGATTGGGCTTTGGCTTTTCTTCGGCTGCGCGTAGTAGCACTCGGGCAATCTGCGGCAGGCGTCCGGCAAATCCCCGCAGCCTCTCGAGATAAATCAGATTGGGGTAGATCGTCTTTTGTGTCCGGATCGCCTGCGCGATCTCCTCCCAGGGATCGGACGCTCCGCCATTCTTGGGATCAGCTTTAAACGCTGCGCGCAGCTTGGCTTCGTCCTCCGCCTTGTTATCCATAATCGTCTTGTCAGTCAGCCCCGACTCATAGCCGGTAATCGCCTTCTGAGAATTCTGCAACCCGAAGATTTCTTCCTGGGCTATCCGGGCGTTTTCTTCCGACTGCTTACTGAACTCCTGCAGCAGTGCGATGCGCCGACCGAAAAGCTTCAATGCCGCGGGATACTGTACGTCCCGCATAAACTCCAACTGCGCCATGGTGAGGAGCCGGCCCGTGCTCCCCGGGTGTCCGGAGACGAAAATCAAATCGCCTTCCTTAACGCCAGTAGGGGACCATTTCAGATAGTTGTCGAGGTGAGCTGGTTTACCGCTTTCATACACGCGGAAGAAGGTGATGTCGAGGTCGTACCGGGGATAAGTAAAGTTGTCGGGATCGCCACCAAAAAAGGCGATACCGAATTCCGGCGCAAACACCAATCTCACATCCGTGTACTTCTTGTATTTATAAAGGTTGTAGACCTCGCCTGAGTAGAACACCACAACGTCGCAGCGCAACCCGGTGGAGGTCGAACAATCCTTCTCCACTTGCGACATCGCCGCGCGCTGGGCTTGTCCAGCCTCGGCAGCGGACACTCCGGCTTTCACGCCCGCATTTACTTTGTCCGTGACATCTTCAATTCCGACAAGCTGGTTCAGTTCCAGGTTCGGGCACTTCGCTTCTTCGGCCTGTGTCTTGGCATAGAACCCCGTCTTGATGTAGTCGTGGCCTTCGGTCGAGAGCTGTTGCACACATGCGGCCCCCACGTGATGATTCGTAAACGTGAGTCCGTCGGCCGAGACGAAAGATCCGGAGCCACCGTTGTTGAATCTGACCGACCCCAGTCGGACGCGATCGAGCCACTGCTGCGTGAGTTCGAATCCGTATTTGGCCTTAATCGTATCTTTCGGAGGTGCGTTGTACAGCCACATGCCATCGTCGGCTGTAGCCAGAATCGAATATATGAAAATACAGGCAAGAAGGATCCAAAGAATGCGTTTCATGAAAGGATGTTCCTCCGTCAGGAATGAATATGGAGACCGCTCATATGTGCCCGTGGCAGGGTCGCAGGCAAACTCTCAAGTATACGCCTCGAAAACGAAGCCACGCAAAAGTGTCAGCAGGAAGCGCACGATAGGATAATTCGCGGCATCCTGAGTGTCGCGCGTGGTTGCGGCTTTTTGAATGAGAAGTTGCGGCTTTTGGTGAATGAGAAAGGGACGCCAGGTTGGAAAGTTCCGGTTCTTTCAGGTATAAGAAAAGGTTGCACTTCCCGCGCCCCTCTTCGCGTGGTCCGGCAACGAAATCCTACGAATAAGCGAGAGCGAATGCCCAGCGTGAATTCCACACAGCCCGGCAAAGGACTTGAAGGCGTCGTAGCCGCCAACTCCAAGATCTGTTACATCGATGGAGATAAGGGCGTGCTCGCCTATCGCGGCATCGACATTCATGAACTCGCCGATCACTCGAACTTCGAAGAGACGTGCTTTCTCCTCTGGTTCGGCAAGTTGCCGGCGCGCCGCGAGCTTCGCGAGCTGCACGATCGTTTGGCGGAAGAGCGCAAACTCGACGCCTCAATCATCAATCTATTGCGCTCTGCTCCTCGTCATGCGCTGCCGATGGACGTGCTCCGCACAGCCGTCTCGGCGCTCTCATTCTACGACCCGGAGGAGAAGAGCAACGATCGTAAGGCCAATGTGGATAAGGCTATCCGCCTGACATCGCAGATCGCCATGATCGTCGCGGCCTATGACCGCATTCGCAAGGGACAGCAAATCGTTGAGCCGGATCGCTCGCTCTCCCACGCGGCGAATTTCCTCCTGATGTTGAACGGAAAGCATCCATCGGCGACGGCCGAGCGCGCCCTCGATATTGCCCTCATCCTGCACGCCGACCACGAACTGAATGCTTCCACCTTCGCGGCGCGTGTTACGGCGGCGACTCTCTCCGACATGCATTCTGCAGTCACTTCGGCGATCGGCGCATTGAAAGGTCCGCTGCACGGCGGAGCGAACGAAGCCGTGTTCCGAATTCTCGAGGCCATCGACGAGTCGGGGGCCGACCCCATCGATTACGTAAAGGGAATGCTGGCACAGAAGAATAAAGTTCCCGGCTTCGGACACCGCGTGTATCACACGGAAGATCCGCGAGCGACCCACCTCCGCGTGATGTCCCGCGACCTTGGCAACTCTAGCGGTCAGGCGAAGTGGTTCGAGATTTCGCACAAGATCGAAGAGTTCGTAAAGGCCGACAAGAAGCTGAATGCGAATGTGGATTTCTATTCGGCATCGACCTATCACACGCTAGGAATCGACGTGGATCTATTTACTCCGGTTTTCGCCGTTTCGCGCGTTAGCGGATGGACGGCGCACGTGATCGAGCAACTCGACGACAATCGCCTGATCCGCCCCCGCGCGGAATATCTAGGCCCAGAATACCCAAACCACTACGTGCCCATAGATCAGCGCCAGTAAAGACGTTGCTTGCAACGTCTCTCTCTGGGCCACGATGACTCGTGCTTGCGTGATGAAGCTCACGTTGGGACGGCCGCGTTGGCCGTGCGGCAGGGCAAAAGGCCGTTCGCGGGCATGCTGCCGGTGCAGGTAGAATAGAAGCAGGTCTGTATGCATCGCGTTTACCTCGACAACAACGCCACGACGCCGGTCTTGCCGGAGATCTTCGAGACTATGCGCCCCTATTTCGGGGAGCATTTCGGCAACGCCTCGTCCATCCATTCGCATGGTCAGGAAACGCGTGCGGCTGTCGAAGATGCGCGCGAGTCGGTCGCGAGGCTTCTCGGATGCGCGGCAGCCGAAATTGTATTCACCAGCGGCGGCACCGAGGGCGACAATCTGGCCATAGCCGGGCTGGTGAATAAGGCCGATCACGTCATTACCTCGAGCATCGAGCACCATGCGGTGCTGCACGCGTGCAAGCATCTCGAGGAACTCGGCTGCGATCAAACGGTCTTGCCGGTCGACGGACGCGGTCTGATCGACCCGTCCGACGTGAAACGCGCGCTTCGGCCGAATACGAAGCTGATCTCTGTGATGATGGCCAACAATGAAACCGGAGTCCTGCAACCGGTCGAGGAGATTGGGAGGCTCGCCTGCGAGGCTGGGATTTACTTCCATACCGACGCGGTGCAAGCCGGCGCCAAGGTTTTGATCGATGTGAACCGAATCGGCTGTCACGCGCTGACTATGTCGGGCCACAAGATGCACGCACCCCAGGGGGTGGGTGCTCTTTTCGTCAGGAAAGGAACGAAGATTCGCCCGCTTCTCCATGGAGGACGTCACGAGCGCTCCCGCCGAGCCGGGACGGAGAATGTCCCGGGAATCGTGGGTCTCGGCAAGGCAGCAGACCTAGCGAACCATGCACTCGGTCTCGGGGATGACTCGAAACTGGCGGCGCTTCGCGACCGCCTTGAGCACGGAATTATTGCTCAAGTCGAGGATGCCGAAGTGAACGGCGAAGGAGCCCCTCGCGTACCCAACACGACCAACATTCGCTTTGGTCACATCGAAGGTGAATCCCTGGTGATCGCCCTGGATCTAAAAGGACTGGCAGTATCAACGGGTGCGGCGTGCTCGTCCGGCGCAATCGAGCCCTCGCACGTTCTGATCGCGATGGGCCTCAGGCCAGCTCAAGCTCGCTCCAGCATTCGATTCAGCCTCGGCAAGCAGACGACGGCAGACGATATCGATTTAGCGCTGGCGCTTGTGCCCGAAACGGTTGCGCGACTACGGGAGCTGTCGCCGTCGTATACGAAGCATACGGTACGCGCGCAGGCGTGAACCAAACGGGCTCTCACAGTCGCGAACTAAGCGAACAGTCGTCCTGAGCGCCGCAGTTCGCCGCTCAGGATCTATGCACTTTCGTGATGCGAAGAGACTGCATAGGCTTTCATCTCGCCCAGAATGAAACTTAAACGTAATTGACGCCAGGAGCTAGCAGCTGAACACAAATACCATCGCGGTCGCCATGTCGGGCGGTGTGGACTCTTCCGCCGTGGCAGCCATGCTGCGCGCCGAAGGCCACACCATCATCGGCCTGACCATGCAGCTCTGGAACCAGCGCCGTCTCGCCGGACGCGAAGGCATGCCCGAGCATGTCACTGGACGCTGCTGCTCGCTCGACGACGTTTACGACGCCCGCCGCGTAGCGCAGCAAATCGGCATCCCGTATTACGTGGTCAATCACGAAGACCGCTTCGAGCGCGACGTTGTTCGTCCCTTCGTGGAGGAGTATCTTTCCGGACGCACACCGATCCCATGCAGCCTCTGCAACAATCATTTGAAGTTTGACCAGCTTCTGCTTGTGGCCCAGCAGATTGGCGCGCAGCGAATTGCAACAGGCCACTATGCCCGCGTGATGTTCGATGACGCGCGCGGACGCTGGCTTCTGAAGCGTCCAGCCGATCACAGCAAGGATCAAACTTACTTCCTCTTCGGGCTCACGCAAGAGCAGTTGAGCCGCACGCTTTTCCCGCTAGGTGACACGACCAAGCCACAGGTCCGCGAACTGGCAGCAAAGCACGGCCTTGCGATCGCGGAAAAGCCCGACTCGCAGGAAATCTGCTTCGTTCCCGGCGGAGACTACAAGCGCTTCATCGATGCCTACCTTGCAGAAAGCGGCGAGTCTCTGCCAGAGACGGCCGGCGACCTCGTCACCACCACAGGCGAAGTCATCGGCGAGCATGCGGGCATTCACAACTTCACCGTCGGCCAGCGCAAGGGACTCGGAGTTGCCACAGGTTCGCCGCTCTACGTAATCCAGATCAGCGGCGCGAACAAGCAGGTGGTCGTCGGCAGTGATGAGCATCTTTACTCGCGTACCCTCCGCGCCCGCCGCATCAACCTGATCTCCGTCGATTACCTGCGGGAACCGATGCGCGTAGCCGTGAAGATTCGCCATCGCCACGAGGCCGCACCAGCCACGATCAAGCGAGCCGGGGACGATGAAATCGATGTGACCTTCGACGAGCCGCAGCGCGCAATCACTCCAGGTCAGGCAGCGGTGTTCTACGACGGTGATGTGGTAGTCGGCGGCGGCTGGATCGTTTAATCCTTTCCCTCGGCCCAACTTTGGGCTAGAGTTCTGGGCCTCCATCCCATCAGGAGAACAAAATGGAAGCTCAACTCCTCCGCCAAATTCGAGTCCTGCAAGCGTGCGTACTCCTATTGTTTGTTTCAACCACTCTCCTCCTCATCAATTCCTTTCACCCGCTCTTAGCCAGGCAAAAGTTTCGCCTCTTGGAAGCGGAGCGCATCAACATCCGAGAGCAGAACGGGATTTTGAAGGCGGCGTTGTCGAACTCCGCAGGATTCAAAGAATTCCAGCGTGCACAGCAGGAAGGCGTCACGTTCTCCGGATTGATGTTCTACAACGAAGAAGGGCAGGAAGAAGGCGGACTCGTCTATTCGGGCAAGGGGGTACCAGGGGGGCAGAACGCGGATGTAACGCTGACGATGGATCAGTATCGACAAGATCAGAATGTGTACCTGCACCACGAGGAACATAAAGATGCGCAGGGTTCGCGTATCGAAGACGGTTTGTCGATCAACGCCCGCCCAGATTGGACTGGGGTGAAGGAAGAATATGACACGTACAATGAGATAGAGAAGCTCCCGCCCAAGGAGCAGGAAGACCTGAGGCTCAAGGCGTTACAGGAAGGAAAGATCAGCGCCAACCGGGTGTTTCTGGGAGTGCGTCGGGGTCTCCATAACAGCGTGGTCTATGACGATACCGGCGTTTTCATTAAGAACAAGTGGGGCCGGAATGCGATCAAGCTGTACGTCGACGGAGAGAACAAACCGCATTTTGAGTTCTACGATCCACTAGGCAAGGCGATTCTTTACGCCGTGAAGCTGCCGATAAAGTGAACAACAGTTCGATCCCGAATTCCCAATATACTTTCGCCATGGCATCTGCACGCGCTCCGCTGCCACCTGCACCTTCTACCCCGTCACTCTGGTCCCGCGAATCCTCCGCGCTCAAACAGGGGATCAAGACCGGACTTTCCGGCACCATTGCTTATGCCATCTACGCCGGATGGCATCTGCCGCAGGGCTACTGGGCGGTGTTCGCCGCGTTAGTCGTGACGCAGGCGAACCTGGGAGCGTCGTGGAGAGCGGCACTCTACCGCACCATCGGCTCCACGTGCGGAGCCATTGCGGCTGCTTTGCTCGTCCCCTACCTGGGTCAAGGCCAAGTCGGGGTCGGCATTACACTGTTAATTCTCGGAAGTCTCTTCGGCTATCTCACCGCTCTGCATTCCGCTTTCACGGCTGCAGGTTTTACCGCAGCCCTCATCCTCGTCTTTGGAGGCCAGGGTGAACCCTGGCATATGGCGTGGTTGCGCGTGCTCTATACGATTCTCGGAGCTGTTGTCGCATTCGGAGTAGGCGCGCTGGTCTGGCCGGTGCGAGCGCGGGTTGGATTGCGACAGAAATTGGCGAACATCGTCGAGGGTGGTGGGACGCTCTACCGAGCCGTCGCCGCGGCTGCGCTTGAAGGAGTCGACAACGAAGAAGAGATCCAGCAGCTTGACCGCAGACTGCACGACCTTCGTCGCGGAATCACTCAGCAGATGGACGAAGCCCGCAGCGAATTGGCATTCTCGCGCTTTAACCGCAATGCCTACAGCCGCTTCGTCAATACGGAAGACCTGCTGCGCCGTCGTCTTACTGCTATGGCCGAGGATCGTTCATTGTACGTACACGCGCGCGTGGAACCGGGGCTCTTGCCTTCCTTGCCTGGAGTGGTGGAGCAAACGGCGAATCTGTTCTCTTCCATTGCGCAGGCGGTGCGGACCCGAACCGCTCCGTCCAATTTACCGAAGATTGACACGGCACTTCACGATCTTGAGTGCGATCTCTCGAGATTGCGTGCTGAACGCGCCACCGCCCCATTCGCACTTGACCGCATGCTTCCGTTCTGGGCGCTGGTCTTCAATCTCAGGGAAGTGGCACAAGACCTGAAACAGCTCGAGTCGGCACTTCCGCACCTGACGTGAACGTGACAGGGGTGCGCCAGCCCAACCAGGGCGTATTCTGCGAAAAATGATGGGAACTTCCAAATCCCCAGGTCAGTTAAGTAACCTTGCGTTGAATGTTGACCTGCCGGCCGAGCAACTCGACAAATGGCGATCCCGTGCCCTTCAACTTTTCTTCCAGCCGAGCCGTACAGTTGCATTCATCGCAGGCCCACGATTCGGTTCCATTCTCGTCGCGGCACTTGCGCCGGTCATGGGCATCCTGCACGCGCGTGAGTTCGAAATACTTCTCCCAGTACGGACGCTCTTCCTGCAACGGCGTCGGACAATAGCAGATCTCTACCCAGCGCGCAGTCCGGTCCTCGCAGAGTCGGGCGTCTCCCATGTTGCGCAGATACTCGCCTTCGGCAACTGATCCCTCACCTAGCGTTTCCTTCTCGATCGCCTCGAGCAGATCCGCTTCACGTCCGGGTTTCACGCGCGCTCGCACCAGGTAACGCATAGATACTCCTCGATAGGTGTAGCCCAGGACGCATTGGTCCGGGGACGTGCCGTTAGTTCCCTCGGATGCATACGTCCGGAGCCACGCCAGACTACTTCAATCCCGCCGCGCCCAGCATCCCCTCAAACTGGCTGCGCGTGCGCATGTCAATCGATTGCGCGACCAGATGCCCCTCACGGTCATACACAAAGCTCTTCGGGATCCCCTCGACCTGAAACAGTTCATGCACTTTTCGCCCGGGATCGAGCATGACTGGATACGTGATGTTCTGCGCTTGGATGAATGGCTTTACCTTCTTCTCTTCTTCGTCGGAGATCGAAAATACGATCACTCCCTTGTTCTTGTACTTGTCAAACAGTGCCTGCAGGTCCGGCATTTCCTTGCGGCAGGGAGGACACCAGGTCGCCCAGAAGTTTACCAGTACCACTTTGCCGCGCAATTCCTGCAAATGCCAGCTTTCGCCCTCGAGATCGGTCAAGGTGAAGTCGGCGCTCTGGCGAGCCGCATCGGCCTTTTCCAACTGCGCCATTGCTTGCGTAAACTGCGGGTTGTCCGACTCGGCCTTCATGTGCTCGTAGCGGACGAGCGAAGCAAGTTCCATGAAGTTGTGATTCGGACCCCCATCTTTCGCCGGCGCGGGAGGATGCTCTCGCAGCGCGATTTCGAGGGTCGTCGTCACTTCCTGCAAGGTGTCCTGTCCGAAGTCGCCTTCAGTCGAGAGACTGGAGAGGCCGCTGGCAATCGCCACTTTGTGTGGACCTGCTGGCAGTTTCCGGATCTGCATCGCGAGATCTTTCGTGGTCTGCGCGCGCACCTTGTCGTCGAGTTTGCGCAGCGTGTTGATGTGGTCAACGATCGGCTTTTCTTTGTCAGTCCATGGAGTCTTGGTCTGAGCTGAAACCGATTGAAAGAGGAGGAAGGGAATTGCTGCAAGGATCAGAAGAGTTCGAACCACGGAAAGGCGCGGCATCGCAGAATGTTTCCTTCAAAAGGGAAATGAATCTACTAAGCTCCGTGCTCGTGAGAACAGAACCCGCGCCGGCTAGATGAACATCTCGTCTTGGGGCACCGGACGCCGATCTTCGCGGCTGCCGCCATTCCTGCGCCCGCGTTTGGAGAAAAGGAACTCGAGCCCCACGCTGATGCCCTGCATCAGGCCGGAGATATGGCGGACCGGCGATACGACGGTCTTCTGCACCATGTCTGACGTGTGCTCTACTTTGTCCAAGGTGCGGCTGAGCAATTCGTCAGCGCGGATCACCTGCAGCCTGGCCCGATCCACCACATCGTTAACCGTCGCGTCGACGCGCTTTAATTCCGAGCGCATCACAGTTGTAGCATCCTGCAGATTGTCAACGATGACGTTCAACTTCGGGCGCATCTCGGTGAGCATCTGCCCTACCTGATCGAGCGAAGGCATGATCTTGCCCTTGACTTCTGTGGCGAGCGCTTCCATGCGCTGGCTGCTCTTACGAATGGCGATGTACATTGCCAGCAAAACACCGGCTTGAAGCAGGATCGCAATCGCGGTAAGCGCGATAAATATCGTCAGCTTGTCGTCCATAAGCCTTCCTCCGGCCTTGCCTTACGACCGGCCCGGTGCAGCTTACTTCGTGGTTCCAGTCTCGGTGGTCGCCTCGTGGTAGGCCTGGCGCCCAGCTTCATACGCTGCACGGAACTGTTCCTTCTGCGAAGATACAGCCTCCCGGCCCTTATCGGCCCACTGAGAAGCTTGGTCCTTCACTTCACGCGCGCGCTGGCGCATGTATTCGCGACCCTCTTCAGCTTTGGCGCGTATTTGTTCGCGCGTCTCAGTTCCCGAACGCGGCGCGTACAGCACGCCCGCCAGCGCTCCCAAACCTAGTCCTGCCAGGAACCATACAAAGCTGCTGCCATCACGGTCCGACATAGTAATCCTCCTTGCTAAAAAATGCCTACCACGGATGGTACATCCTTCATCCGGTGAATTCAATTACAGGGGACTACGTAGGCGAGCGTTTCCTCATCCCGAGTGCGCACCGCACTCGGACCGGCATAACTGAAAGCAATTGGGAATGTGCCGACTATTTCTGAGCCGGTGGCGTAGTCGGAGCAGGAGTCGGCGCTGTCTTGGCGGGCTGCGTCTTCACGCCTTGCAACACTGAACCCGGGCCGCTGCGTCTGCTCGCATAAACCGATAGAGTGATCGACGTGATCATGAACGCCACCGCCGACCAGGTAGTGACCTTCGAGAGTACGCTAGCCGCTCCGCGAGGACCAAAAGCCGTCTGGCTGCCTTGTCCGCCGAATGCCGCGGAGATGTCGCCGCTCGTGCCGCTCTGCAGCAATACGACGATGATGATGAAGAAACAGACCAGAATATGGACCGCGGTGACCAGGTAAATCATTTCAGAGTTTTCCTAGAGGTGTTGGTTTCGGCTGCGATGATTTGAAAGGCAAAATCATGGTGCGGAAGGGGGGATTTGAACCCCCACGCCTTTCGGCGCCACCCCCTCAAGATGGTGTGTCTGCCAGTTCCACCACTTCCGCACGTATTCGTAACTTCCAATGCCGAGCAGCATGTAGATTATAGCAAAGTCATGAGTTGCCTCCCCCTGCGGGTCTAGTTCATTGCTGGCACCCAGCTACGTTCGGCATAATGACCCATCCCATGTCATCGTTCCGCGCACTCCAGGACGAGTTCCGGCCCACGTTGCGGCTCGCGCTCCCGCTTGTTCTCGCCGAAGTCGGATGGATGAGCATGGGCATCGTCGACACAATCATGGTCGGCCGACTTCCGGACAGCGCTTTGGCGATTGGCGCCACCGGCCTCGGACAGAGCCTCTACAACGTTGTCGGTATCTTTGGTGCCGGATTGTTGCTCGGCCTCGACACCTTCGTCGCGCAGGCACACGGGCGCGAGGACATGCGGGATGCCCGCCATTCGCTCGTGAACGGCTTCTTCCTGGCCATTGGACTGACGCCTGTTCTCATGCTCCTGGTTTCCTTCTGGCCCTCGTTCATGTACCGGTTCGGCGTGAGCAGGGAACTGATTGAGCCCATGCGGCCTTTTCTCAGCGCATTGAATTGGGGCACTCTTCCGCTCCTCTGCTACTTCGCCCTTCGGCGATATCTACAAGCAGTGAACGTGGTGCACCCGATTATGTTCGCATTGGTATCCGCCAACATTATCAACTTCGTTGGCGACTGGGCCCTGATCTATGGCCATCTCGGATTTCCGGCGATGGGCATCGCTGGTTCTGGATGGTCCACCTGTTTCGCCCGCATCTACATGGCACTTATCATGCTCGTGACGCTCGTGTACGTCGAATCCAAGCGTGGCCTTTCGGAATGGCTGGGGGAGATTAGCGTCGATTTCAAGCGCATGTGGGAACTTCTCGTTCTCGGCGCTCCCGCAGCAACGCAGATTCTGCTCGAAATTGGCGCATTCTCCGGCGCCACAGCACTTTGCGCCAGATTGGGTCCAGTTCCGCTCTCGGGGCACGAGATCGCCCTGAACTGCGCCGCTTTCACTTTCATGGTTCCCCTGGGAATCAGCTCCGCTGCGGCAGTTCGCGTCGGGCAGGAGATAGGACGAGGCAATCCGGAAAAAGCGCATCACGCGGGATGGTCTGCGATAGTGCTCGGCGTTGGATTCATGGCGTGCATGGGCCTGATGTTTGTCACGTTGTCAAAGCCTATCGCGCGCGTGTTCAGCCCCGACCCGGTGGTAATTCGGGTAGGTGCGAGATTGCTGCTGGTGGCTGCTGCGTTTCAGCTATTCGATGGCCTTCAGACGGTCGCTACAGGTGCTCTTCGCGGCAGCGGAGACACGCGCACGCCCATGTGGGCAAATCTCGTTGCCTACTGGTTGATCGGGCTGCCGGCAGGGTCGGTGCTCTGCTTTCATTTCGGATGGGGCGCCTTTGGAATCTGGATCGGTCTTTGTGCCGGCCTCGTCATCATTGGAAGCGTTCTGCTTCGCACCTGGCACACACGTCTGCACTCCAGATCATTAACTCTCGAGGCCAAGGTGAAGTGATCTCCGGCGACAGCCGATCAATTACTTCAAGGACGAAAGCCCAGGTTGCAGCCAGGAAAAGACGAACGACGACCACTCCGGAAATATTTGTGTGATCAGCCCAAGCAGTGGCGCCGCCCCGTACCCCAGGATTTTGAGCCAGAACTCAGAACCCAGTTCGCCGGGGTTCGTATTTGTGATGTGGCTCAGAGTTGTGTCGCGGTGCATATCGGCGTAGGTAAATACGACGATGCCGCCGAATGCAACAAACAGCAGGAGCAGAATTGCGCTCAGGAGTGTACGCGGGTCGAACGGGTAACTCGATACCGCAATACTGAGCGATAGAAACAGATAGACTCCTCCCAGAACAATCGTGCGGATGCGCCCCAGTAGGTTCTGCGCGAATCCAAGGTAGGTAAGACAAACGAGTTCCTCTGCGTTTCGGACTAACTCATTTGCGGACGGACGGGGCGCATTGCGCTTTTCCTCGCCGGACTCGGAATAGTCCTGAATGAGGGAGTGCTCCTCTATCCTTGATGCGGGAACGAGTAGTTCAGTCAGAACGACGCCGGTCGTTTCCGCAATCTGCTCCTGATAATCGCGAAATTTCTGCAGGCCAGATGCGTCGGGTTTGCAGTAGTTTCTTGAATACCATTGGGCGAACCTCAGACCTTCGGCTCGGCTCACATCGACGGACTTTTCACACGTCGTGATACCAGCGAAGGCTTTTTGTTCCTCCGTATCCTCGGGCATTTTAAACAGACGAAAGGAATTGTGCAGGTGATTCAAGCATTCAAGCTGTCGCGACAATAGCTTGTAACGCACATCGAGCACGTTCCCACTCATCTTCCACACCGAGCCCCACGAGAATCCGTGCAGATTCGACAACGTTCGCCGGAGTGGCATCCTATCCAAAAAAACCAGCAGTTGGCGAGCACTGCTCCATGTTCGCCACACCTTCCAGCCTTCCGAGAGTATGAAGCTGCAGTAGAAGACAAGCGCGATGCAAAAGATGAGACTGTATGCGGTGGCTTGCGTTGCTCCCAGGTTGCGGAACGGCACTCCGTGCCCCAGTCCAAATGTGAGCCCCCCCAGCGCTGCGAAGAGGATCGCGGTCGCGATTATGTTGTCGCGTGCGAGAGGCTTGGCCATGCGTTCGGCCGGATCCGCCACATTCTCTTGGCTGAACATCGAGAGCTTCAGTTCCTGGACCGCGCCCTGCTTGACGCCTACCCCTGTCGGAAGCTTCACTCCAAGTGTCTCGACCGGTGGGAGGCAAGGACGATCTGGACCAAACAAGGCGAGCCCATGCAGAGCGTACCAAAACCAAACATAAAGGCCCCCGATAAAAGACAGGAAAGGAACGACCGGAGAGACTCCGCTGGTCAGGTTCATCGAGCGCCAGTAGACGAAAGTGCGGTTCGCCAGCATCATCACTCCTTCGACTGGTGAAACCCAGAGCAAGAAGAATGCCGCAATCGCCACGGTGAACAGCACCAGGCAGGCAATCAGCCGCGCGGCAGAACCGGATGCGCTCAGCGAATCACCGTTCAATCTTTTGGTCACGACGATATTTGTAAGTACAGCCGCTCCGGTCAGCACACATACGAAAATCACAACCGTCCAGATTTGCCACTTGTGCGCAGGCGGGCTTGGTGCAGTAGCGAAGATCCCGCAGCCCCATGCAAGGAACAGAGTCATAAGAGCGATCAGATAGCTGCCAATCAGCACGAGCCACGTATGCCTGCGGCTCGGGGTCGCAAAGTGCGCACGAAATGCGGGCTTCGCTGTGAAGGATGCAAATCTGCAACACAGAAACTGAAACAGTGCGAGGCCGCACAGCGCTACAAACGCGATTCTTGTGCTTCGGGGTGTTGCCGGCCAACTCTGATGCTCGGGTGATTCCGTTGGACGTTCACTGATCCCGACGGCCTTCAAATCCAATGTCTTTTCATTAAGCGCGGCCAAAGGCCAAGTGCCGTTCCGCGCGATCACCGACAGCCACACGGCAGGCCTGCAGTTCATGGCTGAGGCTTTGGAGTCACACGCGCCAGGATCGGTCCAGAAAGGCGGAGCATAATCGGGCAACGGCGCATATCCCGACGAGGTATCGCTTGCGCCCGAGTTGCCGTTGCTGGATTTGCCGCTCGTGACCTGGCACCATAGAGGCGGGACAAACACTTCTTCATCCGCAAATCTGCAGTCCAAAGTCGGAATCTCCCCGTTGGCGCGCGCCAGAGCCTGCAACAACAGGCGCGAGGCAATGTAAGTTCCCTCCGTCGAGTTCTCGGGAAAAACCCGGTGCGAATGTGACTCGTAAGCTGAAACAGGGGTCCACTCTCGCGCCCACGAGAACAGCGGATATGTTGACAGCGTCATTACCCCGCCGAGGGCCATCGCGTCCTGACCCCGCTGAAAGATAAGATCCGAATTGAGCACCAGGATGCGCGCTTCGGGATAGTCCCGCCGCAGAAAGTTCGCCAGGAACAGAGGATCCAAGGTGTTGCTGCTCCGCAAAATCACATACTCGGCACGATGCGCCCTGAGAACATCAACGATGCCCAGTAGCTGCGCTTCCTCCGACAGCGGCGTTTGATTACCCGCATAAGTGCGTACAGTGTCGTGTTGCTGGCCCGCGGAATCGGCCAGGTCCGTGGGCAGGCTTTTGCGCTGAGGATTGTCCTGATTCTGCTGGTCGGAGCCCGACTTGAACATCGACTGGGTCTGGTATGCGGCTCTCAGGTTTGAGATATCGCGAGGGTAGAACAGCCTGGTCGCGTCGGGGCACATGCCGTCCGTGGACTGCATCTGCAACTTGTCACTGGAATCACTCTGGCTCCCACCGCCATAGCCATAAGCCGTCTCATCTTCGGAGAGAATAGCCAGATTGCTCAGATGCCTGGCCTCAAAGTAACGGCACACACGATCGAGGGCGGTAAGATCATCCTGAACAAAGCTATGGAAGTGAACCCCGTGCGTCCTGGCAAAAAGCTCTCCGTCCTCACGACTCGAGGCACTCCCGGAAAAGACCGGGAATCCTACTCCGGCGTTCAGTTTGCTTATACCGTCAGTCTTTTCAAACAATTCGGTTAATGAAGGAAATGAGCCCGAAAACGTAGGTCCGAGAATCGCAACCGACCTGCGCCTGCCCATAGGTTGCAACGCATTGATCCATGCGACCGCGTTTTCAAACTGCTGTCGATGGATTCCGCGAGTCGACTCCTCGCCGACAATGAACACGACTAGCGCTTTCTTGTATGCCGATTTGCCAGAGCCGCGGAACAGAAGCATTCCCGGCTGGTTCTCGCGCCGCTGCGTCCGGTCCTCGACTTCGTCCTGATCCTTGAGAGAGTTAAAAGATGGCTCCTCGGCTTCCCATGGCAGCCACGACGAATCGTATTCATAGGCCTCATCCTGCGCGCCCTGCTGGAGTGCTTCCACGAAGCGGTCGAAGAGCAGCGAGAAATGCGTATGTAGTGGGTCAGGGAACGTGGCAATGACGAAGTTGGTTTGATAGCTGGGGTCCAGCGGCGTAGCCGTTGGCTTGTCCGCGTAGCACGACGGAGGACCAGTAACTTTCTCGTGCAGGAAGAAATGCTCCAGCAGCGGAAGCGAGTCCGAGCATTGCGGCTCGGGGCCTTTATCGTTCGTGCGGCCGGGTTTCGGCCTAACGAACGTTTGCCCCTGCCTCCCGGCAGTCCGGCTCGTCTCTGGCTTACCGCCGGATTGCGAAGAAATTCCTACTGCCGCGACAATTGCAACCGCAGCGGCAGTTCCCCAAGCTAATTCTTGTCGCATTGCGTGATCTCAATCCAGGGGAAGGGACAACTCCTGACATACCGCCGACCCACAGTGTCGGAATACTTACATGTCCCCCCGCACGCGTCCAAGGAAAAATGTCTTGTTCGGAATTCGTAACACCTGCTCTTACGGCTTTCAGTCGAATAATCCGCTAAGCCATCGACTGTTCATGTGCTCAGCGTGCTTCTGGCTGAATGCGTTCTCTCGCGTTCTTGGTTGACAAGGAACCTTGTCCGTCCTAATCTTGATCAGTTCCAGCAGCAATGCCGGAACAAGCCGTATCTCATGCAGAGTGGCTGAGGGTAACGGGCCCGTAGAAGCCACGACAACCGGATCAGGAAATAGCCTGATCAAATGGTGCCAATTCCCGCCCGGTTCGCGGGGGACATGAGATCTCGGTCAGCATGCGCCTCATCCCCATTATCCCGGATGAGGCATTTGTGTTTTTTGGCGCGCAGAGCCGAGCGCAGCCAGCCGGAGAAAGTCATGATCGCACGCATTTACTTCGATCACTCTGCTACCACGCCTCTTGATCCACGGGTGCTTGAGGCGATGCTGCCGTATCTGGACGGAGCTTTCGGAAATCCATCCAGCCTGCATCGCGAAGGGCGCATCGCTCGGGACGCCGTCCAAACCGCGCGCGCGCAGGTCGCCGATCTGATCGGCGCTGACCCCAAAGAGATCATCTTTACAGCGAGCGGAACCGAATCCGACAATCTGGCTCTCATTGGAGCTGTGCACGCCATCGGCACGCCGGGACACATCGTCACCACCTCTATCGAACACCCAGCCATTCTGCAGACTTGTCGACACCTTGCCAGCACCGGAACCAAAATCACCTATCTTCCGGTCAATCGTGAAGGTATCGTATCGACGAGCAGCTTGCTTCGAGCGCTCCAGCAGAACGTAACGCTGGTCTCCATCATGGCGGCCAACAATGTCGTTGGAACGCTGCAGCCAATCGAAGAACTGGCGCACCTAACAAAACTTCACGGAGCGTTGTTTCACACCGACGCCGTACAAGCCGGGGGGAAGGTTCCTCTCGACGTGAACCGGCTGCAAATCGATCTGCTCTCATTGTCAGCCCACAAGCTGCACGGGCCGAAAGGCATTGGTGCGCTGTACGTACGCAAAGGTACCGGGCTGGAGCCGATCATCTTTGGCGGGGGGCAAGAGGGCGGCTTGCGTTCCGCCACAGAGAACGTTGCCGCGATTGTCGGATTCGGCGCCGCAGCCGCAATTGCCAAGACCGAGCTTGCCGAAGAAGTATCTCGCTTGCGTGAGCTTCGGGATCATATCGTGGAACAACTCGAACGACGTTGCCCCGATGTGTACATTTTCGGGGACCGTGAGCAGCGCCTGCCCGGACACCTGAGCATCGGATTCTGCGAGCACGAAAGCGAAGTAGCAAAGGTCCTGACGCAGCTCGACAGTCAGGGCATTGCCATTTCGGCAGGCAGCGCCTGCAACGCAAATCACTCCGGCGAACCCTCCCATGTGTTATTAGCCATGGGATACGACGACGAGCGCGCACGCGGCCTGATTCGCATCAGTCTCGGCCGTTTCAACACGCGCGATGAGGTCGAGCACTTTGTTGAAACCCTGGTATCTTCCGCCCGGAAGCTGAAGTTCTCCAGCGAGTGTCCTCAACAGCTGGCGTCTGCGTAAGGCAGTGCGACACTGGCGCGCAAGTAAAGCCATTGCAATAAAACTGGGCCGCGATCACGCTGCTTAGGCTACCGCCGCATGCTCATAGATCAATCTGTCGATGATTGGATTCACCAGCCGAGCCATGTCCTCCCATTTCATCCGCACGAGTTCGCGATGTGTGCCTGCGCTGAACGTGACCTCTTCGTTCTCAGCGAGGCTGGCATCTACATACACGGCCATCTGGTACAGATTCCCAAACGGAGGCATGGCGCCGGTTTCGCAATCCGGAAAGGCATCTTTGAATTCGAGTTCGGATGCGATCTCAACCGCCTGCGCTCCGGTGAGTGCCCGGAGGCGGTCCAGATCAACATGGCACGATCCCGGAATTACAGCCATGGCAAGAATTCCGTCGATCTTGACGATCACAGTTTTGGCGAGTTTCTTCCCAGAGACGTGCGCGAGCGCCGCTACACCCTGAGCGGTGTAGGCTAGCGAGTGTGAAATCACCATGTATTTGATGTGGCGGGAGTCCAGAAAATCTCGAAGCTTGGAAAGCGTCATAACGACCTCCTCGGAAAAGACAGATAGAGGGGCCTGCGGGTCTTTTGGAAGAGTTTAGGTCCGGCGCACGGGGAATTGCTGTGCGCCGGATCACTGGGTTCTCTAGTACTTCACAATCGCCGTAAACGACTTCGGATCCAGCGAAGCACCACCGACGAGTGCGCCGTCGATTTCCTCCTGTGCCATCAGCGAAGAGACGTTATCGGGATTCACGGATCCCCCATAAAGAATACGGAGCTGCTGCGCGAACTCCTCACCGAAGATTTCGGTCGCTTCCTTGCGAATGACCGAATGAGCTTCCGCCGCGATTTCCGGAGTCGCTGTCTTTCCCGTGCCTATCGCCCACACCGGTTCATAGGCGATGACCAGCTTGGCGGCCTTCTTGGCAGAGACGGCATGGAACGCGCGCACGCACTGCCGGCGCAACACATCATCCGTCATCCCAGCCTCACGCTCCTCCAAGACTTCTCCCACACAACAGATCGGAGTGAATCCCGCCTCCAGCGCTGCTTTTAGGCGGAGGTTCACCGTGTCATCAGTCTCGCCGAAATATTGCCGCCGTTCCGAGTGCCCGATGATCACATGCTTGACGCCGATAGCTAGCAACTGCGCCGCCGACGTCTCGCCGGTGAATGCGCCCTCATCCTTCCAGTGAATATTCTGCGCGCCAATGACTACATTTGAGCCCTTGGAAGCATCCAGGGCCGCAGATAGATCGACAAATGGCGGACATACGACTATTTCGTCGCGCGTGTGTCCCGAGACCATCGGCAGGAAGTCGCGAAAGAACTCGCGTGTCTGGTCCGGAGTCTTGTACATCTTCCAATTGGCGGCCATTACTTTTTTTCTCATGATTGAGCCTTTTCGATATGGAATGAGGGATTTGATTTCTGAAATGTTTCTGCAGCGTGCATGAACGCACGGGTGGTCGACACATCGAACAATACGAAGCGGCACTTCGACACATGCTTCGCACCTGTCAGTGCGTTCGCAGCAGAGGAGATTGCGATGGCTGCCGCGTCCTTCACGGGATACCCGTACGCGCCGGTAGAGATTGCTGGAAAGGCGATCGACGAGACGGATCGTTCATCTGCCAGTCGAATCGATTCGGTATGGCAACTGGCGAGTGTTTCTGCTTCGCCATGACTTCCATCGCGATAGATCGGCCCGATGGTGTGGATGACATACTTGGCAGAAAGCCGTCCCGCCGTGGTGATTACTGCCTGCCCCGCTGGAAGGCTACCGATGTTCGCCCGGATTTCGCGGCACTCGGCAAGAATCGCTGGTCCGCCAGTTCGATGAATAGCGCCATCGACACCGCCTCCCCCGAGTAAGGAAGAGTTGGCGGCGTTCACGATGGCATCGGTTGTTTCACTGGTGATGTCAGCCGGTCCGTGAATCTCGATAGTCTTTCCTTTATCCAGCAGCAGTCGCATTGGGACGTTTCACGGACCCAGTTCCACAATGACTGGGTACTCGGTACCAGGTACTATTTCTCCGTCAAGGCTTCGACACCCGGTAACTTCTGGCCCTCGAGAAACTCCAGCGATGCGCCGCCACCGGTCGAGATGTGCGTGATCTTGTCCGCCACATCCGCCGCCTTGACCGCTGCGACCGAATCACCGCCACCTACGATCGAAGTCGCCCCTGCATTTTCCGCGACGGCGTTCGCGATCTTGAACGTTCCCTTGGAGAATCCGGGCACCTCGAAGACTCCCATCGGGCCATTCCAAACGATAGTGCGCGCCGACGAGATCTCTTCCGAGAACAGTTCAATCGTCTTCGGTCCGATATCGAGTGCCATCTTGTCCGCAGGAATCGACTGTCCTTCGCCCACCTGCTGAATCACGGCGTTCGTCTCTGGCTTCAGGGCGACCACGTGATCGATGGGCAAAAGGAATTTCACATTGCGCTTCTTGGCTTCGGCGAGCAGATTCTTAGCGAGGTCAACCTTGTCTGCTTCGAGCAGGGACTTGCCAATCTCCTGTCCCTGAGCCTTCAGGAAGGTGTAAGCCATGCCGCCGCCGACGATCAGTGTGTTCACCTTCGTCAGCAGATTTTCGATCACGCCGATCTTGTCGCTGACTTTGGCGCCGCCGAGGATCGCCACGAACGGTTCCTCCGGATTCTCCAGCGCCTTCCCCAGATACTTCAATTCCTTTTCCATGAGCAGGCCGGCGGCGCACTGCTTCATAAACTTGGTAATGCCGGCAGTTGAAGCATGTGCCCGATGTGCCGATCCAAAGGCATCGTTTACATAGAATTCGGCCAAATTCGCGAGCTGGCGCGAGAACTTCTCATCATTCGCTTCCTCTTCCGTATGAAAGCGCAGATTCTCGAGAAGCAGCGTCTGTCCTTTTTCTAGTTGGGTCGCGACTTCCTCTGCTTCCGGACCAACGCACTCCGGACAGAATCCGACGTTTTCGCCGCGCGCCAGTTCCTTGTCGAGCAGCATGCGCAGCCGTTCGGCTACCGGCTTGAGGCTCATCTTCGGATTCGGCTTGCCCTTCGGCCGTCCGAGGTGGGATGCGAGAATCAGCCGCGCCCCATGCCGCAGCGCATATTCAATCGAGGGCAAGGTCTCGCGGATGCGGGTATCGTCCATGACGCGGCCGTCGTCGAGCGGCACATTGAAATCCACGCGCATGAATACACGGTTGCCATTGAGGGGGAGATCACGAATCGACAACTTGGACATGGCTGGGGTCCTCTTTCGGAGATTTGGATAGGAACGCCGCCGTCCCGGCGGCTGTTGCGGGGGCGTCTCGCCCCCGCAGTGTTAGGCAACGGTCCCTGGACAGCCGGTTACGATGCCAGCGTTACGTTCTTACAGGCCTTTGCTGGCGATGTAGTTGATCAGGTCGCGTACGCGGCAGGAGTATCCCCACTCGTTGTCGTACCAGGAGATCACCTTCACGCAGTTGCCACCGACCACCATGGTGCTGGGCGCATCCACAATCGAAGAAAGCGGGTTGCCCTTGAAATCTGACGACACCAGTTCGTGCTCTTCATAGCCCAGATATCCCTTCAATGGGCCAGACTCCGTCGCCTTCTTCAGCGCCGCATTCACTTCTTCTTTGGTCGTTTTCTTCTCAACCCACACCACAAAATCGACCACGGACACATTGGGCGTCGGTACACGCATCGAGAATCCGTCTACCTTACCGCCGAGTTCCGGGATCACCAGCTTCAACGCTTTCGCTGCCCCGGTCGAAGTCGGAATCATGGACAGCGCCGCAGCGCGGGCGCGCCGCAAGTCTTTGTGCGGAAAATCGAGAATCACCTGATCGTTGGTATAGGAGTGAATCGTCGTCATCGTCCCGGCAACAATCTTGAACTCATCCTGCAGAACCTTCGCCACCGGAGCCAGGCAGTTCGTGGTACACGATGCATTCGAGATCACGTTGTGCTTCGCCGCATCGTACTTCTCGTGATTGACGCCCAGGACGACCGTGACATCTTCGTTCTTGGCCGGAGCCGAAATGATGACCTTCTTCACCGGACCGCGCAGATGCTTCTTGGCTTCATTGGCATCGGTGAAACGGCCTGTGGACTCAACGACAACTTGCGCCCCAACGGAATCCCACGGCAGCGCCGCCGGATCCTTCTCCTTGAATACCTTAATCGTCTTGCCGTCAACCGTGATGCTATCTGCGCCAGCCGAAACCTGGTTCGGCAAATTGCCGAGCACCGAGTCGTACTTCAGCAGGTGAGCCAGCGTTTTCGGTTCCGTCAGATCATTGACCGCGACGAACTCAATATTGGGGTCCTTCAGAGAAGCGCGCAGCACGTTGCGGCCGATTCGCCCGAAGCCATTAATGCCAACCTTAATTGCCATGTTTCCTCCGTAGGTTTATGAGGGCCTGTACAGATGTCGTTTACGTTGAAGTGGTAAACCAATGATGTTAGCAGCAAAAGGGAACCGACGTAAACGATTACGCCAAACTTTCGGACCTCTATCCCTTTTGCATTCCATGAATCCATTTCAGAAGTACCGAGTGCAACGGTTGCCTCCTTACCAACAATGCACATCCCTAAGTCAAACGATTCCCCTCATAACTCTCTGTGACCCCGGTCACAATCTCCCGCGACCGTTGTCACTGTTCAGGAAACTCTCTGGTCTTGTAATGGAGTCGTGAAGACGAGGCACCTCTCCGGCCTTCTTCCGGTAACAATCCCGAAAATTCGAGGGGTGATTCCCATGGTCGACGACGTCGTAGATGTCCCCTGCGCACCGGAATCGCCCACATTGAGAACCCCGGCCTCTCGCACACACCTGGACAGCCACACGAACAGAGAGATCGATGAATGTGAAGCGCCGAGTGCCAGGGCACATTAACGGGACACGGCGCAGAGAAACACGGAGGAACTATGGTTAGCAAGCAGCAGGCCCTCGACTATCACTGTGGGTCTCGCCCTGGAAAGATTGAAATTACCCCCACCAAGCCCTGTCGCACGCAGCGAGATCTAAGTCTCGCCTACACACCCGGTGTGGCCGAGCCCTGCCTGGAAATTCAGAAGAACCCGCACGATGCTTTCAAGTACACCGGACGTGGGAACCTGGTTGCAGTGCTCAGCAACGGCACCGCTGTGCTCGGTCTCGGCGACATTGGCGCGCTGGCCGGCAAGCCCGTTATGGAAGGCAAGGCCGTTCTCTTCAAACGCTTCGCCGACGTCGACGTATTTGACATCGAAGTCAACAGTCACGATCCCGAAGAGATCATCAAGCTATGCCAGCTGCTCGAGCCGACCTTCGGCGGAATCAACCTCGAAGACATCAAAGCGCCCGACTGTTTCCGCATCGAAGAAGAACTCCGCAAGACCATGAAGATCCCGGTCTTCCACGACGACCAACATGGCACCGCGATCATCTCCGGCGCAGCGTTGCTGAATGCGTTAGAAGTCGTGGGCAAGGACATCCACAAAGTCCGCGTAGTTTTCAATGGTGCGGGCGCGGCTGGAATTGCCTGCGCGGAGCACTACGTCCGCCTCGGCGTGAAGCGCGAAAACATCCTCCTCTGCGACACCAAGGGAGTTGTGTACAAGGGCCGCAAGGACGGCATGAATCCGTACAAAGAGCGCTTCGCACAGGACACCACCCTTCGCACGCTCTCCGAAGCCTTGGTCGGAGCCGACGTCTTCGCGGGACTATCCGTAAAAGACGCCATCAACGGCGACATGATTCGCAGCATGGCGAAAGATCCCATCGTATTCGCCATGGCGAATCCTGATCCAGAAATTACCTACGAAGAAGCCAAGGCCAGCAGGGAAGACGTCATCATCGCCACCGGACGCTCCGACTATCCCAACCAGGTGAACAACGTTCTCGGATTCCCATTCATTTTCCGCGGAGCGCTCGATGTCCGCGCCACCGCGATCAACGAAGAAATGAAGTTGGCAGCCACTCGCGCTTTAGCCGATCTGGCGAAAGAAGATGTCCCCGACTCTGTCTGTCGTGCCTACGGAGTGAAGCGTCTGCAATTCGGCCGCGAATACCTTATCCCTAAACCCTTCGACCCTCGCGTGCTGATGTGGGAGGCTTCCGCAGTTGCCGAAGCTGCCATGCGCACCGGTGTGGCCCAGGAGCCGGTTGATCTCGACACGTACCGCGCCCAACTTGAGCGGCGGCTCGGCAAGGCCTACGAAGTTTCCCGCAGCATGGTTCACAAGGCGCAGGCGAATCCGAAGCATGTCGTCTTCCCTGAGGGTGACAACGAGAAGATCCTGCGCGCGTGTCATGCGTTAGTCGAGGAGAGGATCGCCTACCCGATCCTGCTAGGCGATCCCGCCAGAATTCAGGCTAAAGCGCGGGAACTCGGCACAAGCCTGGAGGGCATAACGATCGTCGATCCTGGCACGTCACATCATCACGAGATCTACGTCCAGGAACTCTTCCGCCTTCGTCAGCGAAAGGGAGTAACCCTGCAGGAAGCCGATACTCTCATCAACAATCGCAACGTCTTCGGTCCAATGATGGTTCACATGGGCGATGCCGACGCGCTGGTCTCCGGCGTTACTCAGCACTTTCCGGATACTATTCGTCCGGCCTTGCAGATCGTTCGCATGCGCGAAGGCCTGCACCGCGTCTCCGGCTGCTACGCAGTCATCACTCGCAAGGGGGAAGTTTTCTTCCTCGCCGACACCAGTGTAAATATTGAACCCACGGCCGAAGATCTGGTCGAGATCGCACTCTGCACCGCACATATGGCGCGCCGCTTCGATTTAGTGCCGCGTGTGGCGATGCTCTCCTTCTCTAGCTTCGGCGGTGTTAATCATCCAATCTGCGCGAAGGTAAGAAAGGCAGTCGAACTCATCAAGTACGCCGATCCAACGCTCATCGTGGATGGCGAGATCATGGCCGACGAAGCCCTCTCACCTGAGATCATCGAAGAGCTCTATCCCTTCAGCCAACTGAAGGGTGGAGCAAACGTACTGATTTTCCCCGATCTCGCATCAGCGAATATCGCGTGCAAGTTCGCGGCAAAGGTCGGAGGCGGCGAGCTCATCGGCCCCATCCTGATGGGCATGAGCCGTCCGGTCCACGTTCTCCAGCGCACAGCAACCGTAGAAGAGGTCGTCAACCTAGCCGCCATTGCGGTAGTCGATGCGCAGGAGAATGACACCTACGCCCATCCACATGTACACGTATCCGTCGAGCCGGAACTAATCGGGGAGGACTAAGCGGCAGAGTCGCGCCGGCTCCCGCCTGCTGTCGCGAGGGCGTCTCGCCCTCGCAGCAGAGCCGGAATGCCACTAATTCGCATCCAAGTATCCTGCTGGGGGGGGAGGCTTCATGTCCACGCTCTGGAAGTCACGGTACGCAAACCGCACACTGGGAATCAAAAGCTCCGCCATCCGCGAGCTGCTGAAGGTCACGCAGAAGCCCGAAATCATCTCCTTCGGTGGCGGACTTCCGGCTCCCGACGTCTTCCCGGTCAAGCGCTTCGAGGAAGCCTGCCACAAAGTCCTCTCCGAGCATGGACCCATGGCCCTGCAGTACGGCACCACCGAAGGTTACCAGCCGTTGCGCGAGATGATCGCCCGCAACATGGCGCGCTATGGGATCGTCGCCAGCGCCGAAAATGTGCTCATCACCTCCGGATCCCAACAGGCGCTCGACCTCATCGGCAAGATGCTGATCAACCGCGGAGATCGCATCCTCGTCGAAGCCCCCACCTACCTCGGCGCCCTGCAGGCGTTCCATGTCTACGGCGCCCAGTACGTCTCGGTTCCCGTCGATGAAGATGGCTTGATTACCGAGCGGTTAGAAGAATCCATTCGCTCGGGCGTGAAGTTCATGTACGTGCTGCCGAACTTCCAGAATCCCGCTGGAGTCACTCTTGCGGAGGGCCGCCGTCAGCAACTCATCCTGCTCGCTGACAAGTACGGCATCCCCATCGTTGAAGATGACCCCTATGGCAAACTCCGATACGAAGGCGAACACATCGCGCCGCTCGTCGTGCTCGATCGCGAGAACTTGCGCCGCGACAACGGATTCACGCTCGGCAACGTCATCTACCTGAGCACCTTTTCAAAGACGCTCGCACCCGGAATCCGACTGGCCTGGATCGTCGCTCCCGAAGATGTCATCAGCAAGCTGGTACAGCTCAAGCAGGCTGCCGACCTGCACACTTCGACCTTCAATCAGTACATCGCCTACGAAGTTGCTCGCGACGGTTTCCTCGATCAACATGTCCGGCTCATTCGCCAGGTCTACCGCGAACGCCGCGACGCCATGCTGCACGCGCTTCGCGAATATTTTCCGCCGGAGGTCACTTGGACTCATCCCAAGGGTGGCCTCTTTCTCTGGGTGACGATGCCCGAAGGTACTGACTCACAAGCCCTCTTCCAGGCAGCGTTGGCAGAGCAGGTGGCGTTCGTTCCGGGAGACAGTTTCTACCCGAACAACGGTCACGAAGGCGGGCGCCACATGCGACTCAATTTCTCTCACTCTCAGCCGGATCAGATCTCTGAAGGAATCCGCCGCCTCTCGGTCGCTGTCAAAATGCAATTGCGCGCGAATCACGTCTCGCACTAGCGGAGGGAAGCCCAAACCCGCGCCCATAGCCGCCAACGCGTCTCCCGTACGTGTGATCCCAATCACAGCCGCTCGTGACACCAAACATCGTCATGTCCCCAGTTTCCCCCGAGACTAGGGTCGCGACATCTTCTTGGGATGCGGCCTCGGCACTGTCGCCGGGAGTCAGGGGTGAACGATGACCATCTCCGTCCTTACAATCATCATCGCGGTTCTCGTGCTCGCAGTCGGGTTGTTTGTGCTCCGTGCAATACCTGGAGTGCGTGCCTTGTTCAAGTGGCGCGGCGAGCGCATTGTGACCTGCCCCGAGACGAAGCAACCGGCCGCCGTCAACGTCGCCGCTGGTGAAGCCGCTCTCGGAGTGTTCTTTAACGAGCCCACCATGCGCTTGAAAGAATGTTCCCGCTGGCCCGAGCGCCAGGAATGTGGGCAGGATTGCCTGCAGCAGGTCGAGGCTAGTGCTCAGAGCTGCCTCGTCTGGAATATGGTTTCGAAGTGGTATGAAGGGAAGAGCTGCGCGTTCTGCCACAAGCCAATGAGCGCGCTTCATCACATCGATCACGCCCCGGCGCTTCTGGGCCCGGATTTCTGCACTACGGAGTGGAAGAATGTACGCCCGGAAACGCTGCCGGACATCTTCTCCACCCATCAGCCAGTCTGCTGGAGCTGCCACATTGCCGAGACGTTCCGCCGCGAGCATCCCGAACTGGTGACAGACCGGGCCGCAGAGCCGCGCCGCACTATGTAGCGGCCCCTGCAGGGGGATCCTCTGCCTTCAGATTTGCGATTGCACATCAATCTCTGTCCAGCGCCGCTTTCGGCTCAATCGTCTTGCGCGAAAGCTTGCGGTGAATATCGGGCCAAAACTCCTTGATCATGATCGTGATCGTGTCCAGCGTGAGCTGCGATCTCCAGACTCTGGCAGCATTGGACAGCGTCCGGTCCGACGGTACGAACATGTGAGGATTCGTCGGCGTGCTTAGGAACGTACTCCTGGGATGGTAGCCGTAGGTTGAGATTGCCGCGGCGGTGGCGCTTCCAAAAATTTCTGAAAAATTGAACTGCGTATGCCCGGAGTCCCCTCGTGTTACCACCATCCGGCTGGCTGCGTATCCGGCACGCCTCATGAAACCGCCCTTGTCGGATTGGTAAAAGCGCGGATCCTGACGGAGCGTCGAAGAAAACACCGCTCCCACCATGAAGTTCTCGACCATACTGTCGCCCGCTGTTGTGGCGTAGCGCTTCCCATAGGCAGCCCAGCCCTGCCCGAACGCAGGTTCATTGTTGTCTGCCTGATTGATTGCGGCCAGCAGGCCCCACCACGGATACTCCACGTAGTCAAACGTGCTGCGCGCGACAACTTTGAATTTGTCCTTTGCTCTCATGGGCGGAAGATGTTGCGCACCCTGCAGCGTCAGAAAATTTGGCAATGTGTAAAACAGCCGGTCATTCGAGGTTCCGGCCACCTTACCCTCGGGCACTTCTTGTATGTTCGGACCCTTCTCGTCCTTTTTCGGCGGCTTCGGTGGACGTGCGTTTTCTCCTTGCGACGGAGCCGCCGGGGGCGCGTCCGGATTCTGCGCGGATGGGCTCTGCCCGGCTGCCGGAAAAGTGAACGCACTGCCGAGCGCGACCCAAAACGCTACTTTCAGGCTCACATTACGCAATTAGAGCTTCCCCCAAAGGCTGGATGGCAACAAGTCGATGATGATTGAAATGTCGCTTATTCTATCAACCTCATTGGATGCGACCACTCAGTGAAACAACGCTTTTACATACTGTTGAGGAAATCTTCGGAGTCCTACGGTCGCCACGAGAATTCCTCTGTGGAACGCTGTGCCCTTTATGGTGAGCGATTTACGCCTGCCCTGGTTGGAACGAAATGCCTGGGATTGCGTGTTCTCCACAGTTGCGCCCGATCTCCGGCACGTTAGTATAGAAAGGTCATTTCAAATCGAAAGAGGTCATCATGGCAGAACCCACATACGAAGAACTCAAAGCGAAATTGTCTCAACTCGAAAAGGAAGTCGAAACCAAGAAGCGCAGCGGCGATCTCATCTTCAAAGTCGGTGAAAAGGGAGGAGTCAGCGTCTACGGACTCGGTCGTTTCCCCGTCACTCTCTACTACGAACAGTGGAACCGCTTGCTTGGCGCAGCCGACGACATCAAATCGTTCATGGAAGAGAACAAGTCGAAGTTGAAGTTGAAAGAGCAGGGATAGAAGGTTTGTAGTCCCGCTGAGTAAATGAGCGCGAACCTCAACCCGTATTCACGAATCTACATCTGCGGCAGTTGAAAGGAGCAGATATGAGAATCGGCATCATTGGCGCAGGACACATAGGTGGCACACTGACGCGACGTGTCACTGCATTAGGCCATCAGGTTGTCGTTGCAAACTCGCGTGGTCCACTCACGCTTTCGGACCTTGTCAGCGAAACGGGCGCCACTGCGGTGACAGTCACGGAGGCGGCACGCAGCGGCGAAATCGTGATTGTAACCATCCCACTCAGGAACATTCCAGAGTTGCCCAGGAATCTGTTCGACGGGACATTCGAAAATGTCGTCGTCGTTGATACCTGCAACTACTACCCGCAGCAGCGCGACGGACGCATCCAGCCCATCGAAGATGGAATGACCGAAAGCCGTTGGGTCGAGCAGCAACTCGGCCGTCCGGTGATTAAGGCCTTTAATAACATCTACGCGCAGCATCTGATGGATTTAGGTCGTCCCGTTGGAGATCCCAAGCGCATAGCCTTGCCGGTAGCCGGAGACGATCCTGCCGCCAAATCCAAAATCCTGCGGCTTGTCGATGAACTCGGCTTCGATCCAGTCGATGCCGGAACCATCGACGAATCCTGGCGTCAGCAGCCCGGCTCTCCCGTCTACGCGAAGGACTACAACGCTGAATGTGTCCGCCGCGCTCTCGCCGAGGCCTCACCGGAACGCAAGCCAGAGTGGCGCGCCACCACCGGCAGCCCGGGATCTTACTCGAAACCGGCGTGAGCTTCATCGGGAAGGAATCGGCGCATGCGTCTATTCCAGGTTGGTGAAGAACCTCTTTCTTTTGAAAGGCATGACTGTGCTCAGGTTCGAAACGGCATGAGTGCTGAGTTTTGAAAGCGCATGAGTTTACTCATGCCGCCAGTGCTTGAGAATGGATGTGGGGCTTTTGGCCCCTGGGATGATTCCCTGCGTCTGAGACGGACACATTCGTCCGCCTCTTCTAATTCACCAGCCTTCTGTTCGTCCAGGGCCTGCATCCAATCCCCATGAGCAACTTCCCCGATCTCATGGTTAGAGTGCAACAAACCCAAGTTGATTTTCTTGAGACGGAGATTTCCGCTGGCAATACTTTTGCGGACCTGGCTCTCTCGGCTCGTGATGATCTGAAGCGGAAACGCAACACCCAGAATGCCTGTATTGCATACCAGACTCTGCAGCGTTTTATTGGGTCGGTTTCCATGACTCCGGAGAAAGAACGCCTCTTCCTCCAGGAGATTGATCACTTGAAGCAGAAACTAGCTCGCTTAGGAGAGAGCGTTTAAGAATTGTCCACAAACCATTGTGACGTCTGACCTTGACCTTCGAATGCAATCAGCAGATCATTGCCAAGGCGCTAGCGGTATGCGACGGGAGCACCGCACCAGGCGTAAGTACAACGTTTTGAATATTTTGCCCGCAAGTTATTGAGCGCCATGGATTAATTCACATTTTTCCGCTAAGTCTATGATTCCAGTAGATAGGAGGGAGGGGGGTACCTCCTGATGGATCCCTCGCTTCCCAAAATGGGAAGCCGTCTGCCTCACGAGTTTCACCTGGAATGTCAAAAATTTCCAAGATTTCTCTATCGAAACAGGAGGTCAGCAGCGAAAGCGCTCCGCTTCCTCTACGGCACTGACGACAACGGTGAATCCCCACCAGTACCCAACTGAGAACTGAGCACTGATAGCTGACAGCTGCCGTTCGTCTATAATCGAAAGACCGTGCCGAAATATTCCATCGTTGTCCCACTGCATAACGAGCAGGAGAACGTCACCGATCTCTACGACCGCCTGAAAGCCGTCATGGAAACCCACGGTGAGAGCTTCGAGATCGTTCTCGTGGACGACGGGTCGAGCGACCATACCTTCGCTATGCTGCGCGAGATCGCGGCTGTCGACAGCCGCATCATCGTGGTCAAACTCCGCCGCAACTTCGGCCAGACCGCAGGCCTTGCCGCCGGATTTGATCACGCCCGTGGCGAATACATCATCGCCATGGATGGCGATCTGCAACATGATCCTAACGACATTCCCATCTTCCTCGAGAAGATTGCCGCAGGCTACGACATCGTTAGCGGATGGCGCAAGAATCGCGTGGATAACTTCTGGATGCGCCGCATTCCGTCCCGCATCGCTAACTGGATGATGGCAAAGATTAGCGGGGTCGATATCCACGACTTCGGCACGACCTTCAAAGCCTATCGCCGCGACATCCTGGAACAAGTGCCGCTATACGGCGAGCTTCACCGCTTCATTCCTGCACTCGCGTCATGGCATGGCGCGACCATCTGCGAAGTGGCGATCAAAAACGTGAACCGCGAGCGCGGCACATCGCACTACGGCATCACGCGTACCTTCCGCGTCTTCTTCGACCTGCTCACCATCCGTTTCCTGCTGAAGTATCTCTCGCGGCCGTTGCACTTCTTTGGCACCTTCGGGATGCTGAGCGTGCTCGGCGGCAGCGGGATCGTCGCCTGGCTCGGAGTCGAGAAGTTCCTGAATCATCAACCCATCATGCTCAGCCACGGCCCGCTGATGATGGCCGCGATGGGCCTCCTTCTCGGCGGATTGAACCTGCTGGCGATCGGCCTGCTCGGCGAGATGCAAGTCCGTCACTACCACGAACCAAGCCGCCGCGCCCCGTACTCGGTAGACCGCGTCCTCCGCTCCCACAACGAAGAGCACAGCGTCTCCGAATAGTCTTTCAACCTAGTCCCACTTCGCGGCCGGTTTTCCATCCTTCACCCAGACGATGAAATCTGTGGTCGGCGGAGCTCCGCCAATGTCCCGCAGCCGTGTCGCATTCTGTCCCCGGTGATAATGGCTGTGCATCGCTGCCTGAGTGAGCGCATGTCTTCTGCTGATGGTCAGCGGAGGCTTGAACCACGGAATGACAATAGTCTCTTCAAGGCGCTCGGGAGAAAGCGACTGCAGCAGTTCACGTAATTCGACATTTCCTTGTCGAGCGTATTGCTTGAGTTCCGCAGTGGTAACGAAATCCTCCAGCTTCTTAAGGTCGAACTGCGTCGTCTGCGGACCGGTCATCCATAAGAACGCATGTTGAACGAGGTGTATATGGTGCAGCCGCTCTCGGATGGCCTTGTCGTTCAAAGACTCAGCATGCGACTCCAGGGCTCGCCAATGTTCCGCGTCCGCCCAATCCTGATGTGCAAACAGTTCATCCAGATACGAAGGCAAATTGGCCTCCCGTCGGTCACAGAAGTGTACCGTGTGCTTCTCAATGCGGCCTCGAGCTCTTACGCGCTTAGAAGCGTGCCTCCGGGTTCCGGCTGCACTGGGCGTATAATATGCCGTTTGCGTTTTTTAGCCTTTTTCCCGCCCGGGAGTTCCGACTATGGAGAAAGCCATTAGCCACGAACTACAGCTTGCGCGACGCATGACCAGGCTTGGCACCGAGACAGCGTTCGAGGTGCTGAATAAAGCGCGTGCCCTTGAGCGGCAAGGTAAAAGCATTATTCACCTGGAAATCGGCGAGCCCGATTTCGATACGCCCTCGAATGTCGTTGAAGCAGGTGTGAATGCATTGCGCAAAGGCTGGACTCACTATGGACCTGCCGCAGGCCAACCCGAATTGCGCCAGGCGATTGCCGAATACGTCAGCCGAGCTCGCGGAGTGAAGGTCACGAGTGATGAGGTTATCGTGGTTCCAGGCGGGAAGCCGATCATCTTCTTCACAATCCTCTCTCTGATCGATGAAGGTGATGAAGTCATCTATCCGAATCCGGGATTTCCGATCTATGAGTCGATGATCAACTACGTTGGCGGGACCGCAGTGCCGATTCAGTTGCGTGAAGACTGCGAGTTTTCGCTTGATGTGAATGA